>Ga0181519_10000047_pt1 | contig 111298 bp, 93 predicted proteins | sample PEATcosm2014_Bin_26_FD_121102 | JGI IMG/M metagenome (GOLD analysis project Ga0181519, IMG submission 121102) | Peatland microbial communities from MTU Mesocosm Facility, Houghton, MI, USA - PEATcosm2014_Bin02_10_metaG | ecosystem: Environmental > Terrestrial > Soil > Wetlands > Peat | place...
CATTTCATCGATGGAGGCCGAGGTTTCACTGACGCTGGAGGCCTGCATCTGCGTGTTCTTCACCATGTTCTGCACGTTGATGCTCATCTCATGCATGGTGCTGGTGACTTCATCGATGGCCGAGGAAGACTGCACGTTGATCTTGGCAGAGTCCTCGGAGGCGTCGGCAACCTGATTGGAACCGGCTGCGACCTGGGCGGCAGCATCACGCACGGAGCGCACCAGGGTGCGCAATCCGCCGGTCATCTGGGAGAAGGCCGAGGCCAGAGTGTCACGGCTGGAGCGGGGAGAGACTTCGACGGAGAGATCGCCGCCGGCGATGGCCTCCGAGACGGTTGCCATCTCCTTGAAATAGACGACCATGTTGCGGAAGGTCTGGGCCAGAATGCCGATTTCGTCGGTTCCCTCGATGTCAACCTGTTGGCTGAGGTCGCCCTTGTCGCCGAGTTCGCGGGCGACGGTGATCAGGTGCTCGAGCGGTTCGGTGATGGAGTGGGCGGTGCGGAAGGCGATGAGAATGCCCATCCCCATGGTGATGAGGAAGCCGATGATGCTGAACCAGGTGGTGATACTGGAGGCGGCCTCGTCCGACTTGCGGTTGCGGTCAAGCTCGGCGCGGTTGGCGTTCTGCACTTCATTGATGACTTCGTTGGAGCGCTTGAGCTGCTCCATCGGCTCGGCCTTGGTGTACTGCTCGAGGAGATCGTTGGCGTTGATCTTTCCGCTGTCTACGTCCTTGTGCTCCTGGATGAAGCGATCGGCGAAGGTGGAGTACCACTCGTGCTCGATGGCCTCGATGCGGTTCAATCCGGCGCGCTGGCTGGCGTCGGTCGCCTTGGACTGGGCTTCACGCAGAAGATCGTAGGTACGGCTGTTGCCGTCATGCAATCGGTCCAGCTCGGTTCCGGCTCCGGTGAGCAGGTAATTGCTGAGGGCGAGGCGGTTCTCCATCATCTGATGGCGCACATTTTCCGTGGCCTGTGAGAGATCCAGAGCACTGCTGAGAGCGGTTTTGGCGGCCCGCTCGCGGTACATGGAAAAAGTGCTGACGCCAAATACAAGGGCCATCACCAAAAGCAGCAATCCGAAATTAAGGAGCAACTTGTTACGGATTTTCATTCCCCTAATGCCTCCGGAACCCCGCGCGCAGGTTCCTTTCCCAGCCTTGCGAATCGCAACAGCCTCTTCAGCTTGAACCACTCCGATAGTTCGGTCCAGCCGTCACTAACATCATATAGAGGCCGGAGCAAAAAAGATGGCCCGTCCGATGACTGCCCGCAAGTGACTAGTAATACTCTCCTGGCAGGCCAGTCCTCAGAAATCCTGGCGCCGACCCAGGGGCTGTGCCAAGAAGCCGCCCGATTTCGCGAATCCAGAGGCACATCCGGGAGAGTCCTGCCTCCATTGATAGCAACCTTTTAAACAATACGGAAGGGTCAAAAGGGCTAGTACTAAAGTTTGGGCAGAATCCATTTTCGCCAAGCTAAAAGGGGTGCAGGGGCAATAATGGGAAAGGCGTTGAAGTGTGCGTCTCATTATGAGAAGAGTTCCAGGTGGCAGGTGTTCCAGGGATGGAATGAGTCTTGACTCACATTGAGACTCAGCCTACTGTGATTGGACCCCTCCCCGAAAGCCGCGAGCGCCCTCCCGCGCACTGAGAGAGGCTTGCAAAGCTAGCCGAGAGCTGTTCTTCGGCGTGTTTTCTTCCGTTCGCCGGAATTGCGATCCAAAGTTTCCGGCAGATGCTGTGGTGAGCAGGATATGAGTCAATCAGTGCCGGTGCTGGTCGTGGAGGACGAAGAGGTTCTGCTCTGCTTCCTGAAAACAGCGCTGGAGCGCGGCGGCATCAAGGTTGTGGGCGCGGCTTCCGGCGAAGAAGCGCTGGGCCTGCTGGAACAACGGGAATTTTCCGGCGTCGTTTCCGACCTGAGAATGCCAGGCCAGGTTGGCGGCGCGGAGATCTTCGACTGGGTTCGCCAGAACCGTCCGAAGCTATCCTCCCGCTTCCTCTTCATCACCGGAAACGTCTTTGACGACTATGCGGTTGACATCCGGGAGCGCACGGGAGCGCTGTTTATCCAGAAGCCGTTCCGAATCGCGCTGCTGATTGAGATGATCCAGAAGATTACTTCACAGAGTGAGCAGACGAATGCCTGATCCACAACCTCTCCGCATTCTGATTGTGGACGACGAACCCGGGATCCGGGAGATGTGCGTTGCCATCGGGCGCGGCCTGGGATTGGCCTGCGTGGAGGCGGAGTCGGCCGAGGAGGCGCTGCCGCAGGCAGAAAACGACCCTCCCGAGCTGGTGCTGGCCGATTTGCGAATGGGAGAGATGACAGGGCTGGAGCTGCTGGCAGAGTTCAAGAAGCGCTCGCCGCGCACCGAAGTGTCACTGATGAGCGCATATGGAAGCATCGAATGCGCGGTGGAGGCGATGCGGTTGGGTGCCTACGACTTCATCGTGAAGCCGTTCCGCGTGGAGAAGGTCAGGCTGATTCTGGAGCGCATGGCGGAAAGGGCAAGACTTTCGCGGGAAGCCCAGCCGACGGACGGCGGCGCGCTGAGCGGGACGGATTGGACGAAGGCGGCGCCGAATCTTTCTACTGATCTGGAGGAACTGGAGAGGCTCACCGTGCAGCGCGTTTTCCAGCAGGTGGACGGAGACAAAGAACAGGCGCAGAGGCTGCTGGGTATCTCGCGTGCGACGCTGTACCGCAAAATCAAGCGTTACGGGATACAGACGCGGCAGAGTGGGGAAAAAGTTCCCGTGCGGGTGGTTCGCGGCGAGCGGGAGCGGATGATACTCTTGTCTCAAATTTGAGATTTCTCAGAGATGAGACGATACGGCAAGACCGTCAAAATGGAAGGTGTCTCCTTTCAGTTACTTCCGCAGCAGGGGGGAGGGCTGGTAAGTTGCACTTTGGCCCTGAGCATCGGTTGTTTTCGCCGTCGCTCAATGGGAGAAGTTCGCATTGCAGAGAAGGGTTTTGATCGTCAGCGACGATGCTGAGTTCACGGATGCGCTGCTGCAGAGCTGGCGGCGCGCCGGACGGACTCCTGAGTTTGAGGTAGCGACGAAGGCGGCAGCCGGAGACGCGCAGGCGGCTTCCGTGGCGGTGCTGGATGGCCCTGAAGCGCTGTTGCGGTTGAGTGCCGAGGTGCCACTGGCGATTGCGGTCACCGTTGCCGAGCCGTTGCTGGAGACTCCAGGCGCAGGCCGGAGAGTGGTGCAGATCAGGCGCGCGAAGGGGTGGGCCGAGATTGCGGCTGGGTTGGCCCTGGAGAGCGTTCTGCGCGAAGAAGCGCAGCAACGGGCGGAGGACGCCGAAGGGCGTTTGAAGCTGTCAGAGCGGTTTTGTGCCCTGGGACGGTTTATCGCCGGGGAGAGTCACGGACTGGCCAACGCATTAACCAGCGTGCTGGGCCATTCCGAACTGATGTTGATGGAAGAGGGCGTGCCGGATGCGGTGCGCGAGAGGCTTGCGACGATCCACGCCAGCTCGATGGGTATCCACGGGATACTGCAACGGCTGTCAGTGCTGGACCGGGAACTGCAGATGGCGGAACGGCGGGCGGAGCGGAGTTCATTGGAGAAGCCGGCCGGATGAACGGCGTCACAGTAAAGAGATTCGAGGTGCATCGTGCTGAAGAAAGTGTTGATTGTTGACGATTCCCCGGCGGAAAGCGTGCTGATGCAATCCTTTTTGCAGGGTGCGGGCTACTCGGCGGTTGCGTTGAGCGATCCGCTGCGCATTGAACAGACGCTGGCGTCCGAGCATCCGTGCCTGATTCTTCTGGATGTGGTGATGCCGGGGCGAAACGGATTCCAGGCGTGCCGGGAACTGAAGGGCAGCCAGGAGTACGGCAATATTCCCATTGTGCTGGTGAGCTCGAAGAACGGCGAGAGCGACAAGTTCTGGGGCCTGCAGCAGGGCGCCGATGGATACGTGATCAAACCGTTCACGAGCGCGCAACTGATCGGCGAAGTGCAGAGGATCATCGGATAGACAATGGCCGGAGAGCCTGACAACTCGCGGGCGCAGGAAGTGTTTCCCGTCGACGATGATTTCGCCGTGGAGGAAGAGGAGTTCTCCGCCCAGCCCGCGCTGCCGGAGGAGCAGTACTGCATCTTCCGCGCGGGCCGCGAGCGCTATTGCCTCCATGTGCTGGAAGTGGATGAGGTTCTGGAGTGGCCGCGGCTGACGCGGCTGCCGCTGTCACCGCCGTTCCTGATGGGCGTGTTCAATCTGCGCGGAACGATTGTGCCGGTGGTGGACATTGCATTTACGGAAGTGCGCCGGGGAGACATGCCGCCGAAGCAAGTGGTGGTGGCCTGCCTGCGCGGCGGGCTGAACGCGCCGGATGTGCGGGTTGGGCTGGCGGTGGATGAAGTGATTGGAACCCACAGCACCAGCGAGCCGCTGCTGAAAGACGAAGCGCCGCGCGACGTTCCGCATTGCGCGGGGATGCTGCGGCATGGGGACCGGCTGGCGCTGGCACTGGATTTGAAGCGAATGCTGGAGTCGTTCCCGGTGGGCGTGATTTAGGGCTGAAGGTTGGAGTTGCGGGGCTTGAGTTTGTTGGGGCGCGATTGCGCCCAAGTGTAAGGCGACGCGTGAGGTTACGAGGTCGTTGCGTTGTCCTGGAGGACTTATGAAAGGTCGTCTGAATTCTGCAATCATTGCGCTGGTGGCGATCAATGGCTTCCTCACCGCGGCGGTGCTGGTGCTGGCCTACTCGGCGGGCGCCAGGTCCGGCGGCAAGTCGCTGCTTTCGTTTGCCGCGCTGTCGTCGGATGCTTTGATCATGCTGCTGGGCGCGCTTGGCGCGCTGGTGATCGGATCGCTGCTGGTGCTCTTCCGCCTCTCGAACAAGGTTTCAGAGCCGGTTCGAACGCTGACGGTGTTTGCCGACCAGGTCGGGGCGGGCGATTTCAAGGCGCGGCTCGTGGAGGGCGCAGACGACGACTTCGGCTACATTGCGACGCGCCTGAACCAGGCCGCCGAAAAAGCCGCCAAGGCGATGCAGGACGAACAGGCGCAGCGCGATCTGCAACGCTCGGTGACCGAGTTTCTGACGGTTGTGAGCCAGATTGCGCGCGGCGACCTGACGCTGCGCGGCAACGTGACCAGCGATGCCCTGGGCAATGTGGTGGACTCGGTCAACTACATGCTCGACAACTTTACCCAGGTTCTGCGCCGGGTACGCGACGCCGCCAATGACGTATCGAGCAGCGCAAACCAGATTCTGACCGCCTCGGAGACGATGGCGACGGGCGCGACACAGCAGGATCACGAGATCACCAACACCTCGTCGGCCGTGGAAGAGCTGACGGTTTCCATGAAGCAGGTGAGCAACAACGCCGAGGCCAGCGCCGAGGCCGCGCGGCGCGCGCTGGACGCCGCCGACCAGGGCAACCGCTCGGTGCGCGACACGCTTGAGGGAATGCAGCGCATCCGCTCCAGCGTGCAGGCGACGGCGAAGAAGATCAAGTCGCTGGGCGACCGCTCGCTGGAGATCAGCGAGATTATCAACGTGATCAACGACATCACCGAACAGACGAACCTGCTGGCGCTGAATGCCGCGATTGAAGCGGCGCGTGCGGGCGAGGCAGGGCGCGGCTTTGCGGTGGTTGCCGACGAGGTTCGCAAACTGGCAGAGCACTCGCGCACGGCCACCAAGGACATTGCGGCCCTGATCAAGGCCATCCAGGCCGAGACCAACGAGGCCGTGGTGGTGATGGAAGAGGGCACGCGCGAGGTGGAAGTTGGCGCGCGGCTGGCCGACCAGGCAGGCAAGGCGCTGGAGGCGATCTCGGCGGTGGTCCGGCAGTCCGCCGAGCTGGTGCAGGAGATTTCACTGGCCAGCAAACAGCAGGTGCGCGGCACGGAAGGCGTGGCCAACGCCATGCAGATTATCTCCGGCATTACCCACCAGACCTCGCAGGGCGCGCGGCAGACGGCGCGCAGCATGGAGCAGATGGTGAAGATGAGCGAACAGTTGAATGAGGCGCTGTCACAGTTCCGGGTGCAGGTGGCGGCGGCGCAGCAGGCGCCGCAGCGCAAGGAACTGCAGGCGGGCGCAACACGAGGCTGAGCGCTGGATGAGCAGGGAACCGAGGCACGCGGCATAGCAGGCGTTGATGATGGAAGCGGGAACCAATCCGGTGCTGACCGACCACGAGGTGCGGGAGCTGCAACTGCTCATTGAGCAGCGCTCCGGCATCGTGTTTGACGAGTCGCGCGAACGCTTTCTGACCTCGCGGGTGGTGGAGCACATGCAGCGCAAACGCCTGAGCTACGGCGTGGAACTGCTGCGCATGGTGCGCGCCTCCAACCTGGAGTACGACACCATGCTGGAGCGGCTGCTGACCCAGGAGACGCGCTTCCTGCGCTATCCGGGACTGTTTTCAGCGTTTGAAAAGCATGTGCTTCCGGAGTTGCAGAGCCGGAAGTTCTGGGATAAGGAACAGAGCCTGCGCATCTGGAGCGCGGGCTGCGCCAGCGGCGAAGAGCCATACTCGATCGCGCTGTGCATCTGCGAGGCATTTGGCCACCGCACGGGACTCGACGCCCGAATCATGGCCACCGACATCAGCCGCGAGGCGCTGGAACGCGCCGACCGCGGAGTCTTCTCCAAGCGCGTGCTGGACCATCTTTCACCGGAACAGATCGCCAACTACTTCATCCAGGTTGGAGAGCATTACAAGGTGCGGCCAGCGCTGCGGGAGATGGTGCAATTTGCACCGATGAACCTGGCGCAGCCGGTGTATCTGGGCCGCTTCGACTGCATTTTCTGCATGAACGTGCTGATCTATTTCGGTGAGGCATTGCGCTCGAAGCTGATTCAGCGCTTCTTTGAGTACCTGGAGCCGGGTGGCTATCTCTTCCTGGGCCACGCCGAATCGGTGGTGAACGTTCCGGTGAAGTTCAACCAGACGATCATGAACGGGGCGCGGCTGCTGCAGAAGCCGGTCGATTACCAGTATGGTTCGCCGTTGGCCGCGGGGGGCGAACTATGAACGGCCCCAGCCCGGAGATGGTCGAACTCTTCCTCCAGGAAGCCAGCGAGCACCTTCAGTTTCTGCGCGAGTACTCGGGCATTCTGCTGGACCCCTACCCGCTCTACGAGGATATTGAGCGGCTGTACATTTCCGCCCACGGGGTTGCGGGAACGGGCGGAACCTACGGCTACGCGCTCTTCCACGAAGTCGCCGGCAAGCTGGCGCACATCTTCCAGTATGCGATGAACGCAAGCATCAGCCCGGAGGCCACGGCCCCGCTGGTGGAGTTCATCTACGAAGCGATTGCGGTGCTGGAGAGCGACCTGATCATGGTGAGCGCGAAGGGCGAGGAGTCGGTGGACGATATCGCCGCCTTCAAGCTGCGCTATCCCTTCGCCTTCCAGGGACCTCCGCCGGTGGCAATGGACGCTCCCACGGAGCAGCCGCATCCACCGGAGCCTGAATCAGCGCCCGCGCCGCCCGTTCGTCCGAGCGTGCCTGCGCCGCCCGCAAGAAGCTACGCTCCGCCCGTCGCGCCGCAAGCTCAGCCCGCTGCACCGAAGGTTGCGGTTCCCGTAGCACCGCCTGCTGCTCCCCCGCCTGCGCCAGTTGCCGCACCGGTCTCCGTGCAGCCCGCTGCTCCGCCGCCGAGCGCGCCGACGCCGGTTGTTGCGCCGCAGGTTGCAGTTCCCATCGCAACTCCCGTCGCACCGCCCGCTGCGCCGTCGGCTGTGCCCGCCGCCGCGCCAGTTGCCAGCGCTCCGGTGGCGCCTCCGCCTCCCGCGCCTCCGGCTGTACCGCCGGTGCCAAGGGTGGCCGTGCCCGATGCGGCACCCGTCGCACAGCCCGTTGCGCAACCAGTCACGCCGCCGGTCACGCCAGTTGCTCCGCAACCCAGGCAGGCTGCGGTGGAAAAGATCTCCATCGCCGATGTGCCGCCGCTGGAACCCGATGAAGAGCTTCCGGCCGATGTGCTTGAATTTTTTATTCCCGAGGTGGAGGAGCATCTGCAGGCGGTCACCGACTGTCTGCTTGCGCTGGAGGGGAACGCCAACGCCGAGGACATCAACCGTCTCTTCCGGGCCATGCACACCATCAAGGGCTCGGCAGCACAGGTGGGCGCGCAGCGCATTGCCACGGTGGCGCACCGCGCCGAGGACCTGGTGGGCAGGTTGCGCGATGGCGAGCTGAAGCCAAGCGCGGCCATCATCGATCTGTGTCTTGAGACGGTGGATGTTCTGAAGAAGATGATCTACCGGCAGTGGGAGGACGAGGCCAGCTTCCAGCTTGCGGCGCGCACGCTGATCGCGCGGCTGGAGCGGGTTGCCCCCGCCGACGTGGAAGCTCCTGCCGTCACACCTGCTTCCACGGAGACTGCGCCGACGACGGTTGTGTCTGCGCCGGTTGCTTCTGCGTCAATTGTGTCCGCGCCTCCCGTGCCCGCTGCGGCGCGTGCGGCGGAGCCAGTGGCCCCCGCGCCTGTTCCCGCGCCGCGTGCTCCCGAGCCAGTTGTTCCCGCAGCACAGGTTTCTGCACCACCGCTTTCCGCGCCAGCTATTTCCGCGCCAGCTCCGGCCTCCAATGTTGCGGCCCCTGTGGCGCCTGTAACACCCAGGGCTGTTGCCCCCGCGCCATCCGCGCCTTTGCCTCCGCCGCTGCCCCAGGCTGTGCCTGCGGAGTTGGCAACGCTGGCAGCTGAGTTTGCCATTCAGCGCCTGGCGAGCGATGAGCATGGGCCTGAGCCGAAGATTGAATCTCCGGAGCTGGTGGCCGCGCGTCCGCCGGTGGGCATGGCGCAATCGAAGTCTGTGCGTATCGCGCTGGAGCGGCTGGACCGGATGATGAACGCGGTGGGCGAGCTGGTGATCAACCGCACACGCATGCTGGGCCGCCTGGCGGAGCTGGAGAAGCTGGCCGAGGTGCTGAACTTCTCCAAGGGCCGCATGAGCGACAAGGTTACCGAGTTCCAGGATAAGTACGAATTCAGCCGCATCAACTCCACGCCGCTGCTGCCGTCGGCGCAGTGGCCGGGCGCAGGGCTGGAGATGCAGCACGCGGGCGGCTTTGGTGGAGTGGCTTCCTACGGCGGCTACGGCGGAGAGTTTGGCGGCGGGGCCTTCGGCAATCCGGGTTTCGGCGCTCCCATTTACGGCGCCGGCACAGCGGAGTTCAGCGAACTGGAGATGGACCGCTACGATGATTTCGGCATCCTTTCACGCTCGCTGACGGAAATATCGGCCGACATTTCGGAGGTGCTGACCCAGCTCGACGGTTTTGTGCGCCGCGTGGATGGCGACATCGACGAGTTCACCAAGCTGGCGCACCGGCTTCAGGACGAGATCACGCAGGCGCGCATGGTTCCGATCGGCAACCTGTACACGCGCATTGCGCGCACCGTGCGCGACGCCGCCAAGGCCAGCGGCAAGCAGGTGGAGCTGACTCTTGCGGGCGCTGAAACCGAGCTGGACAACAACATCATTCAGCACATCGCCGACCCCTTGCTGCACCTGGTGCGCAACGCCGTGGCGCACGGCATTGAGGACGCGGAAGAACGCTACGAGGCGGGCAAACCCGACCATGGAAACATCGCGGTGCGCGCCTATCACAAGGGAAACCACATTTACGTGGAAGTGGAAGACGACGGCCGCGGCGTGGACTTTGACCAGGTGAAGGCGACGGCGGTGGAGAATGGCCTGCTTACCGCCGATCAGGCCGAAGGTTTGAGCCGCCGCGAACTGGTGGACCTGCTCTTCCGTCCCGGCTTCTCGACGGCGCCGCGCCGCACCGAACTGGCGGGCCGTGGAGTGGGGCTGGACGTGGTGCGCTCGAACGTACACAGCCTCAACGGCGAAATAGAGGTGGAGACCGAGAAGGGAATCGGTTCGCGCTTCACCTTGAAGGTTCCGCTCACGCTGATCATCTCGCAGGCGCTGTTTGTGCAGTGCGGCGAGCAGACCTTCGCCTTCCCGCTGGGCTTTGTGGAGGAGATCCGCCGGATTCGCGCCAACGAGATCGAAGACGTCGGAGGCAAGCTGATTACCAAGGTTCGCGACGTGCTGACCGAGGTAGTGCGCTTCGACGAGGCTCTGCAACTGCCGCGCCTGATGCCGGTGAACGGATATCTGCGGCTGGTGCTGGTCAACGTCGGCGGCAGGCAGGTGGGCGTGGTCGTGGAAGAGGTTCTGCGCAAGGACGAGATCGTCATCAAGAACCTTGGCGAGTATCTGCGCAACGTCAAGCTCTTTCCGGGGGCGACGATTGCTCCCGACGGCAGCCTGATTTTGCTGGTGGACGTCAACCGCCTGATCATGGGCGAATCCATCGAGCGGCGTCCGCTGACCACTGCGATGAATGCGGCGCGGCTCTTCCTGCCGGGCGCGACTGCCGTGGCGCGCGGAGAGATTCCCGCAGCCGCCGTGGACCGGGTGGAGCGGGAAAAACTGGTAGTGCTGGCCGACGACTCGATCAGCGTTCGCAAGTTCGTGGGCCGGATGCTGGAGAAGGCGGGATACCGCGTCAAGCTTGCCAGCGACGGCTTGGAAGCGCTGGAGATTGCAAGTTCCAGTCCATGCGACCTGGTGATTACCGATCTGGAGATGCCGCGCACCAACGGCTACGAATTGATGTTGCATCTGCGGCAGACGCCAAGCACCAGCAAGGTTCCCGTGATGGTGGTGACCTCGCGCGCCGGGGCCAAGCACCGCGACCGCGCGATGAAGGAAGGCGCGGCGGCATTCATGGTAAAGCCGGTGCAGGAAGAGTCGTTTATCGCACAGGTAGTGGAGTTGATCGGAACCTCTGGACAGGCGGCAATTGCCCCTCCGGTGGTCCATTAAGAGACAGACAATGACAAATAACGAAAAAATCCGGGTGCTGATTGCCGACGATTCAGCGTTTATGCGGAAGGTGCTGGTGAGCATCCTCGACTCCGACGGCTCGTTTGAGGTGGTGGGCGAGGCGCGCGACGGGCGGGAGACGGTGGAGAAGTCCGCCAAGCTCAAGCCGCAGGTCATCACCATGGACATCAACATGCCGCATATGGACGGGCTGCAGGCGACCGAGGTCATCATGTCGACCGATCCCCGGTCGATCCTGATCGTCAGCTCGGAATCCAAGGATGGAGCCGAAGCTACTTTGCGGGCCCTGGAGCTGGGAGCCATCGATTTTGTCGCCAAGCCGAGCAGCGGCGTGGATCTGGATATGTCCAGCGTGCGCGAGGAACTGGTGCGCAAGCTGAGGATCGCATCAAAGGTTCGCGTGGTACGCAACCTGCTGCGCCCGGTGCCGGCCAAGGTCGCCCGGGTGATGCCCTCGCCCATGGATTTTGCCGCCGCGCCGGTGGTCAACGGAAGCCGTTTGCCGGTAGCGGTGCTGGCCGCCTCCACGGGAGGCCCGTCCACGCTGATGAAGCTGATTCCGGAGTTTCCCGCAAACTTCCCGGCCGCGGTTCTGGTGGTGCAGCATATGCCCGGAACCTTTACCGCCCAGTTTGCGGAGCAGCTTTCCGTGGTCTCGCAGAATCCGGTGAAGCACGCGGAGAACGGAGATGTGCTGCTGGCGGGACACGTCTACGTCTGCCCCGGCGATTGCCATCTGCGGATCGTTCCGCCGGGGCGCATTGTGCTGGATAACGGCCCGCGGGTGGCAGGTTACCGCCCCTGCATCGACGTAACTTTGGAGTCCGTGGCCGCCCTGGTAGGCGCAAACTCCGTGGCCGTGATCCTTACGGGCATGGGCAACGACGGCTCCCGCGGGGTGATGGCGATCCAGGAAAACGGCGGGCTGGTCATCGCCCAGGACGAAAGCAGCTCGGTGATTTACGGGATGGCGGCCGAGGCAATCAAGACCGGAGCCGTTGGACAGGTTCTGCCGCTGGAGCAGATTGCCGCGGCAATCACCCGGCGGGTCGGCTTCCAACTGGGCGCAACGCGGGCGGCGGCACGGTGAAGGCCGCCGGCACGGGCAGGAATCCATGGCGGACGCGGTGAGAGAGAGCGAACGGCGTCCCTTGTTCGTCGCGCGCCAGGTGAGGCCGCCGGCCGCTACGGCCGGGCCGGTGATCCTGTTTACGGCGGGCGGAGTGCGCTTTGCCATTGAAGCCAGCGAGGTGCAGGAAATTCGCGATGGTGACGAACGTACCGCGAATCGTAAACTAAAGGGTACTGAACCCATCGATTTTGCTTTGCGGGTGGGTCTTGGCGAAGGAATACTAGAGCGCTACGTGGTGTTGAAGCCGGGAGAGTGCTCGCTGGGCGTAACCGAAGTTGAGCGCATGACCACTCTTCCTAAAGTGGCGCCGCTTCCGGGGCTGTTCCGGGGAGCCGAGCGCCAGTGGTATCGCGGCCTGCTGTTGCTTGAGAATGAAGTGGTTCCGCTCGTAAGAACGGAATACTGGCGCAAGGCCGCCGCAAGGGCGGCGGGACTGGAAGCGGCACATGAGTGACACCACGCGATTTGTGACATTTCCACTGGGAGAGCGGCGTTATGCGCTGGACTCCAGCCAGGTGAAGGAACTTGTCATGCCGAGCCGTGTTTACTCATTTCCGCACACCATGCACGCCCTGGAGGGAGTGCTGGTGCGGCGCGGGACGGTGATTCCGGTTTGCGACCTGCGTCCGGCCCTGGGCGATGGCACGGATCGCAGTTTTTACGTGGTGGCCCAGTGCAACTATGCGGGAAGACAGGAATTGGTTGCCATCCCGGTGACGGGCGATTGCCAGCTTGTGCAGGGCGAACGCAGCCGGACGCCGGAGGACGTGAATTTTATCGCCGGCTTACTGCACACCGGCGGGCAGACGGTTCCACTGCTGGATATTGACCAGATTGTGGCGCATTGCATTCAATCGGCCACGGGGCCGGCCGGAGAGGCGAGGCTATGAGCACGACAGGCACGCCCAATCAGCGAATCCTGGTGATCGACAGCAACGTGTTTTTCGCCCAGCGCCTGACGGAAGCGCTGAAGGCGCAAGGCTTTGACGTGATGCACAGTACCCAGCCGAGCTACGCGCTCACCATGCTGGAGTGGAATGCGCCGACGGCCATCCTGCGCGCCACCAACCTGCGCGAAATGAGCGTCTTCGATCTTCCGCGAATTCTGCATAGCGACGCTGCCACCACCAACATTCCCATCCTCGCCATGGGCGACGGCGGGGAACAGGCCCTGATGGAGGCGTTCCGCGCCGGCTGTGACGACTACATTGACCGCCGCCGCGGCCCGGAAAACATCGCGGCGCAGGTTCGTACGTTCCTGCTCAGCCGACTGGAAGGCTTCCGCCCGACCCAGATGCTGGAGTCCGAGCAGACCGTGCTGGAAGGCAGTCTTTCGCATCTCGACCTGCCCGGCGTGGTGCAGATGCTGGCGCATTCGCGGCAGTCCGGAGTGCTTTACATCAACGCGGAAGTGCTGGATGGAACCATCTTCTTCAACCGCGGCGAAGTGCTGCATGCCGAGGTGGGCGAGATCATCGGCAATGATGCGGTCATCCGCATCATCAAGAACTGCAACGGCCTGGACCGCGGCGTTTACAAGTTTGTGCCCGGCACGCTGGCCGCAACACGGACCGTGTTCCGTACCGTGACGGAGTTGATGCTGGAAGCGTTGCGCGAGATCGACGAAGAGCGCGCGGCCAACGATGGAGGTTATAAATGAGCGCAAAGCCGGTGGTCTATTTCATCGACGACAGCGCGACCATGCGCGAGGTGATTAAAATCGCCTTCCGGCGCGAGGACCTTGACGTCATCACCTGCCATGACGCCAGCAGCGCCATGGACCTGATGGATCACAGCGCTCCCGACGTTGTCATCAGCGACGTCATCATGCCGGGCCACGATGGCTACGAGGTCTGCCAGTACATCAAGCAGCACCCGCGCTTCGGGCAGACGCCCGTCATCCTGATGTCCGGCGTGGTCAACAAGGGAGTTGCCGAGCGCGCCTTCGCCGTCCATGCCAACGAACTCATCCGCAAACCCTTCCAGCCGCAGGACCTGATCGCGCGCGTGCGCCATTTGCTTAAGACCCCGGTGGAAGCGGAAGTGACGAACAGCCAGGCGCATGAAGACGCAAGCGCCGTGCTCAGCAGCATCTTCAGCGGTCCGATGCCCTCGCGCACCGGTCACGGGCCATCGCGCTTGAGCGGCCCGGTTCCAGTGCCGCCGCGGCTGGCCTCGCGCCCGCCTTCGCCCTCCATCGCAGCCACCGTGGCAGCGGCTCTTCAGCCTCCGGTTGTGGCACCTCCGGTTTCCATTCCCGGCGCACAGATCACCGGTTCGGCGCAGATTCCCGTGCCGCCGCAGCAGCCTGGACGAGTTCCTCCGCCGCCGGGTGCGGGCAACACCTCAGATGGCGGACGGATGCGGTTGGAAATTCTGCGCCTGCATAGCCAGATCAAGAAGCTCGAGTTGGAACTTGTTGCCGAACGCGAGTACACCAAGGCCCTGGAGCAGCACGTAAACACGCTGGCGGAAATCGAATAGACGGAAGGCACTGATAACGTACTGCAAAGCCCGGATCGCTCCGGGCTTTTTCTTTTTGGCACAGGCTAAAGTTTGCCCGCTGATCTCCCGATAGCCTCATCAGGCTTCATACAGAGGGGTTCGGTGATGCGTAAGACTTTGGCGAAGAAGCTGACAGCTTATTTCTTCGCTCCCATGGCGTCTCTTCTCATTCTGGGGAATGTTCTCTTTCTATTCGTCTATCGCGGGATTCTGCAGGCCCTGCATCAACTGCATGGCGGCGATGAGGCGGCGCATCGCGTTGCCGGTCCGTTGCTGGGCGCACTTGCGGCGCTGGATGTGCTCGCGCTGCTCGCCGGGGCCGGCGTCGTCTACTTCCTGTACGCAAGGATCGTCGCACCGATTCTGAGGATTCGCGAGGCGTTGCCGCAGGCTGAAAGCCAGTTCATCAATCTCGCGGCGAAGCTGCCCGTGGCGGCAGACGACGACGTGGGATCGATTGCAGCGGGCTTCAATGGCTTCCAGGTGAGGCTTCGGAGAGCGGTGGGCACAATCCGCAAGGCCGGTGTCAGCACCGCCTACCTCTCCTGTCTCTCGCTCAGGAAAGTCCGCGAGACCATGCAAAGCTCCAAGCGGCAAAGCGAGATCGCGGCCAGCGTCTTTGAAGCCAGCCAGCGGATCGTACAAACCATCGAGGAGACCTCGGACAGCGCCGCGCACATAGCGGATGCCACCTCGCGTGAGTTGGAAACAGCGCGGCGCGCCAATCGCGAACTGGCCGATGCCAGTGAGCAGGTCTCCCTCGCCAGCGCAAAGCTGGAAAGCTTCCAGCAGGTGGTTCAGGAGCTAAGCTCGCGTTCGCGAAGCATTGATGAAATCCTCACCCTGATTCAGGATATTGCGGATCAGACGAATCTCCTCGCGCTGAATGCAGGCATTGAGGCGGCCCGCGTCGGCGAGGCAGGACGCGGCTTCGCCATAGTCGCCGGCGAAGTAGGGAAGGTCGCGCAGAGAACCAGCGACGCCGCCGGCAGGATCGCTCAGGACGTCAGCGGAATCATGGAAAAGGTGAGTGAAACCCTGGAGGAAACAAGCAGGATCAACAGCAACAATCAACAGATCAAACTTGTAATGGAGGAAGCCGCGCAGCATTTCCACGCAATGATCCAGGAGTTCGAGCAGACCCATGCGCAACTTGGCAGGATGAACCTCTCCATCGAACAGATTGCCAACACCAACCAGGAGATACACTCCGGCGTGACTGAAATTCGCGATCTCAGCGCCGCTGTCGTTACGCACATGGAAGAGTCCGTACACAGCTCTTCCGAACTGAACATGCAAACCGAGGAGATACTCGGGATGGTATCGCTCTTTCAAACCGGGAGCGGCAGATTCGAGGAAGTGCTCTCCGCCGCCGCCGAGTATCGCAACCGGATTGAGCAAGTCCTCGATGGCGTATGCCGTCGCGGCGTGAATCTCTTCGATTACCAGTATCGTCCAGTGCCCGGCACGACTCCGCAGAAATTTGAGGTCGGCTATTCAAAGTACTTCGATCAGGAGGTGCTGCCTATATACGACGAAGCGAAGAAGGAACTCGGAGCTTCCTACGTGACTGCCGTGGATGTCAACGGATACCTGGTCATCCACAACAGCGAGTGGTCCAGACCATTGACGGGAAATGCCGCCGAAGACGCCCGTTACAGCCGCCACCGCCGCTTCTTCAAGGGCAACGAAGTCGAGATCAAGCGGGCGCGCAACGCCGCTCCCTATCTGCTCCAAACCTACTCGCGAGACACCGGCGAGGTGCTTGACGACATCGCTCTTCCCATCCACGTAAGGGGCCGGCGATGGGGCTCGATGTGTATTGGAATTTCACCGGAGAGGCTGCTTGAGAACTCGGAGATGGGCGGAAGAACCGCGCAACAGCCGCCTCCTGCTCCGCCTCGGCTGGCCTTGGAAAGAAGCGCATCGAGCCGCATCCAGTGAGACTCATCGAGCGCGACGCCCGTGCCGCTACCCGAACAGAATCTCTTTTGTCCGCAGCTCCTTCACCAGGTCGCGCAGCTTCGCCGCACGCTCAAACTCGAAGCGCTTGGCCGCCTCGCGCATGTCCTCTTCGGTCTTCGCGATGAAGGCGTCCAACTGTTCCTGTGACTTGAACTCAGGCAGGCCGCTCTCCTCGGCGGGGAGCTCCGCATAGTCGGCGGCGATGACGTGTGCCAGCGACATATCGGCCGACTTGCCCACGGTCTGCGGCGTAATGTTGTTCTCGATGTTGTAGGCTTCCTGGATGGCTCTGCGGCGGTCGGTTTCGCCAATGGCCCTTGTCATCGAATCCGTCATGCGGTCGGCGTAGAGAATGGCGCGTCCTTCCACGTTGCGCGCGCAGCGTCCAATCGTCTGGATCAGCGAGCCCGCAGAACGCAGAAAGCCTTCCTTGTCCGCGTCCAGAATCGCCACCAGCGAAACCTCCGGCAGGTCAAGGCCCTCGCGCAATAGATTGATACCAATCAATACATCGAACTCGCCCTTGCGAAGGTCGCGCAGAATGTTGATCCGCTCCAGCGTTTCGATCTCCGAATGCATGTAGCGGCAGCGCACGCCCACCTCGGCGTAGTACTCGGCAAGGTCCTCGGACATGCGCTTGGTGAGCGTGGTCACCAGGACGCGCTCGCCCTTTTCCACGCGGATGCGGATTTCGTGCAGAAGGTCGTCGATCTGTCCCTTGACGGAACGCACCTCGACCTGCGGATCGACCAGACCCGTGGGGCGGATGATCTGCTCCACCACGACTCCCGCGGACTTCGTCAGCTCATAGGGGCCGGGCGTGGCGCTGACGTAAATCACCTGGTTCACCCGCGCCTCGAACTCCTCAAAGGTAAGCGGGCGGTTGTCCAGCGCGCTCGGCAGACGGAAGCCGTAGTCGATCAGGTTCTGTTTGCGCGAGCGGTCGCCGTGCCACATTCCGCGCACCTGCGGCACCGTCTGGTGCGACTCATCCATAAAGAGCAGGAAGTCGCGCGGCACGTAGTCCAGCAGCGTCGGCGGAGGCTCGCCCGGCAGCCGTCCGGTGAAGTGCCGCGAATAGTTTTCGATGCCGTGGCAGTAGCCCATCTCCTTGATCATCTCAAGGTCAAAGCGCGTGCGCTGGTGGATGCGCTGCGACTCCACGATGCGTCCCTGATTTTCCAGCTCCTTCTCCCACCACAGCATCTCCTGCACAATCGAATCCACCGCCGCGCTCTTTGTCTCGGGACGCATCACGTAGTGCGACTTCGGATAGATGGGCAGGCGCTGGTACTTCTGCTTCACGGTGCCGAAGAGCGGATCAATCTGCGAGAGCGACTCGACCTCATCGCCCCACAGCTCGATGCGGTACGCCATGTCGTCATAGGTCGGATACACCTCGATCACGTCGCCGCGCACGCGGAAGGTGCCGCGCTTGAAGTCGGCGTCGGTGCGCTCGTAGAGAATCTCAACCAGCTTGCTGGTAATGTCCTTGCGCTTGATCTTCTGCCCCTTTTCAAGAAAGAGCAGCATTCCGTAGTAAGCCTCCGGCGAACCCAGGCCGTAGATGCAGCTTACGGAGGCGACGATGATGCAATCGCGGCGCTCAAAGAGCGAGCGCGTGGCGGAGAGCCGCAGCTTGTCGAGCTCGTCGTTGACGGTCGATTCCTTTTCGATGTAAATGTCGCCCGCCGGAATATAGGCCTCCGGCTGATAGTAGTCGTAGTAGGAGACGAAGTATTCGACGGCGTTGTTGGGGAAGAAGCTCTTGAACTCGTGGTAAAGCTGCGCGGCGAGGGTCTTGTTGTGCGCCATCACCAGTGCCGGACGCTGGCACTCCTCGATGACCTTCGCCATCGTAAAGGTCTTGCCGGAGCCGGTGACGCCGAGCAGCACCTGGTGCTTCTCGCCCTCGCTGAGGCCGCGCGTAAGCTGCTCGATGGCCGAGGCTTGATCTCCCTGCGGCTTGTAGTTGCTGGTAACTTTCAATTCCATGCTTGGAGTCCCCACTCCCCACAAAGCGCCGGACGCCTCTCAGAGAGCGGCGGCGGGCACAGAGTAACTTCTGATTATAACGTGAGGGGAAGGGTGGGGGCAGTTTGACCCGGACGGAGCGCGTCTGGATTGTTTCCGCCCAGATAGCAGGCAGGTAAAACTGTGGGTGTAGCAGTAAAGTCAGAGTACTATGTTTCATTCAGAAGCTGGACAGCTCCATTTGCCATGACCATGAGGAAACCATGAAGAATGTATTCGTGTGTTTGTTGCTCCTTCTTTTCGTTCCTAAGACGTTTGCCCAGTCGTCGCCCGGCGACAATGAGAAATTCAAGGCAGCACAGAAGGCCTACGAGGAAAAGAAGTACGATGATGCGGCAAGAGGCTTTGAGCAGGCCAATAAATCCCTCGGCGGCCACTGTGCGGTTTGCTTGCTGAATGCCTCCGAAGCGTCTTTGCGCCTGTACCGTCGCGACGAAGCACTCAAGCTTTCAGCGAAGGCTATTGATGCCGCAGCCACGCCGCAGGAAAAGTTCGAGGCTCACATCTATCGCAGCCAACTACTGCTCAGGATCGATCCAAATGACAAGGAGCAAGCCGCGGCGGAAGCGGAAGCGCAGAAGGCCGTTGCACTGCAGCCTGACAGTACTCCGGCGCACATAGCACTCGGCATGGCTCAGTTGCGCCAAAAGAAGGACGAAGTCGGCATCACTGAACTTAAGTGGGTAGAGAGCCGCTTGCCGGAAGGTGCTGAAAAGCGGAGATTGCAAGCCATCATCGTCGATCCGCGCCGCGCCCGTGAGCAGTTTGCGCCGGAGTTTACGGCAACCACAAGCGACGGAAAACAACTTACGTTAGCGGACACGAAGGGAAAAATTGTGCTCATCGATTTCTGGGCGACTTGGTGCCCGCCCTGCCGTGCCTCGGTTCCCGAGATCAAGGAGCTACGCAGGAAATACGGACCTGATCGGCTGATTATTTTGAGCGTAAGTGCGGATAACAAGAAGGAAGACTGGAGCGAATACATTGCCAAACACGATATGACTTGGTTGCAATCGTGGGACAGGAGCAATAAGCCGTCCGTATTGGAATCGTTTGAAGTGCATTCCTTTCCAACTTACGTGTTGTTCGACGGCGAAGGCATCGTGCGCGAAAGGGTAAATGGCCTCGACGAGCATCAAACTCTCACCTCGCGCCTTCACGACCAGCTCAACAAGTTGTTAAAGTAGGCGAAGCCGCAAGAGAAAAACGCCGCAGCTCTCATCGAGTGCGCGGCGTTCTGCTTTTAGCAGTGATGCAACAAGCTCAGTGCTTCACCGACCCATGCATCCCCGCCTCGTAGCTTCTGCGGTCCAGGCGCGGCAGCGTGCGGGCGATCTTGCTGGGAAACAGCGGGTAGTGGCGCGCGTTCACAAGGTACTCCGGCACGCACCAGGCGTCCTCTTCGGAGGTCATCCAGTGCTGGTTATCGAAGTGCGTCAGATTCACCGGCCCTGAGTAGGCGCGCAGGGTGCGTTCGCCGCGCGCGTTATAGTAGTGCTCAAAGTAGCTGAGCACCAGCTCGCGCAGGGTGCGGTAGACGGGCGAGCGGAAGCGCAGTCCCGCGTAGTTCGACTTGGCGATGCCGCCCCACAGGCCATGCTCACGGTAGAGCGCCACTACGTGGTCGTCGTCGCGCACGGCTTCCAAGTCCATCACCAGCGGCGGATGGCCGTTGATGCGCAGGGCGGTGGCGGCGAGCATCGCGCCCTCCATGCAGTGTCCCGCGCGCTCGCGCAGCACGCGCCGCGGAGAGCGCGCCGTGTCCGCATAGTCGTACGGAATCGCGTCAATGAACTTCTGAATCTTCATCGGAGTGTTCAGCGAGCGCAGGGTGCGCAGCTCCTTTGCGGATAGCTCATCGCTTCCGTTTGCGCCGTTGCTCCGCCTTTTGGGTGCAGCCGCTTTCTCTGCCAAGGCCTTCCTCTCGATAGCAACAACACGGCGGAGAAGCAGAACCCTCTGCTGCCTCTCCGCCGTGTCGATTCAGTTCCCGGTGTCTCTCCCGTTGTCTCTACTGCACGGGCGCGGGAGCGGTCTCCCAAACGCCGGTGGTCAGATATTCGTGGATGGAGGCAGCGGCCTTGCGGCCCGCGCCCATGGCGAGGATCACCGTGGCTCCGCCGGTGACAATGTCGCCTCCGGCAAAGACGCCGCGCTTGGAGGTGCGGGTGCTTTCCTCGTCAATCACGATGTAGTTTTTCTTCGTCGTCTTCAGGTCCGGCGTGGTGCTCTGGATCAGCGGATTCGCCGTGGTGCCGACGCCGATGATGACCAGGTGCGCGGGCAGAATGAAGTCCGAGCCTTTGATCTCCACCGGGCTGCGGCGGCCGCTGGCGTCGGGCTCGCCCAGTTCCATTTGCACGCAGCGCGCTCCGGTCAGCCAGCCCTTCTCGTCGCCAATAAACTCTTCCGGGTTGGTCAACATGCGGAACTCCACGCCCTCCTGCCGGGCGTGCTTTACTTCTTCTTTGCGTGCCGGCATTTCCTCTTCCGAACGCCGGTAGACGAGCGTTGCCGAGCGTGCGCCCAGGCGCCGCGCCGTGCGGACGGCGTCCATTGCGGTGTTGCCGCCGCCGACTACGATCACATCCTTGTCGCGGCAGTCATACACAGGCTCGTCGGCCTCGGGGAAGTTGTAGGCGCGCATCAGGTTCACTCGGGTCAGGAACTCGTTGGCCGAGTACACGCCGTTAAGATGTTCGCCCTGCACGCCGAGGAAGCGGGGAAGTCCCGCTCCGGTGGCGACAAAGACGGCGTCGAACTTTTCGTCCTGCATCAACTCGTCGATGGTCACGCTCTTACCGACGACGACGTTGGTCTCAAACTCCACGCCCATCCGCGCCAGGTTGTTGACCTCGCCCTTGACGATGGTCTTGGGCAGGCGGAACTCCGGGATGCCGTACACCAGCACGCCGCCAAGTTCGTGCAGCGCCTCAAAGACGCGCACGCGGTGGCCCTTCTGGATCAGATCTCCCGCGGCGGAAAGTCCCGCCGGGCCGCTGCCGACGATGGCAACGCTCTTGCCGGTCGCGGGAGCGATGGTCGGCAGGCCAAGCTGTCCGCTGGTGCGCTCAAAGTCGGCGATGAAGCGCTCGAGGTTGCCGATGGCAACGGCCTCGCCCTTCTTGCCCAGAATGCAGCCGCCCTCGCACTGATTCTCCTGCGGACAAACGCGGCCGGTGATGGCCGGCAGTGCGTTGTCTTCGCGCATCTTTGCCGCCGCCGCCAGGTAGTCGCCGGCATAGATCAGGTCCACTACTTCGCGAATCTTTACGCCCACCGGACAATCCGTGACGCAGCCGGGCTTGGCGCAGCCGATGCAGCGCGTCGCCTCAATCTGCGCGGTCTCGGCCGAGATGCCGAGGTTTACTTCCTGGAAGTTGCGGCTGCGCGCCGTTGCGTCCTGCTCCGGCATGTGAGTGCGCGCAATCTTCATGCGGTCTTTGGCTTTCAGAGTGTTCTTCTCAGGCATTGTGCGCCTCCTCTTTTACAAACTGCGCCCGCACCTGAGCCAGTTCCGCTTCCTTGTTTTCTTCAAAGCGCTTGAGCGATTCGCATTCCTTGTCGCGGTACATCGTATTGCGCTGCATCAGAACTTCAAAGTTCACAATGGATGCGTCAAACTCCGGCCCATCGACGCAGGCGAACTTGCTCTGGTCGCCCATCAGCACGCGGCAGCCGCCGCACATTCCCGTGCCGTCCACCATGATGGAGTTCAGGCTGACCATGGTCTTGATGCCGAGCGGCTTGGTCACCTGCGCCACGGCGCGCATCATCGGCACCGGTCCCACGGCGAGCACAAAGTCGATCTTGCGTCCGGCGGCCAGCAGTTCATTCAACTTCTTTGTGACCAGTCCCTGTTCGCCATAGCTGCCATCGTCGGTCATGATGTAGGTCTCATTGCTGGCGGCGCGGACTTCCTCTTCAAACACCACCATTTCGGTGTTGCGCGCGCCTTCAATGAACACGACATGATTGCCCGCCGCCTTCAACGCATTCGAGGTGGGCAGGGCCATGGCTGTTCCCACGCTGCCAGCGAGGATCACAGCCGTGCCGAAGTTATCGATTTCAGAGGGGTGGCCGAGCGGGCCGACAATGTCGAGAATGTGGTCGCCGGTCTCCAGGCAATTCAGCAGCGAAGTCGTCTTGCCGATCGACTGCACGACGATGGTGACCGTGCCGGCCACCGGGTCGGAGCACTTGATCGTCAATGGAATGCGTTCGCCATTCTCATGCAGCCGCAGGATGATGAACTGGCCCGGCTGTTGTTTGCGCGCGATGCGCGGCGCCTCGATGACAAATTGCTTGATTTTGAACCCAACACTGCGGGCTTCCACGATCTTGTACATAGATTCGGCTCCAGTTAGTACGGACTGGGAGACAACACAACCTTGCGGCCTGAACGGGCGTTTTGAAACTGTGAGTTTTTCCCCAAGTGTAGAAGAGAGTACATAAGCTTGCCATCATTAGTCCAGTGATTTAGTCACAAACGGCGGGGAAGCCTGAAGAAAGCAAGAAGCAGAATTGCTTCTCTCGGTAGGATCACCTAACCCACTCTCCTCCGGTCCCTAATTCACAGGCCTTCACAGACTTAGAACACACAGCAATTCCTCGGGACGGTCGATCAGCACATCCGGAGGATGGATCTTCAGCGACTCCGGCGACAGGCCGTAGGTCACGCCGATGGAAAACATTCCCGCGTTGTTGGCGGTCAGCACGTCGTTCTGCGAGTCGCCGATCATGATGGCCTCGGCGGGCGTGACGCCGTGTTCCTCAAGCAGCACCCGCGCGCCGTGCGGATCCGGCTTCTTGGTAGAGAAGCTGTTGCCGCCGTAGATGTTCGTCATGAACTCCGAGAGCTTCAGGCCGTCGCAGATTCCGCGCGACGGATTGACCGGCTTGTTGGTCAGCACCGCCATCTTCATGGCGCTGCGCTCGCGGATCGCCGCCAGTGTCTCCAACACTCCGGGATAGACGAAGGTGTTGTCCAGTTTGTGCTCGCGATAGTAGAGCATGAAGTAGTCGAGGGCGCTCTTCACGAAGGCCTCGTCCTGCGGATCGCCGAGGGCGCGGCGAACCAGCATCGGCGCTCCGTCTCCAATGTAGCTGGCGACTACCGCGAGCGGCAGTTCAGGGCTTTTGAGGTGGCGCAGCATGGCGTTGATGGCGTTGGCCAGGTCCAGTTCGCTGTCCACCAGCGTTCCGTCCAGGTCCCATAACAGCAGTTTAATGTTTGCGGCTGGAATCTGCCGTTTGGTCTGAATCATCTTAGTCTCAGTATATTCGCAGGCCGTTGCCGCGGAAGAGCCGTATCGAGTTTCATTTACAATATGCAGTTGGACGCCGTCCGATTTTGCATCCAATCGGAGCGGCCGGAAATTTCATCGAGGGAAGCTGGAATGTCGACGAAGGTTGTGCAGAGCGATGCGGTGGCCGCGGTAGAGAAAACTTACGAGGGACTCGTTCCGCAGCAGTTGCTGGACCTCTACCGCATCATGTATCTCTCGCGGCGTATTGACGACCGCGAAATTCTGCTCAAGCGCCAGCAGAAGATCTATTTCCAGATCTCCTGCGCCGGGCATGAAGCGCTGCTGGTTGCCGCCGCAACTCATCTGCGCGCTGGATACGACTGGTTCTTTCCCTACTACCGCGACCGCGCTCTCAATCTGGCTCTTGGCGTCACGGCGGAGTCGCAACTCCTACAGGCCGTGGGCGCAGCCGCTGATCCGGCTTCGGGCGGCCGCCAGATGCCCTCGCACTGGGGCAGCCCCAGGCACAATATCTTCACTACCTCCTCGCCCACTGGAACGCAGTTTCTGCAGGCCGTGGGCTGCGCCGAGGCCGGGCGCTACTTCACGCAGCATCCCGCGGCGGGCGTCAGGGTAGAGGGCGACTATCGCGAGTTCAAGGATGTGCAGCATCACGCCGACGAAGTCACCTACGTCTCCACCGGAGAGGGCACAACTTCGCAGGGCGAATTCTGGGAGTCGCTGAACACGGCTTCCAATCGCAAGTTGCCGGTGCTTTATGTGGTCGAGGACAACGGCTATGCCATATCGGTTCCCGTAAAGTACCAGACGCCGGGAGGCAACATCAGCCGCCTTGTGGCGAACTTCCCCAACTTCCACTTTGAAGAATGTGACGGAACGGATCTGCTTGCCAGCCTCGCCGCCATGCGCCGCGCTGTGGAGCACATCCGAACCGGCAACGGCCCCGCGCTGGTCCATGGCCACGTCATCCGCCCGTACTCGCACTCGCTCTCCGACGACGAAAAGCTTTACCGTCCTGAGGCTGAACGCAAGAAGGACCAGGAGCGCGACCCCGTCGTCCGCATGCAGAAGTTCCTGATCGCCGAGGGAATTCTCGACACCACCGCCGTGCAGAAACTCCACCGCGAGGTTGACGCCGAGGTGCAGGCCGCCGCCGATGTCGCGCTCGACGCGGCCTTCCCGGAAGCCTCCACCTACTCGCGCCATGTCTATTCGGAGAACCTGAAGCCCACGGCGAAGACCTTCCTTTCCACTCCGGTCTCCGAGGGCGGCGACCGCACCATGGCCGACCTCATCAACAAGTGCCTGCGCGATGAGATGAAGCGCGACGAGCGCGTTGTGATCTTCGGCGAGGATGTTGCAGACTGCTCCAACGACGAGTATCTGGAAGACAAGAAGCTGAAGGGAAAAGGCGGCGTCTTCAAACTTACCAGCGGCCTGCAGCGCGAATTCGGCTCAGACCGCGTTTTCAACTCACCGCTCGCCGAGGCCAACATCGTGGGCCGCGCCGTCGGCATGGCCGCGCGCGGAGTGAAGCCCGTGGTCGAGATTCAGTTCTTCGACTACATCTGGCCCGCCATGCACCAGCTTCGCAATGAACTGCCGCTCATCCGCTGGCGCTCCAACAACGCCTTCTCCTGCCCCGCGGTTGTCCGTGTCGCCATCGGAGGCTATCTTACCGGCGGTGCTGTCTATCACTCGCAATGCGGTGAGAGCATCTTCACCCACACTCCCGGCATGCACGTTGTGTTTCCATCTAACGCCCTGGACGCCGCGGGCCTGCTGCACACGGCCATCCGCTGTGATGACCCGGTGCTCTTCCTTGAGCACAAGCGCCTCTATCGCGAGCCTTTTGGACGCGCGCCCTACCCAGGGCCGGATTACACCATTCCCTTTGGCAAGGCGCGCATCTGGAAAGAGGGAACGGACGTTACGGTTGTGACCTACGGCGCAACGGTCCCGCGCTCCTTGCAGGCGGCGCAGCGGCTGGAGCGCGAGCATGGCATCAGCGTCGAGGTGATTGACCTACGCACTCTCAATCCCTACGACTTTGAGGCCATCGCTGCCTCGGTTGGCAAAACCAACCGCGTGTTGATCGTCCACGAAGACATGCTGAGCTGGGGCTACGGGGCGGAAATTGCAGCCCGCATCGCGAGCGACCTATTCGACAAGCTGGATGCGCCCGTGCAGCGGCTGGCAGCCAAGGACACCTTTGTCGCCTACCAGCCGCAGCTCGAAGACGTCATCCTGCCCCAGGCCGATGACATCTTCGCGGCGATCCGGAAGTTGCACGCCTACTAACAGGTTGCCGCGCGCGTTTACTTCATCGCGTTGCAATGCGGTGAGACGTGCTTGAAGGATGTAACGGTAAACGTTTGCCGCGCGTCGGCGGCTCCGCTCATGGAGCCGGCCTGGTCGCCCGTGGTCTGGGTGTTCGGAGCGGTGCTCCCGGTGATCTGTATTGTGTGGCCGACGTGAGCCTGGAGCTTCGCCGTGTCTCCGGCAAGCTGATACGTGGTGCCGAACTTATCTGTCAAGCTGTAGGCTCCGTTGGCGCTGGCGAGGCATCCCTCGACGGTCGTCATGTTCATGCCCGGACTGCTCGGGTCGGGCTGTTTGTCGTACTGTGCAAACGCGCCCACCGCTGAGAGCAGCAGAATTGAGCCAAGCAGTAGTGTCCGTTTCATGGTGTTGTACCTCCAGACTGTTTGGAGTGCCGCGCCGGAGCAATAGGCTGTACCGCGAGCTTGCGATCCTTTGAAATTTTCAGATGTGGCCCGTCCCTGCGCACGGGCCACTCATGGTTTGGCGCTGATTTCCGTGCAGGCTAGGTTTTGTGCAGGTAAATGCTGCCGTTCACGCTCTCCAGTTCAATCGTCGCTCCGCCGGAGCCCAGGTTGCTGTCCACGCTCGCGCCCGGCGCATACTTCGATTTCTCCACTGCCAGCGGCAGATCGGAGTGAATGTCGCCGTTCACGGTGGATGCCTTGACGTGAGCGTTGGTGGAAGCCGGCAGCGCAAGTGCGACGCCGCCATTCACAACGTTCAGCTTTACGCGGTTTCTTCCGGCGTTGTTCAGCGAAGCCTTCACCTCGCCGTTCACCGAGCCCAGATCCAATTCATCGGCGGCGTTCCATACCTCCACCTTGCCATTCACCGTGCTGGCCTTGATGCGGCCATGCGGCCCGTCCACGTGGATGTCGCCATTCACGGTTTCCACCGGAAAGAGTCGCGCGCCGCGCGGCAGGTGAATCGTGTACTCAACCTTTGCTGCGTTGTTGTTGGAGTGATCCGGATATTTTGTCTGTACATCCACCGAGTGTCCGCTGCCTGCCACTTCAATGCGAGCTTCGTGCAGCTTCTGCTCGGAGTCCGCGGTCTTCACCGCGTCGATTTGCACTTCGTTCCGGTCCCACGCGGAGATACTGATTCCGCCATTCACATTCTTCAGTGAAAGATTCCCGTTCGCGTCCATGGGAATCGTCTTGTGAAACTCCTCGCGCGCCTCGGCCCAGGCGGGCAGAGCGGCAAAAGCGATGGCGAGCATCGGCGCCAGCAGCAGCGCCCTCTTTCTTGCATTCAGCATAGTGGTATCTCTCCTTGCCTTCAGACGGCTGCGCACAGCTTTGGTAAGCCGTAGGATGCGCGTCGCGTGCAAGAAAGTCCAGAGGGGGCAAAGCGAAACCGACGCGCGATGCCAAGGCCCAGGGGGCTTAACCCAGTATGTGCAGCGATCCGGGGTTACTGAAGCCAGGAAACACCCGCTCCGGCTTTGGATTTCCAAGTTGCTTGGCCACTGCCTCGGCCATCACCTGCCGGAAATCCGTCGTCAGCGCCAGGTCGCGCTGCTCGTAGAGATGTTCGTTGGCAAGTCCGGGCCAGCGCCCGTAAACCCTGCCTCCGCGCACTCCGCCACCCATTACGAACATCACGTTGGCGTGGCCGTGATCGGTGCCGCGCGTGCCGTTTTCGCGGGCGGTGCGTCCAAACTCGCTCATCGTCACCACCACGGTCTCCGACGCAAGCAACCCCAGGTCCTGCCAGAAAGCGGCCAGCGAGCCGCTGAACTCCTTCAGCAGGTTTCCAAGCTGCCCTTCGCTTGCGCCCTCGTTCACATGATGGTCCCATCCGCCGATGTCGGTGAACGCCACCTGCACCCCGAGATTTGCCTTCACCAATTGTGCCGTCTGCTTCAGCGCGTCGCCAAAGCGTCCCTTCGGGTAACTCACTCCCGCTGCGGGACGATACTTCGCCGGATCGGTGGCCTTCAGCATCTTCACGGCGTCAAAGGTCTCCGCCGCCGTGCCGTGTAGCACCGCGTCCACACTTCCGGCGTACATGGACTCAAAAGTATTTGCCAGCGGCTGCGCCTGCGGATTCCGCGGCGCAACGCCAAAGTCGTTCACATTCCCCACGGCCAGCGCCGGAGCGCTTCCGCTCAACATGCGCGGCAACGCCGTGCCCAGCGCCACGGCGCGGAACGGCGCGCTCTGCGGCGAGGCGCTCGGTGATGCCGAAGCCGTCAGCGCGCGATTCAACCAGCCGTCCTCTGTGCTCTTTACGCCCGGCGTGCCGCTCTCCATAAAGTCCTGTGCGTCAAAATGCGAGCGCGTGGGATCGGGCGAGCCCGCGGCATGGACAATCGCCAGGTGCTTTGTATCCCACAAGGGTTTCAGCGCGCTCATCGAGGGATGCAGTCCGAAGAAGCCGTCCAGGTCGATCACATCGTGTTTGGGAATCGCAATCGTCGGACGCATCGCGTAGTAGGCCGCCTCGCCGTGCGGCACCACGATGTTCAATCCATCTGCCGCGCCGCGCTGGAAGATCACCACCAGCCGCTTGTGAGCCCCCGAACTCTCGGCGGCCATCGCCGCGCGCGCCAGGAACTCCGGCACCGCCGCCATCCCCACCACGGTCATCGCCCCGCTCTTCAGAAAAATCCGCCGCGTGATTCCCATCGCAACTTCTCCTGTCGCCGCTTTCGAGTGCTGTTGAAACCCCTATCGCCGCTGGAATTCCGGCGACCCCAGAATCAGTCCAGCCACCGCGCCGGCGTTCACCGGCTTCGGAGGATCGTCCAGCTTGCGTCCCGACAGCAGCGGATCGTTCATCTGCTTCGCAATCGTCTCGTGTGTCTGCGCGGAAACTCCTCCGGCCACCAGCGCCCGCTCCAGTGAGTGCTGCGTCTGTTCTGCATCGGCGCCCGCCCCCGCCAGTTTTGCGGCGTCCAGGCGCACGCCGTTGAGCTTGCCCGTGCCCAGCCCCAGCGCAAAATTCATCCGGCTCAACAGCGCCCCGGAGTTCACCCAGCTTTCCGCGTGCATCGAATAGCCCGTCGGAGGCTGTGCTCCGTACAGCGGCATTCCCATCCGGTTCAGCGCGTCCGTCACGCCCTGCACGCGCGTCACTTCGGCTCCCGTCGCGCGAATTGCCGAAACCGTAAACTCCAGCGGCGTCTTCACCTTCGCGCGGTACTCCTTCGCATCCCAGAACTCCGGCGTGTGCAGCATCGTGCGCATTACGGCCTTGATGTCTCCACCGCTCTCCACAAAGGTCTTTGCCATCGCATCCACCAGCGCTGGTGGAGGCGTGTCGTTCACAAAGCGTTGCGCCAGCTTGGTGGAGATGAACCTCGCCGTAGCCGGCTGGCTTGCCAGCATCTCTAGGGCGGCCACGCCCTCGCGTTCTCCGTTTTCATGGAAGACACGCCCCAGCACCGTCTTGTCTCCCGGCTCGTGGCGCGGCTCGCGGAAGACATATCCTCCGCCCTGTCGCGGCTCTTCCAAGGTCCATCCGGTCAGCACCCGCGCCAGCTCAGTCACATCCTTTTGCGTATAACCGCCGTTCACTCCCAGCGTGTGCAGCTCCATCACCTCGCGCGCATAGTTCTCGTTGAGTCCCTGGGCGGGCTTTCCATTGTTCTTTCCGCGCCCCGCGGCCTGCGAGTTCGGTCCAACGCTCTGCCAGTTGTCCAGATACCAGAGCATCGCCGGACTCTTCGCCGTCGCCAGCAGCAGGTCTTTGAACTTGCCCAGCGCGTGCGGACGGATCACGTCGCGCTCATAGGCGGTCACCAGGTAGCGGTCTGCGCCCTTGCCCAGAAAAACGTTGAAATGATTGAACCAGAAGTCGGTCATCACCTCCTGCAACTGGCGCTCGCTGTAAGCCGCCCGCAGCAGCTTGGATTGCATCAGCTCGTTGTTCACCACCGCGACGGGGTTCTCCAGCGAGAGCAGCAGTTCTTTCTGCGCCGGAGTCATATCCGCCGTCAGCTTGTCGCGGTCATCCTGCGAAAGCGCCCGCCAGAAGCCGCGCCGCTCGTCCACGTCCATCGCCGCCAGGCTCTGCGTGCGCGACTCCGCCGGCAACTCCATCAGGTCCAGCGCCTTGGAGCGCGCATGCTCCCGCGCACCCTGCCGCTTGTCCTTCATCTCCGGTGTAAGGTCGTCCGGACTCATCGCCAGCAAATCCGCATTCTCCGCGGCCTTGGCGTTCTTCTTTGCCTGCTTGTCGTTGATCCGCGCCACCCCCGCCGTGTACACAGCCTTGAGCTGCGCGTCCTTCGGCATCGGCATTTTGCCGTCCGCCACCGCCCGCAGCACCTGGTCGGGAGGGAAGTTCTCCACCATCTCCGCGGCTGACATTCGCAGCGTGCGATACGGCGCCAGCCGCGCTTCCAGCGCGGAGTCGTCAATCTTTCCCGGCTCAAGCTGCTGCGCAATCCACTTGTCCACGCCAACGGCCAGCACGCGCTCCACATCTCCCGGACGCGGCCCAAACGTAAGCCGGTTCAGCGCATGGATCGCGCGCTCGCGTTCGTCCATCGTCTGGACGGGCGCTGGCGGCTTTTCTTTCTTATGCTTGGCGGCGAAGGAGGGCAGGGAAATGCAGGCCAGCAACAACCCGAGCGCGAGTGCAACAAGTACCGGCTTCTTGCGAGCCATTGCCAACTCCCGTACAAACAGATTCTCACCCTGCTTGCAGGTAGAAACCCTGAGCGCCGGAAAAGTTACTCATCAACCTAAGAATTCACACGGCCAGAGTCGCTGCAGCCTGGCTAGAAGGTTTCACTCAGCAGCCCAAACCTTTCCAGTGTCAGCAGCCTCTGCGGCGCGGGAGCCGTGCATAACTCCGCATGTTCCAGAATCCAAGTATCCGCATGAGGAATGAACACAGCGTTCAGCCCTGCGGCAATCGCTGGATTAATGTCGGACTTCGGGCTGTTGCCGACCATCCATGCGGTACTCCGCTCCAGCCCGTACTTTTCGACAATGGCGTGGTAGCTCTCGGCGTTTTTCTCCGCCACCACTTCCACGGCCTCAAAGTAAGGCTTCAGCCCCGAGCGCTCCACCTTGCCCGTCTGCTCCTCTACGTTGCCCTTGGTCACCAGGAGCAGGCGATGGCGGCTGCGCAACTCGTCCAGCGTCGGCCCCACTTGCTTCAGCAACTCAATCGGCTGCTCGGCAATGGCCTGGGCAAAACCGTGGATCGTCTCATGCAACGCGGGCGTCAGCGGTTCTACCGAGAGCTTCTCGAAGGTCGCCACCAGCGCCGCCGCAAAGCTGTGCAATCCGTAGCCCAGCTTCACAATGTTCTCGTGCTCCACCTCGTTCAGCTTCTGCCGCACCTGTGCGGCGCTGAAGTGGCTGTGATTCAGAAACGAAATGAAGTTTGCGATCGCGCGCTCAAAGTAAATATTGTTTTCCCACAGCGTGTCGTCGGCATCGATCATCAACGTCTGGCGCGTCGTCTTCAGTGCATCGCTCATCGGCATTTGGAAATAGTGTAGCTGATCGTTTGCCGCGCAAGAGAAAGGCTCCGCGTCTGTGCGGAGCTTTCTCAACCGAGTCTTTCTTTCTGCTAAACCTTGTTGGCCGAAGCCGTCTCGCTTACCCACTCCAGCTTGATCGCCTGCGGGATGATGCCTTTTTCGTGGCCCATGTTCAGCAACTTGGCCACGGCCTCACGGCCATCGTCGCCGTAGTCCAGCGTGCGCTCGTTCACGTACATGCCGACGAACTTGTCGGCGTCGCGCGCGTCCAGGTCGCGGGCAAACTGCATGGCGTACTCCAGTGCCTGCTCGCGGTTATCCAGCGCATGCTGAATGCTGTCGCGCAGCGCCTTGCAAACCTTGGCGATCACCTCGGGGCCCAGATCCTTGCGGATCGCGTTGGCGCCCAAAGGCAGCGGCAGTCCGGTCAACTCGCGCCACCACTTGCCCAGGTCAAGGATGCGGTGCAATCCGCTCTTGTCATACGTGAGCTGGCCCTCGTGGATGATCAGCCCGGCGTCGAACTTGCCTTCCAGCACGGCGGGAATGATCTTGTCGAAGGGAACCACTTCGGTCTGAATGTCAGGCGCAAAGAGCTTGAGTGCAAGCACGGCGGTGGTAAGCGTGCCCGGAATCGCGATCTTCAGCTTCTTCACTTCGTCCAGAGTGTAGGGCTTGGGCGCAACGATCATCGGACCGTAGCCATCGCCCACGCTGCCGCCGCTGGGCATCAGCGCGTACCGGTCCTGCAGGTACGGATAGGCGTGGAACGAGATCGCGGTTACGTCGAAGTAGGCTTCCGCAATCGCCTTGTGGTTCAGCGTCTCAATGTCGCACAGCACATGGGTGAACTTGAACCCAGGCACGCGAACCTTGTTCGTTGCCAGGCCATAGAACATGAACGCGTCGTCCGAATCAGGACTGTGCGCAATTTTGATTTCGATCAGTTCAGAACCGCTGGTGCTCATAAACCTTTTTCCACGGCCCAATCGGCCATCCATAAAGTTTGCCATTCGCATACCGCCCTGGCGTTACCAGCGCGGCTCAAATCTTGAATCCATCGGCCCCTTTGGCGGGAGCCGTCGCGATCATCGGCCAGGGGCAGCTACAACGTGCTTTCCCGATTGCTTTCCGGGGGAATCTCCGCCAGGTGCCGCGCCTTCGCCCGCCGCGACTTCAGATGCCACCAGACGCGGACTACGACGGCGATCGTCACTCCAATCAGAGCTACCGACGACACCACCAGAATCGCAAAAAGAACTTTGATGATCACAAGGTTCTAGTCTACCAGAGTAGAGCCGCCGCGGCCCTACCTTTCAGATTCCTGCCTGTGCATCGCTGCTTCCACATCTTCCGCCGTGTGCGGCAGTTCGGCGGTCAGATTCACCAGCTTGCCGTGCTCGTCCAGCATCACGATGTCTTCAATGCGTACTCCAATTTTTTCTTCGGGAATGTAGATGCCCGGCTCCACCGTAAATACGTCGCCCTTATCCACCGGGCCGCTGCCCACGTCATGCACTTCCAGCCCTACGCGGTGTCCCAGCCCATGGATGAAATATTTTCCCAGCGGCTCGCCGTGCAGGTCCTTGCCGTGCGAGTTGATGTAGTCGAACGCAACCTGGTAGAGCGAGTTCGGCTCCCGTCCGCTCAGCGTGCTTTTGCCCGCCACCACGGCCTGCATCACCGCCTGCTGCGCTCCCAGAACCACGTTGTAGATCTCGCGCTGGCGCGGCGTAAAGTGCCCATTGGCGGGCAGCGTGCGCGTGATGTCGCTGGCATACATCCCATATTCGCCCGCCACGTCCATCACCACCACGTCGCCGTCGTGGATCTCGTGCGAGTCCTCCGAGTAGTGCAGCACGGTCGAGTAAAATCCTGATCCAACAATCGGCGCATATGCCGGGCGTTCGCAGCCGCCGTCCTGGAACTTGTATTGCATCAGCGCCGCCACCTGGTACTCGTAGAGTCCCGGATGCATCGCCTGCATCGCCGCGCGGTGTCCCGCAATCGAGGCCTCGGTCGCGTGGCGGATACGCTCGATCTCGCCGCCGTCCTTGTGCTTGCGCAACTCGGCGATCTTGTCGCCGACATCGTGGTACGCAACATAGTTCGGGAACGCGTTGCTCCGCTTCAGCCATTCCAGCGGAGTTGTCGAGGGCGTGCTTTCCGGCGCCTGAGTCAGCGCCGAGTAGATTTGCGCGCGGGGCTGCGGCACAATCTGCAGCAGCAGATCGTGCATCTGGTCGAGCGTTGCCACGCGGTCAAAGCCGGTAACCGTCGTCGCCCTCGGATCCTCCGCGCCCAGCTTCGGCCCAGTCCATTTTTCCTGCGTCAGGTTGTGCGCCGGGAGAAAGAGAACCTCGCTGTACGGGCGCGCCGGCGCGCTTTCCGTGGCGTCCACGGCGGGAGCAATCACCACGGCCGCGCCCGGTTCCGCCCATCCCGTCAGGTAATAGAAGTTGTTGTCCTGCCGGAAGCCGTAGAGCGCGTTTGGCCCTTCGCTCTCGGTTGCCGCAAAGAGCACGGCAACGCCGCCGTTCAGCTTCTTCGAGAGCGCAACTCTGCGGGCGCGGTAATCCGCTCCCGGTTGGCGGTCCAGGGCAAATAAGGGAGTCATGAGAGCCAGGATGCAGAGCACAAAAAGAGTGAGAGAGCAGAGTCGCGCGCGCAGTTTCATGAGAGCCGAGTATAAACCTCGCACCCGGCCCATGCTAGAGTCCGCTGCCGGCTCCCGGGTCCTGCTGCTCGGCGCGCTTCTTCAGGGCGTTGTTCATGCGGCGGAAGCCGAACTCTGCCTGCGATTGGTAGAGTCCCATCACCAGCGGCACCAGCGCTCCGCTGTAGGTGTCATGCTGCACAAAGCGCGTCTGCCCGCTGTCGGTGGTCTCCAGCGCAAAGCGGTGCTCGCCGTCCAGCAATCCCGGCAGCATCCACTCCTCGCTCCATGTCAGCTCGCTCTGTGGAGTTACCGTCTGAATCCTGGTCGCATATGTCAGGCTGCGTTCCGCCAGTTGCACCCGCACGTGGAGATGCGCACCCACTGCGCAGGAGCCGTCAATGTCGGTATAAAACGGATTCCACTGGGGATAAGCGCCGAAGTTCGTCAGCACCTGCCACACCTGCTGGCGGGGCGCGTCAATCGTCGTGAAAGTGAACACTTCACGCACCGGCCGAATCGGAGAGATTCCATACACCAGCGTCAACCCGAGAATCCAAAGCACTGTACAGAGAAAAATCTTTATGAACTTCATCAATCTACTGCCACTCCAAATTGCCTACTAAACTCCAACCGGGAAGGGCTTGACGTGCTCCTCCGCGTTGCTGCCTGAGCCGGCTCCGAAGAGTTCAAAGCGCCCCTGCAACAAGGACATCAGTCCGGTGTACCAGTATCCGTACACAAACAGGATAAGAAAAGGAACCGTGATGTAGTTCTCATTTGCAATGGCGTACCACACCGTCATCGCAAAGTACGTGCCCACCGCAAGTTCAATCCACGGAATCACTCCCAGGCGCTTGCGGTATTTTCTTGCTGCCGCCACCGCCATGTTCTTTTGGCCCTTGCTCTGCACGCTGTACTTGGGAGTTCGCGCAAAGGCCGATTGCTTGCCAACCAGCGCCTCGATGACTCCCTTGGAATTCGTAATCGTCAATCCAATGCCCAGCGCCATCAGGAAGGGAAGATAGAAGAACGTCCTCCACCAGCGCGTCGGAAACAGCTCCTTCTGTGAAACCAGGTAGAAGCTCGAGATGGAGAACGTCGATGCCAGGAAGAGCGGCACGTCGATGTACATCATCTGGAACCAGCCCTGGTAGAAGCGAATCACCATCGCCGGCAGCAACAGCACGCTTAGCATGATCATCAGCGGATAGCTCAGGTTGGCCGTCAGGTGATACCACGCTTCAATCTTTTCCCGCTTGCTCACATTCGCCTTCATCACCTTCGGAAGGTCTTTGATGGAGCACTGAATCAGTCCCTTGGCCCAGCGCACCTGCTGCGTTTTGAACGCCGTCATCTCAATCGGCAGCTCGGCCGGGCACTCCACATCCTGCAAGTACAAAAACTTCCAGCCCTTCAACTGGCAGCGATAGCTCAGGTCGGTGTCTTCGGTCAGCGTATCGTGCTGCCAGCCGCCCGCCTCTTCAATCGCCTTGATCCGCCACATCCCGGCCGTGCCGTTGAAGTTGAAGAACACACCCGCCCGTGAGCGTCCGCCATGCTCCAGCACGAAGTGCCCATCCAGCAGAATCGCCTCAACTTCCGTCAGGAAGGAGTAATGCCGGTTGATGTGCGTCCAGCGCGTCTGCACCATGCCCACGTCCGGCTCGGCAAAGTGGTGGATCACCTTCATGATCCAGTCCACCGGAGGGGTGAAGTCGGCGTCGAAGATCGCCACGTACTCGCCCTTGGCGCTTTGCAGTCCGTGCTCCAGCGCGCCCGCCTTAAAGCCGGTGCGGTCGGTCCGGTGGATGTGAACTATGTCGTGTCCCAGCGCGCGGTAACGCTCCACCACTTCGGCCGCCACCTCCACCGTCTCGTCGGTGGAGTCGTCCAATAGCTGAATGTCCAGCAGTTCCCGCGGATACTCCAGCTTGCAAATCGACTCCACCAGCCGGTCCACCACGAACTGCTCGTTGAAGATCGGCAGCTGGATGGTCACCCTTGGCAACTGGGCGAACGTTGATTTCGGCGTGGTCGTCTTGTTCTTGCGGTGCTTGTAATACATCCAAACCAGCTGGTAGCGGTGGAAGCCGTACGACGCCAGGATGATCAGCACGATGAAGTAGGGAATCAGCAGCGCCAGGTCGAAGGCATTGGCGTGGTACAGTCCCTTGAAGGCAGGGTTGGTCTGCTTCTGCAAAAATTGCACCACCGGACTCGGCCGGGGTGCGAGCGCAATCATTGCCACGAACTGAGTGATCAAGGCGGATCCCAGACAACTGGATTAGGCCGGATGCAAATGATTCCCGGAAAACTCGATTGTAACCGAATCAGCCTTCGCCGCCGCAGCCGGTTCGCTCACATTATTTTCTTCGTAACCTTTCTCTGCCTCTCGCATTCCGGCACGCGGGCGCAAAGCGCCCCGCCGGAGTACCCCGAGGTTGGGTGGCTGGGACGCTCCAGTTATTGCAATCCTTACTTCGGTTTTCGCTTTGCGATGCCCGCCGGATTCAAATCCGAGATCATCTATCTTCCGGTGCAGCCGCAGGGACGCCACATGTTGCTGGCCACACATCTCCAGCGCCTGGACCGCTCCGCCGACCTCCTCATCTCCGCCTTTGAGGACAAGTCAGACGATCCTGCCCGCCTCGCAGCCAAGGCGCGCGCGCGGCAGGCTCATCACGGGGGTCTCACCACCACCGGTCCAACGGCGGGCGCCATCCATGATCACCGCTTCTACCGCCTCCACATCGCCAGCGGCACGCCCAACGCCCCGGATGAGAGCAGCTACTTCTTCGTGCTGCGCGGCTACGTCGTCCACTTTGCCGTCTTCGCGCATGAACACGACCTCAACGCCGCCATCGAGGCTGCCATCGAGCGCCTGGAATTTGCAGAGCCCGGCGGTGCCGCATGTGCCGCCCCGGCGGATGTTTCCCCCAATGTGGCCGTCCCGCGTCTTTACTACGGTCCTGCTCTGCCCACCGAACTGGTCGAGTCCACCGTGCGGGCGCAACCCGGTTACTCGATTCCTTCCGGCGAGTTTTCCCATGGCGCATTCACCAGCCCGGCGCTCGGCGTTCGAGTTGAGTTGCCGCCGCACTGGCAGCCGATTCCTTCCCACGACGCTTTCCGCATCACCGAACTGATGCGCGATCCCACCACCGATCCCGGCAGCGGCGACCGTCGACGCGCCCTCTTTCGAGCCTGCTCACGTGTCATCTTCGCCGCCGCGGATTCCCAGACTGAGTTGATCGCCGAGGTGCATCCCGGCATCGCCCTCGTCGCCATGGCCCAGGGCTGCGTGCCGGACATGGTGATGCCCGCGGGCGCCGAAGATCACGCAGCCTCCGAGGAACTCGCCACCGTGCTGGCCCGTTCGCTTGGCGTGCCGCTGCTTACCCGCGGCAGTGCCCGGGTCAACGCACAGGGCGGCCTCACCTTCGATCTCGACGGTACGCTGCCCTATCAGGTCCCCGGAGAAAAACTCTCCCGCCGCCTCAGTCTGCGGGTTTCAGCTACCGCCAGCGGGAGATGGTTCATCTTCGTATTTTCGGCGACTTCCTCGCCGGCCGCGCAGCGTGAGCTTGAATCCCGCATCAGCATTGGGCCGGTCCCCGCGGGCGCAGAACGCTGACGGGGCCTACTTGTCTGCCATCGTGTCTCCGCTGCCCTGCTTGGCCGCTACCCAGGTATCCGTTGTGCCGCGCCGCGAGTCTTCGCTCACCATGGTCAGCGAATTGCCATCCGGCGAGAGCGTAACGCGCTGCGATCCGGTTACCTGGCCGTTGCGCTTGAAGGTTTCCTGGAAGGAATGGTCGTCGATCTTTGTCAGCATGACCGAGGTCGTGCCCGGATCGCCAAGGAAGGGATGGTCTTTGCCGTCGAAGCTGGCGCTGTAGTGCTCACCCGTGTTCGCCTTGAACTTCACTCCCTCGCTGGTCATGGAATAGGTGAAGGTCAGGGCGTTGTCGGAGGCTGATTCCCACTTCTCCGGCTTCCACGAGCCTGAGAGCGCGTGTGCTCCCGCCTGCGCTTCTCCAACCCGAGAGTAAATGCCCGTCGCCATCACTGCCTGCTCGCTTCCCGCCGGATGTCCCTCGTATCTCTGTGTCATCGTCATGCCATCGGGGGAGATTGTCAGCGTGTCGCGGAAAGCCAGCTTGCCGTCCTTCATCCCGACGCGCTCCACCGTGCTGCCGCTTACGGCGCTGACTTTCTCGCTGTCCACGTATGGGGAGCCGGTGATCTTATGTTCTTTCCCGTCGGCCTTGATGTTGACCTTGGGATCGCACGTCGAACAACTGTACATCCCGTTTTTCAACTCATACACCATCGGCTTTGAATCCAGTTGCGCCTTGTTCAGGTCAATCTTCCAGGTGCCTTCAATCCCGCTCTGCGCGGCTGCCATCAGGGGCACAAACATCAGCAATAGCCCAAGAAGTCTCTTCATTGTCATCCTCTCCAAACTGTCGGCGTAGATAAGCTGGTGGGAGGAGCCGGATTCGCGCGCCCGGCCCCGCGGTGGCCCGAGACAACACCCCTCCGGCCCCGTTCATGGATGCCTCCGGCACTTCCCTGAGTTGTGCAGTTCCGTCAGCAATCGAGTGCTGCCCGGAGCTGCACAAACGTGGGCTTCGGCCTGATCCGGCCAACCCGCTGTTCCCGGCTTCGGAATGCGAATGCCGCCCTCGGCATGCGTTTTTGCGCGACTAAAGTGGGGAGGAGCAGGACCGCTGAACCCGCTTTGCCCTCGGCTCGCATCCTTCTCTCGAATTTCTTGACTTCTCACCCCAGCTTGTGAGTTAAGTCACTGCCGTTTTGGTCGGCTCGTAGTGCAATATCAGCTGGGAATCAAGTCACACAAAAGCCTCTTCCTCACCGCGCTGGAAATCGCTTTTGCTTTCTGTCTCCACACGAATTCCTCGGAGGACCGTTTCATGAGTCGAGTTAAAGTGACCGTTGACGGCAATGAAGCCGCCGCCTATGTCGCGCATAAAACAAACGAAGTCATCGCCATTTATCCCATCACTCCCTCTTCTCCCATGGGCGAGTTCAGTGATCAGTGGTCCTCGGACGGACAGCCCAACATCTGGGGTTCCATTCCGCAGGTCATGGAGATGCAAAGCGAGGGCGGAGCCGTAGCGGCTCTCCACGGGGCACTTCAGGGCGGCAGTCTGGGCACAACCTTCACCTCGTCCCAGGGTCTGCTCCTCATGATTCCCAACATGTATAAGATCGCCGGCGAACTCACGCCGTGCGTCATCCATGTGGCCGCGCGCGCCATCGCCGCCCAGGGACTCTCCATCTTCGGCGACCATCAGGACGTCATGGCCGTGCGCCAGACCGGATGGGCGCTGCTGGCCTCCAACAACGTTCAGGAAGTCATGGACACCGCTCTGATCGCGCAGGCCGCAACCCTCGAGTCGCGCGTTCCTTTCGTCCATTTCTTTGACGGCTTCCGCACCTCCCACGAGGTTGGCAAGGTTGAGCAGCTCACCATGGACGACATGCGCGCCCTGCTGCCCGAGGAGTTCATCCGCCAGCACCGTTCGCGCTCGCTCTCGCCGGATCGTCCCGTGCTGCGCGGCACCGCGCAGAATCCTGATGTCTACTTCCAGGCCCGTGAGACTGTGAATCCCTACTACACGGCCGTGCCCGCCATCCTCCAGAAGGCGATGGACCGCTTCGCCGAGGTCGTCGGACGCCAGTACAAACTCTTTGAATACGTCGGCGCGCCCGATGCCGACCGCGTCATGATTCTCATGGGCTCCGGCTGCGATGTCGCCGAGGAGACCGTGAATCTGCTCGCCGCGAAGGGTGAAAAAATCGGCGTTCTCAAGGTTCGCCTCTATCGTCCGTTCTCTGCCGAGCACTTCCTCGCCGCTCTGCCCGCCACCGTCCGCTCCATCTCCGTTCTGGACCGCACCAAGGAGCCCGGCGCCACCGGCGAACCGCTCTACCAGGAGGTTCTGACCTCGCTCGCCGAGAGCTTCGCCGCCGGCAAGATCGCCGCCATGCCGCGCATCGTTGGTGGCCGTTACGGACTCTCGTCCAAGGAGTTCACGCCCGCCATGGCAAAGGCCGTTTTTGACGACCTGGCCAAGCCCGCGCCGCACAATCACTTCACCGTCGGAATCAACGATGACGTGACCCACAACTCGCTGCCCTTTGATCCCAGGTTCTCCGCCGAGGATGCGCGCACCGTTCGCGCTCTCTTCTTCGGACTCGGCGCCGACGGCACCGTCGGAGCCAACAAGAACTCCATCAAGATCATCGGCGAAGACACAGAGAATTATGCCCAGGGCTACTTCGTCTATGACTCGAAGAAGTCCGGCTCCATCACCACCTCGCACCTGCGCTTCGGCCCCAAGCCCATCCGCTCCAGCTACCTGATCACGCGCGCCAACTTCGTCGCCTGTCACCAGTTCAGCTTCCTCGAGCGCATTGACGTGCTCAAGCACGCCGATGAAGGCGCGGTCTTCCTCCTCAACAGCCAGTTCAGCAAGGACGAGGTCTGGAACAACCTGCCCCGCCCCGTGCAGCAGCAGATCATCACCAAGAAGCTCCAGTTCTACGTGATCGATGGTTACAGCGTGGCCAAGGATACCGGCATGGGCCAGCGCATCAACACCATCATGCAGACCTGCTTCTTTGCCATCAGCGGCGTGCTGCCCCGCGAAGAAGCCATCGAAGCCATCAAGAAATCGATCAAGAAGACCTATGGCAAGCGCGGCGACGCCGTTGTGCAGAAGAATTTTGCCGCCGTTGACAGCACTCTCGCAAACCTCAACCGGGTTGAAGTTCCCGCCACCGCTTCCAGCACCGTCGAACTCCGTCCCCCGGTCCCGGCCCAGGCGCCTGCCTTCGTGCAGGAGGTTCTCGCGCCCATGATCTTCGGCGATGGCGACGACCTTCCGGTCAGCAAAATGCCCGTCGATGGAACCTATCCCATCGGCACCGCGCAGTGGGAGAAGCGCAACATCGCTCTCGAAGTTCCTGAGTGGGACGAGAAACTCTGCATTCAGTGCGGCAAGTGCGTCCTGGTCTGCCCCCACGCGGTCATCCGTGCCAAGGTCTATCCCAGTGACCTGCTGGCCTCCGCGCCGGAGTCCTTCAAGTCCGCCGATCCCAAGTGGAAGAGCTTTGCAACCTACAAGTACACCCTGCAGGTCGCCCCGGAGGATTGCACCGGATGCGCTCTCTGCATCGAAGCCTGCCCCGCCAAGTCCAAGAGCGAGGCCAAGCATCGCGCCATCAACATGGTTCCGCAGCCTGAGCTTCGCGAGCGCGAAGCCCGCAACTGGGAGTTCTTCCTCACCCTGCCCGAGGTTCCGCGCGAGCAGCTTGCGCTCTCGCAGGTCAAGGATGTCCAACTCCTCCAGCCGCTCTTCGAGTTCTCCGGCGCCTGCTCCGGATGCGGCGAAACTCCGTATGTCAAGCTGCTCACCCAGCTCTTCGGAGACCGCACGGTCATCGCCAACGCTACCGGATGTTCCTCGATCTACGGCGGCAACCTGCCCACAACGCCTTACAGTATGAATAACGATGGCCGCGGCGTCGCATGGTCCAACTCACTCTTCGAGGACAATGCCGAGTTCGGTCTTGGCATCCGCCTCTCGCTGGACAAGCACCAGGGCTACGCCCGCGAACTGCTCGTCCGTCTCGCCGCCAAACTGCCCGAGGAGCTTGTGAAATCTCTCCTCTCCGCCCCGCAAAAGGGTGAAACCGCAATCGCCGAACAGCGCGTCCGCGTTCTCCTCCTCAAGCAGGAACTCGCGCACCTCGATCTTCCCGAAGCCCGCGCCCTGCTGGACGTAGCTGACAACCTGGTCGATAAGTCGGTCTGGATTCTCGGTGGCGACGGCTGGGCCTATGACATTGGTTACGGCGGCCTCGATCACGTCATGGCCTCCGGACGCAATGTCAACATTCTTGTCCTGGACACCGAGGTTTACTCCAACACCGGCGGCCAGATGTCGAAGTCAACTCCGCGCGGCGCGGTTGCCAAGTTTGCCGCCGGCGGCAAGGCGCGTCCCAAGAAGGATCTCGCCCTCATCGCCATGAGCTATCCCGCTTATGTCGCCCGCATCGCCATGGGCTCCAGCGACTCGCAGACCATCAAGGCGTTCAATGAGGCGGAAGCCTTTGACGGCCCGTCGCTCATCCTTGCCTACAGCCATTGCATCGCGCATGGCTACGATCTCGTCCACGGACTCGATCAGCAGAAACTCGCGGTGCAGAGCGGCCACTGGCCTCTCTTCCGCTACAATCCCGCGGCTGCGCCCGGCCAGGCTAATTTCTCCCTCGATAGCCGCGCCCCCAGCATTCCGCTTGAGCAGTACATCTACAACGAAACCCGCTACACCATGCTGCGTCAGAGCAATCCGGACGAAGCAAAGCTCCTGCTTGCGGAAGCGCAGCAGGACGTGACCGATCGCTGGAAGCGCTATGAAGCGCTGGCCCAGGAGTTCGCCGCTGCCGCCAACCCGGCAACAGCCGTAAAGGAAGCCCAGTAATGATTGACCTTTCCACGCAGTATCTCGGATTCAAGCTGCGCAATCCGCTCGTTGTCTCCGCCTCGCCCCTGTCGAAGGAGATCACGAACCTGCGCCAAATGGAGGACTCCGGCGCGTCTGCCGTCGTCCTTCACTCTCTCTTCGAGGAGCAGATCAACATCGAGACCAACGAGCTCGACCGCTTCCTCTGGGACGGCTCCGACCTTGGCGCCGAAAGCACTACCATCTTTCCTGATCTCGGCAACTACAACGTCGGCCCGGACGCGTACCTCGAACACATCCGCCAGGCCAAGCAGTCCGTCTCCATCCCCGTCATCGCCTCGCTCAACGGCGTTTCACGCGGAGGCTGGGTCAGCTACGCCCGTGAGGTTCAGCAGGCCGGCGCTGACGCCGTCGAACTGAACGTCTATTTCATTCCCGCCGATCCCGGCTCCAGCTCTGCCGACATCGAAAAGCTCTACATCGATCTCGTCACCGAAATCCGCCACACCGTAACCATCCCGGTTGCGGTCAAGGTCGGGCCCTTCTTCAGCGCCTTCGCCAACATGGCGCAGCGCCTGGAGGCTGCCGGAGCCAACGCCATCGTCCTCTTCAACCGTTTCTATCAGCCGGATTTCGACCTCGAAGCGCTTGAGGTCAAGCCCGTCGTCACCCTCTCCAACAGCAGTGAGTTGCTGCTCCGCCTGCACTGGGCCGCCATGCTCCACGGACACATCCACGCGGACATCGCCATCACCGGTGGCGTCCACACCGCCGAGGATGTCGTCAAGTCAATGATGGCCGGAGCCAAGGTCACCATGCTCGCGTCGGCGCTCTTGCAGAACGGCATCGGATACCTGCGCCCGCTGCGCAATCAACTGGAAGCATGGCTGGAGAAACACGAGTATGAAAGCATCCAGCAGATGCAGGGCAGCATGAGCCAGAAAAATGTCCCGAACCCCAAGGCATTCCAGCGCTCCAACTACATGAGGGTGCTTTCCAGCTACGCCGGCAAGTAACTCGAACTGTTTTGCGCAACACGTTTCATGCAACACAAAGGAGCGGCTCAATGCCGCTCCTTCGCTTTTTGCTCTCGCAGCGCGCTTAAGCGGCCTTTGAGCCTGCCTTGAGTTGATAGCTGCCCTCAAAGGTGACTTCGGATTCGCTGGGAGAGGTCATGTGTCCTTTGAATGTGCCACTTCCGCTGATTCCGGCAAAGTGTCCCGTGCCGTGCGTGTACTTCCACGACCCCTCAAACGTTACGTGCTCGCCCTTGGTGGTAATTCTTCCTTCCCACGTTCCACCCTCGCGGTCGCCGTTCGCGTGCTCGTTGGTAAAGTAGCCGTGCTCATGCCCGTGGCCGTTGGTGATGTCTGCCGTGCTCCATGAGCTATGTTTCGTGTTGCTGAACAGAGGGTCGCTGCACGTCTGCTGAGCGTTGCCCGCCCGCAGCATCAACTGGTGCCCGGGTGTGTCATTGCAGGAAACAATTGTCTGTGACTGGGAATTGCCCTTCAACTGTCCGGTGAAGTTTGGCATGGTCCTCCTTAGTGTTTGCAGATTCGCATCGGTGAGGCGCTGCCCAGATTCTGTCGCCTTGCGGAGGCGAAGCCCGCGTGTGTGGAATTGCGCTTGATTCCGTATGCTTCCTGATCCGCTCCCGCTGCAAGCAAACCACGCCAGTGAGAATTCCCGGCTGACCGGTGCCAGCCGCTCCACTGTCTTCCTGGCCGTAGAGTCGTTGCAGATGAATCAGGAACGTTGGCTCGGCCACCGCAATTTCAGCCGACGCCTTGACCTCAGAGGCACGCCGTCGCTGCGGGGTTGCCCGCCTCCGAATGCTTCAACCGTCCGCTTCCGCTGCGCTCTGCGGCGAGGATTGATGATCCTTCGCAACCGGCGACTCTCGCTGCGGGGAGTGCCAGCTTTGGGCCGTGGAAGTCCATCTTCACATCCACGTTTGCGCCCTGTACTGCCGGTATTCATCTCCAAACGCGTCTTCCAGCACGCGATCTTCCCGTCGCACCCGCTTGAGTTGGAGGGAATACAGCAGGACAAAAATCAGGAATGGAATCCACCGTCCCACCATCACGAACAATCCCGCATAGGCGAAGAAGCCGGAGAGATACACCGGGTGACGGAACTTCGAGTACAGCCCGCTGGTCACCAGCGTGTGGGCCTCGGCCTTCACCCGGAAAGAACTTCCGAGTTGCTGCCGCGCCGTCATCCATAACACAAAGCCCATCGTGGCCAAGGCCAGCCCCAGGCAGGTGCGCGGAGTCCACTCCACCCTCGCCGCAATGTACGCCGCAAACGTCAGGAAGAACACGACGTCAACCCAGATCAGGACTCTTTTCATCTCACGCGCCCCCTTGCTTCCGCCGAGGTCATTCTGCAAGCCAGAGTTTACCGCAACCCCGTTTCACGGAGCCCGGATGCACCCCGGCTGCCTCCTGTTATCATGAACAGTTTGCTGATTTACTTCAGGAGTCTGTTTATGAATCGTCGCGTTCTCGCCATCATGGCGTTGCTCTGCGGTCTTGCCGCCTTCTCCACTGCCGATGAAGGCATGTGGCTCTTCAACAAAGCGCCCAAAGACCAGATCAAGAAGAATTACAACTTCACCGTCACCGATCCCTGGCTCGAGCATCTCCGCCTCGGCTCCGTGCGCTTCAACAACGGAGGCTCCGGCTCCTTCGTCTCGGAAGACGGACTCGCTTTCACCAATCATCACGTTGGACGCGTCTGTCTCCAGCAGCTCTCCACTGAAAAGAAGGACTACATCAAGGACGGCTTCTACGCTAGGACCCAGGCCGACGAAGGCAAGTGCCCCGACCTCGAACTTAACGTCCTCGTTGATATTCAGGATGTAACCGCCGACGTGCAGTCCGCCGCCCGCCCCGGCATGAGCGATGCCGACGGCGCACAGGCGCAGCGCCAGAAAATGTCCGCCATCGAAAAGGATTGCTCCGAGAAGAGCGGCCTCCGCTGCGACGTGGTCACTCTCTACGCGGGCGGAGTTTACAACCTCTACAAATACAAGAAGTACACCGATGTGCGCGTGGTCTTTGCCCCGGAGGCGCAGATGGCCTTCTTCGGCGGCGACCACGACAACTTCGAGTACCCGCGCTACGATCTCGACATCACCTACTTCCGCGTTTACGAGAACGACAAGCCGGTTCACCTCGCTCACTTCCTCAAGTGGTCGCCCACAGGCACCAAGGCCGGCGACCTGGTCTTCGTCTCCGGGCACCCAGGCGGCACCGAGCGCCTTCTCACCATGGCGGAGCTCAACTTCCTCAAGGACGTGCAGACTGGATACGTCATCGACCTGCTGACCCGCCGTGACAAGGTGCTGCATCAGTACGCCGCGCAATCGGAGGAAAACGCCCGCGTCAGCGCCGACGACATCTTCGGGGTCGAGAACTCGCTGAAGGCCTACAAGGGCCGCCGCGGCGGACTCGACGACAAAGGACTGATGGGCAAGAAAGCTGACGCCGAGCGCAAACTGCGCGCCGCCGTCGATGCCAACCCCACTCTCAAAGCCGAGTATGCCTCTGCGTGGGAGGAAGTTGGGAAGGCCGTGGAGGTTCGCCGGCAGCTCTTCTTCCCCTACACCTTCGTCGAACGCAATGTCGGCTTCAATGCACAGCTCGCGCAGTATGCTCGGGTTCTTGTGCGCGTCACCGCCGAGAAGCAGAAGCCTAATCCGCAGCGTCTCCGCGAATTTACAGACGCGCGCCTGCCCTCGCTCGAACAGCAGTTGCTCTCCACTGCTCCCGTCTATCGCTCGCTGGACATTGCCACCCTCACTGAGTCGCTCACGCTGATGGCCGAAAAGCTTGGCGCGGACGATCCCACGGTGAAGCGCGCGCTCAACGGCAAGAGCGCTGCCGAAGCCGCCAGGGCTTACATCGACGGCAGCAAGCTCGACGACCCGGCCGTGCGCAAGTCGCTCTACGAGGGCGGCGCGGATGCCGTGGCCGCCAGCGCCGATCCGCTCATCGTCCTCATGCGTGACATTGACGCCCGCGCCCGCGACCTGCGTAAGCAGTGGGATGACAAGGTCGAAGCCGTCATCCGCCTCAACTCCACAAAGATCGCCAAGGCGCGCTTCGCCGTGCTGGGCGCCAACAGCTATCCCGACGCAACCTTCACCCTGCGCCTGAGCTACGGAACCATCAAGGGCTACGAAGCGCAGGGCAAGAAGATCGCGCCGTACACCACCATCGGCGGAGCCTTTGAACACGCGGCCGCCAACGGCAACAAGGGCGACTTTGCATTGGCGAATTCCTGGGTGGCATCAAAGAGCAAGCTCAATCTGAAGACGCCTCTGAACTTTGTCCACACCGCTGACATCATCGGCGGCAACTCGGGTTCTCCTACGGTTGACCGCAAGGGAGAAGTTGTCGGCATCATCTTCGACGGCAACATCGAATCGCTGCCGTGGGACTTCGCCTATGACGACCGCGTGGGCCGCGCCGTCTCCGTGGACTCGCGGGCCATCCTCGAAACCATCCGCAAGGTTTATCACGCGGACGCGCTCGCCGAGGAACTCGTCAGCGGACACCAGGCGAAGGACGCAGCCAAGTAAGTTTGCAAATCGCTTCACATGGGCCGCCTGGAGGAACTCCTCCGGGCGGTCTTTTTTCGCCCAACCATTGACTCTCTGGGCAATCGTTGGCGGGCCGGGGATAACGGAAAAGGCAATCGTTGCGGACTCCATCCAACGATTGCCGGATTGGTAAAGTGCGCTCCGCCAACGATTATCAGAATGGTCAATCGTTGGCCGCGCTCTCGGCTACAATCGGTGACAGCCGTTTTATGCCGCGCACCTACTTCCATGTCGATATGGACGCATTTTTTGTCTCGGTCGAGGAGCTTTACGATCCTTCGCTGATTGGCAAGCCCGTGGTCGTGGGAGGCCGCGCCGATCAGCGTGGAGTGGTTGCAGCCGCGTCCTATGCGGCTCGCAAGTTTGGCGTCCACTCGGCGCTGCCGCTGCGCGAGGCCGCCCGGCTCTGCCCGCACGCGGTATTTCTGGAGGGCCACCCGGAGCGCTATCGCGAACTCTCGAAGGCGGTGCGGCAGGTGCTTCTGAAGTTCACTCCGGCGGTGGAGATGGCTTCCATCGACGAAGCCTATCTCGATATGACGGGCACCGAGCGGCTGCACGGCCCTGCGATGAAGTCCGCGGATTTACTGCATCAAACGATGAAACGCGAGACCCGCCTGAACTGCTCGGTGGGAATCGCCTGCTCGCGCGTTGCCGCCAAGGTAGCCAGCGATCAGGCCAAGCCCAACGGAGTTCTGCACGTTCTTCCCGGCCTGGAAGCGTATTTTCTCGCGCCCCTCGACGTAAGGCGCTTGCCCGGAGTGGGCAAGGTTACGGAAGAGCACTTGCGCGAGGCCGGCGTGCGCACCATCGGCGACCTGGCGCGCCTCACCGAGTCCGCGCTCGGCAGAAAAATTGGCGACGGCCTTGCCGCGCTGATCGAAAAGGCGCAGGGACTTGATGCGGGCGGATGGTATGACCACGAGGTCGGTTCCAGCGAAGAGCCCAAGTCAATCAGCCATGAGCACACCTTCAACGTTGACGAGCGCAGCGCGGCAGCCCTGGAGTCAATGCTGGCGCGGCTGACCGAGATGGTCTGCCGCCGTCTGCGTGAGCACCAACTGCACGCCCGCAAGGTGCAGATCAAGCTGCGCTACTCGGACTTCACCACCTACACGCGCGGCTACACCCTGGAGCGGGCCACGCAGCTTGACGCCGAAGTGTTGGACATTGTTCGCACGCTCTTCCGCGCCAACTGGGAGAAGGGCCGCGCCGTGCGCTTGATTGGAGTGCAGACGAACTCGCTGGAAGCCGCCAGCGGACAGATGGATTTGCTGGCAGGCACGCAGGAGAGCCGGTTGAAACAGGCGATGAGCGCGGTGGATGCGCTGCGCGACCGCTTTGGCGAATCGGCGGTTTCACTGGCGAGCGGGATGAGCGCGCGCTTCCGCGAGCGCACGCACGAGAATCCCGCGGCGCTTCCCGGCAAGGAGCCGCGCGCAAAGCCTAAGCCGGAGAAGTAACCGTCATCAGCTCTTCTCGCTGCTCTCTCCCAGTATTTCCGCGCTCCAGCGGCATGCGTCGTGGTAGACATCCCAGACCTTGTCTTCCTGCAATCCAAGTTCGTCGGCGCCGCCGGCGATCCCTTCCCAGGCGCCGCGCTCGCAGCCGATGGCGAGTTGGAGAATCCTGCCGAGGGAGTGGCTTCCTCCGCGAAGCGCATCCTTGCATGCGGCGGTGAGCGGAAGCTGCGAGACCACGGTATCCATGGGCCGGTCGAGGATGGCATCCATCAGGGACATGATGCCAACCATGAACGCCTCCGAGGCGTCCTGGCCGATGAGCGTGGCGAGCGACTCACAGGTGCGCGCGCGGATGAGCGTGCTGGAGATCAACTCGCCTGGACGGTCCGTGGAAACAGAAATGACGACCACGATCGAAACCCACTTCTGAATCTCACGCTGGCCCAGCAGCGAGAGCGCGTGCCGGATGGAGCGGACGGGGAACAAGCCGAAGGCGGCCGAGTTCAGATAGCGCAGCAGCCGGTAGCAGAGCGACGGCTCGCGCAGAATGGCCTTTTCCAACTCATCGACGTCGTAGCTCTCGCGGTTGGCGATGCTGAGGACGTGAATGTAGGAAAGCTTGGAGCAGGGAATATCCTGCAGGGTCATCAACTGCGGCTTGCAGAAAAAGTATCCCTGGAAATAGTGATAGCCGAGACGGAGCGCGAAGTCGAATTGCTCGCGGGTCTCGACCTTTTCGGCGAGCAGGCGAATGCCACGACGGCGCATGTCCGCGGCAATGCTGGCCTGACGCACGACATTGGTCGCCAGGAAATCCACCTTAACCATGTCCGCGAATGGAAGCAGGCGCATGGTGTCGGCGTTGGGAACGTAGTCATCGAGCGCGATGAGATATCCGGCGCGGCGCAAGCGGTCGCAGGCCCCGATGGTTTCGTCGTCCACCGCCATATCTTCCAGAATCTCGATGACGACGCGGTCGCGCGGCAGCAGGGTGATGACGTCGCGCAGAAGAATGTTGCGCGTGCAATTGATGAATGCCGGAAGTCCCGCGGTGAGAGCAGACGAGACAGAGACGAGGGAAAAATCGATAGTGCTGACGGTGGCCGCGTCGGGATCCGTGGCGTGGAAAAAATTGTCAGGGCCGGAGCGGAAGAGCAGTTCGTATCCGTGGGTGTTCTGGTCGCGGTCCAGGATTGGCTGGCGGGCGATGTAGCGCGTGTAGGTCGGCACGGCGCCGCCTGCGGCAGTGTCGGATGCAAGGACGGGATGGGGTGCGACGGGTTGTGGAGTGGCGCTCACACTCGATATGTACCACGCCCGCGGCGCTGATTCATCTCTTCAGCGTGGGAGCGGGGAGCGGCGGGTGGTGGGAGAAATCCGTTTTGGACCTGCGCCCAGTTAGGGAGCGTGCTCTTCGATATTCGACGCGACGGGGGATTGGCTCTGGAGGTTGAGCCGAGCGCGCATATCCGAGATCACGTCGGCCAGCACCTGTTCAAGATTGCGGCGGGGCTGGAAGTTGAATGCGGCCCTCGCCTTGGAGATGTCAGGCAGGCGGCGCTGCATATCCTCAAAGCCGGGAGCGTAGGCCTGTTCGTAGGGAACATGGATGATGCGGCTGGGAGAGCCGGTGGCGTCCAGAACCAGCCTGGCGAGCTGGTTCATGCTGACTTCCTCGGTGCTGCCGAGGTTATAGATTTCCCCGATGGTGGCGTCGCGGTGAGCGATTGCCGACAGGCCTTCGACGATGTCGAAGACGTGAGTGAAGCAGCGCGACTGGTCTCCGGTGCCATACACCGTGATGTCTTCGCCGAGCAGCGCCTGGGTGACGAAGGTCGGCACCACCATGCCGTAGCGTCCGATCTGACGGGGGCCAACCGTGTTGAACAAGCGCACGATGGTGACCGGCAGGCGGCTCTGGCGATGAAAGGCGAGCGCAAGGAACTCATCAATGGCCTTGGAACAGGCGTATCCCCAGCGCGTGTGGCTGGTAGGCCCGAGCACCAGATCGCCCTCCTCGCGGAAGGGCAGTTGGGTAGATTTGCCGTAGACCTCGGAGGTGGAGGCGAAGATGACGCGCCTGGAGTGCTCGGCGGCCAGGCGGAGAACGATCTCGCTCCCGGCGACATTGGTTTCAATGGTCTCGACCGGCGACTCGATGATGCGTTTGACTCCCACGGCGGCGGCAAGGTGGTAGACGATGTCGCTCTCCGCGATGAGAGTCTCGATCAATGGGCGGTTGAAGATGGAGTCATGGTGGAAGGTGAACGCCGGATCGTCGAGGAGATGCGCGACGTTTTCAAGCGAGCCGGTAGAGAGGTCGTCGAGCGCTGTCACCTGTTGCCGCTGCCGCAGCAAGGAATCCGCAAGGTGGGAGCCGATGAATCCCGCCCCGCCCGTGATGAGAACCCGCATCCACACTCCTTTGCTGAATAATTATAGGGCACGGGCAGGGGCGTGGAGCGCGAATCGGCGCGGGAGCTTAGAATATGCGCATGATTCTGCAAAGCGATGATGTGGAACTGTTCCATGAAATCCGAGGAGAAGGCCCGGATGTTGTGCTGCTGCATCCCTATCCTTCGGATCACGGCTACTGGACGCCAATGGCCGTGCACCTGGAGTCGCGCTTCCGGCTTGTGCTTCCGGACCTGCGCGGGTTGGGACGCTCGGGCACGGGCGAAGGTGCGGTGACCATGGCGAAGCTGGCGGAGGATCTGCTGCGGCTGTGCGACGCGCTGAAGATTGGACGCGCCACGTTCGTGGGCTGCTCGGTGGGAGGCTACGCGCTGTTCGAGCTCTGGCGGAGGTCGCGGGAGCGGGTGAAGTCGCTGGTGCTTATGGATACCCGGGCGGGCGTGGATACCGACGAGGGTCGCGCCGGGCGGATGAAAAACGCAGAGGAGATTCTGCAAAAGGGGCCGGAGTGGGCCATCGAACAGATGATGCCGAAGCTGCTGGCTCCGTTGACGATGGCGCAGCGGCTGGACGTGGTGGAGCGCGCCAAGGCAACCATGCGGAAGGCGGGAGCGGCGGGAATGGCGGCGATGCAGCGTGGCATGGCGGCACGCGAAGACAACACGGCGACGCTGGCCGGAATTGATGTTCCGACGCTGGTGCTGGGCGGAGAAGACGATGCGCCGACACCGGTGAGCGAACTGGAAAAGCTGGCGCGCGGGATTCGAGGAGCCGAGCTGAAGATCATCAGCAAGGCGGGGCACTTTGCCGCCTTTGAGCAGCCGGATGAGGTGGCGCGCGTGGTGCGGGAGTTCCTGGAGAGGAATGCGCGCTGAGAGACGTTGCGAAGAGTTTGCTGCCAGAGCGCGAGCAGGATTTATATTTCATGTAAGCCGCCGAAGCGGTGCATCCGGCATGGCCGGTGCGAGGGTGAGGACTGATCGATGGATGTAAAAGTTGGAGCGGCGAAACAAATAAGGGGAAGTGTGCGCACGGCGGGCGACAAGTCGGTATCGCATCGCTACGCGATGCTGGCGGGGATTGCGGAAGGCACGTCGGAGTTTGAAAACTTTTCAACCTCCGCCGACTGCGCAAGCACGCTGGGCTGCATGGAGGCGATGGGCGCGCGGGTGCGGCGCAACGGCAACCATGTGGAGGTGGATGGAGTGGCCGGGGAACTGGCGGCTCCGGCGAAGGCGCTCGACTGCGGCAATAGCGGCTCGACGATGCGCATGTTGAGCGGCGTGGTGGCGGCGCAGCCTTTTGCGAGCGTGATGATTGGGGATGCGTCGCTGAGCAAGCGTCCCATGCGGCGGGTGATTGAGCCGCTGGAAAAGATGGGCGCGAGGATCGACTCGAACGATGGCTGCGCTCCGCTGACGATCCACGGCGCGAGACTGAAGGCCGTGGAGTATCAGCCTCCGGTGGCGAGCGCCCAGGTAAAGAGCTGCGTGCTGCTGGCGGGATTATTTGCCGAGGGCGAGACCACGGTGATTGAACCGGTGCGCACGCGCGACCATACGGAGCTGGCGCTGAAGGCCTTTGGCGGAGAGACGCTGCGCAACGGCGACCGGGTGAGCGTGCGCGGGGGACAGAAACTTCGCGCGGTGAAGGGCTATGTGCCGGGAGACCTCTCCTCGGTTACGTTCTTTTTATGCGCGGCGGCGCTGTTTCCAGGCTCGAGCCTAGTGGTGGATTCGGTGCTGCTGAATCCAACGCGCTCGGTAGTGCTGGATGTGCTGGCGGGGATGGGAGTGAAGATCAGCTTTCTCAAGGTGGAGGAGCAGTACGGAGAACTGATAGGGACGATGCAGGCCGAGGGTGGAGTCTTTCAGGGCGGAGTGATTCGCGGAGCGCAGAGCGCGGCGCTGATCGACGAACTGCCGGCGATTGCCGCCGTGGCTCCATACAGCGTGCAGGGGGTGGAGATTCGCGGGGCCACCGAGCTGCGGGTGAAGGAAAGCGACCGCATCCACGCCGTGGTGCGGAATCTGCGTGCGATGGGCGCGGAGGTGGAAGAGTTCGCGGATGGGATGAAGATTCCCGGCGGGCAGAAGCTGCACGGGGCGGAGATCGAGAGCTTTGACGATCATCGGATTGCGATGGCCTTTGCGGTGGCCGCGTTGCGCGCCGAGGGCGAGAGCACAATCAAGGGCGCGGAGTCGGTGGCAGTGTCGTTTCCGGAGTTCTTTGAAGCGCTGGCAAAGGTGGTGGAGTAGCGCGGGCGCCGCGGAAGATGCGGCTGTGAAGAAGGTTGATGGCAAGAGAGCGGCCCACCAGATGGTGGGCCGTTGATTGTTGGCGATGGCTGCCAGCGTTTCTTACTGCATTCCGCCCATCCGCGGGCGGGTGGTTGTGGCAGGAGCGTCGAGTTCGAAGATCAGCTCGGTTCCGGCGGGGAGCGTGAGGTCGCGATGCTTGACGATGATGTGTCCGGTGGCGACGACGGCACCGCTGGCGGTTCCAATCAGCAAACCTTCGGGGCCGGCGATGACGGCTCCGGCGATGGCTCCGACGCCGGCGAGCGCGCCGAGTTCAATGTTGTTCATGGGGTTGGGGGTAATGCCGCGGACGCGGCCTTCCTGATCGACATCGAGGTGGCGCGGGTTTCCGGTATCGACGACAGAGGCGGAGAAATTGAGATCCTCGCCTCCCGGCGTGTGGAGGCTGTGGGCCTTGATGGCGAGCGAAGGCTTACCGGAAAAGCGCCGTGCTCCGTGGGCCTGCTCGACCTGGCAGTTGACGGTGACGCCGGCGGGAACGACGATGCGCCCTCCGACTTCGACGGGCCTTGCGAGGGTTGCGGAGAATTGTTCTCCGGGGCGAGCCGTGGCAGTTGAGATGGCGCGGGTGAGTTTGAGGCGAAGCACGGTGGCCGTGGGCAGCACCGCCTGTTCGGGCAGAGCGCGCAACTGGAGGTCCGGCTGGGCGGCGGCTGGAGCACTGGGCATTACATGGACGATGGGGCTCGGCTTGGCGGGCCGGGGCTGGTCATCGCTGGCGAGCGTGGGATCAGAGGTTACAAAGCTGGTGTTGGGAGTTTGGGCATAGGCCGCGGTGGCTAGCGCCGCCAGGCAAAGCAGTCGGGGGAAGCTGTTCATATGGCAACTCCGGGGCATGGAAATGGGCCCACGCGAAGAGGGTAGAGCAGGGCCGCGGCCCGCGCAACGCGGCTGAACCAAGCCAGTTAAGACGGCAGCCGGGTGCGGGGTCGGCTCCGGCGGGAACGGGAGCGCTCCGGCGCGGAGGGCAGGGGCGCGCTGAGTAGCATATAATTCTCTAGGTTTGGCGAAACGCATCCATCTCGCCGATTCATCTCCGTCGCCGGAGCGGCAGCCGTCCGGCGCGCGATCGCACTTATTCTTCAAATCATTCAGCAATCAGTCTTTTGAATCCAAGCACTTGTCTCCCCACACAACAGAGAAGAGGAATCTATGACCGAGATTGATCTGGTACATGCAAGGGAAGTCCTTGATTCACGCGGTAATCCTACGGTGGAAGCGGAAGTTACGCTGGGCAGCGGCGCCAAGGGTCGCGCCATTGTTCCGAGCGGCGCTTCGACGGGCGAACATGAGGCGGTGGAACTGCGCGACGGCGATAAGTCACGCTACCTGGGCAAGGGCGTTCTGAAGGCGGTTGAGAACGTGAACAACGTGATTGGCCCGCACGTGGAGGGCCTGGACGCCTCGAACCAGAGCGAACTGGATGCCGAGATGATCGAGCTGGACGGCACGGCGAACAAGGAAAAGCTGGGCGCAAACGCGATCCTGGCGGTGAGCATGGCGGCGGCGCGCGCGGTTGCCGATCACTACGACATTCCGCTGTACCGCTACCTGGGCGGCGTGAACGCGACGATTCTGCCGCTTCCGATGATGAACATCATCAACGGCGGCGCACACGCGGACTCGAATGTGGACTTCCAGGAATTCATGGCGATGCCGGTGGGCGCGCCATCGTTTTCCGAGGCGCTGCGCTGGGGCGCGGAGACCTTCCACGCGCTGAAGAGCGTGCTGAAAAAGAAGGGCTACAACACGGCAGTCGGCGATGAAGGCGGATTCGCGCCGTCGCTGAAGTCCAACGACGAAGCCATCGAGGTAATTCTGGAAGCGATCACACTGGCCGGATACAGGCCGGGGCGGGATATTGCGATTGCGCTGGACCCTGCGTCAAGCGAGTTCTTCGAGAATGGCAAGTACGTCTTCAAGAAGAGCGACAAGTCGGTGAAGACTTCCGAAGAGATGGTGAAGTTCTACGAGAATTGGGTGCGGCAGTATCCGATTGTTTCGTTGGAAGACGGCCTGGCGGAGAATGACTGGGACGGCTGGAAGATTTTGACGGACGAGCTTGGCAACAAGATTCAGCTGGTTGGCGATGACATTTTCGTGACCAACTCGGCGCTGCTGGCGCGCGGCATTGATAGCGGCGTGGCAAATTCGATCCTGATCAAGCTGAACCAGATTGGCACGATCACCGAGACGCTGGAAGCGATTGAGATGGCGCGCCGCAACGGCTACACGGCCGTGATGTCGCACCGCTCGGGCGAGAGTGAAGATACCTTCATCGCCGACCTTGCGGTGGCGACGGGAGTGGGTCAGATCAAGACCGGCTCGGCGAGCCGCACCGACCGCATTGCCAAGTACAACCAGCTTCTGCGGATTGAAGAAGAGCTGGGCTCGGGCGCAAATTTCCTGGGCCTGGGCGCGCTGAATTACAGCGGAGAGCTGCTGGAAACGGCAGGCGACGAAGACTAACCCGTGGCGGGCTCTCCGCGGCAGATGAAGCGGCGGAGAGTCCGGTGATTCCCGACATTGCTGGAAGCCTCACCACGTTCCGCGGAATGGGAGAGGGATTTTTTCTTCAGGAGAAGACCGATGGGCCGGCGCTTGGGAGTATTGGTTCTGTTGTTCACAATGATGTGCGGAGCGGGACTCGCGCAGGGAATCGCGCTGGACCCGACACCTCCCTCGCGGGCACAGGTGCTGGCGTTCATGACGGCGATGGGAGTTCAGCAGAATGTGGACCGGTCGCTGAAGAATGCACAGGCCAAGGTGAAGGCAACGGCGCGCGCCTCATATAAGAAGACGAATCCGGACGCGGACGAGGCCCAGTTGAAGAAACTCGATCAGGTATTCGACAGCACGCCGTTGTTCGGCTTTGAAGATATATCGGAGACAATTGTCGCTGTGTACCAGAAGAACCTGAGCGCCTCAGATGTTCAGGCGGGCATTGATTTCTACACGTCGGAAGCCGGAAAGCGGCTGCTGGAAAAGATTCCGCTGATCATTCGCCAGTCGAACGAGAACAGCACGCAGATTGTTCAGCAGAAACTGGAAACATACAGCGACGAGATCACGCGCAAGCTGGAAGCCTTCCAGTCCGATACGGAGAAGCCGAGAACGGCGCCGACGCTGAAGCCGAAGGCTGGGGACAACGACGCAAAGAGCACGGACCAGAAGTCCAAGTAGCGCGCCGCATCCGGCGCAGATTCCACGGGAGTTTGAGAGAGACCATGGCTCGACCGAAACCGCTGGTGCTGATCATTCTGGATGGGTGGGGCTATGCTCCGCCATCGAAGTCGAACGCAATCTCACTGGCGCGCAAGCCAACCTATGACAAGTTGCTGCGCGAATTCCCGAACACGCTGGTGCACACCAGCGGACGCTTTGTAGGTCTGCCGACGGGGCAGATGGGCAACAGCGAGGTGGGACACCTGAACATCGGCGCAGGGCGCGTGGTGTACATGGACATTACGCGGCTGGACCTGATGATCGAAAACGGAGAGCTGTTCAAGCATCCGCTGCTGCTGGAGGCGATGAAGCAGGCGCAGATCAACGGGCGGCGGTTGCACTTCATCGGCCTGCTGAGCGATGGCGGCGTACACTCGCACGAGAATCATCTGTACGCGCTGTTGCGAATGGCGAAGCAGAATGGAGTGCAGCGCGCGTTCGTCCATGCCTTCCTCGACGGGCGCGACACCGCGCCGGACTCGGGCGCGGGATACCTGGAAAAATTGCAGCAGAAGATGCGCGAGTACGGCATTGGCCGGGTTGCCACGGTGAGCGGGCGCTACTGGGCGATGGATCGCGACAAGAAATGGGAGCGCGAACGCAAGGCGTTTGACGCGATGGTGTTTGGCAAGGCCGAAGGCGGCGCGACGAGCGACGCGGTGCGGACGGTGAAGGAATCCTACAACCGCGGCGTGAACGATGAGTTTGTGATTCCGTTTGTGTGCGTGGACGAAAAGAACGAGCCCGTCGGGACGATTCGCGATGAGGATGTGATCATCAACTTCAACTTCCGGGCCGACCGAGCACGGCAGATTACGCAGGTATTGACGCGCGAGAGCGGCATCACGGCGCAGGCGGGACGCGACCTGCCGGACGCGGAAAAACTTGAGGCTGAGATTCCGGCGCGCGAGCTGCCGAAGAACCTGCACTACCTCTGCATGACCGAGTATGACCAGCGATTCAAACTGCCGACGGTGATTCCGCCGGAGCGGCTGAATAACATTCTGGCCAACGTGATGGCGGCGCAGAATATGCGGAACCTGCGCGTGGCCGAGACGGAGAAGTACGCGCACGTAACGTTTTTCTTCAACGGTGGCGTTGAGAAGCCGTTTCCGGGCGAAGACCGCGTGCTGGTGCAGTCTCCGAAGGTCGCGACTTACGACCTGATGCCGCAGATGAGCGCGGCGGAGATTGCAAAGGCAGTGGTGAAGAACGTGGAGGACAACACCTTCGACGTGATGGTGGTGAACTTTGCCAACGCGGACATGGTAGGGCACTCCGGCATGATTGAGCCGACGGTGAAGGCCGTGGAGACGGTGGACGCGTGCCTGGGCGAGATCTATGCGGCGGTGAAGCGCTGCGGCGGCGTGATGCTGGTGACGGCCGACCACGGGAACGCCGAAGAGATGATCGATCCGGTAACGGGCGGGCCATTTACGGCGCACACCACGAACCCGGTCCCGTTTATCTATGTTGGAGAAGCGGCGAGCGGCTTCACGCTGAGGCCGGATGGCGCATTGCAGGATATTTCGCCGACCGTGCTGGGAATTCTAGGCGTGCCTCAGCCCAAAGAAATGACGGGAAAAGATTTGCGGGTGAAGACGCAGTAGAGATGGGTTGCGAGGAACGAATGAAATCATTGCTTGCCGTAATGCTCTGCATGTTTACCTTCTGCACCGTTTCGCTTGGGCAGAATGGCGCGGAAAAGGCAGCCACAGACGCGGCAAAGCAATGGCTCTCGCTGTCCGACGCGGGAGACGCGACCACCTGGGACATTGCAGCGCCCAGGTTCAAAGCTACGGTGACGCGGGAGCAATGGGCGGGGATGATGAAGGCCGTGCGCGCGCCCCTGGGGAAGGTTCTCTCGCGGAACGTGAAGGCCGCGGTGTACAAGACGAGCATGCCGGGCGCACCGGACGGCAAGTACTTCGTCATTCAGTTTGAGACGGAGTTCGAGAATAAGAAATCGGCGGTTGAAACCGTTACTCCCATGATGGGCGATGATGGGAAGTGGAGGGTAACGGGATATTACGTCCGTTAGTTAGGGCTGAGCGAGAGCAAAATAAAAATCAAGAGAAAAATCAAAAGTAAGAGCAAGGGCAAGTCAACCACCCCACCCTAACCGAAAAGCGCGGTTAGGATGGGGCACCCGCTCAACCTGCATTTTCCCCAAAGAATTCTGTCCTCGTGAGGCTCACCGTACCGGCACATGCTCGGTGATTTCGATGTCGAAGCCCTCGAGGGCGGCGACGCGGCGCGGGTGGTTGGTGAGCAGGCGGATGCGGCGCAGCTTGAGGTCGGCGAGGATCTGGGCTCCGATGCCGACGTCGCGCTGGCGGGTGCGCTGGTTTTCCGGCAGGGTCGGCAGGGCGCGGTCCTTGTGGAATTGCAGGGTGGGCTTGCCATGGAAGGGCTCGACGGTGAAGCCAAGCGAGGTCTGGTGCAGATAGATGACTGCGCCGCGGCCCTCTTCGGCGATGCGCCGCATGGATTGATCGAGGACGCTGCCGCACTCGCACCAGGTGGCTCCGAAGACGTCTCCGGGCAGGCAATGGGTGTGCATACGGACGAGGGCTGGCTCGCCGTTGGCGGCGTCGAGGTCTCCGCGCACGAGAGCGACGTGAGATTGCCCGTCGAGGGCGGAACGATAGGCGATCATGCGGAACTCGCCGTAGCGGGTGGGGACGAGGGCTTCGCCCTGGCGCTCGACGAGGCGCTCGTTGGCCATGCGGTAGCGGATGATCTCGGCGGTGGTGATCATCTTGAGGTTGTGGTGGCCGCAGAATTCAGCAAGCTCCGGGACGCGCGCCATGGTTCCGTCATCGCTCATGATTTCGCAGATGACGCCGGAGGGATCAAGGCCGGCCATGCGGGCGAGATCGACGGAGGCTTCGGTTTGCCCGGCACGGACGAGGACGCCGCCTTTGCGGGCGCGCAGCGGGAAGATGTGTCCGGGGCGGACGAGGTCAGAGGGACGCGATGCGGGATCGACGGCGACCTGGATGGTGCGGGCGCGGTCGGCGGCGCTGATTCCGGTGGTGACGCCCTCGCGGGCTTCAATGGATTCGGTGAAGGCCGTGCCGAAGGGTGACTCGTTGGCGCTGGTCATCTGCGAGAGCCGGAGGTAATCGCAGCGCTCCTCAGTGAGCGAGAGGCAGATGAGGCCACGGCCGAAGCGAGCCATGAAGTTGATGGCCTCGGGAGTGATTTTTTCGGCGGCCATGGTGAGGTCGCCTTCGTTTTCGCGGTCCTCGTCATCGACGATGACGACGATGCGACCGGCGCGCATCTCTTCGAGGGCAGAGGGAACATCACAGAACGGGGGACGGGGAGTCATACATCTCGGATTCTAGCACCTGGGCCGCGACGCCGCTGAGCGCGCGGCCCAGGCAGAGCTATGGGACGGTAATCACGACTTTTCCCACCTGTGCATTGGACTCGAGATACTGGTATGCCTCCACGGACTGAGCGAACGGAAAGGCCTTCGAGATGACCGGATGGAAACGCCCATCCTGCAAGCGGTCATACACGTATTTCTTTGCCGCCGCCAGCTTCTCCGGGTTGCAGGTGACCTCCATCAGCGTATAGCCGCGAATGGTGAGGCCCTTGCCCAGCGCCGTGGCGAGCGGAAAAGGCGTGGGCTGCATGGAGAGCAGGCCGTACTGGAAGATGATCCCGCCGGGCGCGGCGGCTTCGCCCAGCTTTTCAAGGAAGGGGCCTGCAACGGGGTCAAAGGTGACACGCGCACCCTTGCCGCCGGTGATGTGTTTTACACGGGCGACGAAGTCTTCTTCCTCGGTGGCGATAACGTGGTCGGCGCCGAGCGCGAGAAGCTCTGCTTTCTTGGCGCTCTTGCGGGTGGTTGCAATGGAGATGGCACCCTCGGCTTTTGCGATCTGGATGGCGGCAAGGCCGACACTGCTGGATGCCGCGGGAATCACCACGAAATCGCCCTTGGATAGATGTGCGACCGGGATGAGCGCTCCATAGGCGGTGAGGTATTGCATCCAGATGGCGGCGGCCTGGGAGGAAGAGAGCTTTGGCGGATACTCGCCGAGGGCCGCAGCCGGAGCGATCACCTCTTCGCCGAGCATGCCGTAGGTGTTCATGGAAAAGGCTGGAATGGTAGCGACCGGTTTGCCGACCCAGGACTTGTCGACGTCCGGGCCGACTGCCTCGATAATGCCGGCGGCCTCATAACCAAGTCCCGAGGGCAGGCTGGGTTGTTCAAGATACTGGCCGCGCATGAAGAGCAATTCGGCGCGGTTCAATCCTACGGCCTGCACCTTGATGCGAACCTCTCCCTTGCCGGGCTGCTTTGTGGCTTCCTCTGCGATTTTCAGAACCTCAGGTCCACCCAACTGACTAAAACGGACAACTCTTGGCATTTGCGTCTGTCTCCTGAAGATTAGATCGAGAATCCGGGAAGAAGGATTCTCCGACAGCGGCGGGGGAGGGAACCGGGGTTGGCGCGGCGCCGTATGTATTGAAGCAGAGCCGTCTGGGAGTAAAATCGGTTGGCTGCAAACAAAATCCTTGCACGATCTGGAGTTCCCATGCAGAAGAAATTAAGCAGGATAGCGTGGCTAGTGCTGTTGACGGCCAGCGCCTCTCTGGCGCAGGCGCCCGCAGCTCAGGCATCCGCGCAGAATGCAACGCAGTTGGAGCGCTTTGATGCCTCGATGCTGGACAAATCGAAAGACCCCTGCGTTGACTTCTACGAATACAGCTGCTCGAAGTGGAAGGCGACACATCCGATTCCGAGTGACCTGGCGAGCATTGGCACATGGACGCCGCTCTTTCTTTGGAACCAGACGATCCTGCGCGTGGCGATGGAAAAGGATGCGGCGAAGCCGAATGCCACAGGAACCGAGCAGCAGGCGGGCGACTACTGGAAGAGCTGCATGAACCTGGACGAGCGCGCCGCCAAGGGCAAGACGTGGCTGGCTGAGGCTCTGAAGCCCTTGGATGGGCTGAAGGACAAGAAGGAATTGGCGAAGGTGTTGGCGCATCTGCACCTCGGACTGGTTCCTGCCTGGGAGGGCGACGATGACCAGACGAACACTGCGTTGATTGGCTTCGGCCCGACGCAGGACCAGGAAGACTCGTCGAAGATGGTAGCGGGCTTTGACCAGGGCGGCTTGTCGCTGCCCTCGCGCGACTACTACCTGAAAGACGATGAGAATTCGAAGAAGATTCGCGAGGGCTACAAGAAGCACCTGGTGAGGATGTTTACGCTGGCGGGCGATACGGCGGAGCAGGCGGAGAAGGAAGCCGCCGCGGTGTACGGAATTGAGAGCGCGCTGGCGAAAGCGCAGATGGACGTTGTGGACCGCCGCGATCCGGTGAAGATTTACCACAAGCAGTCACTGGCCCAGATCAAAGCGGCAATGCCGGATTTCAACGTAGATGAGTACCTGAAAGTGATGGGAGCGCCGGTTCCTCCTTTCTACATTGTGAGCACGCTGGAGTTTCTCCCGGCGCTGGATCAGCAGATCAAGACAAGGACAGTGGAGGAATTGAGAAGCTATCTGCGCTGGTGGACGATTCGCAGCGCGGCGAATAAGACAACTCCGGAGATGGAGCAGGCGAACTTCGATTTCTTCGGCACGGCGCTGTCGGGAACTCCGAAGATGCTTCCACAGTGGCGCCGCTGCGTGAGTTCGGCGGATGCCCGGCTAGGCGAAGCGCTGGGGCAGGAATACGTGAAAGTCGCGTTTCCACCCGAGAGCAAAGCCAAGGCCGTGGAACTGATGAACGGCATCCGCACAGCTCTGAAACAGGACATCGGAGATGTGAGCTGGATGGAGGCCAAGACCAAGCGGCAGGCCATCGAGAAGCTCGACGCGATGATCCAGAAGATCGGCTACCCGGATAGCTGGCGCGATTACTCGTCGATGAAGATCGGGCCGGATAACTTCCTGAAGAACGTGGAGTCGGCCAACGCTTTTGAAGTGCGGCGGCAACTCAAGAAGATCAACCAGCCGGTGGACAAGATGGAGTGGGGCATGACTCCGCCGACGATCAACGCATACAACGATCCGCAGAACAACACAATCAACTTTCCGGCGGGCATCCTGCAGCTTCCTCTGTTCAGCACGAAGCAGCCTGATGCTGCGAATTACGGCTCAATCGGGATGGTGATCGGACATGAGATCACCCACGGCTTTGACGACCAGGGGCGCAAGTACGACGCCAAGGGCAACCTGCGCGACTGGTGGACCGAGTCCGACGCCAAGGCCTACGACGAGCGCGGCAACTGCCTGGCAGCCGAGTACACGCACGACGTTCCTGAGCTGGGCGCGGGAGTAAAGACCAACGGCAAGCTGACCCAGGGCGAGGATACGGCCGACAACGGCGGCATCCACCTGGCGATGATGGCCCTGGAGAACCTGTACAAGGCACAGGGGAAGTCGCTGGACACTCCAGAGGAAGACGGGCTGACGGCGCGGCAACTGTTCTACGCGAACTATGCGTTCAGCTGGTGCGACAGCACGCGTCCGGATGCGGAGCGCATGCAGATTACAACCAATCCGCACTCGCTGGCGCATTACCGGGTCAACACGCCGCTGAGCAATCAGGCGGACTTTGCCAAGGCGTTTGGCTGCAAGCAGGGGCAGCCGATGGTGAAGACTCCGGCATGCCGCGTCTGGTAGGAAGCGCAGTTGAAGTGGAAGAAAACAGGGAGCCAGCGGGCTCCCTGTTTGTTGCCTTGAGATCGCTATGCCGCCGAGTTGAACATGTGGACCAGGTAGAACATTGCCGCGGCAACGGCAGCCGAGGCGGGGATGGTAAGTACCCAAGCCCAGACAATGCGGGTGGCGACTCCCCAGCGTACGGCGGAGAGGCGCTGCGTGGTGCCGACGCCGACGATGGCTCCTGTGATGGTGTGAGTGGTGGAGACGGGGATTCCGGCGAGAGCAGTACCGAAGAGGGTGATGGCTCCAGCCGATTCGGCGCAGAAGCCGCCGACGGGCTTGAGCTTGGTGATCTTGCTGCCCATGGTGCGGACGATCTTCCAGCCGCCGAAGTAGGTCCCAGCGGCGATGGCGGCGTGGGCGCAGAGGATGATGGGCCAGTGATAGTGGCCCCAGTCATGCTTGATGTCGTACTCGGAGATGATGTGCCCGGTGAAGAGAGCGCCGGCAATGATTCCCATGGTTTTTTGCGCGTCATTGCCTCCGTGGCCGAGCGAATACGCAGCGGCGGAGAGCAACTGGAGTTTGCGGAACCAGGTATCGACCTGCCGGGGAGAGTTCTTGCGGAAGATCCATGAGGTGGCAACCATGAAGCCAAAGCCGAGGACGAATCCCATCACGGGTGCGATGAAGATGAAGATGATCGTTTTGGTCCAGCCGCCAGGGATGATCACGCTGAGACTTGTCCGCCATCCATGAAGAAGGGCGGCGCGGGCAATGGCGGCCCCGGCGTAGCCTCCGATGAGGGCGTGGGAAGACGATGTGGGCAGGCCCAGCCACCAGGTCAGGAGATCCCATGCGATAGCGCCCAGCAGCCCGGCGAGCACTACGTACTGGGTGACAATGCTGAGATCGACCATGCCCTTGCCGATGGTCTTGGCGACGGCAGTGCCGAGCAGGAAGGCGGCGACGAAGTTGAAGAACGCCGCCCAGATGACAGCCAGCTTGGGTGAGAGGACGCGGGTGGAAACCACGGTGGCGATGCTGTTCGCCGCATCATGGAATCCATTGATGAAATCGAAGGCCAGCGCGACCACGCAGGTGAAGATGACTAGAATCAGTCCAGTGTTCAAGACGTACCTCTGGCGGAGGCGCTACGCGTCCGCGATGTGGGCCGTTGCTCAGGCGCTCTTGAGTACCACGGTTTCCAGCACGTTGGCTGCGTCCTCGGCCTTGTCGGTAGCCATCTCGAGGACTTCGAGCAGTTCCTTGTGCTTGATGAGCTGAATAGGATCGGTTTCGGTTTCAAAGAGGCGCCCAATGGCAGCGCGGCTGATGCCGTCCGCCTCGTTTTCCAGGCGGTTCACCTCGACGCAGTACTCGATCAAGGCGTCGCCTTTTTCAAGCAGGGCGACGGCCTTCGCCAACTCCTCCGCCTGGCGAAGAATGATGGTGGCCAGCTCTACGGCAGCCGATGGAGGGTTGGTGATCTTGTATGTGGTCAGGCGATCAGCAGCGGCGTTGATGTAGTCGAGCACATCGTCGAGCGAACTGGCGAGGGTGTGGATGTCTTCGCGGTCAAAGGGCGTGATGAAGGACGAGTTCAACTTGACGAAGACAGCGTGGGCAATGTCATCACCCTTGTGCTCGATGCCCTTGATCTTCTGAACCGCGGCAGCGACGTCAGTGTAGTTCTGGAGAAGATCGCGCAGCTGGCGTGCTCCACTGGTGAGATTGTTCGCCATATCTGCAAAGAGGTCGAAGAACTTGGTTTCGCGCGGGAGAAAGCGGACCATAACGGCGGGGGAGTCTCCTGTTGGGCTGGCAGGTCAGTTGAAAAGTGCCCTGAATTTGTAACCTTATATTTACAGAATTGTAACAATCAACTATCGCATCCGGGGTTGATGCCAGTCAATCGGGAGCATCTGGAAGGGGAAGGGAATTGAAAGGGAGCAAAGGAAAGGCCGCCACATAGGGCGGCCCTGCGGAGCTGAACTCTGGAACTCAGCAACTAAAGCGTGGATTCGATCTCAAAGCCCCAAGCTTCCAGAAGCGGCTCGGGGATATATTTCGAGTTCTTGTTCCGGCGTGCCCACTCACGCAGGCGGGTCGAACGAAGATACTGGTCAGGAGTCAGCTTGAATTCCCGGACGACCTGTTCAAATTCAGTGATAGTAGGGGTTACCGGACCGATTGGTTCAGGCTTGCCCCAGTTGGGATTACCGCGTCTTTTGGCCATGGAATTATCCTTACCTCTGCGAGGAAATTGACACATCCGAAGGGAAGCTATGTAGAAACACAAATTCCTATCACGTGCAGGAATCAATCTGCCTGATTCTTCACTACAGGCTGACGGCTTCACCAGGGGCTGAGTAAGTTTGCGCTCTGCACGTTTTCCGCTAAACCCACCCGGTCTAACGAGTCCGACGAGACACAATATCGACTCATGATAGCACGGGTTCCGGTGAAATTTCCAGTGACCAGCTGACGAAAGAGCCATAGCAACCCTGCCGACAGCAGATAAACTACTACGCATCAGATAGTTAAGAATCGGGGTTAAGCGAAACTGTATCCCGGCGCGAAAATTATCGGAATGGTAAGCAAACTCAGGCGCTTTCGCTGCTGGCTGCCGCGGAGGCGCTGGCGGCTTTGAGACGCTTCCAGAGCTCATCCTGACCGAGACCGCTCTTGGCCGAGTAGGGCAGCACGAAATCGACGCCGTGGGCTTTCTTGAGGGCATTCAACGAGGCCTGAATGCGGGTTCCAACGCGGTCAGCCTTGGTAGCAACAACGATGAGAGGCCGGTTGGCCTGACGGAGATAGTCGATCATATGCGTGTCAGAGGGCTGGGGAGGAATATTGGCATCGACCAGGCAGAGGCAGAGCGTAAGAGTAGGCCGCTCGGCGAGGTAGGGTTCGATAAACTCAGGCCAGGTGCGCGAGATCTCGCGGGGAACGCGAGCGTAGCCGTAGCCGGGCAGGTCGGCAAAGACAAGCTCCGGACGGGGACGCCCCGGCCAGCGAATCTCAAAGAAATTAATTGCCTGGGTTCGCCCAGGGGTGTTGCTGGTCTTGGCGACCTTGGCGCTCACCAGTGAGTTGATGAGGCTGGACTTGCCAACGTTGGAGCGGCCAAGAAAGGCAACCTCCGGCAACTCGGGGGGAGGAAAGTGTTGAGGCGCGACCGCCGAGAGCAGAAATTTGGTGAGAACCTTCATCCTTGTATCTTAGCCTGAAAGGCGGTTTCGAGGCTGGACAAGCGCTGGACTCCGGATCTGAGGGGCGGATCAGCGCCAGAAATCGGGCGCTGGATGACCGGGAGTAGTGGCGCTACGAAAAAGAGAAGGAGGTTCGATGGGCAGGTCCGAATCTTGCGTGCCGACGGCGGCCCGGTCGTGTAAATTGGATTCTTGGTGCCTGTGAACGAATCTGATGTAGTTCGGCGAATGGGGAAGCTCAGCCACAAATACGGCCTGCGGACGGTTGCGATTCTGGAGGCGTTGAAGGGCGTGGCAGTGCTTGCACTGTGCGTTGTGCTGCTCTCGTTGTTGCATCAGGATCTGAACGTGGTCGTGGATCATCTGACCGATTGGCTGCGGATCAACCCGGATTCGAGGGTTGCAGACTGGTTCTACGAACTGGCGGACCGCACGACGGGGCGGGGCATCTGGGCTGCCGTGTCAGTGGGGCTGGTGTACTCGGCGGGCCGGTTTGTGGAGGGCTACGGTTTGTGGCATCAGCGTCATTGGGCAGAGTGGTTTGCCGTAATTTCTGGCGCCATGTATGTGCCGTTCGAGCTCTTTGCAATGATTGCGCACCCGCACTGGACGAAGCTCGTAGTACTGGTGGTCAACATCCTGGTTGTGCTGTACATTCTGCGCATCCTGCTTGAGACGCGGCGCGAGCGCTGTGGATCAGAAAGCCTGAGCGGAGTGGACAAGCAAAAAGAATGCTGACGCAACCAGAGCCGGCGTGGGCCGGGAAGCTGTAAGCGTCAGCGGTTCGTCCTGAAGATTGCGCGTCTCAGGGAATCCGCACCCAGGACTGAGTTCGTCCGAGCAGAGAGATTCCGACGAAACCGCGCATGTAGAGCTTATCCTTACCGACTGCCCAAATCTTGCCCTTGTATTCTTTTCCGTTCTCCGGGTCCACCACGGTGCCGCCCGTCCAGTCCTCGCCATCCGGCTTGAAATTGCGCATGATGACCATATCCTGGATGGGCTGGTTCTTGAGTTCGCCGGAGCATTTTCCGCATACATCGCCGGGACGATGGCTGGGGCGGGGCTGGGTGACCCTGCCGAAGAGTTTGCCATCGACCAAATAGGTCTCAACCTGGCCACCGGGGTTGCCGTCATCGTCAATCACCTGCCAGTGTCCAATGGCGCTCTGAAGTTTTGGGGAGAGCTCCTGCGCGCGGGCTGCGGGAAGCGATGCCAACGCGAAAAGAGCAACGGCCAAGACGGAAACGTGTGCAAGTCGAATTGTTTTCAAGAATCTTATCCCCTGCGGTCGATAAGCGAGTTGGCTTGACCCGGCATGAGTATCTTAGACGCAAATTCCACGATTGCAGATACTCAGTTCAGAAAAGTTCAGATTGTTCAAGAGAAAAGCCCCTCCGCGAAGAGGGGCTGAAAGGAAACTGGAGATTAGACTTCGGCCGCAACCGGTTCGGTGCCCTTACGGGGGCGGCGGCCGGCCTGGAGAATCTTCTTCCGAAGGCGGAGCGACTTGGGGGTGACTTCGACCAGTTCGTCGTCAGCGATGAACTCCAGACTCTGTTCCAGGTTGAGAGTGCGGAACGGAATCAGGCGAATCCCTTCATCGGAGGTAGAAGCGCGCATGTTGGTGAGCTTCTTCTCGCGCACGGCGTTTACGTCGAGATCGTTGTCGCGCGAGTGCTGGCCGATGATCATGCCTTCGTAGACTTCTACGCCGGGGCCGACGAAGAGCTCACCGCGATCCTGGAGGCCGTTGAGGGCATACGTGGTGGTAGAGCCGTTGCGGTCGGAGGTGAGAACGCCGGCGGCGCGATGAGGAATTGTCCCGAGCCACTCGGTGTAACCGTCAAAGAGCGAATTCATGACGATGGTTCCGCGCGTCTCGGTGAGCATTTCACTGCGCAGGCCGATGAGGCCGCGGCTGGGAACGCGGAACTCGATGCGCACGCGGCCGTAGCCGTGGTTGTGCATCTTGCGCATCTCCGCCTTGCGCGCTCCAAGCTTCTCAATGACAACGCCGATGTAGTCCTCGGGAATGTCAACGGTGAGCATCTCGACGGGCTCCATGAGCTTGCCATCGATGGTACGGGTGACGATCTCCGGTTTGCCGACGGCGAGTTCGAAGCCTTCCCTGCGCATCATCTCGATGAGAATGGCGAGTTGCAATTCACCGCGGCCCATCACGGTGAACGTGTCAGGCGCGGTCTGATCGACGCGAATGGAGACGTTGGTCAGCAGCTCCTTATCCAGGCGCTCCGCGAGGTTGCGGGAGGTGACGAACTGGCCCTCGCGTCCGCAGAAGGGCGAGGTGTTGACGACGAACTGCATGGCGATGGTGGGTTCGTCGATGAGGATGTGGGGCAGAGGATCAGGAGTCTCAAAGCTGGTGATGGTTTCGCCGATGGTGATGCCGGTGACGCCGGCGACGGCGACGATGTCGCCCAGTTCAGTTTCCGTAATGTCGGTGCGCTTGAGGCCGTTAAAACTGAAAAGCTTGGTGATCTTGATCTTCTCGATTTCGCCATTCAGCTTGGCGATTCCCACTTCTTCGCCGGTGCGCAGAGTGCCATTGAATACGCGTGCGATGGCAAGGCGTCCGAGGTAGTCGCTGTAATCAAGGTTGGCGACGAGAATCTGCAAGGGCGCAGCAGGGTCTCCGGCAGGCGGCGGAATGGTTTTGACGATGGACTCGAAGAGAGGCTGAAGATCGGTGCCGGGCACTGCGAGGTCGGTGGTGGCGGTGCCGAGTTTTCCGTTGGTGTAGAGCACCGGGAACTCGAGTTGCGACTCTTCGGCATCGAGATCAATGAACAAGTCATAGACCTCGTTAAGCACTTCCTGGGCACGCGCGTCGGGACGGTCGATCTTGTTGATGACGACGATGGGCTGGAGGTGCGCCTCCAAGGCCTTGGCGAGAACGTAGCGGGTCTGCGGCAGAGGACCTTCGCTGGCATCCACCAGCAGCATGACGCCATCGACCATCTTGAGAGCGCGCTCCACTTCTCCACCGAAATCGCTGTGGCCGGGAGTGTCCACGATGTTGATCTTGAGGTCGTGGTAGAACACGGCGGTGTTCTTGGCAAGGATGGTGATGCCGCGCTCGCGTTCGAGATCGTTGGAGTCCATGACGCGGTCCACCATTTCCTGGTTGGCGCGAAATACGCCGCTCTGGCGCAGCATGGAGTCAACGAGCGTGGTCTTTCCGTGATCGACGTGGGCGATGATGGCGATGTTGCGAATCTGCGTCAAACTGTTAATCCTTATTTTGAGCGTACTGGTTGCTTGGGGCGCTGCGCTTGCGGCGCGCGAGTGAGGCAGGGAACTCTGCCGCGAGTCCGTTGCACGATTCAGTTACGAAGCGAGGGAACGAAAACTCAGGAATGCTGTTTCCATTATATCCTGCAAAACCGCCCGGAGACGAATCGCCGGCGGGCCGCAGGGCGCGTTTCGCGGCTAATGCTGCCGTAGAATGTTGCTAAAATGTTGGGGTGCAGCCCTCTACGGGAATTCTGAAATCATCGCCGGCAGCTCAGGAAGATGCGCTTCCAGCGCCGGATTCCACATGGTCCCGTGTGGCTGCGGGCGGCATGAGCGAGCGCTGGTTGCTGCGGATTGCCCTGGTAAGCGTGCTGATTGTCTATGGGCAGACGATTCTGTTCGACTTTGTTTACGACGACGTAACGCTGATTCTCCTGAATCCATGGATGCACGGCTGGAATCACGTTCACACGATTTTTGTTTCGACATTCTGGAGCTTTTCGGAAACGCAGATGATGGGCGGCGTAAATTTTTACCGTCCATTCACAATGATGTGGCTGTTTCTGGTGGAGCAGATTGGACACGGCGCGCCGGGGTTCTTTCATCTCGGCGTGGTGCTGATGCACCTGATTGTGATGCTGGAAGTTTACCTGCTCGGCAGCAGGCTGACGGGCGATGCCGTGACCGGGGCGCTGGCTGCCCTGCTGTTCGGGATTCATCCCACGCATATCGAGTCGGTTGCCTGGATCTCAGGCATCAGCGATGTGTTGTGCGCGGCATTTTTCCTGGCGGCGCTGCTCGCGTACCTGCGGTGGTCGGATGGGGATGGTGCGCGCTGGCTGGCATTGTCATTGCTATGTATGGAGTCTGCGCTGCTCTCCAAGGAGGCTGCGGCTCTGCTCGTGGTTCTGATCATGCTGGACCGCTTCCGGCAGTTCAAGAGCATGGACCTGTTTTCGCGCTGTGTGCACGCGATTTACGTTACGCTGCCGTTTGTTGTGCTTACCACGCTGCACTTTGTGTTTCAGTCCTGGGTGATCGCGCAGCGCAGCATCCGCGTGGAGGCGCAGCCGGTTGCGCCTTCGTTAGCGCTCTCTCCTTACGTACTGTGGTGGTACCTGTGGAAGCAGGTCGCCGCGTCCCCGGTGAGCACGCACTATACGGCGCTTTCTCCGGGGGGACTGAGCGCGCTGCAGATTGGCGTTTCATCATTGCTGTGCGTGTTTGCGCTGGCAGCGGGGTGGAGGATTGCGCGGGATTCGCGGGCGGGCCAACTGCTGGTAGCGCTTTTTGGATTGACGCTGCTTCCGGTTGTGCTTGGCGTGGAACTGTTGCAGCGCCATGACCGCTACCTCTATCTGCCGAGTGTTGCAGTCGCTATTGGCGCGGCGGCGCTGTTGCGCAGGGCTCCGGGACTGCGCGGGAATATGAGAGCACAGTTTGCGGCAGTGCTGGCGCTAGTCGCGGTGATGGTTCCCATCAGTTATGTCGAAGCATCCTACTGGAGCGGCGATATTAAGCTGTTCGAGCATTCGCTGAAAGCTGAGCCGGGGACGCTCCTCACGATGGAAGCGCTCTTCAGCGCCTATGAGATGAATGACGACCATATCCATGCCGAACAGATTCTGCGCAGAACGGTTGTGGAGTTTCCAAACAGTTCACGGCAGTGGACACGGCTTGCGATGTTCTGCCTGAAGCATGGAAATCTGGACGAAGCCGAGTTCGACGCCCGGAAAGCAATTTCCATAACGCCGGCCAAAAGGAGCCATCCAGCGGCGTTTGACGTTCTGGAATCTGTCGCGCTAAAGAGAGGAAACCTGCCGGAGGCGGAAGTCTGGGCGAAGCGCGCAGTGATCGCGGATGGATCGAACGCGGCGGCGCACCGCAGCCTTGCAGAGGTTTATGCGGTGGAAGGACACGCCGCTGAAGCGGTCGAGGAGGCGCGGATCGCTGCGGCGCTCGACGTTGCCGCCGCGCCAAAGGAACGGTGAGGCAGGACATTCGTGAGAGAATGAGAAGACAACTCACGGTGCGGTTCACTTCTGAATGATTCAGCTTACAGACGCCGGTAAACGCTACGGCCACAAACTACTTTTCGAAAACCTGAACTGGCTGATTACCCCTCAGGACCGGGTCGGACTGGTGGGCGCCAACGGAACGGGCAAGTCCACCCTGCTCAAAGTTCTGGCGGAGCTTGAGTCGCTCGACTACGGCAACATCACGCGCGGCAAGGGCGTGAGCGCGGGCTACCTGCCACAGGACGGGCTGAACCTGAGCGGGCGCACGGTTTTTGCCGAGTGCCTCGCGGTCTTTGACGACGTCCACGCCATGGAGCGCGAACTCGAAGACCTGACGCGGCGCATGAGCGAGATTGACCCGGCGGGCGCGGAGTACGAGCAGGTGAGCGAGCGCTTCCACCGCGTGCAGAGCGAGTTTCTGCACCGCGACGGCTACACCCTGGAGTCGCAGGTGGGCACGGTGCTGACTGGACTGGGATTCGGCAAGGAAGATTGGCTGCGCCAGACCGAAGAATTCAGCGGCGGCTGGCAGATGCGCATTTCACTGGCAAAGCTGCTGCTGGAAAAGCCGAACATGCTGCTGCTGGACGAGCCGACCAACCACCTCGACCTGGAGACGCGTAACTGGCTGGAAGACTACCTGAACAACTATCCGTATGCTTACGTTCTGATCTCCCACGACCGGTACTTCCTGGATGTAACGGTAAAGAAGATCGTGGAGATATGGAACAAGGGCGTGCATTTCTACAGCGGGAACTACGACAAGTATCTGCGTGACAAGCAGCAGAGACGCGACTCATTGGCAGCCTCCTACCGCAATCAGCGCGAGCGCATTGAGCAGTTGGAGGCATTCATCAGCCGCTTCCGCTACCAGGCGACCAAGGCCAAGCAGGTGCAGAGCCGTATCAAAGAATTGGAGAAGATCGAGCGCATCGAAGTGCCCGAGGACGAGCGGACCATTCACTTTACCTTCCCGCAGCCCAAGCCCAGCGGCCGCATTGTGGCGGAGTTCAAGAATGTCAGCAAAAGCTACGGCGAAAAGCATGTGCTGCGCGACGTGAGCTTCACCATCGAGCGCGGAGAGCGCATTGCGCTGGTAGGCGTGAACGGGGCGGGAAAGTCCACGATGATCAAAATGCTGGCGCAGACCGAAGCCGCGACCGGCGGCGAATACTCGCTGGGACACAACGTGGATGTGGATTATTTCGCGCAGGATCAATACAAGGAACTCGACACCGAAGCTCGCATGCTGGACGACCTGAACACCGTGGCGCCGCGCTCGCAGACAGAATTGCGCAGCCTCCTGGGCAGTTTCCTGTTCAGCGAGGACGATGTATTCAAAAAGATTGGAGTGCTTAGCGGCGGAGAACGCAACCGGTATGCGCTGGCACGGATGCTGCTGCACCCTTCAAACTTTCTTCTGCTGGATGAGCCGACGAATCACCTGGACCTGCGCGCGAAGGACGTGCTGCTGGAGTCGCTGCAAAAGTTTTCGGGAACCTGCGTGTTTGTCTCGCACGACCGCTACTTTATTGACCGGCTTGCGACGCGGGTCTTCGAGGTGGCCGATGGCGCGGTAAACATCTATCCGGGAAACTACGAGGACTATCTGTGGCGCAAACAGAATGGCGCGCAGGAACTGGAGCAATCGCTGCGTGCATCGGTTGGCGTATCGGCAGCGGTGGCAGAGGTCATTGCCGAGCCGGTTTCCGAGCAGAAAAAGCGCGTGAACCCCATGAAGCGCAAACAGATGACAGAACGGCTGGCTACGGTCGAGGCAGAGGTGAGCAGCACCGAGGCTGTGATCGCGGAGTCCGAGGAGTCGTTGAGCCGCTACGTGAGCGCGGAAGAGACGGCCAGGGTCTCAGCATTGCTGGAAGAGAAACGGCGCGCGCTGGAAACGCTGGAAACCGAGTGGGCCGAGTTGAGCGAGGCGCTGGAGGGGATGGAGTAGGCAAGTCTCCCGTGGTCCGCCCCGACTGTCTAATGGTTGAATACTGTTTCCACTGCGCTGGGAAGTTTATCAGCATGAGACACAAACATCGTCACCTGCCAGCGCTGCTTCTCCGATAGAGTATCGGCGAAGCCTGGCATGCCGGAAAGTCGAATGCCATGTGTCACCTTCCAAAAGGTTTCGCCCTCCGGATCGTCGGTCACCAGGTCCGCCTTTTCAAGTAGTTTGGGCGGCGGGGGAAACATTCCCTTGGAAAACCCCGTGCTTCCCTGATGCGGCGCACCATGGCAGACGGCGCAGTTCTCTTTGTACACGTTTGCCCCTGCCAACATGTTGTCATCCGCGAAGGGGAGGGGATTCTTCTGATCCACGGCACTTCCGATGCTCGCCCGGAGCGCCATGTGAGCGACCCTTTCCTCCAATGGAAGAGGCGGTGCGGTCGTTGACAGCGACACCCCTCCACCACGCACGAAGAGGTAACCACCCACCACAAGTATTAACAGGGTTGCAAAAACGCCAAGAATAAAACCGCGCAAACGGCACGACCTTTCGTTACACAAAGACTTCCAGATCAGATGCAGACGGTCGCATGTTCGTTTTCTTCATTAACACTTGGGAAAATTTCTGACACTTGCCGAGTGCTCACTTGTAGGGATAGAAGACAAAAAAGAGCAACGAGAGCGCGGCCAACACCCACAAGCCGGCCTTGATCTCGCGGGCTCTTCCCTGCATCGATTTACAAAACGGATAGAGCAGGAAGCCCGCGGTAATGCCGACGGCAATGTTGAAGGTGAAGCACATCAACGTGACGACGGCAAATGCGGGGATCGATTCGGTGTAGTCGCTGAAGTCGATGCGAGTGATGGGGGCCAGCATGAAGAGACCGACGATGATCAACGCAGGACCGTATGCCTGTGCAGGGATGGCCGCGACAAATGGAGCGGCAAAAGCCGAGAGCGCGAAACAAGCGGCGACCACCACGGCGGTCAGCCCGGTGCGTCCACCGGCTTCAATGCCGGTAGCGGATTCGACGAAGGCTCCCGTGGTGGTGGTTCCAAGGATTGGCGCGAGTATGGTGGTCAGGGCGTCGGCCATCATGGGACGCTCAATCTGCGGCAGGTTGCCGTGTGCGTCAAGGAATCCTGCGCGGGCAGAGAGGCCAATCAGCGTGCCCATGGTATCCACAAAAGCCATGATGAAGATAGTGAGCGCGATGGGCAAAGCCTTGGGAGAGAGCGCGCCACGTACGTCGATCTGCGCGAAGATGGGCGCAATGCTCACGGGCGCGCCGAGTAGCGCGGCAGGCCAGGGCGCAACATGGGTTACGAACGCGATGAGTGCGGTAGTGAGGATTCCAATCAGGATTGCGCCGGGAACTTTGCGGATCACCAACGCGCCAATCAGCAGGAATCCGAAGATGGCCACCAGCACGGGAGCCGAGGTGAGCGCGCCAGCCTTGACCGGAGCGCCGGCGACGCCAAGCTCAACGATGCCGGTCTGGTTCAATCCGATGAACGTGAGAAAGAGTCCGATGCCGACTGCGAAGCTGTAACGCAGCGAGGTGGGGATAGACTCCACCAGCCACTGGCGCAGGCGCAACACGGTAAGCAGTGTGAAGGCCAGCCCGGCGATGAAGATTGCACCCAGCGCGGTTTGCCAGCGAATGCCCAGGCCGAGGCAGATGGTGAATGCGATGAAGGCGTTTTCGCCCATGTAGGGCGCGATCGCGAACGGGCGATTGGCGTAAAGGCCCATCAGCAGGCATCCGCAGACGGAGGCAAGAATCGTCGCAGTCATCGAGGGGCCGGCCGGAATGCCCGCGGTCTTCAGGATCGCCGGATTAACCACGATGATGTAGGACATGGTGGTGAAGGTCGTAAGCCCGGCGAGGATTTCACGGCGGAAGCTGGTGCCGCGCGCCTCAATCTGGAAGAAATCGCGAAGAGCGTTCAATCTGCCGTCCTGTCGAAGATTCAAGCCCAGCCTACATTCCTCGTGCGGCGTGGTCAATGCTTGCGATGGAGCCGCTTCGGCGATAACGTGGGAGAGCATGTTTGCCCACCGAACGAACTGGAACCTATCCGCGAACCGTTATTCGCTTGCCGTTGATGGAGCGCGCCGCAGCGGTCGTTTGCTGCTGGACCTGACGGCTTCGAATCCGACCACGGTAGGGCTGCGCTTTGAGCGCGAGCGCATCCTGCGGGCGCTGCAGCATCCGCAGGCGCTGGAGTACGAGCCGGCCTCGAAGGGAATTCGGCCGGCGCGCGAGGCTGTGGCAGCCTACTACGCTGAGAAGGGAATTGCGCTTCCGGCGGATCGGATCATTCTGACGGTGAGCACCAGCGAGGCCTACTCATACTGTTTCCGGTTGCTGTGCGACCCGGGCGACGAGGTGCTGGTGCCGTCGCCGAGCTATCCACTCTTCGAGTTTCTGGCCGACATCCAGGATGTGACGCTGGTGCCGTATGAGCTGGTCTATGACCACGGCTGGCAGATTGAGTTCGAGTCGCTGCGCCGCGCGATTACGCCGCGCTCGCGGGCGATCATGGTGGTGCATCCGAACAACCCTACCGGACACTTTACTCGGAGCTGGGAGTTGGAGCGGCTGAACGCGCTCTGCCGCGAACACGAACTGGCGCTGGTGGCCGACGAAGTTTTTCTCGACTACGGACTTACCGATGAGACTCCGTTGAGCTTTGCCGCCAATGATGGTGCGCTAACGCTTACCCTGAGCGGGCTCTCGAAGATCTGTGCGCTGCCTCAAGTCAAAGTCGCGTGGATCGCCGCCAGCGGCCCGCCGGAACTTGTGCGCACGGCGCTCGACCGCCTCGATGTCATCGCAGACACCTATCTCTCGCCGAACGCGCCGGTGCAGTGGGCGATCCCGGAGCTGCTGGCGACGCGCGAGGCAATTCAAACGCAATTACGAAAACGTGCTCTGTGCAATCTGCGTGAACTTGACGCGCAACTCGCAACGGCCAGCATGACGACGCGGCTCGCGCTCGACGCAGGATGGTACGCCGTGCTGCGTACGCCGGTGACGCGCTCCGACGAGGACACGGCCATCGCGCTACTGGAGCAGAAGTCCGTGCTCATCCATCCCGGACACTTTTTTGATTTTCCCGGCTCGGGATACCTGGTCGCAAGCTTGATCGCCCCGGAAGAGGATTTCCGCGAAGGGATTGGAAGAGTGCTGCGGGCGATCGATGAGTCGGACTGAAGCTTCGACAGAGGGACAGTTTGTGGATCATGAAGCGAGAGTTCCGGGTTGCGACGGAGGTTGATAGAGAATGCTTTCAACTCGTGGCTGACCGCGTTCACTTGTGCACCGGACCCTTCCGGCGACGAGGCGTTATCGCTAAAGAGACTTTCGTTAAAGAGAAGGGAAGAGATCTGCTGCCGTTCCTCGCGTGCGAAGTTCGCCGTTATTTCGTGTGACTATTCCTCCTGCCCTGGCGCGCATATGATTAAGCATGGCGCGTGGATTCATGAGCACACGGATGCAATACCGGAGATTGCTCTGCGGTCTTCTTGGTTCGGATATCGAGCGCGGGGAGATTCCAGATGACGAGGAGGCGGTGGGAGCGATGGTCCGGAATATTTGTTTCCAGAATGCCGGTCGCTACCTGGCGTTGTAGACTCCATATCCAAATCAGCCAAGTGATTGACTGTAGCGGGCAGGCTTGCTCCCACGCCGGGAATTGGCTCATCCACATTGAGGCCTGGGAATCTTTGAAACCTTCGCGCACTCCGTCTATCATCACCTAATGATTCATGAGATTCTTGCAGTTGGCCCATTGCAGTGCAATTGCTCCATCGTTGGCGACGAAGCGTCGCATGAAGCGATGGTCATCGATCCCGGCGCGGATGTTTCCGAGATTCTAGCCATTGTGAAGCGCCACGGTTTGCAGGTGAAGCAGATCGTGGTGACCCATGCCCATCTCGACCACATCGGCGGAGCCATGGAACTGAAGGCCGCGACCGGCGCGCCCATTCTGCTGAATGAAAACGACGCCGCTCTGGTAGCGATGTTGCCGGTGCAGGCCCAATGGCTGGGGATGCGCGATCCCGGCAAGATGGAGATCGATGGCAGCCCCAAGGGCGGCGACAAGGTTGTGGCCGGGGCGCTGAGCGGAGAGATCATGCTGACGCCGGGACATACCGAAGGCTCACTCTGCCTGTACTTTGAAGCGGAGAAGAAGCTGATTGCGGGGGACACGCTCTTCGCCGGATCGATTGGGCGCACCGATCTACCCGGTGGAAGCTATGAGAAGATTCTGCGCTCGCTGCATACCAAGGTGCTCGAACTGCCTGACGAAGTGATCGTGGTTCCGGGGCATGGGCCGCTGACAACGATTGGCGAAGAGCGCGAGGAAAATCCTTTTTTGCAGAAGTAGGGGAGCATGAGCGCCAACGAGAAATCCCCGCCGAGGCGGGGATTTTTGCTTGCGGAAAGAAGAATTACTTAGCCGGGACGGTCTTCACCGGAGCGGACTTGCTGTTGTCAAGCACCGATCCGGTGCCGCCGCCGTGGCGCGTGGAGATGATGGCCAGGGTGAACGAGGTGAGCATGAAGATGATGGCAGCCCAGGTGGTGAGCTTGGTCAGCAGGTTGGCTCCCGCGCGGGGACCGAAGGCGGTCTGGCTGCCGAGTCCTCCACCGAAGGCGCCGGCGAGATCGGCGCTGGCGCCACTCTGGAGCAGAACTACGGCGATCAGGAACAGGCACACAATGACGTGGACGATGGTGACCAGAACGAGAATCATGCTTTTCCTTCCCGGCGGTTACCCACACCGGATCTTTCAAAACTTTTGCCTGCTTGGGACGGTTTGGAACGTACAGCTCCGGCTTGGCTAAGCCGGAAGGAGGACGTATGGTGCGGAAGGCGGGACTTGAACCCGCATGCCTCTCGGCGCCACCCCCTCAAGATGGTGTGTCTGCCAATTCCACCACTTCCGCACTGCCATCGTCTGGCACAAGACTTCACGTCCCGGCCACAACGACTCTTAAGCTTCCAAAGAACACATACAGGGGCAAATTGAGTATAACAAACTCAGAGCAGATGGGAAGCCTTCACTGAACCGGGAGCGAAGTTAACTGTGGAATTCCGGCCGATGATTGAAAACACTCGCCCATGCGGCCGGAATTTCCAACGTCACGCTACCACTTGACGATCTTCGAGAACGACTCCGCCTTGAGGCTGGCGCCGCCGACCAGCGCGCCGTCAATTTCCTCCTGCGAGAGCAGGGTGTTGGCGTTCTCCGGCTTCACGCTGCCGCCGTAGAGAATGCGAAGCTGGTTCGCGAACTCATCGCCAAAAACGTTTGCCGCCTCCTGGCGGATCAACTGGTGGGCTTCGTTCGCCATTTCCGGCGTCGCCGTCAGTCCGGTGCCAATGGCCCAGACCGGCTCATAGGCGACGGCCATTTTGGCTGCCTTGCGGGCCGAGACTCCGGCGAATGCACGCGAGCACTGGAGGCGCAGCACGTCTCCGGTCACTCCGGCTTCGCGCTCCTCCTTGACTTCGCCGACGCAAACGATGGGGGCGAGTCCAGCTTCGAGTGCGACCTTGAGGCGGCGGTTGACCGTGTCATCGGTTTCGCCAAAGTACTGGCGGCGTTCCGAGTGGCCGATGATGACCCACTTGCAGTGGGCTCCCACCAGCATCTCGCCGCTGATTTCGGCGGTGAATGCGCCTTCTTTTTCCCAGTAAATGTTCTGCGCGCCGACTTCAATGTTGGTGCCAGCGGCCTTTTCAACGACTGCGGCAATGTCCACGAAGGGAGGGCAGATGACGATTTCGTCGCGGGTGTGTCCGGCCACCAGGGGCACAAACTCTTCCATGAACTGACGCGACTGTTCGGGTGTTTTGTACATCTTCCAGTTGGCTGCAATGATCTTCTTGCGGCTCATAGTTGCCTCATGTGTTGGTTGAAGGAATGATTCCATTGGTCGAGATGGTTGCGAAACTCCAGCGTGAGGCATTGCGCCGCCGCTGTTCGTCCTTCGCAGCCTGTATGAATACGGACAACATATCAGCACTGTACAACACGAAGCGCGCCTCGTGAACATTGCGCGCCCGGCCCAATTCATCGATGACGGTACAAACCGCCTGCGCTGCGGCGGCCTCGGGTGGGTATCCGTAGACTCCAGTTGAGATCGCGGGAAAGGCCACCGAGTGCAGGCCCAGGCGGTCCGCCAGCCGCAGAGAGTTGCGGTAGGCGTTGGCCAGGATGCCGCTTTCTCCCTGCATGCCGTCGCGCCAGACGGGGCCGACAGTGTGGATCACAAACGCTGCCTTCAGCTTTCCACCCGTGGTCTGGACCGCTTCGCCGGGAGGAAGATGGCCGTCGCGCGCAACGATTTTGCGGCACTCATCGAGAATAGCGGGACCGCCTGCGCGATGGATTGCGCCATCCACTCCGCCTCCGCCCATCAGGCCGGAATTTGCGGCGTTGACGATGGCGTCGGTGGACTGCTCCGTAATGTCGCCGACCTCGAAGAAGAGCTGCGCACCTTCTCCGAGGTCGACCCGGACTGTAGTTTGCAACATCTACGTCTGTCTTCTACTTATCCGTCAGCGCTTCCACGCCGGGCAATTTCTTGCCTTCAAGGAACTCAAGAGAAGCCCCGCCGCCGGTGGAAATGTGCGTGATCTTATCGGCCACGCCGGCTTTGTGCACCGCAGCGACACTGTCACCACCGCCGACAATCGAGGTAGCGCCCGGATTATCCGCAACGGCTTCCGCGATTTTCGTGGTGCCTTTGCTGAACTGGTCAAACTCAAAGACGCCCATGGGACCGTTCCAGACGATGGTCCGCGCCCGGCTGATCTCCTCGGAGAACTTCTCGATGGTTGCCGGACCGATATCGAGCGCCATTTTATCGGCGGGAATCGGCTGGCCCTCGGGGATGATCGTCGCCGCGGCAGCGGCGTCGAACTTGTCGGCCACTACGTGGTCAACGGGAAGCAGCAGACGAACGTGCTTCTGCCTGGCTTCGACAATCAGTTCCTTTGCCAGCTCCACCTTGTCGGCTTCCAGCAGGGACTTGCCGATCTCCTGGCCTTCAGCTTTGAGAAAGGTGTAAGCCATGCCGCCGCCGATGATGAGTGAGTCCACCTTGGGCAGCAGATTGCGGATCACGCCGATCTTGTCGCTGACCTTGGCTCCGCCCAGAATCGCCAGAAAGGGTTTTGCCGGATTTTCGGTCGCCTTGCCCAGGTATTCCAGTTCGCGCTCCATCAGCAACCCGGCAGCGCTTTTGGAAAGAAAGTGGGTTACGCCCTCGGTGCTGGCGTGGGCGCGGTGCGCGGAGCCGAAGGCGTCATTTACGTAAACCTCGGCGAGACTTGCCAGTTGCTTGGCAAATGCCGGATCGTTCTTCTCCTCCTCAGCGTGGTAGCGGACATTTTCCAGCAGAAGAGTTTGTCCGCGCTCCAACTGATTGGCCATCTCGGTGGCCTGCATTCCTACGCAATCCGGCGAAAAGCCAACATTCTGGCCGCGGCCCATGCGCTCATCCAGCAGGATGCGGAGGCGCTCGGCAACGGGCTTCAGGCTGTACTTGGGATCGGGCTTGCCCTTCGGGCGGCCCAGGTGCGAGACGAGTATGAGTTTGGCGCCGTGGCGCAGAGCATACTCAATGGTTGGCAGCGTCTCACGGATGCGCGTGTCATCCGTAACGCGGCCGTTGTCGAGCGGAACGTTGAAGTCCACCCTCATCAGAACTCTTTTGTTGTTTAATTGCAGGTCGCGGATCGAAAGCTTGGACATGGCTTGCTTACCTGGGTAATTCGTTACCGCTGAAGTTTGGTGTCCTGCTGTTTCGGAAAGTGAAAGCGGGCTGAAAGCGATGGCCTTCAGCCCATTCCGGTCTTACAGACCCTTCTCGCCAAAAAAGGTGATCAGGTCTTTTACGCGATTGCTATAGCCCCACTCGTTGTCATACCAGGAGATGATCTTCACCGTGTTGCCGACAACCTTGGTCAACAGCGAGTCGAAAATGGAGGAACGAGCGTCGCCCTTAAAGTCGCTGGATACCAGCTCATTGGTTTCGTAGCCGAGGATGCCCTTCATCGGGCCAGACTCAGAGGCGGCCTTGATCGCAGCGTTCACCGCTTCCGCCGTCACCGGCTTGGCGGCAACAAAGGTCAGGTCCACCACGGAAACGTTTGGCGTTGGGACACGGATGGCGAAGCCATCCAGTTTGCCGGCCAGCTCAGGGATCACCAGCTTCAGTGCCTTGGCGGCGCCGGTCGAAGTCGGAATCATCGACAGGGCGGCAGCGCGGGCGCGGCGCAGGTCGGAGTGCGGAAAGTCCAGGATTACCTGATCGTTGGTGTAGCTGTGGATGGTCGTCATCAGACCGCTGACGATTCCAAAAGTGTCATTCAGCACCTTGGCTACGGGAGCCAGGCAGTTGGTTGTGCAGGATGCGTTGGAAACGATGTGGTGCTTCGCCGGATCGTACTTGTCGTCATTGACGCCGAGCACGATGGTGAGGTCTTCGTTCTTCGCGGGAGCGGAGATGATGACCTTCTTGACGGTGCCGCGCAGATGCTTCTTGGCATCCGTCGCGTCGGTGAAGCGGCCGGTTGATTCCACGACAACCTGAACGCCGAGGGACTCCCAGTCCAGCAGGGCGGGGTCTTTCTGCGCAAAGACTTTTACCTTCTTGCCTTCTACGACGATGAAGTCGCCGTCGGCGTGGATGTCATGCTTAAGATTGCCGAGGATTGAGTCGTACTTGAGCAGGTGAGCCAGGGTCTTCGGGCTGGTCAGGTCATTTACAGCGACGATTTCGATGTTCGAATCGTTGAGGGATGCGCGAAAAACATTGCGGCCAATACGGCCAAAGCCATTGATACCAACTTTAATCGCCATTCTTGCCTCCAGGCATTAGCAAACACTGAGGCGCGGGTCGATGGCGCAGTTTCGGCCGCGCTCTCTGCAGCCGTAGGAAATGCTAGCACCGCCTCCTTCCGGGAGCAAACTGTAAGCACGCAACAGAAAATTTACTTTCAAATTCGCACAGGATGCTGCTTCGGAACGCATTTGTCCGCAGCCTTCTTTCATGCACAGGCATGGGCCGCCGCAGTACTCAGAGTGCGCGGCGCAAATCGAGTCATCCGCCGCAGATCGCCGCGCGAGCGCTGCCGTAAGCCAATCAGTAACGGGCGCCTCGCGTTAATTTTCAAGGCGGGACTCGCCCGAATCCGGCGAACGTGGTATAAGTCCCTTATGCGCAGATGGATGCGCGATCGCGTGAAGCGTCGCAACCAGAAAACCAAGAATCCGCAGCAGTCCGAAGATCAACCGCAGGGGCCCGCGCCTCTTCAGCCGACATTTCTTGACCGGGAAGCATTTGTGACAGACTCCGGCGAAGGTCGCACAGAGGTTCCGGCGGATACCGCTCCTCAACCAGTGTACGAGGCCCAGCCCGAAAAGGATCCGTTCGATGCCGACGCGGAGAACTCGCCTGCTGCCCGCGCGGCGGGACGCCGTGATCGCACGCGCCGTCGCGGACGTGGCGGACGCGGGCGTAGCCGTACCGACCAGCAACAGCAGGCTGCGCAGGCTTCCAACATAGTGGCGGGGTTGCCGATTGTTCCTGGTCAGGCCACTGGAGAGGCCGCCGAAATCGACGAACCGGAAGCGGCCACAGAAGCGCCGGAACTCGACCTTCCCGAAGCTGCCGAAGCCGACGCAACACCTCCTAGGGCCGTTCCGCCAAAGGGGAAAAAAGGCGCGGTGGTGCTTGCGATTGGACTGCCTGGCTCCGGCAAGAGCTCATGGTTCAAACGTCACAACATCATTCCGCTCTCCAGCGACCTGGTGCGCGGTTTGCTGTTCGATGATGCCACCGAACAGCGCTTCCAGGATCTGGTCTTCTCGTCCTTGCGCTCGCTGTTGCGCGCGCGGTTGATTGCGGGACGTCCGATGAACTTTATCGATGCCACCAACCTCTCGCCCAAGGAACGCCATAGCTGGATCAAGATGGCGCACGATTTCGGCTACGAGGCCCACGCCGTGTTTTTCGACGTGCCCACCGAGGTCTGCATGGAGCGCAACCGCAAGCGCTTGCGAAACGTGCCTGATGAGGTGATGCTGCGAATGGCGCAAAAGTTGAGGCCGCCGAAGTTCGACGAGGGATTTGCCAAGGTCATTGTGGTTCGGCTCAAGAGCAAGAAGAGCTCAGACGCAGCCGAAGCAGCCTCCGGCCCGGCCGCTGGGGTTCCGGAAGAAGCCCCGGAGCAGGAGAACGGCGAAGAGTAAGAGATCAGGTTACGAACTGAAAAGAGCGCGGGCTCAATGCTCGCGCTCTTTTTCGTGCTCGCTATCTCGAGGTATGACCGGATAAACGTTTCTCGCAGCGCGATGCCACGTTTTCAGGAAACCAACCGAATGATGCCCGTATTCCTCGCTGGCTGGGCTGCCGGAAGGCTGATGGTGAAGTGGGTGCCATGGCCTGCTTCCTCAGTGCTGCTGCGGACGTGGATTGTGCCGCCGAGTTTTTCCACGATATTGCGCGAGATCCAAAGGCCGATTCCCAGACCCTTCTCGCCCTTCGTAGTAACGAACGGCTCGAAGATTTCACCGATCTTCTCGGCGTTGATGCCGGAGCCGTTGTCGGAGAAGATCAGCTTTACATCCTGTCCTTCGGCCACTGCCTCCAGCTTGAGTGAGCCGCCATGGGGCATGGCGTCAATGGCGTTTGAGATCAGGTTGGTGAAGACCTGGCGCAGTTCGCCCGGCAGGACGTCAATCATCGCATCCGTGTCGTAGTGGCGCTCCAGACTTATGTGTCCCTGCTCAAACTGGCGGTGGAAGGACTCGATAGAAGTCTCCAGCAGGTCGGTGGCCTTCACGCGGACACGTTCGCCGGAGTTGCGATGCGGCGCCAGGGTTTCCTTGGCGATGTTGGCCAGCCTGTCCACTTCCTTTTTGGCCGATTGCAGCAGCATTCTGGCGTCGTCGCTCAGACCTTCCTGCGAACTGAGCACGAAAAGAATGTCGGTGAGCGAGGAGAGAGGATTGTTGATTTCATGCGCGAGACTGGCCGAGAGGCGGCCGGTAGCGGCCAACCGTTCGGAACGGTGCAGCGCTTCCTCCAACTGGGCGTTCAACTTCTTGATCTGGGCCTCCGCCTTCTTACGCTCTGATACGTCGCGGATGGCCGCGGTCACGACGGTGCCCTCTGGCGTGCGCATCGGACTCAACGAGATCTCCACGGGAAACTCCGAGCCATCCTTGCGCCGGCCAAAGAGTTCCAGGCCCACGCCCATGGGGCGAACCTTGGGATCACTGAAGAAGTCCTTACGATGTCCGGAATGGTACTGGCGATAACGCTCCGGCACCAGGGTTTCAATCTTCTTCCCCACCAGTTCGGAGCGCTCGTAACCAAAGAGCCGCTCGCTCTCCTTGTTGACGAGCAGGATGCGCCCTTCGCTGTCCATGATGGCCATGCCGTCGGGCGCGGACTCCAGCAGGCCCCGGAAATGGATTTCGCTTCGGCGCACGGCTTCCTCGTCATGCTTGCGCTGTAACGCCGTCGCGATGATGTTGGCGACCGCGCGCAAGAAATTGATGTCGTCGGGGGTGAAGCTGCGGCTGGCGGAGCTATATGCGCCGAGCACTCCGAACGGAGTGTCATGTCCTGGAATGTGAACCGTAATGCCGCTGCGAATGTGGTGATCCTCCAGCAGGGGGGACGGACTGAAGGGCGATTCGGAGTGGTAGTCCTCGATCACGACCCGCCGCAAGGTCAGGAAGGTGTAGCCCGCCTGTATTTCACGGGTTACCGGGATGGTCGCGACCCCGATGCTTCCCGGCTTCCAGCCAAGTCCGGCGCACAGGATGAATTGATTCCTGTCGGGCTGGAACTCCAGCACCTCGCAATAACGCAGCTGCAGAATTTCCGCAATGAGCCCCAGAGAGCTTTCAAGCAGGCTGCCAAGCTCGTTGCTCTGCAGTGCAAGCTGGCTTAACTCCGCGAGCGCTGATTGTTGTTTAGTTCTGCTGTCCGTGATTGCCTCCGGTTCCGGCCCCTGGCCTCCGGCATCCGACTTGTCCATTGAATCGATATCCCCGGTTCAGATACTGTTTGCGACACTCAGACTCTTCGTTTAATACGATGCACAAAATACCTACTGGGGTGTAATGAAGTGCGTGAAGTCGCGGGAAACAGGCTAAACGCGTACAACTTTCAGCGCGTAGTTCAGCTTGCGAATCCATTCGCTCTGGGGTACAAATCATGCAGTGAATGGCATCATCTGAATAGAGTTGATCAACTGGTTTCCCGGGTGACCCGATGCGTGCAATGTTCGCAATCCTGTTGTTTTCGGCTATAGCCGCAGCCCAGCAGAGTTCCACTCCTGACGTGAATGCAACCCAGACGGCCCATGACGCTCCCGTCCTGACTGACCCCAAGGCAGTGCCCGTTCCGGCTCCCTCGGTGCATTCGGTCCCAGCTTCCACCGCTGGAGCGGACGCCTACACCCTCGCCGCTGGAACCCGCATCGCGGTGACCCTGAAGCACGCCATTACCACCAGGAGCGCGCGCGAGAACGACCCGGTGTATGCCGAGACGTCGTTCCCCGTGGTTTCTAACGGCCGCGTTGTGATCCCCGTGGGGACCTACGTTCAGGGGGTGATTCAGCGTTCGCAGCGGCCGGGACGGGTGAAGGGACGCGGTGAATTGGTGATCCACTTCAATACCCTGATCTTCCCCTCGGGCTATACTCTGCTGCTTCCCGGATCCATTGACAGTGTTCCCGGCGCTGACAAGACGGAGATGAAAGACAAAAAGGAAGGCACCATCGAAAGCCAGGGAACCAAGGGAAAGGACGTTGGCACCATCGCCTCGAACGCGGGCACGGGCGCCGCCATCGGCGCAGTGGTGGCCCGCAGCGTCAAGGGAGCAGGGATTGGCGGCTTGGCCGGCGCGGGCGTGGGCCTGGCTTCGGTTCTGCTCACGCGTGGGCCTGACGTGCGCATTGAGAGCGGAACGCTGGTGGATATGGTGCTTGAGCGCGAGATTATCGTGGAGCACGACCGCGCCGGAACTGCTGACACTCAGAGCATACGGATTGTCCGCTGAATCCGTGTGCTGCCGGTAATTCCTTATGCCTCGCCTCAGTCAATAGGGCGACTTTCCCCCTGCCATCTCGCGGGTGCTGAATGGCGATAGTTCGTCGCGCACGAGCGCAGGCATCACACGGAATTTTAGTATCTCTGTTCCGGGGCGGACTTTTGCGTTGCTACCAGAGCTGAATTGGGGAAGAATGAGAGACACAGGAGTTGAACATGGACAAACGCAAATGGACGATCCCTTTGACTCTGGCGGGGCTGGGTGGAGTAGGAGCGATGTTGTTCTCACCACGCGGCCGGAAACTGATCCGTTCCGCCGCCGGGCGCATGGGCGTCACCACGGGGCGTCTGGCAGCATGGAATGACGCCGCACAGAACGAACTCAATCATATTCAGCAGGCAGTGGAAGAACTTGAGCAATCCTTAGGAACTCATACAGCGCGATAGCATTCTTAGCTCCAAGACAAACGAACCGGCGCCCAGTGCGCCGGTTTTGCTTGCAGCAAAGTTTCTATGCGAGCAGCGAGTTGATCCGGTGCGCCATCTGAAAATCCTTCTGGGTGAGGCCGCCGGAGTCATGCGTGGTCAGCGCCAAGGTGACGCGGTTGTAAACGATTCGAATATCCGGATGGTGTCCTTCTTCCTCGGCAATCTCGGCGACTTTGTTCACAAAAATCATGGCGTCGACGAAATTCTCAAAAGTCAGACGGCGCTCGATCTGGTCTCCCTGCAATTCCCAACTCGTGAGCTTCTGCAGCGCCTCGGCCACCTGCTGCCTTTCCAGTTTGATTGCCATCGTTACGCTCCTCCGGGCCTAACCCGGTTCCTTGGAAAGTTGCTCGATGTAGCTGAAGCGTTCATTTTGAGCGTCAATCTGCCGGTGCAGTTCGTCCCAGACTTCGGCTGGTATGGAAAGGAAAACGCCGACGATCAGCGGATCGAACTGGCGGCCGGACCACGCCGCAATCTCGTCACGAGCAGCTTGCACGCCGCGTGCCGGGCGGTACGGGCGGTCGGAGGTGATGGCGTCCAGAGTGTCGGCCACGGCGAAGATCCTCGCCCCCAGCGGAATTTCGTCAGCCTTGAGACCTCGGGGGTATCCGCTACCGTCCCAGTGTTCCTGGTGAGCGTACACAATGTCCGCGGCATCGGCCAGGAAGGGAATCTTCTTCAGCATTTTATAGCCGAGGTAGCTGTGCTCCTTCATGATGGTCTTCTCATCCTGCGTGAGACGCTCCGGTTTGCGCAGGATTGCGTCCGGGATTGCCATTTTGCCGATATCGTGCAGGAAGGCGCCGCGAGCCAGCACGCGCATCATCTGTGCGTCGAGTCCCATGGCGCGGGCAATATGAATGGTGAATGCGGTCACTCGCCTTGAGTGGCCCTCGGTTTCCGCGTCTTTCAAGTCAAGCGCGTCGCCCAGAGCCTCCAGCGTCACGTCGTAGGAACGCTCCAGTTCGGCGATGGTCTCGCGCAGTTCCTTCGTGCGTTGATCCACCAGCGCTTCCAGATTGGACTGGTAGAGGCGGTTTTCCACTCGCAGGCGGTGAGCTTCCAGTGCCCGCCTCACCACGGCCAGCAGTTGCTCCCGCTCGAAGGGCTTCAGCAGGTAGTCGTAAGCTCCGTTGCGGATCGCCGCCAGCGCAACCGAGATGTCGTGTACGGCAGTGACCATCACCACCGGCAGCTCCCTGAATTGCACCTTCACGATTTCGAGCAATCCGACGCCGTCGAGTTCCGGCATCATCAGATCGGTCAGAATGAGCTGGAAATCAGAGTCCTTGCGCAGAAGCGCGAGTGCCTCAACTCCTGAAGCAGCCTGTTCGCAGCGGTACGCCGCATTCTCCAGCATGGAACAGACGACTTCCCGGATCGGCTCTTCATCATCGACAACCAGGATTCGTTCAACCGGCATGGGAGCAACTTCCTCGGAAACTCGATTCTTCCGGACAGGCTGACATTGTACCCGGATTCCTAAGGCGCCAACACTGGTGAATGCCTGAGTACATCGGACACACTAATATGGTATACAGCTTTTCAGGGACCGCATGATTTATTTAGCTCACCGAAGCTGGACAGGCATTCTGGCAATGTCCGCTTCTGTGCCCTTTGGGCACTGGCAGACGGCACTGGGCCTGCTCTTCGCCGCGCTATTGGCGTGTCTGAGCCTTCGCGAGCGCTACCTGGTCACCTGGCTGGGCGGCTGGGCATTCTTCCTGCTAAGCCGAGGCACGTTCGGAGAGATTTCGCTTCTCGGCGGCAGTCAGGCGCACATCGCGGAGGCAAGAATGTTCTTCATTCTTGCGGTGGCGCTGTTTGCCGCTTCGGCCCTGCACTACACGGATTCAATGCGCTACCTGCCATGGGTCGGCGTGTTCAGCACAGTTGGAGCTGCGGCAGCCATGATCCAGTCAGTCTGCCTCCCGTCGTCGGTTGTGCTCGCTCTCGGCTATGAAATCAGCTACCACGCGATAGCCCTGGTGGCGGCTGTGCGACTCATTCTGTTTGTTGGCGGCAGGCTGGAGCTGGGGCCATGGCTCTTTGCCCTCAGCTTGTTGATGTTGCGCCCCACGGCTGGGATCGGCTTTTGGGTTGAATCCAGCGTGGAGGCCAGTATCTATGAGTTCCTCAGCGCCGGTCTGCTCCGGGTAAGTATTTTGCTTGTAGTGCTCGATGAATCACGGGCGCGGCTGCGGCGGCTGGACGTGATGAACGCGATTGCTTCCGTTGCCGTCGGCGTGCGTGATTACAACGGCATGATGCTGACGGCACTGAATGAACTGTGCAGCCTTTGCAGCGCAAAGTATGGCTGGTTCCAGATGGTGGAAGGCGATGAACTGGTGCTGAAGCAGCATGTCGGGCTCCCGCAGTTTGTCATCGGGCCGCGTACCCGCATTCCGCTTCGCGACAGCCTGGTTGCGCCTTTGCTACAAGGCCGCGAGACCCGGCGGGTAAGGGTCCGGGAGGTTCAGGAGCCATTGCGTGCCGACCTGGAGCGGGCCGGCATGAAGTACGTGCTTCTCGTGCCGGTTGTGGGCAAGTCGGAGCTGGTTGGGATCCTCGCATTTGGGTTAACAGCCCGGCGCTCATTTACCGAGGAACAATTTCGGTTTCTGACGACCACGGCGAATCAACTGGGACTGGCCGGCGAGAACCTGAGCATGCTGGAACAGGTGCTGCACACTCAGCAGCAATGGCTCAGCACCATCGATTCCATCGACGACTACATTCTGGTGCATGATGCGGAGCCGCGGATGCTGCGGCTGAACCCGGCGCTGGCGCGCCGGCTGGGGCGCAGCGTTGCGGAGTTGACCGGAGAGCCGCTGGCGTCGGCACTGCCGAATGCGCAGGAGGGCTGTCCGTATTGTCTGCTGGCGCGGCAGACCACGGGCGAAGCAAGCGACCCTTGCTTCGGCGGCTACTCCCTGGTTTCCACATCCTCGTACGTCGAGGATCGCGGCGGCAGGGTGGGCACGGTCCACATCATCTGCGATAGGACGGGACGGCGCGCGGCCGAGGAGCGCTACCGGCTCCTGTTTGAGTCGGTACAGGAGGGCGTATTCGTTTCGACACCCGAGGGAAATCTGGTCGATTGCAATCCCGCGTTTGCTGCCATGCTTGGCTATGAAAGCCGCTCGGAGATACTGGCGACCGACATTGGCCAAGGACTTTTCCTGAGCACCGAGCAGCGCTCCAAATATACCGAGGATATGGAGAAACAAGGCCAGTTGCGCAACTATGAGCTGGCCTTGAGACGCAAAGATGGCCGCGTCGTGACCCTGCTGGAAAACAGCTTTGCTATACGGGACGCACAGGGCAGGATCGAACGCTACCAGGGATTCCTGCTCGACATCACCGAGAAAAAGCGTGTCGAGGAGGACATGAAGCGCCGCAATCGGGAACTGGGCGCGCTCAACGCCATGGCGACGATGGCAACCCGCACCTTCGATCTCGACCAGATTCTGCGCGACACGCTTCACTGGACCACGGAGCTGTTCTCCCAGCATTGCGACATCCTTCTCTTCGACCTTGAAACGGGCCGTGTCATGCGGTCGGAATCCAGCCGCGAAGCCGGCGAAGAGCGTGAACTATTTAAACGGCTGGTGGAGAACGAACTCGCGAAGTTCTTTGCCCTCGTCCGCAGCGAGATCATCACCGAGCAGGACGTTGCGCGCCTGCCACAGGCAGCGCAGTCGTGGATTGCCGCGCATGGCTACGAGTCCTTCGTCGCCGTGATCATGTTTTCTCAGCGCAAGACCATGGGCATCGTGCTGATCACAAGTCCCAACCGCAATCAGTTCACGGAAACGGATCGCAGTCTTGCCCTCGCCATTGCGCGCCAGCTCGGCAGCTCCGTGGAAAAAGTGTTGCTCTATGAGGAGACGGCGCGCGCCTATGACAATCTCCGCAACGCGCAGGAGCAACTGCTGCAGAGTGAGAAAATGTCGGCCGTCGGCCAGCTCATCTCCGGCGTGGCGCATGAGTTGAACAATCCGCTCACTGCCATCCTCGGCTACGCGCAACTGCTGGAGACCGAGCCGATCGGGGATCGTGCGCGGGATTTTGTCGGCAAACTTTACAGGCAAACGCAGCGCACCCACCGGGTGGTGCAGAACCTGCTCTCATTCTCCCGCCAGCGAAAGCCCATTCAGTCGCAGGTTGACCTGAGGCGGGTGCTGGAGGATACGCTGGCGCTGCGCGATTTCGATTTGAAGCTGAACAACGTAATTGTAGAGCGTGATTTTGATCCCATGCTCCCGTTTGTCACTGGCGATGCCCATCAACTGGAACAGGTCTTCCTCAACATCATCAACAATGCCGTGGACGCGATCATGGATTCCGCGAACGGCGGAATCCTGAAGATAAGAATCTATCCCGAGGGCACACGGGTATGTATGGAGTTCAGGGACTCCGGGCCGGGACTGAAAAATCCCAGCAAGATTTTTGATCCGTTTTATACCACCAAGAAGATCGGCAAGGGCACGGGGCTTGGGCTTTCCATCTGCTATGGGATTGTGAAGGAGCACGGCGGAGATATCAGCGCCTTCAACCACGAGGAGGGGGGAGCCGTATTCCTGCTTCAGATCCCAATCACCGCCTCACAGAGAGGCATCGTCACCCCATCCTAGAGTCTTGCAGAGTACCTCCAAGGCACTCCGAGCGGACGTTTGGCCACAAACGTAACCGCATAGAGGTGAATTCCAGCCGGGTAAATATTTCCAATGTGCACTCATTGTAGGCACAATATTTCCACTATACGCACTGCGCGTACCAGCTAATCCGCAAAGAGCGATATGGCGTAAGGCAAAAGAATTACTACCTTCGGCGGCTCAGAGAAAATTTACTCACTCTCGAAGTGCTTGATTTGATCCGAGTTGTGGGGTCTTCCACAGGAAATGGAAGGGGAAGCAGCGCTCCAAGGCGACTTGGGAAGGTTGATTGCACTGAGAAGGGCCAAAGCCGTTTCCAGATTTTTCATGCTCGTCAGCGGATTTTAGTCGGGGACGAGTTGCAATCAGGTTGGAACCTTTTTTTGAGCAAGCAGTTGCCCGCAGGGGCTGATTAAAGAATTGAGGGAGCGTCGATGCCGAATATGTTCCAGGAATCGCTACCATCCGCCTTTGTGCAGTTCCTTCCCAGCGCGGAAAGTAAGAGGCTGGAACATTACCAGGCAATCCATGAAGCGAACCGCCATCGGATTTATTCGTTTGCGTTCTGGATGACGGATAACGAACTGGCGGCGGAAGAGATTTCCGAGCGCACATTTTTGCGCGCGTTTTCCCTGAGTGACCGGCCCAGCGACGAGATGATCGACCGGGCGCTGATGCGCGAACTGCAGAGCGAAGAATCGGTCTGCATGGGGGCGCCGCGGCTACGGTGCGCGACGGTATTCGAGGTGAGCAGCATCCGGCGCAACACGAAGCGCGAGGAGTTGGAACGCGCGATTGTGCAACTGCCTCACACGGAGCGGATGATCTTCTGCATGCATGACGGCGACGGCTATGAACATGCGCGCATTGCGCGCACACTGGATATCAGCGAAGAAGAATCGCGCCAGGGATTGCACCAGGCGCGGCTGCGAATCCGCGAACTGGTGAGCATGAAAGCGGCGCAAGCCGCGGCATAGCCGGCTGAAAGGTTTCCATGACAACAACGCCCCTCGCGAAGAGGGGCGTTTGATTTATGGGCGTATTCAGCGGCTGCGAGGCTATTTCTTCTCCAGCGCAATCTGCGAGATGGAGAGATCCCAGTGGGCTTCCAGAATCTCAAAGCGGCGCTGCTCTTCGCGCTTGAAAGCCGCCTGGTCGGGAAAGAGCTGGAGCTGGATCGCGTGCTCGTCGGCGGGTGTGTAGGCGGCCTGCGCGTTCTTGAAGACGATGGTGACGCGGTAATCCCAGCGCTCCTGCTCCGGCATGTGGAAGGCGGGAGTGTCCATGCGGACGGCGAGAATGCGGCCCTGCGCGATCTGCTTTTGCAGCACCGGGTAATGGTTCTTCTTGAAGAGTTCGAGGAACTCCTCCTGATGGCCCCAGTGGGTTTTGTAGTAGTACTCCATGACATAGGGCTTCTCCGGATCAGGCGCGGGCGGCGCCTGCGCGAAGCCCGCGGCGGCGAGAATCCAGAACGAAGCAACGAGCAGAGCGGCGGAAAACAGTTTACGCAAGGCAGCCTCCAGAGTGGTTTGCCGCATTGTAGCCGAGGCAGATGGACAAGGTGAAGTCCCGGGGCGAAGCTCCAGCGATTGGCGAAGTAGTTAATCGTTGGCGAGCACGTATTTACCTATTGGTAAATCGTTCGGCAAGGTGCGGAACGATTGACCGATCAGGCAACGATCTGCGTCGTTGGGGAGTGGCGGAACAGTACATGGTTCCGGGCGGATTGGCAGAGCAGTTTCAGCGGTTGAGACAACACAAAATTCAAAGGCCCCACCCTTCCGCCGGAAGGACGCGGCGGAAGGGTGGGGAACCGAGACCGGACATCCTCCGGCGGGGTGGGTGAAATCAATTTGACGGTGCGTCAGCGCGAGCGACCTCACTCATCAATCCGAATGGGTTGTCATCCGGGTCTTTCAGAAAAGCCATCCAGAGATCGTGGCTTGGCATCCGCGCGACGAGATGAGGCTCCTGAAGAAAGTTGACGCCACGCTCCTTCAGAAGGGAGTGCGCTGTGTGAATGTCAGCGGTTCGGAAGTAGAGGATGGTTCCACCGACGGGGCCGGGAGATTCGGCGGTGCTGATCATGAGGCGGACGGAGCCGCACTGAAAGAAAGCCATGGTTCCGGCTTCGAAGAGAAAGGTCATGCCGAGGGCGTCCTGAAAAAAGTGTTTCGATTTCGCGAGGTCGCGCACGGTGAGAGCGATCTGGCCGATGTCATCGAGACGGAGTGTTTGTTGAGCTTCGACCGGCATGGGAGCTCCTTTCTGGGCTGAAGGTTGGATGCGGAATGGTGATGTGGGGATAGGGGGGAGGAGAGCAAAAGCAGGTTTCAAGGTTTCGCAGGTTTCAAGGTTTCAATGTTAAGAACAACGGCAAGAGCAAGAGCAAGGGCAACGGCAACGGACCCACATCTGCCAATGGAGGGCAGATATGGGGCACCAGAGCGCAGACCCACATCTGCCAAAGGAAGGCAGATATGGGGCACCCTGAAGATTTCTCCCTGGAGTTTGCACCCTGAAGGTTGTTCTTGGGCGCGCTACTTTTTGGCAGGCGGGAGGAGTTCGTCGGCGAGAGGGGCGGCGTTGTAGATTTTGCGCAGGCTCTCGATGACGGCGCGCGAGTCGGTGAGGACGGTGCGTCCTACCTCTTCTTCGAACTGGAAGTTCCACGGAAGCGACTGGATGTTGCCGTCGAAGAGGATGCCGACGATCTCGCCGCGGGTGTTGACGACGGGAGAGCCGGAGTTTCCGCCGATGCTGTCACCGGTGTTTACCGTGTCAAGGACGGTGTTGAGGTCGAGCTTGTCCTTGGCGCGGTGGTAGCTGGCGGGCAGGGTGTAGGGCGGACGGGCATCGTGAGCGGCTTCGTGCTCGAAGGCTCCGGCGAAGGTTGTGAAGTAGGGGATCTTTTTTCCATTTTCGGTGTAGCCCTTGACGGCGCCGTAGCTGAGGCGCAGGGTTCCGGTGGCGTCGGGAGCTACGTTGGTTCCATAGAGGGCGAAGCGGGCCTTGGCGATGAGCGCTCCGTTCCTGCGGACGACGGACTCGACGTGATCATCGAGGTCCTTGCGGGTGTCGCGGGTGACGGCATCGACCTGGCGGAGGAGGACGATCATGGGATCGGCGGCTGCTTCGACGGCGACCTTTCCTCCCTTGTAGAGTTCCCAGCGAAATTTGGGATCGTCGAGGTTGCTGCCGTTGAGGAGTTCGGCGGCACGTTCGGCGGGAGCTTTGCCGGCGAGGACCTGTTTGGCAAAATAGCTGTCCGGGCCAAGGTTCTCCTGCAGTCCGGTGAGGGCGACGGTGAGCTGACGAATTTCCAGGGGGCGCGAAAGCGGCGCGGTGGACTTGAGAGCGTTCTCGATGGATGGGATGTTCTGGTCCTGGAATCCGCGGAGGCGTTTTTCACTGGGCTTGGGAAGTTCGGCGGCGAGGCGGACCAGGGTACGGGCGTAGTTGGCAAAGTTGCCGGGGAGGGCAGTGTCACTCTGCCAGGTGAGGCGCTGGAAGTTCTCACGCTGCCACTGCATGGCGGCGGCGATCTGATCCCATGCGGCGATGGATTCCCTGAGGCGTGGATTGGCGGCGACGTCTCTACGGAGTTTGTCTTCCTCGGACTTCTTGCGGGCGATCACCGCCGGGTCGTTGAGTCCGACGGTGTATCCGGTGAAAGCCTTGTAGCTGTTCTGGGCACCGAAGAGGACGCGCTCGGCGGCGCGGGCATTGGCGGGCGACTCAGCGCCGAAGGCCAGCAGCGTATCAATGGCCTGCTTGAGCTGCTTGATGCGGGCGGGGTAGGCAACGTCGCGGAGAAAGGCGAGCTGGGCGGTGGTAAGAAGGCGTCCGGTAGATCCGGGGTGGCCGGAGATGAAGACCAGGTCACCTTCCTTGACTCCGGCGGTGGTGAAGGGCAGGTAGTTGTCAACGTGAATGGGCTTGCCGTTTTCATAGACGCGGAAGAAGGTGATGTCGAGATCGTAGCGGGGATAGGTGAAGTTGTCTGGGTCTCCGCCGAAGAAGGCAGCGTCGAATTCCGGGGCCATGACGAGGCGCACATCGGTGTACTTCTTGTAGCGGTAGAGGTGGTAGAGGCCGCCGGAGTAGAGAGTGACGGTTTCACAGCGGATGTTTCTTGAAGGGTCGGAGCATTTGCTTTCGAGGCGGGACATTTCGGCGCGCTGGGCGGCTCCGGTGTCGGCGTCAGACATTCCCGGGATGGCGGCCTGCTGCACTTCGGCGGTGATATCGCGAATGTCGAGGAGGTTCTGAACCTCGATGCCGGGACATGCGGGCTCCTGCTCACGGGTGGGGGCGTAGAAGCCCTCCTGCATGTAGTCATGCGCGGCGGTGGAGATGTTGTGGACGCATCCGGCGCCGACGTGATGGTTGGTGAAGACGAGGCCGTCGGGCGAGACGAAGCTGGCAGAGGCTCCCATGCGCACGCTGGAGAGGCGCAGGTGGTCAAGGAACGGCTGGGTGACGGTGAACTTGTAGCGCGCCTTGACCCGGGAGGCGGGGAATGCGTTGTAGAGCCACATGCCTTCATCGGCAAGGGCAAAGGCGGCGCAGAAAAGAAGAGCAAGGAGCAGGGCAAGGTTGCGGCAGGCAGAACGGTTGAACATGAGGGAATCTCCGGCCCTGGCGGGGAGGTGGCAACACGTTGCCGGCAACACGGGCGGCAACACGGTGGCGACGAGGGCAAAGGCATGGTACTTCGCGGCGGCGGGGTGAGGCAAATCTAAGGGCGTCTCAGGTGTTTTACCTGTTGATAAACGAAGCGAAGTGCAGGATATTCTTCCGGGCTGAGGGTGACGGGGCAACAGCGGAGGGCTATGGCTTGCGCTGCCCGGAGATGAGACCTGGAGATGCCCGCTTAAAAAACAGTGAAAAATAAGCAGTGCCTGAGGAAGGCTTGTGATATAACATTCCGTTCAAGACACTACAACCATCTGCTGTACGTGGGAAACAGGGGATGGGATATTTCTCTATATATGGTCCAGACAGAGGCTCGCCGGAAAGGATCGTCCGGGGGCAGGTTGCTCCGCTATCTTTAATCCACAAATGAATGCTGAGAGGGACTGATGTCCACAACTACACCGACAAGCCGGGGTCTCGAAGATATCGTCGCAGGCTCTTCGTCCATTTGCTACATTGACGGCGAGAATGGAATTCTCGCCTATCGCGGCATCGACATTCATGAACTCGCGGACAACGCGACGTTCGAGGAAGTCACCTACCTGTTGTGGCACGGCAAGCTGCCCACACGGGCAGAACTGGCGGAGTTCAGCCTGCAACTGGCGCGGGAACGCAAGCTGGACGCGCAGATCATCAGCCTGCTGCGGCAGGCACCACGACACGCGCTGCCGATGGACGTGCTGCGCACGATCGTGAGTTCGCTTTCCTTCTTCGATCCGGAAGAGAAGGTGAACACGAAGGACGCGAACTACCACAAGGCGCAGCGGCTGTTCTCGCAGATTGGCATGGTGGTGGCGGCCTACGACCGCATCCGCAAGGGATTGCCGCTGATTGAGCCGGACCGCTCGCTGACCCACGCGGGGAACTTCCTGCTGATGCTGAACGGCGAACGGCCGAGCGAGACGGCGATCCGGGCGCTGGATATTTCGCTGATTCTGAGCGCGGACCATGAGTGGAACGCCTCGACGTTTGCGGCGCGCGTGGTGGCGGCAACGTTAAGCGATATGCACTCGGCAATTACGGCGGGAATCGGCGCGCTGAAGGGACCACTGCACGGCGGCGCCAACGAAGCAGTGTTCAAGATCCTGATTGAGATCGACGAGAACGGCGCGGACCCGGTGGATTACATCAAGGGCATGTTCGCACAGAAGGCGAAGGTTCCGGGCTTTGGACACCGCGTGTACACGACGGAGGATCCAAGAGCAACGCACCTGCGGAGGATGTCACGCGATCTTGGCTACTCCAGCGGACAGACGAAGTGGTTCGAGTACTCGAAGGCGATTGAAGACTTCATCAACGCGGAGAAACACTTGAACGCGAACGTGGACTTCTACTCGGCTTCGACCTACCACACGTTGGGCATCGACGTGGACCTGTTCACGCCGCTGTTCGCGGTGTCCCGCATCTCCGGCTGGACGGCGCATGTGATGGAGCAGTTGAACGATAACCGGCTGATCCGCCCGAGAGCAGAGTACATGGGACCGGTGTATCCGGCGAAGTGGATTCCGATCGATGAGCGCGAATAGGTAAGAACAAGAGAAGCTGGAAGGCCCGGATGTGCTGCTCCGCAAGGCGGAGAGGCACAACCGGGCTTTTTGATTTGGGAGCTACAATAAAAGTGATGCGGCGAATTTATTTTGACAACAACGCGACGACTCCTTTGCTGCCGAAGGTTTATGAGGCAATGCAGCCTTACTGGCTGGAGAGCTTTGGGAATGCCAGCTCGATTCACCAGCAGGGGCAACAGGCGAGGGCCGCCGTGGAAGCGGCACGCGAAGAGGTAGCGGCGCTGCTGGGCGCGCGGGCGAGCGAGATTGTGTTCACGGGCGGCGGCACGGAGGGCGACAACTTGGCGCTCCGCGGACTGGTGGAAGCGGGGGATCACGTCATCAGCTCGGTGATTGAGCACCACGCGGTGCTGAATAGCTGCAAGCGGCTGGAGGAGATGGGCGCGTCTGTGACATACGTTGGGTGCGACGAGAACGGCGTGGTGCGCGCAGAGGACGTGCGGGCGGCGTTGAGGCCGGAGACGAAGCTGATTTCCGTGATGATGGCGAACAACGAGACGGGCGCGCTGCAGGAAGTGGAAGCGATCGGCGAGATAGCGCGCGAGGCGGATGTGTACTTCCACACCGATGCGGTACAGGCAGCGGGCAAGGTTGCGATTGATGTAGAGCGGATCGGCTGCGATCTGCTGACGGTTGCGGCGCACAAGATGCACGGTCCGCAAGGGGTGGGCGCGCTGTATGTGCGGCGCGGAACGCTGCTGCGGGCAATGCAGGTGGGCGGGAGGCACGAGCGCGGACGGCGCGCAGGGACGGAAAACCTGGCAGGCATTGTGGGATTTGGCCGGGCCGCCGAACTGGCAATGGAGTGGCTGCAAGAGGGCGGCGCGGAACGGATGAGAATGCTGCGCGACTGGCTGGAAAAGGGAATCTGCGAAACCGTGGAGGGGACGCGGGTGAACAGCGCCGGGGCGCGGCGGGTTCCGAATACATCCAACATATTGATTGACGGGATTGAGGGCGAGGGATTTGTGATTGCGATGGACCTGAGGGGCGTTTCGGTTTCGACGGGAGCGGCGTGCTCCTCGGGAGCGATTGAGCCTTCGCATGTGCTGACGGCGATGGGACTGGGCGAGGGCGCGCGAGGCTCGATGCGCTTCAGCCTGGGAAAACAGAACACGGCTGAAGAAGTTGAGCAGGTGCTGGCGGTGGTTCCCGAGGTGGTGCGAAAGCTGAGGGAGATGAATCCGGTTTGGGCGGAGAAGCTGGCGGAAAAGCAGTAGGAGCGGGCGTGGCGTTGAACGAAGAGAAGCTCGAAAAGCGGGTGGTCGCGGTGGCGATGAGCGGCGGGGTGGACTCGTCGACGGTGGCGGCGATGATGGTGCGCGACGGCTACAAGGTCATCGGGCTGACACTGCAGTTGTGGAATCAGCGGAGGCTGCCGCAGGCAAACCTGACGGTTGAGCCACAGTCGGGGCGATGCTGCTCGATTGACGATGTGTATGACGCGCGCTCGGTGGCGGGACGGCTGGGGATTCCGTACTACGTGGTGAACCAGGAAGACCGATTTGAGCGCGATGTGGTGCGTCCGTTTGTGGCGGACTATCTGTCGGGGCGGACGCCGATTCCGTGCTCGCTTTGCAACAATCATCTGAAGTTCGATCAACTGCTGCGGACGGCGCGCTCGGTGGGCGCGGACGTGATCGCGACGGGGCACTATGCGCGGAACGAGTGGAGCGAGGAGCGCGGCCGCTGGATATTGAAGCGTCCGGCGGACAGGGCGAAGGACCAGACGTACTTTTTGTTCGGACTGACGCAGGAGCAGTTGAGCCGCACGCTGTTTCCGCTGGGCGAGATGCAGAAGCCGGCGGTGAGGGAAGAGGCGAGGCAACAGGGATTGACCGTGCTGGCCGATAAGCCGGACTCGCAGGAGATATGCTTTGTTCCGGGCGGCGACTACAAGACGTTTCTGGATGCGTACATGGAAGAGCAGGGCGAGCGGCTGCCGGATTTGAGCGGCGAACTGGTGACGGTGACGGGCGAGGTGATTGGACGCCACGAGGGCATCCACAACTTTACGATTGGGCAGCGCAAGGGGCTGGGCGTGGCGACGGGCTCGCCGCTGTACGTGGTGGAGATTCGCGGCGACCGCAGGGAAGTGGTGGTGGGCGGCGCGGAGGCGCTGCTGACGCGGACTCTGCGGGCGAAGAGGATGAACTGGATTTCCGTTGCGCGGCTGGATGGGGCGATGCGCGTGGAGGCGAAGATTCGCCATCGGCATCCGGCGGCGGCAGCGACGGTGGAAGCCGTGGGAGAGGATGAAGTGCTTGTCACGTTCGATGAGGCGCAGAGGAGTGTGACTCCGGGGCAGGCAGTGGTGATGTATAGCGGGGATGAGGTTGTGGGGGGCGGGTGGATCGAGTGAAGCTGGTGTGCTATAGTGACATTTGGTAACACCTTGGAGCCCATGGTATGACGACCCGTTCCACCACCAGCCTGAAGCTTGATCCCGAGATGAAAGAACGCGTGCAGCGGCTTGCTGAGATTCATCGCCGGACACCGCACTGGGTGATGTGCGAAGCCGTGGAACAGTACGTGGAGCGCGAAGAGAAGCGCGAACAGTTGCGCCGGGACGCGCTTGCCGCATGGTCTCATTATCAGGAGACCGGATTGCATCTTTCCGCCGCGGAAGCCGACTCCTGGCTGGCAAAGCTGGAGGCGGGTAAGGACGCCAAACAGCCCAAATGCCACGACTGAGGTGGGCCGAGGCTGCGCTCGGGGACGTGACTCGTCTATACAATTTTCTTGCTCCTAACAGCCGCGAAGCTGCCAGCCGCGCCATCCGGGCAATTCGCGAAGGCGTGAAGCAGCTCGGCAAACATCCCGAAATTGGCCGTCCGGTCGAAGAACTTCCGCCAGAGTTTCGCGAGTGGATGGTTGAGATCGGAGCCTCTGCTTATGTTGTTCTCTACCGCTACGATGGGAGAGAAGTCCTGCTGCTGGCGGTGAGGCATGGGCGTGAAGCGGGGTATTAGTCAGAGCGGTTCATGGGTTGCGGCATTGTCCTCACCCACCTTAGCCGCGCAAAGGACGCGCGTCGAAGGTGGGGCACCCGCCAACTTCCTGAAATCAGTTTATGGGTAGTCCTGGCGCGTAGGGCGGACGACGATGTCGCTGATGTGTACGTGCGGCGGCAGGGTGACAACGCTGAGGATGGCATTCGCGATGTCATCGCCGACGAGGAGCGGACCGAACTTGTCATGGAATTGTTTGACGAGTTCGTCACTGTATCCGGCGACATCCTGGAAGCCGCTGATGACGATTCCGGGAGCGACGAGGGTGACGCGCACGCCGAGGGGGCCAATCTCGCGGCGCAGGCCTTCGGCCAGCGAGTGCACGGCGAACTTGGTGGAGCCGTAGACGGCGCTGAAGGGCGAGACGTGGTATCCGACGACGGAGCCAATGACGATGATGTCGGCAGCCGACTGCGGAAAGCGCGTTTTCTGCATGGCGGAGAGGCGTTGCGCCGCCTTCTGCATGAGGGCGAGTGCTCCGACGACATTGACCTTGAGCACTTCGGCGAAGTCGGCGCGGTCGCAGTCCTTGACGGAGCCGCCGAGGCCGCGCCCGGCGTTGACGACGACGAGATCGGCATCGCGTCCGAAGCGCTGGTGGGCGGTTGTGAAGAGGCGCTCGATGACTGCATCGTCGGCAGCGTCACCGGCGACGCCTGCAAAGTCCGCGCCCAACTCCTTTTCCATAGACGTGAGCTTTGAGGCGGTGCGTCCACTGCCGACAACGGCGAATCCGGAGGCGAGGAACTTGCGCGCGGTGGCCTCTCCGATGCCGGAGGTGGCTCCGGTGACGATGGCAATGCGCGGATACGAACTTGTCATGCGTGTCTCCTGAATGAAACTGAGAAGATTGTACGCCCGGGAGAGAGTGGCGGGTGGTGTTGTCATTCTTGGTTGATGTTTAGGTAGCGTGAATGATCGGTTGGGGCTGGGGAAAACGTCGGGTTGCTGAGGAACCGATCTCTTGTCCAACTAGAGGAAAGCGATAAACTCGTCAACCGAAAGGCCTGCCGCGCGGATGAGCGCGCGAAGTGTGCCGACGGACAGTTCCTTGTGTTGAGGGATGGAGAGGTTTGCCCGCTCTCCCGGCCTGGTCATCACTAAATGACTCCCAACTTGCCCCATCGTCTGCCAGCCAGCTTTAGCGAATGCCTTGGCGGCTTCCTTGCCGGAGATGTTTCCGAGCTTGCCCATCAGACAGCGACGACCAGAGGGGTCTTTTGCGGTGGCATGGATTTTACGGCTTTCTGATCTTCAGCCCACATCCACGCGGTGATAGCTTCCTTGATATTTTCAAGAGCCTCTTTCTCATCACGCCCCTGAGAGACACAGCCCGGAAGAGCAGGGCATTCGGCTACGATCCATCCGTCTTCGGCTTGTTCCAACGCAACATGGAAGATCATCGCTAGTACTCCTTGGCCGATTATAACTTAATCATTGTGCCAGCTTCAGTTTTCGCGTTTGCCAATCACCCTCCCAACGAACTACGATTTTTGCTTGCACTTTCTGGATGGAAGCGCGTGAGGCATTCTTATGTCGATTGAAGTGGATCAGGCTGCTCGGACTTATACGCCAATCAAGGCGGCGCGCGGGTTGGAACTCTCCTGCAAGGGGTGGGCGCAGGAGGCGGCGCTGCGCATGCTGATGAACAACCTGGATGAAGAGGTGGCGGAGCGTCCGCGCGATCTGGTCGTTTATGGCGGGACGGGGCGGGCGGCGCGGAACTGGGATTGCTTTGACGCGATTGTGCGCTCGCTGAAGGCGTTGGAGAACGATGAGACGTTGCTGGTGCAGAGCGGCAAGCCGGTGGGGATTATGCGGACGCATGAGTATGCTCCGCGGGTGCTGCTGTGCAACTCGAACCTGGTGGGGCACTGGTCGAACTGGGAAAAGTTCAACGAACTGGAGCGCGCGGGGCTGATGGCCTATGGGCAGATGACCGCGGGATCGTGGATTTATATCGGCTCGCAGGGGATTATCCAGGGGACGTTTGAGACGTTTATGGCCGCGGCAGACCGGCATTTTGGCGGCGACCTGAGCGGGAAGCTGATTGTAAGCGGCGGCATGGGCGGCATGGGCGGAGCGCAGCCGCTGGCGGCGACCATGACGGGCGCGGCGTTCCTAGGAATCGACGTCGATCCGGAGCGCATCAAGAAGCGGCTGAAGAGCGGGTATTGCGACTTCATGGTGAATTCGCTGGACGAGGCGCTGCGGATTTTGAAGAACGCGGTGCGGAAGAAAGAGAACATTTCGGTAGGGCTGGTGGGGAATTGCGCGGACGTGATTCCGGAGTTGGCCGAGCGCGGAGTGGTGCCGGATATTTTGACGGATCAGACCTCGGCGCACGATCCGCTGAATGGATATGTGCCGAATGGGATGAGCTTTGAAGAGGCGCTGGCGCTGAGGGCGCGCGATCCGAAGACGTATGAGGCGCGCTCGCTGGAGGCGATGGCGAAGCACGTGGAAGGGATGCTGCGGCTCCAGAAGATGGGCGCAGTGACCTTCGACTATGGCAACAACATCAGGACGTTTGCCTTCCAGCAGGGAGTGAAGAACGCGTACGATTTTCCGGGCTTTGTGCCGGAGTATATTCGTCCGCTGTTCTGCGAGGGCAAGGGGCCGTTCCGCTGGGTTGCGCTGTCGGGCGATCCGAAGGATATTGCGGTGACGGACGACCTGGTGCTGGAACTGTTTCCGGAGAATCGCAAGCTGGCGCGGTGGATTGACCTGGCGCGGAAAAGGATTCGCTTCCAGGGGTTGCCGGCGCGGATTTGCTGGCTGGGGTATGGCGAGCGGGCGGAGTTCGGACTGGCGATCAATGGGCTGGTGAAGCAGGGGAAGATCAAGGGGCCGATTGTGATTGGGCGCGACCACCTGGACTGCGGTTCGGTGGCATCTCCCTTCCGCGAGACGGAGGCGATGAAGGACGGCAGCGACGCGGTGGCGGACTGGCCTCTGCTGAACGCCCTGGTGAATACGGCGAGTGGCGCGTCATGGGTTTCGATCCACAACGGCGGCGGCGTGGGCATTGGATATTCGCAGCACTCGGGGCAGGTGACGGTAGCGGACGGTACGGACGAGATGGCAAAACGCATTGAGCGGGTGCTGACGAACGATCCGGGGATGGGCGTGATAAGGCATGTGGACGCGGGCTACGACGAAGCGAAGGCGTTTGCGAAGGCCAAGGGCGTGAAGATTCCGATGGAAGGGAAGTAGGGATGGCGAAGCGAGCGGTCGCGGAGGAGGTAAGGCATGAACCGGGAGTGCTGCTGCATCGCATCTCGCAACTGGTGACGATGCGCGGCAGCGCGGAATCGAGGCGCGGCGCGGCGATGCGCGAGATTGGGCTGATGAAAGACGCGTCGGTGCTGATCTGCGGCGGACAGATTGTTGCCGTGGGGACGAGCCGCGAAGTGGTGCGGCATCCGTGGCTGAAGGAGCATCGCGCGGAGGTGATCGAACTGGATTGCCGAGGCAAGGTGGTGCTGCCGGGTTTCGTGGATTCGCACACGCATCCGGCGTTTGTGAGTCCGCGGCTGATTGATTTTGAAAAGCGCGCGGCCGGCGCGGGGTATGAGGAAATTGCGGCGGCGGGCGGAGGAATCCGCGCAAGTATTGATGGCGTGCGCGGGGCGAGCGAAGGGAAACTGGCGGAGCACGTCTACTCGGCGCTGCGGCAGGCTCAGTCACAGGGGACCACGACGCTGGAGGCGAAGTCCGGCTATGGGCTGGACGCGGCTTCGGAGATCAAGAGTTTGAAGGCGATCCGGCGGGCAGCCGAGCAGTGGCAGGGAACGGTGGTGGCGACTTTTCTGGGAGCGCATGTGCCTCCACCGGAGTTTAAGCAGGAGCCGGAGAAGTATGTGGAACTGCTGTGCGCCGAGGTGCTGCCGAAGGTGGCACGGCAGAAGCTGGCGCAGTATGTGGACGTTTTCTGCGAGCGCGGCGCGTTTACGCTGGCACAGACGGAGCGGATTCTGCTGGAGGCAAAGCAGCACGGGCTGCGCGTGCGGGTGCATGTAGGGCAGTTGACGAACACTCCGCTGGCGGCAATTGTGGCGCATGATCCGGTGTCAGTGGATCATCTGGATTTTCTGGAGAAGGCGGACGTGGCGGCGCTGGCGAAGAGCGGAACGGTGGCGACGCTGCTGCCGGGCGCGAATTACTTCCTGGCGACGAAGAAGTATCCTCCGGCGCGCAAGTTGATGGACGCGGGCGCGGCAGTGGCGCTGGCGACGGACTACAATCCGGGGACTTCGCCGACGATCTCGATGCCGATGATGCTGTCACTGGCGTGTACGCAGATGCGGATGACGGTGGAGGAAGCGCTGACGGCGGCGACGATCAATGGCGCGCATGCGCTGGAGTTGGGCGCGCGGAAGGGCAGCGTGGAGGCAGGGAAAGACGCCGACCTTGCGTTCTTTGAGTTGGACGACTATCGCGAACTGGCGTACTGGTTTGGGGCGAATCACTGCGCGGCGGTGATGATGGCCGGGCGCTTTGCAGACTTGTTCTGAGCAGACGGGGCGGGCGATTATCCACAGCGCGGGTTTGCGAAGTGAAAACGGGCTGCTATAATCAAAGTCGTTCCAGCAAGCGATGGTTGCTTCTGCGACCCCTTCCGTAAGCACTTTTCTGCGGTGCATTCAGGATGGCCAGGTAGCTCAGTTGGTAGAGCAGCGGACTGAAAATCCGCGTGTCGGGGGTTCAACTCCCTCCCTGGCCACCATTCCAATTCTTCTACAAAGATCAAGAACAAAAGAGAAGAGCTCCAAGAGTTGGGCGCATCCTGTGCGCGGCGCGCGAGCGTTGCAGCATGGCGGTGGGCGCACGTTTGCTGGTGGCGTGGAGCAAGAAAACGACCGGAGAGAGTTTTGCTCTGCTCCGGCCGTCAGTTTCAGTGAGTGCTACTACCGAGGGTGCCATTGCAATCACGGCGCCCGGTTGGCAGTTACTTTTTCTTGTCGGAAATTCCGGCAATGTTCTTTGCCAGTTCCTTTTTGCCCGCAATATTGCCCTGGCGGGAGATCATGATGCGCTGAGCCTGCGGAGAACCAGCACCATGCATCGACTCGGTCCGGTAGCCTACGGCGGCGGTTCCGAGGGTGAGGTTTTCAATGAGGCGCAGGATGCGCAGCCGCTGTTCGGTTGGCACGGATGCGACGCCCTGGAAGTACTTTTCGATCACCTTGCCGGTCTCCGGATTACGCAGATCCTTTTCGGAGGGCATGGTGACCATCAAGCCGCCGGCAATGTCTTCGGCGAGGCGGGCGATCTCGTAGGGGAAGCGGGTCACGTTCTGCTTGCAGACGTTGGCCAGCAGGTTATTGATCATGTAATTGCCTGACGCCGTCTTGCTGCCTTCGGCGGAGCAACCGATGCCGCAGGCATACAGGGTCTCATTGAGATGAGTCATCTCGATGAGCTTGTCCTTGACGTGCGAGGCCTTGGCTGCGCCGTTGTAATCAGCGGCGAGGGCTGCCGCGCCGATCAGAACATCGCCGACGCCGACCTTGCAGCCGCCGTAGCTCTGGCGATGGTATCCGGCGAAGCGCTCGACGAGGATGCCGCTGAACTCGTGCTCGCCGCACATGAGAACGTTTTCCCAGGGAATGAAAAGGTTGTCGAAAACCATCAGAGCTTCATGGCCTCCGAACTGCTTGTTGCCTACGTCGTAGGTATCGCCTTCGAGCTTGCGGGTATCGCAAGATTGACGGCCATAAATATAGAAGATGCCTTCGGCGTCGGCGGGGGCGACGAACGATACGGCATAGTCGGCGTCCTCGGCAGTCATCGAGATGGTCGGCATGACGAGGATCCAGTGCGAGTTGATGGCACCGGTCTGATGCGCTTTTGCGCCGCGAACCACGATGCCGTCAGCGCGCCGCTCGACGACATGGACATACATGTCAGGGTCGGTCTGCTTGCTGGGTGAAAGGCCGCGATCGCCCTTCGGATCGGTCATGGCGCCGTCAACGGTCCAGTCCTCTTCCTGCATCTTGAGGAGGAACTTTTCGAAGCGCTTGTGATACTCGGTTCCGAGCTTGGCATCCATCTCAAAGGTGGTGCAGTCAACGGCATTGATGGCGTCCATGCCGACGCAGCGCTGGAAGCAGGCTGCGGTCTTCTGCCCGAGGAGGCGCTGCATCTTGACCTTCTTGACGAGGTCGTCGGTGCTCTGGTGCAGGTGGCAGAAGCGGTTGATGGTCTTTCCGGTGAGATGCGACTTGGCGGTCATCAGATCCTTGTACTCGGGATCCTGCGCCAGAGAGTACGTCATCTTTACCGAGTTCATAGAGGGACGGATGATGGGGTGGTCCACCGGATTCTCAACCAATTCCCCTTGCAGGTAAACCTTGAAGTGGAGCTTGCGCAGGCTCTCTTCGTACTGTTCGCCCGTCATCATGGTGCTGGTTTCAGTTTCCTCCAGCGCGGTGGCGCTGGCAGTGCTTTCTTCGACTGGCATGATTATGACCTTTCACAAATGAATTGCTACCGGATGCTCAGTTCAGGCTCGGGCAGGGCGGCAGGTTGGTTAGAAGGCGCGACCTCGGTGATGAATTGCGAATTAAAAACGGGGTCCTTCGTCTTGTCGTAGGTATTCCAGTTGCGGAAGAAATCTCTTCCGAAGACCAGGATGCAGAGCACGATTCCGGTGCCGATGGCATATCCGGCGCCACGCGAGATCAGCACGGCGGCAACGATTCCGGCGATGCCGAGATCGTTGAAGGTGCGGGCCTTGAGCACACCCACGCGGACGGCTACAAATCCCTGGACGAGCATGGTGAGGGAGAGCGCGATGGGCAGAATCGGTTTGACCAGGGTAACAATCGGAGAGAGGAAGTATCCGGTAAAGGTTCCGAGGCGGAAGGAGCCAAGGCCACCATACAGGCTGTCCATTGCCTCGGGGCCGTGCTTGTAACGCTCGCAGGTTACAACCTGCATGGCAGCCCAAAGCGGTCCGCACATGGAGACGTCCGGGCCGAGCATGGACATGGTGATGTTACGGAGACCGCAGATGATGTTATTGCGGTTGGCGTTGTAATGAATGTTCTCATCGCCATGGCGGAACTCGCGCGCTTCGTCGACAAGGGCCTCGGCCTGGATCAACTCACCAAAGAGCACCACATAGACCGCGCCGACGAGCGGCAGAGCCTTGAGGTAGAGAGCGAGCGGGGGAAATCCAACGCGGGAGGAGAAGGGCGTCCAGTCATGGAAGAGGGTGTAGAACTGCGGAACAGTGAAACCCCATTGAAGATGCGGCCACGGCAGCTCCTTGACGAGCGGAGCCACGAAGATTGCAAGCACGAGAGCGGGCAGCAGACCGAGATCGGAGAGATGCTTGAGGAGCACGTTCTTCTTGCGAAGCGTCTTGAACTGGTTGGAGAACAAGAGATAGAAAGCGAAACCGATGGCGATGCTGATGGTCCAGGGATACTTGGCAAAATACTTGCCGCCCGGCTCAAAGACAAGGCGGACCGCAGCGATGCCTGCGCCGAGAAGAATTCCGGCTTTCAACGCATCCGGCACAAGTTCAACGAACTTCTTTGCCAGTCCAGTGACGCCGAAGAAGAAGGCAACGATGCCCAGCGACATTTCAAATGCGACCAGCGCCTGGATTCGCGGGACGCCTTCCGGAAACGACTTGAGCCACAGGAGCAGGAGAGGAATGGCGGGAGTGATCCAGCCGGGAACCACGGGATCGCCAAGGTGGGCGTGCCAGAGATAAAGGAAGCCATTGAGAATCACCACGGTGATGGCGATTTCAAAGGGCATGCCGAGGTACTCCATCAGGATGGGGATGATGCCGAGACAGACGGCACACATCATGAGGCCCTGGATGTAATCGGCCGGCTCAAAGCGATAGTGGATGAATGGCAGCCTGAGCTGGAAGGGACCAAGCGGGATATAGGGTTGCACTTGGCCAAACTGGCGCTTGTAAATCGGCCCTAACATATGGATGTTCTCTCCTTGTGCCGGAAGATAAATTGGCGGAAGCGTGACCAGAGAGCGTAGCGTTTGGGGCGTGGCCCAGGGAGGCTATGCAGGCGCTCTGGAATTCAGCGTCATGAACAGCGTTCTATATGGCGAACATGTGCTCAGGAACGCAGGAATCATAAGTCGGGTGTGAGCGGCTGTCAACAAGTTTCTGTATCAGGAATTACGTTCTGTATGCAGAACGTAATGGACCGTGGAAGAGAAGCGAAGGCCGCCGGAGAGAGCGGCCTTCGGGTACGGTCAGGAGAGCGAGGGGCCGGCGGCGAGTCCCTGCGCGCCCAGTCGTTTCGAGAGTTCGGAAGCCATGCGCTGAATCGCGTGGATAGCCGCTTTCTTCTGCTGCGCGTCAATGGCGGACTTCAAGAGGCTGACGCCGATTCCGGCGATGGCGTGGGAGCTGTTGGAGTCAAAGACGGGAGCGCCGAGGCAGACCATGCCATCGTGGGTCTCCTCGTCATCGACGGAGTAGCCGCGACGGCGCACCAGCACTAGCTGCTTCATGAGGGCGGGAAGTTCGGTGACGCTCTTGCGGGTGAGAGCAGGGAGTCCGCTGGCGCGCGCGAGTTCGACGACGCGCTCTTCCGGCAGCGTGCTGAGCAGCGCCTTGCCGCTGGCCGTGCAGTTTGCGGGAAGCCTCATGCCAATGCGGAAATTCAGGCCCAGCGGGCGCGTGCCGTTGCGGCAGGAGACATAGACGACGTCTGAGCCGTCGAGGACGGAGAGAATGATGGTCTCCTCGGGCAGCAGGTTGAGCGAATCGCCGAGGCTGGTGAACTCGGCGGTGACATCGGTGCGGGCAAGGAAGGCGTGGCTCAGGTCCATGATGTGCGAGCCGAGGTGGTAGGAGCCGTTCTCAAAGCGCCGGACGAGGCCGGCGTGTACGAGAGTTGCGCAGAGCGCGTGGATCGTGCTCTTGGGCAGGCTCAGGGCGTCGGTGAGGGAGGCAAGCGCCAGAGGTTCCTTTGCGGCGGCGAGCACCTCGAGCAGGCGCACGGCCTTGACAACGGCAGGGACGGCCCCTTTGGGGTATCCGTCGCCGGGGATGTCAGCGCTTGCGGGCGGATTGTGTTTCAAGGAAGTTTTGGTGCCAGCGATGCTCATGATGATTCCGTATGGTTGGTGCAAAGATTGCGGGCTGAATTCCAGAGTAGCATAACCGTTCCATATGCTGAACGCAATCACAATAATCATTCAGCATATGGAACGAAGTTCGAGGTACGGAAAAGCGGTTGACACACCAGAGCTGCTGCAATATGATTCCGGCGGCTGTGAATCAATTCTCTATACAGAATGTCATTCATGGAGTGGAACCGGCGGACGTTCCGGCAATTCTAATCACCGCACAAGCGAGGCATTACAAGTGGATAACTGGAGAAGCATTTATAAACAGAAACTGGTCTCCGCGCAAGAAGCCCTGAAAAGCGTTCAATCCGGCAACCGGGTTGTGGTGGGGCATGCCTGCGGCGAACCGCCCACGCTGGTGGAGGCCCTGGTAGCCAGAGCGCCGGAACTCAGGGGCGTGGAAGTTGTACACATGGTTGCCATGGGGCCGGCAAAGTATGCGCAGCCGGGCATGGAACAGAGCTTCCGCTTCAACGGATTCTTCGTTGGCGCAAGCACCAGGAAGGCAGTGGAAGAGCACCGCGGAGGTTTCACGCCGTGCTTCTTCTCGGAGATTCCGCGGCTCTTCCGGGAGCGGATTCTGCCGGTTGACGTGGTGCTGATGCAGGTGACGCCCCCGGATGCCGAGGGCTTCTGCAGCTACGGCGTTTCGGTGGACTACACCGAGCCGGCGGCGCAATCGGCGCGCATCGTAATTGCCCAGATGAACAGCCTGCTTCCGCGCACGGGCGGCGCAAAGATCCATCTCGACGCGCTGACCTACATTGTGGAGCAGGACGAAGCCATCATCGAACTGGCTCCGCCGAAGATCGGCGAAATCGAGCGCAAGATCGGCGA
>Ga0181519_10000048_pt1 | contig 110945 bp, 99 predicted proteins | sample PEATcosm2014_Bin_26_FD_121102 | JGI IMG/M metagenome (GOLD analysis project Ga0181519, IMG submission 121102) | Peatland microbial communities from MTU Mesocosm Facility, Houghton, MI, USA - PEATcosm2014_Bin02_10_metaG | ecosystem: Environmental > Terrestrial > Soil > Wetlands > Peat | place...
CGATCCCGATACGCGCAACAAGACGATCGAGAGGCTGGGCGGCCAGGCGATCCTGCTTGGGATCGCCATGGTGGCCGGCTTCGCCCTGGTGGCGCCGGTGATGGTCACCCTGCTGTACGGCGCCCGCTTCAGATTGCCGGCCATGATCGTGGGCCTGATCGGGATTCTTCAGACAACCCGGTTCCTGATCGTCTGGCCCACGAGTTCCGCCCTGGGCATGGGCCGGAGCGGAACCGTTTTCGCCAGCAACCTCGTGCGTCTCGCGGCCTATCCGGCGGCGTTCCTCGGCCTGTGGCTGATCGGCGGCCTCACCGGCGTGGTGACGGGCTTCATCATCGGCGAACTGATTTCCATCGCCACCGCGCTCACGCTTCTCAATCGAAATACCGGCCAGGGCTGGCGAACCGGCCTTGATCGCTTCGGCCTATTCATTCTGACGGGTGGCTGCATCGTCGGCTGGAACGCCTCGATCGCCCGCGGCGGCGCCGTGGGCGAGGGCGCGATGTTGATCCTTTCCCTCTCGCTGTGCGGATGGCTGGCGCGGCGCGAACGGACGACGATTATTGAAGCGCTCTCGCGGGGTCGGCAAATGACGCGGGCCCTGTTGCTGCGCGTAAAATCGTCGTAGCAGGACCGCTGGATTCCGCGCGAGAGATTGGCATGTCGAGATGACCTCGCCGAGCGATTTGACCGGCGCGCCGGCCGCGCCCCTCATCCTTCCTCCCTATACGCCCGATCATGACACCAAGGCTCGGCGCGGGGCGCGGCGGTGGGTGACGGGCTTGGTAATCGTCTTTTGCCTGTTTCAAGGCCTGGCCTTCGCCTTCCTGGCGCCGTTCCTCCTGCCCGCGTTCGGCGCGCCGATCGCCATCCTCGGCGCCTTGGTGATCTGGGCCTTGCCAGGGGTGAGGACCGCGCCGATCCGGACGGTCGAGCGGCTGTTCTTCATCGTGCTGGTCGTGTCCATCGGCTGGCCCAACTATCTTGGACTGGCTCTTCCCGGCTTGCCGTGGATCACCATGGCGCGGATCACCGGCATTCCGCTCACCATCATCTTTCTGGCCTGCGTCTCGATGTCCGAGGATTTTCGGGCCCGCCTCGGGGCGAGTCTGAGCGGCGCGCCGCTGGTCTGGCGCCTGCTCGCGGCCTTTGTCGTTATTCAGCTTGTCTCGATCGCCTTCTCCAACCAGCCGTTCTTCTCGCTCGATAAGTTCATCACCGCCCAGATGAACTGGACGGCGATGTTCTTCCTCTCCGCCTACATCTTCACCCTTCCGGGCATGGTGGAGCGATGGGCGGCCATCATGTGGATCATGGCGCTTTTTGTCGGGGTGATCGGTGTTTGGGAATGGCGCCTCGGTCACGTGGTCTGGCTCGGTCATATCCCCAGCTTTCTCCAGATTCAGGATCCCACCGTCCTCGCCACGCTGGAGCCGAGGATGCGCCGCTACACGACCATCTATCGGGTGCAAAGCACCTTCAGTGGGCCGATCCAGCTTGGGGAGTTCCTGGCGCTGGTCTACCCGTTTCTGTTCCATTTCTTGATGACGGCGCGACAGATGTCCGTGCGGGTCGCCGCCGCGCTGTCGATTCCCTTTCTGGTCTTCGTCACCTTGATCAGCAACGCCCGGTCGGGCGCGGTCGGCTTGCTCGTCGATGTGCTTCTCTACACCCTCTTCTGGGGCGCCATGCGATGGAAGCATCGGCCGGGGAAAATGCTGGGCCCGACCATCGTATTTGCCTATCCGGCCATCGCCGGGGTGGCCGCCATCGCGGTGCTGTTCGTCGGCCGCATTCACCGCATCGTTCTAGGCGGGGCCGAGACGCAAGGCAGCACCGACGCCCGAAAGGAGCAGTTCGCCTTGGGCATTCCCAAGATCATCCACCATCCTTGGGGTTACGGGATTGGCAAGGGCGCCGAGGCGCTGGGCTGGTTCTCGCCAGGCGGCGATCTGTCGATCGACACCTATTATCTCAGCATCGCCCTGGAATACGGCGTTATCGGGTTCATCATCTATTACGGCATGTTCGCCTGGGCCCTCTTTCGCGCGGCGGAGACGACCTTGAAGGACCCGGGCGGCGATCGGGAGACATCGTTTCTCGCGCCGGCCGCGATCGCCCTCTGTGCATTCATCGTCATCAAGTCGGCGCTCAGCCAGCAGGATAACCACTATCTGGTGTTCATGATCCTGGGCATGGTCGTGGCCCTGCTTCACCGCATCCAGGCGCAGACCGGCGCGGTTGCGCGCCGTCCGCGCGCGCGGTCCAGGTATGCTTCGGATTGGGCCCCCGCCTTCATGGGTTGAGCCATTTTGGCGGCCCGCGCTCGCCCAGCAGGCCGGCGCGCCATCCGGCGAGGCCATAGCCCCATTGCCGCCAGCCGCCGGCCCGCGCGCAACGCAGGAAGAGCAGGGCCAGGGCCACCGGCGCCGCGATCGGCAGTCGCGTGGCGAAGCGATCCCGCGTAAGCAAGATCTTGTTTCGCTCGTCCAGATAGACCGGCAGGCGCGGCCGTCGCGCGTATTGGGCGCCGGCGCCGGTGGCGCCGCCCTGGCGGTGCATGACCCGCGCGGCTGGCGCGAAGCCCAGGCGCATGCCCAGGGAACGGCCGCGCAGACACCATTCCAGCTCCTCGCAGTAGAGAAAATAATCCTCTCGCATCGGTCCCGTCGTCTCGAGGAACCGCCTGCCGATCAGCATCGACGCGCCATTGAGATAGTTCTGACGGCGCTCCACCGCTTTCGCATCGATCGGATCGGCTAGACCGCGGCCTATGCCCAGGGATTCGGCTCGCGCCATCCAGGATCGCCAGCGGCCGCCATAGGACTGCACGCGTCCGTCGGATCGATAAAGAACGCAACCAACGCCGTCGCAGTCGCCGCTCGCCAGCCGCGCCATCATGGCGCTCAACGCTCCCGGCGCCGGCTCGGTGTCCGGATTGAGGATCCACCAGGCGTCGGCGTCCGGCGTCTGGTTCAGGCAAAGGTTCACGCCCCCGGCAAAGCCCAGGTTGGCGGGCGCCTGGAGGGTTCGCACCTCCCGGCCGCCGGCCAGGCGTTCGGGCGCCACCGCGCTCAAGGCCGCATAGGCGTCCGGTCCGCCGTTCTCGCAGATCACCACCTCGAAATCGTCGTGGTCCTGAGCCGACAGCGCCGTCAGGCAAAGAGCGATGTCCGCGGCGTTGCGAAATCCGACGATGGCCACCGCCACGTGGCCGCTCATGGCGCCCGCCCGCCTCTCGCGCCCAGGGCCAGGGAATCCCACAGCCGCCACCAGCGCAACCGATACAACATCGAAAGGGCCGCCATCCTCTGGCCAAGCGTGGCCAGGGCGGGGCTCGTCAGCGCCTTGGGGGTATGGGCGATGGCCGAAAACGGCAGAGCCAGGGCGCGGATCAGCCACAGCGCCCGACCGCCTGGTTTGGCGGCGAACAGGGCGAAGGATTCGGCGTCGAGACGGCGCCATTTGCGTTCCAGCTCCGCCCAGGTCCGCCGCGCCGGATGACCGACCGCCGCGGCGGGCGCATAGCCGATCCGATAGCCGGCCGAGGCGGCGCGGCGGCACCAGTCCAGGTCCTCCGACAGGCCGACGCCGAACCCGCCCACCGTTTCGAAAACGGTGCGCGGACAGAAGAGGTTGGCGCTTACCGTGAATTGCTTGCGCTTCACGTAACTTTCGTTGTCGAAGGCGAACACGCGCTCGAAAGCCTCGGCCGGCGTCATTCGCGCCGGGTCTTCAACCAGCACCACCATGCGGCCGCCGGCGAAGTCATGGTCCGAAAGGGCGGCCACGCCGGCGGCCAGCCATCCAGGCTCCGGCCGGCAGTCGCAGTCGGTGAACGCCAGAATATCGCCCGTGGCCAGGGCCGCGCCGCCGTTTCGCGCCGGGCCGGCGCCACGCTCGCGCACGGTGATCAGGCTCGCGCGCCCGGCCATCGTCTCGCCGACCGCCGCCTCTCCCTCCGGTGAATCATTGTCGGCGACGATGATCTGTGTCCGGTCTCGCGGCCAGGTTTGCGCCGCTAGAGCGGTGAGGCAGATATCCAGAGCCCGAAGATCGGCATGGTGGGGAATTATCACGCTCACCATCGGGACGGCATCGTCTCCAGGCTCCGTCATATGGGGGGGATTCCCGGACTGAAAGAGGCTCGTCCGCCGCCCGCGCGCATCCTCTCCATAGGGCGATATCCTTCAGGCGGCGCGCGCGCATGAAGCGGCTGGCTTCGACGCCCCACTACGCCGATTTTTGCTTTTGGCTCAACCTCCTGAAACGACGTTGGGCCGCAAGGCGCCACGCCGATCGGGGCTGGAAAAGCCGCCGACGATCGGCGATAAGGCGCCAGGAAACGGTCGGGTGCGGGGCCGGAAATTTTCGGCCGACGGACTGGCGGCGCGCGGCGCCGGCGGTTCGCCACTTCCAGCCCATGGATCGTCCGATTCACATCTCAAGGTAGCAGCCACCCATGCCCGCGACGGATACTCTCGAAACGGTCCGCCAGATCATGGAGGATGTGCTGAACATCGATGACCTGTCGATCAGCCCGGAAACCACCGCCAAGGATGTGAAAGGCTGGGACAGCCTGCGCCACGTCCGCCTGGTCATGACCATCGAGCGCAAATTCAAGATCAAGTTCAAGAATTCCGAGATCGAGGGGCTGATGAACGTCGGCGATCTGGTAAGGGCCATCGACGCCAAGTTGGCCTAGATTCGCGTTGCGGTGAGATCGCCATGTTGATCGATCTGGAATGGTTGCCGGCGCCGGCCGAGGATTTCCGCGCCCGGGTGCGGGCGTTGGAGGCGGAGCTGGCGGCGGGGGCCGGCCCGGGCTTTCTTGAGCGCGTGACGTCGCTGGCCCAGGCGGCGCTGGACGACAGCCAGCTTGGCCAACTCGCCCGGCTGGCGCGGGCGATGGCGGCCAGGCCGCCGGCCGGGATCCAGGCGATCAAGCTGGGCCTGGTGGGCGACGGCACCCTCACTCTCACGGTCGACCCGATCATCGGCTCGGGGCTGCGCCATGGCCTGGCGATCGAGGTGACCGAGGGCGGCTATAACAGCGGCCTGGCCGAGGCGATGGATCCGGAGAGCGCCCTGCGCACGGCCGGGCTGGATTTCGCCCTGCTGGCCCCGGACGCGCGGATCCTGGGGCTCGACCGCGCGGCGGTCTCCGAGGCTGAAGCCGAGGCCAGGGTCGAGGCCGCCTTCTCCCACCTGCGCCGGATCGCCGATCATCTGCGGCCCTCGGTCGGCTCGGCGATCCTGGCGCAAACCGTGGCGCCGCCGCTGGATTCCCTCTTCGGCAGCTATGATCGCACCTTCCCCGGATCGCCGTTCGCCATGGCCGAGGCCCTGAACCGCAAGATCGCGGCCTGGGCGGCCGAGGGGGCGGTGGTGCTGGTGGATATCGCTCGCTGGGCTGGGGCCGTGGGGCTGGAAACCTGGGAGGAGCCACGCCACTGGCACGCCTCGAAGCTCTCGGTGCCGCCGGCGATGCTGCCGCTCTATGGCGATATCGTCGCCCGCACGATCGGGGCCCTGCGCGGCAAGGCGCGCAAATGCCTGGTGCTGGATCTGGACAACACCCTTTGGGCCGGGGTGATCGGCGACGACGGCCTGGCGGGGATCGCGCTGGGCCAAGGCTCGCCGGTGGGCGAGGCCTTTATCGCCATCCAGCGGATGGCCCTGGAGCTGCGCGCCCGGGGCGTGGTGCTGGCCGTCTGCTCCAAGAACGAGGAGGACGCCGCGCGCCTGCCCTTTCGCGAGCATCCGGACATGCTGCTGCGCGAGGATCACATCGCCGTCTTCCAGGCCAACTGGACCGACAAGGCGGCCAATCTCAAGGCCATAGCCGAAACGCTGAACATCGGCGTCGACGCCCTGGTGTTTCTCGACGACAACCCCGCCGAGCGGATGCAGGTGCGCCGGGCGCTGCCGCTGGTGGGCGTGCCGGAGCTGCCCGACGATCCGGATCTCTATCCCCGGGCCCTGGCGGCGGCCGGCTATTTCGAGGCGGTCGCCTTTTCCGACGAGGATCGCCAGCGGGCGGAATTCTACCAGGCCAACGCCCAGCGCGCCGCCGCCCTCTCGGCCACTGGAGACATGAACGACTATCTGGCCTCGCTGGACATGGTCTGCACGATCGGGCCGGTGGACGCCGTATCGCGCGCCCGGACCGCTCAACTGATCAACAAATCCAACCAGTTCAACCTGACCACGCGGCGCTATACCGAGGGCGAGGTGATGGCGGCCGAGCAGAATCCCGCCCGTCACGCGATCCAGATCCGCCTGACCGACCGCTTTGGCGACAACGGCCTGATCAGCGTGATCATCGCCGACAAGAGGGGCGAGGCCTGGGAGATCGACACCTGGCTGATGAGTTGCCGTGTGCTGGGCCGGCGGGTGGAGCAGGCGGCCCTGGCCCATCTGGCGTCGGCGGCCAGGGCCGAGGGCGCGCGCGCCCTGATCGGCCGCTATTTGCCGACGGCCAAGAACCGGATGGTGGCCGAGCATTACGCCAAGCTGGGGTTCGAACGGGTGGCGGCGGCGGACGATGGCGCGACGACCTGGCGGTTCGATCTCGCCGGCTACGAGGCCCCGGACCTTCCCATGCGCATCATCGATACGGCGCTCGCGACGGCGGGGGCGGCGGCGTGAGATTTGAGCCGGGCTGGCGCGCCCTCTACCGGCTTGGCATGTGGCTCCCCCTGATCGGGAAGAGAGCCGAACGCTAGATGCTATTCAATTCATTCATCTTTATCTTCGGCTTTCTGCCGCCGACCCTGCTGGTCTTCTACCTTCTGGGGCGGTTCAATCAGACCTGGGCGAAGATCGCCCTTACCGTGCTGTCGCTGGCCTTCTACACCTGGTGGCGGCCGATCCACCTGCCGATCCTGCTGTTCTCGATCGTCTTCAACTACGTCATCGGCGGCTTCATCCAGCGGGCCTATGCGGCCGAGCGGACCACCGCGGTGCGCGTGTGGCTCACCCTCGGCATTCTTGTCGATCTCGGCATGCTCGGCTGGTTCAAATACGCCAACTTCGTGGTCGACAATATCAACCTGACCGGGGTGAACCTCACCCTGGCGGCGATCGCCCTGCCGCTGGCGATCTCGTTCTTCACCTTCCAGAAGATCGCCTATCTGATCGATTCCGCCCAAGGCTTGGCGGGAAAGGTGAGCTTCGTCGATTTCTCCCTGTTCGCCGCCTTCTTTCCCCAGCTCATCGCCGGGCCGATCGTCCACTACCAGGAGGTCGTGCCCCAGCTTCGCCAGCGGATCTTCGCCCGCCTGAGGGGACGGAATCTGCTGATCGGCCTGGTGATGTTCGCCATGGGCCTGTTCAAGAAGACGGTGGTGGCCGACACCCTGGCGATCTACGCCAATCCGATGTTCGCCGCGGCGCACGCCGGCCATACGGTGGGCCTCGCCTATGGCTGGCTGGCGGCCGTCACCTACACCCTGCAGCTCTATTTCGACTTCTCTGGCTATTCGGACATGGCCATTGGGCTTGGCCGGATGCTGGGGGTGAAGCTGCCGCTGAACTTCCATTCGCCGCTGCGGGCCGCCAGCATCAGCGACTACTGGCGCCGCTGGCACATGACCCTGCAGCGCTTTCTGGTCGCCTATGTGTTCCAGCCCCTTTCCCTGCCGCTCAACCGCTTCGTGATCATGCGCGACATGACCGGATGGAGCGCCTTCGCCATCGGCGTCGCCATACCGGTGTTCGTCACCTTCGTGGCCATCGGCGTCTGGCATGGCGCCGGATGGACCTTCGCCCTCTTCGGGGTGATGCACGCGGCCTATATCTGCACCAACGAGGCGTGGCGCGAATGGGGCCAGCAGCGACGGCGCAGGCTGAGACGCGCCGGACGGACCGTGGCCGAAGCGGGCCCCGCCAGCCTCCTGGCCTATCACGTCCTGACCCTGATGGCGGTGATGTTCGCCAATGTGCTGTTCCGCGCCAAGACGGTCGGCGACGCGGTCTCGGTCTGGGGCGGCATGACCGGCTTCCACGGCCTGGCGGGCGAGGTTCCGGGCTTCGCCTGGGCGCTGCCGGTGGTGATCGTCCTTTGCGCCCTGGTGGTGTTCCTGGCGCCCAACACCCAGCAGATCATGGGCCGCTTCGATCCGGCCTATAATTGGGATGAGTGGAAGAGCGTGGGCCGCGCGCCGCTCAGCTGGACGTGGAAGCCCAACCTCGCCGGCCTGGCGTTCGCCGGGGCGGCGCTGTTTTTCGGCGTGATCTTCATCGAACGCGGCCAGGCCGTGTTCCTCTATTTCAACTTCTGAGGCGGCGGTGACGCGGCTGCGAGCGATCCCGGCATCCCTCGCCATCCTGGCGATCGCGCTCAGCCTGGCGGGGCTCGCCTGCCTCCTGCCCGACAATCCCTATCAGCGCTGGCAGCTTCTCCACGGCACCATGTTCGACGAGGCTCGCTGGATCTACGAGCGTTGCCACTATGATCCGGCCCCGATCGATATTGCCGTCATCGGCTCGTCGCGAACGCGTCAGGGCGTGAACGCGCCGAGGCTGCAAGCCGAGCTGGCGGCTCGGGGCATAAGGGTGAACGTGGTCAATTTCTCGGTGCTTTCGCCGGGGCGCGGCACCGATCTGGCCATCGTCAAGGAGGTGGTGGCCACCAAACATCCCAGACTGATCATCCTCGGAATCCAGGAGAAGCCCGACCGCAACGGCCACGCGGCCTACAAATATCTGGCCGACGCCGCGACCATCGTTCATCCCGGATTCGGACGTGAGTTCGGCTATCTGGCCGATGTCGGCTATCTGCCGTTCCGGCAGTTGAGACTATTCCTCGCCCGACTGGCGCCCGGCCAGAGCGGACTTCGCGCCAAATTCGATCCGGCGCTCTATGCTGGCTCGACCGTCGATACCACCGGCACGACCCGCGTCGACGGCGAGGTGAAGTTCAAGGGCGATGACCCTGCCCCCGAAGACCTTCTCTATGAAGAAAAACAAGGCTGGGAGGCGCGGAAGGGCTCGGACGATAGTCTGCCCAAGGCGCTTCGCGACTACGCCGTCGCCGATGAGCGTCGCTATGTCGCCCTTATAACCTCTCTCGCGAAGGCCGACGGGGCGAAGGTCGCCTTTCTCTATGTGCCCTATTTCGGCGGGCCGTCCGTCCCGTTCAATCCGCAAATCTATCAAGGGCTGGGTCCCATATGGAGCGCGGACTTTGTTTCGGACCATCCCGAATGGTACGCCGACGTGGTTCATCTCACCCGGACCGGCGCGCGGAGCTTGACCGATTGGCTGGTGGCCCCGGTGGCCGCGACGCTCGCGGCGAGCCCCCCGGAGGCGCCCGCCGGCGCCGCTCATCCGTGATCGGCGAACGCCGCGCGCCGGGGCGGCTGCGGCCGATGGGGGCCTCGGCGGCGATTCTCGCGGTGTCCCTGGCCCTGGCGGCGGCGACCTGCCTGCTTCCCACCGATCCTTACCAGCGGTGGCGCCTTCTGGACGGAACCATCCACGCCAATGCGCGATGGATCTACGAGCGCACGCATTTTGATCCCACGCCGATCGACGTGGCCATCGTCGGCCCGTCCCGGGCCGAACACGCCGTCAATGCGCCCAGGCTCGGACGCGATCTGGCGGCCTTGGGCTTGCCCGCCAATGTGGTGAATTTCTCGCTGCCGGAGGCGGGGCGCAACACCAACGCGGTGGCGGTTCGCGAGATGCTGAGCGTAAAGCATCCAAAGCTGATCATCGTCGCCGTCACCGAGAAGCCCAGCCGCACGGGGCACCCGGCGTTCAAATATCTCGCCCCGACCGCGATGATCGTCGATCCTGGCTATCTGGCGGATCTCAACTATTTCTCCGATCTGATCTATCTGCCGTTTCGCCAGCTCCGCCTGTTTTTCGCCGATGTGGCGCCCTCGCTCGCGGGCGTCGGCAAGCAATTCGATCCGGCCGCCTATCGAGGTTCCTCGATCGACACCACCGGCAGCGTCCATCTGCCCGACGGCACGATCAAGGAGGGTGAGCGGGCGGCTTCGGCGGCGGAACTGGCGCGCGGGGTCCGCAAGCTGGAAGCGGGCGCCCATCCCCCGTTTCTGGGGCCTGGTCTGGCCGACATCGAATTCGGCGACGAGCGCCATTATGTGCGTCTGATCGCCGATATGGCGCGCGCGCGGGGGGTGAAGGTGGCTTTCCTGTTTTTGCCTTACTACACGGGATCCGATCAGGTTCAGGAGCAAAGGTTCTATGAGCAGTTCGGTCCGGTATGGAACGCCGGCTTCCTGGCCGATCATGCCGAGTGGTACGCCGACTACGCCCACCTGACGCGTACGGGGGCGGAGCGCCTTACCGACTGGCTGGCGGCGCCGGTGGCGACCGCGCTCGCGCCGCCGCGAACGCCGGCAAACCATCGTCCGGAGACGTCCACATGATCGACAATCCGCCGCTTCATCACGTGGGCGTCATCCAGCCAAGCGAGGCGGACGCCTTGGCCATGATGGCCTTGATGGGGCTGGAGGAGGATTTTCGCGGCTTCGTGCCGCGATGGTCGGCGCTGTGCATCTTCGCCAAAGCCAACGGCGCCTCGCCGATCGAATTCGTGGTGCCCGATGGCGGCCCCCTGGCGGATTTCAACGATGGCTTCGGGGGTCTCCATCACCTGGCGCTCGAGGTGCCCGATCTCGATCGTCTGGCGCGCCGGCTCGAGGCCGAAGGCATGAAATTACTGGAACGCGAGCACGTAAAAGGCGCGGGTGACTTTCTGTGCAACTTTCTGAGCCCGGTCTATGCGCGCGGCCTGACCATAGAGTTCGTCCAACTTATCAAGACTTGACCCGTGCCCCCGCTCGCTCCCGCCGCTGACCGGGCCGTGGCGGCTCGCGACGACTTCTTGTCGAGGGATCGACAGGAGGCCGTGCTGAAATTCCTGAAAGCCCCCGGCTGGGCTTACGGCGCCTACTCGGATCCCGCGCCCGAGGCCAGCCGGTATTGGTACAAGCATTTCGCCGGCTATGTGCGCGATGGGCGCGAGACGCGGACACCCGCCGAGATCGAGGCCGAGCTTGAGGGGAACGCGCCGGTGATCGCCGAGGTCTGGAGGCGGCTCAGGGATGAGGTGCTCCCCGGCCACGCCCTCACCCGCTGCTACGCCAACGCCTACAGCTTCGGGGCCGAGGGCGGGCTGCACTACGATTCAGACGTCGAGACACACTTCACGGTGATCTACTATCCGCTGCTTGCCTGGAGCCCGAACTTCGGCGGCGAGACGGTGTTCTTCAATCAGACGGGCGACGAGATCATCGCCTCGGTCTACCCCAAGCCCAATCGCCTGATATGGTTTCCGGGCGTGATCCCCCACGCGGCTCGTGGCCTGTCACGGACGTGTCGCGATCTGCGTATCACCTTGATGTTCAAGACCGCCGGTCCCGTTTGACTCCCCGCTCGTCCTGGAGTTCCACCTGCCAGCCCGGGCTCGCGGCGTCGGCGCCCTCCAGGCGGCCATAGCGGCCGACCTTGATGTCCCTGCGCAGTATCCGCGCGGGATTGCCGCCCACGATGGATCGAGACGGCACGTCTTCGAAAACCACCGCCCCGCCGCCGACGATGCATTCGTCGCCAATGGTGACGCCCGGCAGGATCATGCTGCCGCCGCCGATGAAGCACCGTTGGCCGATACGCACCGGCCGCACCGCGCCTGACCTGGGATCGCGAGTGTAGATCAGGGTTTTGAAGGCGATCAGGGTGTCGGCGCCGACCTCGATGGCGCCGCGCTGTCCGACCAGCAGCCTGCTGGAGAGCGAAAGATTTATCGACTGGTCGACATGAACGCCCGCCGCCCAACGCAGCCACAGGTTGCGGCAGCGAATGAGCAATTGCCTCAGCAGGATAAAGCGGTTCAGGGAACGGACGGCCATGACTAGCTTCCTATTGCCGCGTTCCGGTATTGCGGGCAATCAGTCCGCTGATCTGGGAGAAAAGCATGGTCGGCGTCGATCGGCTCGCTGGGCGCCGGCCCTTCTTCGGGCGGCTGAAACGCCGGCTCCAGCGTCTCGTTCAGACGCGTATCTGGGGCATGGATATCGACCCCACGGCCTTTATCGAGACCACGGCCCTGATCGACCGCACCTATCCGCGCGGCGTGCATATCGGCCCCGACTGCTACATCGGCGAGGAAGCGGTGGTTCTGACCCACGACTTCACCCGGGGACTGTATCTGCACACCCGGATCGGCGCCCGCTGCCATCTGGGCCCACGAGCGATCATCCTGCCTGGCCTCACCATCGGTGAAGACAGCGTGGTGGCGCCGGGCGCCCTGGTCACCAAGGACATGCCTCAAAACTCTTTCGCGATGGGCAATCCCGCCGAGATCCGTCCACGTGAAGCCGGCCTCTCGGATCCGGGCGCGCCCGCCTGACACCGCGAGCGCGGTCAACCGCAAGCCGCCGAACTTTCCGATCAGCGGATTTTGACGTTTCTTCGCGTGAGCGCGCGAGCTAGGTATGCTGCATTGCAGCGTCGGGTTCCCCGCCGCGAGCGACGGCGTAGCGCGGCTCCAGGGGGAGGGCGGGTAGTACATGACTCCAATCGGCCCTCGGCAGTCGCCGGCGTCCCTCATCCTGACCGGCGCGGTTCTGGCGTTCATCCTTGGCTGCATGATCTTCGTGGCCAGGAACCGGGGCATCTGGATCGACGAGATCTGGACCCTATGGATGACCCGCCACGACATTCCCTTGCGAGCGGTGATAGACCAACGCTGGACGCAGGATGTGCACCCGCCGCTGTTCTTCGCGGTGAATTGGCTGGTGAGCCCACTGGTGGGCCTGGATATTTTCACTCGCCGTTTGCTCAACCTCATTCCGATCGCCTCTTTCCTCGCCGTCGCCGCCGGATTTGGCGTGGCGGATCGGCGAATGCGGCCCTTCGCTATCGTCCTTGTGGTCCTCACGCTCGGTAACGGCCTGGCGATCACCTATTTCGGTGAATACCGCTCCTATTTCACCGAATTGTGCGCGGCCGGCTCGCTGGTGACCGGCCTCTACTGGCTGGCGGTTGGCGAGCACGATTTCGAGCCGGCGCGGCAATGGCCCGCGGCCATCGTCATTTGCGCGACGGAACTGCTCGCGCTCAATCTCCACTATGTGGGCACGGTGATCCTCGGCGCCGTGCTCGGTGTCTCGATCCTGGATCTCCTGCGCCGCCGCCATTGGCGCTGGGCCGCGCTGTTGTCGGTCACCGGCGTGATCGCCGCGATGATGTTGGGCGGGGCCTTTCTATCGGAAGTCCCTTATGTCCGCGCCGCCGCGCCGAGTTACTGGATCGCCACCAATACCCCGCGCGCCGTCCTTTATGTCATTGACGCGATGATCCGGGGCGGGGCGGAAAATCTGGTGGCCGATGTCGCCGCCCTGGCGGCGCTAGTCTCGGCATTTCGCGCGGGCCGGGCGGGCAGGTGGCCGGCGCTGAACTTTGCGATCACTTTTTTCCTTGGCCTGTCGGCGGCGATTTTATTGCTGCTGGTCATCAACGCCTTCAAGCCGGTAATCATGCCCCGGTACCTGATGCCGCTCGTCCCCCTGAGCGCTGGCCTCGTCGCGGCGCTTTGCGCCGAAACGGTGTTTTCAAACCGTTGGTTGCTCGCCGCTCTTTTGGTCAACGCCACCTTGATCGCGGCCGTGGAGGCCAGCCGCCCGCACCTCAGGCCATCCCGATGGGATGGCGCCGCCGACAAGGTGGCCGATATTGTCCGGCGTTGCCCTGACACAAAGGTCTATGTCGCCGATCCGGTATTCTTCTCGCGAAACGGCAATCCGCCGGGATCGTCGCCGATCTTCGCCTTTGGGTATCGCGCCGTGGCTAAAGCCCACGGGTTCACGGTCAACGCGGTTGATCCCAATAATCCGGCCCCGATTGCGCGGCCGGCCAACTGCCCCACCGTGTTTTGGGTCGAGGCCGTCTTTTCACCTCGAAGCGTCGATCGACTGACTTCGGCGCCATTCGCGGCGCCAAGCGGCGTGAGCCGAGCGGGAGCCACGCTGCAATGGGCTGACTATCAGGATGGCCGCGCCCTGGCCTATGTGCTCAGCGTTCCGCCCAGGGCCAGCGGCGGGGAGGCTTCGGTCCCTCCCGCCGCCCCCGGCGAGCGCCGAACCCAATGACCGCCGCGGCGCCTAAGGCGGGGGCTGTCACCGCCGGGCTGGCGGCGAGTCTCGCCGCAATCGCACTGGTCTGGGCCGTGGCCATGCTGGTCGCCGCCGCCCGTTTCCGCGGCGTCTGGATCGACGAGTTCTGGTCGGTCTGGATGAGCCCGCCCGGCCTTTCGGCCACCGGGGCGGCGTCGCGCTGGATTCACGATGTCCACCCGCCGTTCTACTCGGCCCTGAGCTGGCTGGTCTCCCCTCTCGTCGGCGAGGATCTGTTTGCGCGCCGGCTCCTCAACCTGCTGCCGCTCGCCTGGCTGTCGGGCGCATCCGCCTATGCCGCGATACGCTTCCCCGAGGCTGTACGGTTCATCCTCACCCTGCTGGTCCTGACCCTGGCCGGGGTGCTCGCGGTCTATTTCTTCCCCGAGCACCGGTCGTATTTCACCATCCTGTGCCTGACCACGACCACGCTGATCTATCTCTATTGCGCCTTTCAGGCCGATCGTGACCTGGCCTTCCGGTCCGACTGGCCGGCGGCGATGGCGCTCGGCGTTTCGGCGACCGGCGCGTTCTGCCTCCACTATGTGGCGGCGGTCACCATCGGGTTGATGTTGGGAGTGTTCTGTCTCGAGCTGATCCGCCGGCGGTTATGGCGATGGGCCGCGGTGGTGTTCGCCGCCGGCGTCCTGGGCGCGTCCATGCTGTGCGCCTCGGTGATCTGGATGCTGCCATGGCTGCGCGCGGCCGGCTCGAACTTCTGGATCGTCACGGGATTTCGCGCCGCCATGAACACCACCCTCAAGGTCGTGGGCGTTTCGGCCCTTGAAAACCTGGTGGCCGCGGCGGCCGCGGCCTTGGCCTTCGTGGCGGCGTTGGTTCGTTCGCGCCGAGGCGAGCCGATTCCGTCGGGCGTGGTTCGATATGTGGCCTGTTGTGGTCTCGCCCTGTGCCTCGCCATCGTGACGGTCCTGGGGATCAACGCCGTTCGGCCGATTGTCGCCTATCGCTATCTGACCCCCATGGTGTGCCTGGCGATGGCCGGCGTGGCCGCGCTCGCCTGCGATCGGCTGTTCTCTCGAAGATGGATATTCGCCGCCTTCATCCTCAACGCCATCGCGGTCATCACCTTTCACGGCTGGCAAATCGCCCGTCAGACCCGCTGGGAGGCGACGGCGCGTGAAATCGCGGCGGCGGTAAAGTCGTGTCCCGATGCGCGCGTGTATGTGCCGAGGCCCGCGTTCTTCGCCGACTATCCGCCGACCCTGGACTCCGCCCCGGTCTATGCTCTGGGCTACCGCCATATCGCGGCCGCCTATGGCTTCGGTTTCCGCGATTTCGACCCGGGCTCCGCCCAGGCCGTGGAGGTTTCCGATCACTGCCCGACGATTTTCTGGGTGGAGCAGATCGGCCAGCGACGAGATCTTCAGCAGCTGATGGCGGCGACGTTCGTCAAGTCTCTGCCGGCGGGCTTTAATATCAACGCCGGACGCGTGTCATGGCGGGAACAAGATAAGGGGCTGCTGTTTAAGGAGGGCGGCGACCTCAGCTTCATCGTCGTCGTGCCCCCCGCCTCCAACGCCACGGCCACCCACGCCTCCGGAACTTGAGAGCCCTGTTTTTCGTATGACCAAGCGTATCTTCATCTCCGGCGCCGCCGGTCTCGTCGGCCAGAACCTGATCGCCACCCTGGCCGGCGCCGACGTCTCGATCGTCGGGGTCGATAAGCACGCCGCCAATCTGAAGATCCTGCGCGAGCTTCATCCAGGGATCACCTTGATCGAGGCCGATCTGGCCGAGCCGGGCGCATGGCAGGCCGAGGCCGGGGCCTGCGATTGCCTGGTCATGCTCCAGGCCCAGATCGGCGGCCTCTATCGGGAGGAATTCGATCGCAACAATGTCGTCGCCACCGAGCGCATATTGGAGGCCGCCGCCGCGCGCTCACCCTATCTGGTCCATGTCAGCAGTTCGGTCGTGAACTCCGCCGCCGATGACTTCTACACCCAGACCAAGGCGGCTCAGGAGGCGGTGGTCGCGGCCAGCCCGCTGCGCCGGGTGATTTTGCGGCCCACCCTGATGTTCGGCTGGTTCGATCGCAAACACGTCGGCTGGCTGGCGAGGTTTCTCCAGCGCGCGCCGGTCTTTCCCATTCCGGGCGATGGGCGCTATCTGCGCCAGCCGCTGTTCGCCGGCGATTTCGCCGCCATCATCGCCGCCTGCATCCAGGGCGAACCGTCCGGCGCCTACAATATCTCGGGCCTGGAGAAGATCGACTACGGCGATCTGATCAAGCTGTTGAAGGCGGTGATCGGCGCGCGCACGCCCATTGTCCATATTCCCTATGGCCTGTTCTGGGCGCTGCTGTCGCTCTACGCCCTGGCCGACAGGAACCCGCCGTTCACGACCCGGCAGCTGGAGGCCCTGGTGACGCCCGATGTGTTCGAGGTGATCGACTGGCCCGGCATATTCTCGGTCACGCCGACCCCCCTTCGCAAAGCCCTCGAGATCACCTTCCTCGATCCGGTTTACTCGAAGGTCACCCTTGAGTTTTAGAGGTCGCCGGCGATGAGCCCACTTCGAAGCCCCTCCCTCCAAGGACGTGTCCCTCGAAGCGGGAGGGCGGGGTCCATGGCGGAGCCTTGGGAGGGCGGGGGACCGCGAGAGAGGCGGCGGCCGCTCCAACCCTTGTCCGGCGAAACCCCGCAACCGCTCTCATCGTTCGGGTTCAAATGTCGCGCGTCCTAGTCATCGGCGCCGGGCCCATGGGTCTCGCCGCGGCCTACTATGCGGCCAAGGCCGGCCACGCCGTCGAGGTGATCGAAGCCGCCGATCGGCCCGGGGGCATGGCCGCGCATTTCGATTTCAGCGGCCTTTCGCTGGAGCGGTTCTATCATTTCTGCTGTCGCTCCGATGTCGACACCCTGGAGCTCATGGCCGAGCTGAAGATGGCCGCGCCGATGAAATGGGTCGAGACCAAGATGGGCTATTTCGTCGACGGCCGGCTCTACCGGTTCGGCGACCCGATCTCTCTGCTGACGTTTCCCAAACTCGGCCCCATCGAAAAACTCCGCTATGGCCTGATGGCTTTCTGGTCGACCAAGCGATCGGACTGGCGGCGGCTCGACGGGATCAGCGCCAAGGATTGGTTCATCGGCTGGTGCGGCCAAAGGGTCTACGACAAGCTCTGGCGCCCGCTCTTCCAGCTCAAGTTCTTCGAGTTCGCCGACAAGGTCTCGGCCGCCTGGGTGTGGCAACGGATCAAACGGCTGGGCAATTCACGCAAGTCGATCTTCCAGGAGGAGCTTGGCTATATCGAAGGCGGCACCCAGAGTTTGGTCGACAGCCTGGAGGTCGCCATCGGCGCGATGGGCGGCGAAATCCGCCTGAACGCGCCGGTGAGGAGCATCCTTGTGGAAGCCGGGGTCTTGAAAGGCGTCGAACTGGCGAGCGGCGAGCGCGTCTTGGCCGATGTCGTCATTTCCACCGCGCCGCTCCCCTATGTGCCGGCGATGCTGGCCGCGCACGCTCCGGAGCTGGCCGCCCGCTATCAGGGCTTCGACAACGTCGGGGTGGCCTGTGTGATCCACAAGCTGAAGCGGCCGGTCTCCGCCAATTTCTGGGTCAATATCTCGGATTCGACGATCGAGATTCCGGGCTTCGTGGAATTCTCCAACCTGCGGCCCACGGGCGACGTCATCGTCTATGTGCCCTACTACATGCCCGCCAGCCATCCGAAGTTCGGTTGGACGGACCGCGCCCTGGGCGATGAAAGCTTCGGCTATCTGCGCAAGGTCAATCCCAGCCTGAGCGAAGCCGATCGCATCGACGTTCACGTGGGCCGCCTGCGCTATGCCCAGCCGGTTTGCGACGTCGGCTTCGCCGCCAGGATCCCCGACTTCGCCACGCCGGTGAACGGCCTGCTGATCGCCGACACCTGCTTCTACTATCCGGAGGATCGCGGCGTTTCCGAAAGCATCAAGTTCGCCAAAAGGATGGCGGCGTCACTTCCGCCAGCCTTGGCCCGATGACCAGATCCTTTCGCAACTTCCTGGTGGTCGGCGGGCTGGCGGCCCTGGCCAACTGGGGTTCACGGTTCATCTTCCAGCCGTTCATGAACCTTAGCCTCGCCGTGGTCGCCGCCTATGTCGTCGGCATGTTGGTGTCCTTCACCCTCAATCGCCTCTGGGTGTTTGAGCCGTCGGGCCGCAGGATCGCCGACGAAGCCGTGCGCTTCACCCTGGTGAATATCGTCTCGTTCGGCCTGGTATGGTTGATCACGCTTGGCTTGGCCGAGATGGTCTTTCCCGCGGTCGGTTTCACCTGGCATGCCGATGCGGTCGCCCATGGGATCGGGGTGGTGTCGCCCGCGGCGGCCAGCTACCTGGGCCACCGCTATTTCACCTTCGCCAGGTCGGAGGGACCCGCCCCGCCGGAGAGGGCTTCATCGCCAGGCGGCGATCTTCCCCTGGCGGTGGATATGGACGGCACCCTGCTGCGCACTGACGTCCTGGCCGAGGCCATGGTCGCGGGGCTGTTTCACAATCCCCTTTCGGTGATCCGCGCCCTGCCGCTGCTGCGCCGGGGTCGGGCGCCGTTCAAGGCGCGGATGGCGATGATCGCGCCGCTGGAGGTGGCGCGCCTGCCTGCCCGCGGGTCCCTTCTGACCTGGCTGCGGGCCGAGAAGGCGAGGGGCCGTCCCCTGTATCTGGTGACCGCCGGCGCCCACGATGTGGCGGTCCGCGTCGCCGACCGGTTCAAGATTTTCGACGGCGTTCACGCCAGCGGCGACAGCGTCAATCTCAAGGGCGCGCGCAAGCTTGCCTATCTTCAACAACTGTTCCCGGATGGCTTCGTCTACGCCGGCGATAGCGCCGCCGACATCGCGGTGTGGAGAGGGGCGGCGGGCGTGGTGATCGCCGGCGCCACCCGATCGGTGGCCGGTCGCGCCAGGGCCACGGGCAAGCCGATCGAGGGCGAGTTCGATATCGGCGGCGCCGGCTTGCGCGCCTGGCGCAAGACCTTTCGGCTGCATCAATGGGCCAAGAACCTGTTGCTGTTCGCGCCCCTGGCGCTCAGCGCCCAGGTGTCGAGCCCGCGCGCCTGGATCGCCTGCGTCATCGGCTTCGTGCTGATGGGGATCGCCGCCTCGGCCACCTATGTCATCAACGACCTGGCCGATCTGGAGAACGATCGTGGCCACCGGACCAAGTTCGCGCGGCCTCTGGCAAGCGGCGCGATACCGGTCCATACGGCGCTGGCGATCGCCCTGGCCATGCTGGTTTTCGCCTTCGTCGGGGCGGCGATCCTGTCGCCGCCATTCACCCTGGCCCTGGCGGCCTATCTGGTGATCACCCTTTCCTATTCCTTCCGCCTCAAGCGCGTGGCGCTCCTGGATGTGATGACGCTGGGCGTCCTCTACTCGATCCGCCTGATCTGCGGCACGCTGTTGGCCGGCGCGGTGTTCTCACCCTGGCTTCTCACCTTCTCGGTGTTCTTCTTCTTCTCCATGTCCCTGGCCAAGCGGCATGTGGAGGTTTCCACGGCGACATCGCCGCCGGATCAACTTCTGGCCGGGCGAGGCTACAAACCCTCGGACGCGCCCCTGACCCTCAGCCTGGGCGTGGCCACCAGCGCCGCGGCGGTGCTGATCATCGTCCAATACATGGTCGCCGAGGCGTTTCCCTCCAACGTCTACGCATTTCCGGCGGCCCTGTGGATCGCGCCTTTCCTGTTGGCCCTCTGGATTTGCCGCATCTGGCTTCTCGCCCATCGCGGCGAGTTGGACGACGATCCGGTGGCGTTCGCGGTCAAGGACAAGGTCAGCCTGGGCCTGGGACTGCTGTTGGGCCTCGCCTTCCTTCTGGCCCGGTACTAGCCATGGGACGGCGTTTCCGGCGGGCGTTTTCGTGAGCGCGCTTCATCCGACCGATCGCTATCTGTCGTGGGGACGGGTGGCGCGCGGGCGCCAGTGCGTGGGGCGGCCGAGGTTCGCCGACGAGGTTCCCGGCATGCTCGAGGAGAGCCGCGCGGCGGGGCTGAGCGCGCTGGCGGTGGGGCTCGGCCGCTCCTACGGCGACAGCGGGCTCAATCTCGGCCAGGCGGCGATCGACATGTCCGGGCTCGACCGGGTGCTGGCGTTCGATCCGGATACCGGCGTGCTGCGCGCGCAGGCCGGCCTCAGCCTTGGCGAGATCATGCGCCGGATGGCGCCCCTCGGCTGGTTTCCGGCGACGACGCCCGGCACCAGGTTCGTAACCCTCGGCGGGGCGGTGGCCAACGATGTGCACGGCAAGAACCATCACCGGGCGGGAACCTTCGGCGCTTCGGTCCGTCGTCTTGGCCTGTTGAGGTCGGACCTTGGAGAGATCGAGGCGGCGCCGGGGGATGAAACCGGCCTGTTCGAGGCCACCATAGGCGGCCTTGGCCTGACCGGGATCATTCTCTGGGCGGAGATTCAGCTCGTCCGCATCGGCGGCACGAAATTGGAGTCGCAATCTCTCGCCTTCTCCAACTGCGACGAGTTTCTGGCCCTGGCCCGGGAGAGCGAGGCCGGTTTCGAACACACGGTCGCCTGGGTCGATTGCTCGGCCCGCGGCTCACGCCTGGGCCGGGGCGTCTTCACCCGGAGCAACTGGCGGGAAGACGGCGTCTTGGCTGTTCACGACGATCGCCAGAGGTTGAGCCTTCCGGCCGATCCACCCGGCTTCGCCCTGAACCCGATAACCCTGCCCATGATCAATCAGGGTTTTTACCGCCTGTTTACGGCGCGCCTGGGAAAGCGGATCGAACCCTATGCATCGGTGCTTTTCCCGCTCGACTCGATCAGCGGGTGGAATCGCTTTTACGGTAAGCGTGGGTTCTATCAGTACCAGTGCGTGACGCCGATGGCGGCGGGCGCGGCGCCGATCGCCGAGCTTCTCGCCGCGATCGCGGCCTCGGGCCAGGGGTCGTTCCTGGTGGTGCTCAAGACCTTCGGCGCCAAGGTCTCTCCGGGCTTGATGTCATTTCCCATGCCCGGTCTCACCCTGGCCGTGGATTTCTCCAACAAAGGGGAGGAGACCTTGGCGCTGCTCACGCGGCTCGACGAAATCGTCGCGGCCGCCGGCGGCCGGCTCTACCCCGCCAAGGATGGCCGCATGCCGCGCTCGATGTTCGAGGCCGGCTATCCCAATCTCGAGACATTCACCGGCCGGATCGACCCGGCCCTTTCCTCCAGTTTCTGGCGACGGATGCACAATGACTGAAACCTCCCCGGTCCGCAGAGTCTGCATTCTCGGCGCCGCCTCGGCCATCGGCGAGGAGACCGCCCGGCTGCTGGCCGCCAAGGGCGACGCCCTGGCCCTGGTGGCGCGCGACGCCGGCCGGCTGGAGACGATCGCCCGGGACCTCGCATCCCGGGGCGCCAGCAAGGTTGCGATGAGGACCGCCGACCTCGCGCGCCTCGAGGATCCCGGCGCCTTCCTCGACGGGGTGTCTGGCGAACTCGGCGGCCTGGACGCGGTGCTGATCTTCCATGGGGTGCTGGGCGATCAGGCCGAGGCTCGGGCCGATCCGTCCGCGGCGCTGCGCCTGCTTGAGGTCAACTTCATCAGCGCGGCGGTCCTTTCACTGGCGGCGGTGACCCGGCTCGAGGCCAGCGGCTATCCCACCCCGGCGCTTGTCGCGGTCGGCAGCGTCGCCGGCGACCGCGGCCGCGCCTCCAATTTCGTCTACGGCGCCGCCAAGGGAGGGCTGGCGATCCTCTACCAGGGCCTGGCGCACGATCTGGCCCGCGGGGGTTCGAAAGTCAGGGCGGTGATCGTCAAGGCCGGGTTCGTCGACACCCCCATGACCGCCGCCTTCGACAAGGGCGGCCCGCTGTGGGCCAAACCCGCGACCATCGCGGCGGTGGTGGTCAAGGCGATGGAGACCGGTGGCCCGATCGTCTATGCGCCATGGTTCTGGCGCGGAGTGATGCTGGCGATCCGGTTGTTGCCGCAAACGGCGATGAACAGAGTGAATCTCTAGGCTCAGGACCCATTAAAGGGATTCACGAAGTGGGTCTGATCTGATTCATTGTCGGCGGGAGGAACCCGCCATGAGTGATCTGTTTTGGTTGTCGGACAAGCAGTTACGTCGGATCGAACCCTATTCCCCTCTGTCGCATGGGATGCCTCGGGTCGATGGCCGCCCAAGGACTACGGGCCACACAAGACCATCTACAACCGCTTCATTCGCTGGAGTCGGCTGGGCGTGTTCAATCGCATCTTCGCCGAACTGGCGGCCAAGGGCACCAAGCCCGAGCGTTTGATGATCGACGCTTTCCCAAAGGCCAAGGCTTTGCTTGGCGACCGGGGTTACGACGCCAATTGGTTCCGCCAGGGCCTGATCGCCAGAGGCATAACCCCGTGCATCCCATCCAAAACCAACCGCCAGGTCCAAATTCCCTACGACAGGGCCCTCTATCGCCAGCGCCACAAGGTCGAGAACATGTTCGGACGCCTCAAGGACTGGCGGCGCATCCACACCCGTTACGATCGATGCGACCACACCTTCATGTCCGCCATCACACTCGCCGCAACAGTCATCTTCTGGCTATGATCAATGAGTCCTGAGCCTAGCGACGAATACGCCGCCCCTTGCGGCCCGGATGCATGGACGGCTAGGTAGTGGCCGGCGGGGGCTTGTTCAGGGACGTCTCATGTCGATTTTTCTCTCTGCGCCGCGGGCGGCGTTCGTGGCGGCGGCGGCCATCGTCCTCGCCGGTGGGGCTTTCGCCCAGGAGATGGAGGCCGCGAGGCCGGGGAAGCTTCCCGCTCACCGGGCCATGACACCGCCGCCGATCAGCAATCTCCCGGCCCCGAAGCCCTTGACGGGGGCGCCCAAGGCTTACGGCGGCGCGCCGATCGATGTGACCACCTATCACTATGACAATAGCCGCACCGGTTGGAATCCCACCGAGACCGATCTCACGCCGGCGAGCGTCAAATCGACCAGCTTCGGCCTCCTCACCACCCTTCAGGTGGATGGAAACGTCCTTGGCCAGCCCCTGCTGGTCAGCAATTTCGTCATGGCCGACAGGAAGGCCCATGACGTTCTGATCATCGCCACCGGCCACAATTCGGTCTACGCCTTCGACGCTCAGACCTACGCCACGCTTTGGCACGTCAACCTCGGGCCATCGCAGAGCAGCACCGACGTCGGGTGCGGCGATATCACGCCTGAATATGGCATCGACAGCACGCCGGTCATCGTTCGCTCCAGCGCCACGGCGGGGCGGATCTATCTTGTGGCCGCCACCGAACCTTCAACGAATGTGTTTCAGGCCCAGTTGCATGCGCTGAACCTGAAAACCGGCGCCGACGTCGTCCCGGCGGTGACCATCAATCCCACCGCCACCCTCAGCAATTCGGCGACGCTGGCATTCGATCCAAAGAATCAATATGTCCGCGCCGGGCTCGCTTACAACAAGGGGGCAATCTATGTTGGCGTCAGCTCGCATTGTGATGACAACGATTATTCAATTTCCGGCTGGTTGTTGCGCTACAACTCGGCGCTGACACTGCTCGATAAATTTCACACCATTGAAACCCCGACAGGGCTCGAGTTGGCCAGCGTCTGGATGTCCGGTTTCGCGCCAGCGATCGACGCGGCTGGCAACGTCTATGTGGCCACGGGCAACGGCGCCTACGCCTCGGCGGCCCACGCGAATGACTGGGGCGAGAGCGTATTGAAGCTGCCCCCTTCGCTCTCGGTGGTGAGGGATTGGTTCACGCCTTCCATTTTCAGTTCGCTGAACTCAAAGGATCTGGATCTGGGGTCGGGGGGCGTGGTTTTGCTGCCGACCGTCGAGGGTCAGACGGCCCCGCCGATGGCGGTCGCTATCGGCAAGACTCCGACATTGTATCTGCTCAATCAGGACGCTCTTGGCCGTGAGAAAACCAACGACACCGGCGCGCTTCAGGCGCAGACCGTTGGAACGACCGCCTACGGCGTATGGGGCGGCGCCGCCTACTTCGACAGTCCGACGGGGCCGGTGATCTTCCTGCAGGCCTCGAACGATTATCTGCACTTGTTTTCCGTCGCCACCGGATCGACGCCGTCCTTAACGGTGGCCGGCGCGGGGAGCAGCAAAGCGGGCTTCGGCGGCTCCTCGCCGATCGTTTCGTCAAATGGCTCGGCCTCCAATTCCGGCGTCGTCTGGCTGATCCGGCGATCTTCGCCGCTCGCGCTGGAGGCCTATGACGCCGGCGCTCTGGGAGCGCCGATATATCAGGCAAATATAGGCGCCTGGTCGGACGGCTCTTCCCACGCGATGCTCACCCCAATGCAAGCCAATGGTCGGGTTTATGCGCCGGGTTATAAGTCGGTGTATGTGTTCGGCCTGACCCAGTGAGCCGCCTCTCCCAAGGCCGCCGTCGGCGATCCTTGGACCCCGCTTTGCGCGCCTCGGCTCACCACACGGCGAGCGAGGTGCTCACATAGTTCCACACAGCGCCGAACAGCGCGCCGGCGATGCTGGCCAGCCAGCCTATTTTCAGTACGCGGAAGATCAGGTCGCCCACGGCCACGTTGGCGATCAGGCCCACCCCGCAAAGCGCGCAGAACCTCAGGTAGCCTGTCAGCAGGCGCAGGCCCTTCAGGCGCCGGTCGCGATAGGTGATCTGGTTGTTGATCAGGAAATTGGAGGTCATGGCCACCACGCCGGCCACCGTCTGGGCGATCGCGAAGGATAGCCCCAGCCGGCGCCCAAGCCACCAGACCGCGAGATTCACCACCAGGCCGCTGGCCCCGACGATGAAGAAGAGCAGGGCCCTGGGCGATATCAGATTGCCCGAAACCCTGGCCAGAACCAGGCCCAGATAGTCCATCACCACCAGGCCGCCCATCTTGCTCTCGCCGCTCTGGCGCTGGGCGAAGCTGTAGGGCAGTTCGACGATCCCCAGCGGCGCCGGCTGGGAGGCGATGATGTCGAACAGGATCTTGAAGCCCTGGGTCGAGAGACGCGGGGCCACCGCCTCCACCTTCTCGCGGCGGATCATGAAGAAGCCGCTCACCGGATCGCTCACCTTCGCCTTGAGCGCCAGGCCGGCCAGCCACGTCGCCAGCCGGCTTCCCGCCTGGCGCGTCCGCGACAGCCCCGCCTCGGCGCTGCCGGTTTCAACATAGCGGCTGCCGATGGCGAGATCCGCCCCGCCATCGCGAAGGGCGGCCAGCATCTTCGGCAGCAGGGTCTCGTCATGCTGCAGATCGGCGTCGATCACCGCCACGAAGGGCGCGGCGCTGGCCATCACCCCTTCGATCACCGCGCCGGCGAGGCCGCGCCGGCCGATGCGCCGCAGGCACACCACCCGCGAATCGAGCGCCGCCAGCGCCTTCGCCGCCTCCGCCGTGCCGTCGGGGGAGTTGTCGTCCACGATGATCAGCTGCCACTCGATCCCCTCGAGCGCCCGCCGGACCCGCTCCACCAGGGGCGCCATATTGGCCGCCTCGTTGAACGCCGGCGCCACCACCGTCAGTTCATAGGCGGGAGGATGGGGCGCGGAGGGCAGGATGATCTGTTCTGCGAATGGCATCGGCCAAGCCTCTATACGGCCAAGCGCCGCCGCTCCAGAGGCGCCGCCGCCCGCGCTCGCCTGGTTTGCCGGATCTCACATCCCACCCCACCGTCATCACCGGGCGTCAATCCCGGTGAACCATGGTCTCGCGGCCTGCCAAGTGCGCGCGCACGTCCACCCCCCGGAAAAGCGCTTGTGGGGTGGGTGAGAGTTCGCGTCGATGGCGAATGTCTCCGTGTTCTCCGTGAGCTCCGTGGTTTGAAATGCGACTTTCAATTCACCACGGAGTTCGCTGAGGAACACGGAGTTTAGATGACGCCGGTTTTTCTCACGCGGCCATGCTTCGCAACACCGCCCGCAGCGCCACTCGCCAATGCCGCGCCGGCGCGCCAAGCATGGCGTAGGTCTCGCGGCAATCCAGGACGCTGTAGCTCGGCCTCGCCGCCGGGGTCGGATAGTCGGCGGTGGCGATGGGGATGACCGGCGGGGCGGCGGCAAGCACGCCGGCGGCCACGGCCTCCTCGGCGATGGCCACGGCGAAATCATACCAGGAGGCGGCGCCGGCGCCCGCGTAGTGCAGCACCCCGCCCGCATCGCTCGCCGCCAGGGCCCACAGAGCGGCGGCCAGATCCGGCGTCGCCGTGGGGCAGCCGATCTGGTCCGCCACCACCCGCACCTGCGGCCGCTCGGCCATCAGCCGCAGCATGGTGCGCGGGAAATTGGCCCCGCTGGCGCCATAGACCCAGGCCGTGCGCACGATCAGGGCCTCCGGCGCCGCCTCGCGCACGGCCTCTTCGCCGGCCAGCTTGGAGGCGCCATAGACCCCCAGCGGCCCGGTGGGATCGCTCGGCCGATAGGGCCGCCCCGATCGGCCGTCGAACACGAAATCGGTGGAAACGTGGATCAGCCGCGCGCCGGCCGCGCGCGCCGCCTTGGCGATATGGCGCGGCCCATCGCGATTGGCGGCGAAGGCGGCGGCGGCCTCGCTCTCGGCCCGGTCCACGGCGGTGTAGGCGGCGGTGTTGAGGATCAGGTCGGGCGCGAGCGCGCTCACCGCATTGGCCACCGCTCCCTCGTCGGCGATATCGAGCTCGGCGCGGGAGAGGGCGGTGAGCGTCCATCCGGCCGGCGCCGCGGCGACGAGCGCGCCGGCCAATTGGCCGCCGGCGCCGGTGATCATCGCTTTCATGGAAAGCGCGTGGCGTCGGCCAGCGGCGGCGCCGCCGCGTCCTTGGCCGAGACGGTGGGCGCCTGGCCTGGCGTCAGCGGCCAGTCGATGGCCAGGGCCGGATCGTTCCAGCGCACCGCCCGCTCGTCGGCCGGGGCGTAGAGCGCCGTGCATTTGTAGACGAAGTCGACCGTGTCGGAGAGGGTCAGGAATCCGTGGGCCATGCCCGGCGGCGCCCAGAGCATGCGGTGGTTGGCCTCGCTCAGCTCGGCGCCGAACCAGCGGCCGAAGGTCGGCGAACTGGCCCGCATATCCACAACCACGTCGAACACGGCGCCGGTCGTCACCCGCACAAGCTTTCCCTGAGGATTGGGCAGTTGATAGTGCAAGCCGCGCAGCACGCCGCGGCCGGAGCGGCTGTGGTTGTCCTGCACGAAGGTCTCGCCGATCCCCGCCTTGGCGAACGCATCCTCCCGCCAGGTCTCCATGAAGAAGCCCCGCGCGTCGCCGAACACCTTCGGCTCGATCAGCATCACGCCGTCGATCGGTGTGGGGAGGAAGTTCAAGCGGTTGGGTCCCTCTCTGGCTTGGCGCCGCCCTACCAGAAATCAGGCCGCCGTGTCAGCGCCCTTCGGCCAGCACGCCCCTCAGATAGGCGATCAGCTCGGTCGGCTCGCTGGTGGCCATCACCGGCGGGCGGGCGCGGACGGCGGCGATGGCGCCGGCCAGGTCGTCATCGGATTGGGCGACCGCGATCAGGCCGCGCTCGGCGAAGGCGCGGGTGATTTCGCCCTGGTGATCGTCATAATGATCGCCGTCCTCGAAGCGACGCGGCATCGCCACCACCCGGCAGCCTTCCCTGAGCGCCGTGATCAGCGAGCCGGTGCCTCCGTGGCAGACCACGATGTCGGCGTCCCGGAGTATGGCCTGCATGCGCTTGAACGGCAGCGTCTCATGGGTTTCGAGGCCGGGGGGCCGGAGGCCGCCGACGCCGGTCTGGAGGATCACCTCCTCGGCGATGGCGCCCTCGGCTTTCAACCGCGCCACGGCCTGGATCAGCCGGTCGAAGGGCAGGGTGGCGCCCACCGTCGCGAACAGCAGCGACTTCTTCGGCGGCGGCGGGGTGTCCAGCACCCGCATGGGGTCGAACACCGGCGCGTCCGGCCAGACGCCGGCGAGGCCCGGCGATTGCAGCACCTTGCGATGGGCCAGCGGCGCGGCGAGGCGGGCGAACCTCGAGGGGCTCTCGAATCTGGCGAAGGACTCGATCAGGATGATCCGCGCGCCGAACAGCCTGGCCCACAGCACCGTGAAATAGACCGACCCCGCCCCGGTGGTGATGACCACGTTCGGGCGCTCGGCAAGAATGACGCCGGCGGACTGGAAAAAGTTGCGCGCCGCCGAGACGATCATGCGCAGGGGCGATCCCAGCCGGCCCTGGCCCAGGGCGACGTGGCTGACGAACCGCACGCGCGCGCGGCTGGCCAGATCTCGCGTGAAACCGCTGTCCTCGGTGACGAAGAAATGGTCGTGGCCTTCCACGGCCGGTTCGAGGTCGACAAGCTGGCGCACGTGTCCGCCGCCGGAGCCGGCCAGGCACACACGCGCCCGGCCGCTCGCGCGTGGGCCCCCGCCCCCTGATGCGCTCGATATTCCCGTCACCGCCTTCTCACGCTCACAAAAACAAGACACAAAGGGGGCGGAGGGACGACCGGTTCCGCCTGATTGACACAATCCTGGGAGGGCGCGAAGTCGACGGTCGCGATTCGCATCTATCTCTTGGCAGAATAAAGACTTAGCGCCTTGGTTGTCCATCCGATCATTCTCTGCGGCGGCCCGGGCGCGCGCCTGTGGCCGGTGTCGACGCCGGAGCGGCCCAAGCCCTTCATCGCCTTGTTGGGCGAGCGCTCACTCTTCCAGGCCACCGCCCAGCGTGTGTCGCGCATTTCGGGCGCCGGGCGTCCGCTGGTGGTCACCGGCGTCGCCCATATCGAGGAAGGCCGTCGCCAGCTCGCGGCGATCGGCGTGGAGGCGAATTTCCTGATCGAACCATGCGGTCGCGACTCCGGTCCGGCCCTGATCGCCGCGACGCTTTGGGTGGCCAGGGACGATCCCGAAGCGGCCGTTCTGGTTGTTGCCGCCGACCATCACATTCCCGACGCCGACGCCTTCGCCGCCAGCGTGGCGGCGGCGAGCGCCGCGGCGGCCGACGGCGCCATCGTCACCTTCGGCGCGCGCCCGACCTTCGCCGCCACGGTCTATGGCTACATTCGCGCCGGCGAACCCTTGCCGGGCGCCGGGGCGGCGCGCCGGGTCGACGCCTTCGTGGAGAAGCCCGATGCCGCGAAAGCCGCCGGCCTGTTACGGGCCGGCGCCTTGTGGAACAGCGGCAACTTTCTCTTCCGCGCCGACGTCATGCTGACCGAGACGGCCGCCCATGCGCCGGAGATGCTGGCGAGCGTCCGTCAGGCCGTCGCGGACGGCGTCCATTCTGGCGATGCATTCGAATTGGGACCCGCCTTCGCCCAGGCGCCTCGCGTTTCGATCGATGTCGCGGTGATGGAAAAGACCGATCGGGCCGCCGTTCTGCCCATCGACCATGACTGGTCCGATGTCGGGTCATGGCCGGCGATCTGGGCCCTGTCGCCGCATGACCTGGCGGGCAACAGCGTCGAAGGCGCCGCGGTCGCCGGCGAGAGCGAGGATTGCCTCGTTCGCGCCGGGCCGGGCATGGAGGTGATCGCGCTTGGCCTGAAGTCGGTCGCGGTGATCGCCGAGGATGGCAAGGTCCTGGTGAGCGACATGGCCAGGTCCGCCGACCTCAAGGCGGCCTTGCAGGATTTGCGGAATACGGCGCGCGGCGCGCCGGTCGCAAAGGCGGGCGAGGTCGCCGGTCGCCTGAGCCGGTGGCTGCGGCAAAGCGCTCTGCCGCTTTGGTGGTCCTTCGGCGCCGACCATGTCGGCGGCGGGTTTCATGAGGCTTTGGAGCGGGATCTCACGCCGGCCGGGGCCACACGGCGCACGCGCGTTCAGGCCCGCCAGATCCAGGTCTACGCCGCCGCCGGCCTCGCCGGCTGGCCGGGTCCCTGGCGCGACGCGGTCGATCACGGGCTCGCCGATCTGTTCGATCATCGCCAGCGCGCGGATGGACTGTTTCACGGCCTGACCGATACCCGTGGCTCGCCGCTCGATGGCGCCGGCCCGCTCTACGACCAGGCCTTCGTCCTTTTGGCCCTGGCGACGGCCGCCCGCGCGTGGCCGGAACGAGCCGATGATTTGCGCGCCCGAGGCCTGGCCCTCGGCGCCGCGGTCCGGCAAGCCTTCGCCCACGATGGCGGCGGTTTCCGGGCCTCGACGTCGCGGGCCCTGTTCCTGGCCGATCCGATCATGCACCTTTTCGAGGCCTCCCTCGCCTGGATCGAGGCGGACGACATCCCGTTCTGGAACACCCTCGCCGACGAACTGGCCGATCTTTTCCTCACCCGGATGTATGAGCCTAAGGGCGCGCGCATCCGCGAAGCCTTCGACGCCGACTGGCGCCCGGCGCCTGGCCCGGAGGGACGTATCCTCATGCCCGGCCATCACTATGAGTGGGCCTGGCTGCTTGAGTGCTGGGCCCTGCGCCTTGGCCGCGCTGACGCCCGCGCTGTCGCCCGCGCCCTTTACGCCTCGGCCGAGCGGGGCGTGGACCCGGCGAGCGGCCTGGTGGTCGACGCCCTGCGCGAGGACTTCTCCATCGATCGCGGAAGCTCGCGGCTCTGGCCCCAGACCGAGCGGGTCAAGGCGGCGCTGCTGCTGGCGCCGGCGGAAGAGGCGGACGCCGCGCCGTATCTCGCCTCGGCTGTCCAGGCGGCGCGGGCGTCGGAGCGCTACCTCGACCCGGCGGCGCCGGGCCTCTGGACCGATACGCCGATCGTCGGCGGCGCGCCCGAACCGGCGGCGGCCCTGGCCAGCTCCTTCTACCACATCGCCGGCGCCATCCTCGCCCTGGAGGGCGCCCAGGCCCGGCTCGCTTCCGCGGCCTGAGCCGCGAGCGCTCGGTTTTCATTCGCGCGGCCCTGGTCTAAGCCTCCCGCCCGGCCAACAGAGCGAGAGAGTCCCCCGCATGACCCAGATCATCGACATCGTCGCGCGCGAGATCCTCGACAGCCGGGGCAACCCCACCGTGGAGGTGGACGTGACTTTGGAGGACGGCGCCTTCGGCCGCGCCGCCGTGCCGTCCGGCGCCTCGACCGGCGTGCATGAGGCGGTGGAGCGCCGCGACGGCGACGAGCGCTATGGCGGCAAGGGCGTCCAAGGCGCCGTGGCCGCGGTCAACGGCGATATCTATGACGCCCTCACCGGATCGGAGGCCGAGGATCAGCGCCGGCTCGATGCCCTGCTGATCGAGCTGGATGGAACCGCCGACAAGAGCCGGCTGGGGGCCAACGCCATCCTCGGCGTCAGCCTCGCCACCGCCAAGGCCGCCGCCGTCGCCGCCGGCCTGCCGCTCTATAAATATGTTGGCGGCGTCGGCGCGCGGGTGCTGCCCACGCCGATGATGAACATCATCAACGGCGGCGCCCACGCCGACAATCCGATCGACATCCAGGAATTCATGATCCTGCCCACCGGGGCGCCGACCTTCTCCGAGGCTCTGCGCATGGGCGCCGAGATCTTCCATTCGCTGAAGACGGCGCTCAAGGACGCCGGCCACAACACCAATGTCGGCGACGAGGGCGGGTTCGCCCCCAACCTCGCCAGCGCCGAGGCCGCGCTCGCCTTCATCGTCGCCGCCGGCGATAAGGCCGGCTACCGCGCCGGCGAGGACTATCAGCTGGGCCTCGACGTCGCCGCCAGCGAGGTGTTCAAGAACGGCCGCTATGAATTGGCCGGCGAGGGCAAGAGCCTCGACCGGGCCGGCATGGTCGACTATCTCGCCGGCCTCGTCGCCCGCTTCCCCATCGTCTCCATCGAGGACGGCTGCGCCGAGGATGATCTCGAAGGCTGGGCCCTGATGACCCAGACCCTGGGGGCCAAGATCCAGCTGGTCGGCGACGATGTCTTCGTCACCAATCCGGCGCGCCTTGGCATGGGCATCGAGAAGGGCCTCGCCAACGCCATACTGATCAAGGTCAACCAGATCGGCACGCTGTCCGAGACCCTGGACGCCGTCGACATGGCCCATCGCGCATCCTATGGCGCGGTGATGAGCCACCGCTCGGGCGAGACCGAGGACGCCACCATCGCCGACCTCGCCGTCGCCACCAACTGCGGCCAGATCAAGACCGGCTCCCTGGCCCGCTCCGACCGCCTGGCCAAATACAACCAGCTCCTGCGCATCGAGGAGCAACTCGGCGACCAGGCGGTGTACGCCGGCGCCAAGTCGATCAAGCGGCTCTGATCTCTTCTCCCAAAGGGAGAAGAAGGGGCCCGTGGCGAAGCCATGGGAAGATGAGGGGTTACTTTGCCCGCCTGCGCAACCCCTCACCCTCCCGTCGCGGAGCGACGGGCCCCTCCCTCTCGTTGGCGTGGGAGAGGTGTTCGAGAAGCCGCCCCATTAGCCTTGCGTTAAGCCCCCGCGCCGATACCCTCGTCTCTCCGCCCAAGGGTTGAGTCGCCTGAATGTTTCCGCGCCTGCAGACCTATTTGCCGACCGCCGTCCTGGCGTTCCTTATCTTTTTCTTCGCCTTCCATGCCCTCACCGGCGATCGCGGCCTGCTGCTGGCCAAGCAGAGGCGCGAGGCCCAAGCGGCCAAACAGACCGAGCTTGCCCAGTTGCAAGCCCAGCGCCTGGATCTGGAGGCCCGCGCCCGTTTCCTGCGCGACCGGAGCCTTTCCGCCGACTTGCTTGAAGAGAGGGCCCACGCCCTCCTAGGCTTTGCCGATCCCAGGGACTATGTGATCCGCACGACCCCCGCACACGGCTGACGCTCCGGCGCCGCCGCGTCGGCGGCCGGACATTGGGATGTGAGGGATCGGGAATATGGCGCGGCGCACCGCCCAGGCGACCAAGAAGGCCAAGGCCGCGACGCCCGGCCTGCCGCCGCCCGACTGGCTGGCCTTCTATCGCGACATGCTGCTGATCCGCCGCTTCGAGGAGCGCGCCGGCCAGCTCTATGGCATGGGGCTGATCGGCGGCTTCTGCCATCTCTACATCGGCCAGGAAGCCATCGCCGTGGGCATGCAGTCGATCAAGCAGCCGGGCGATCAGGTGATCACCGGCTATCGCCAGCACGGCCATATGATCGCCGCCGGCATCGACCCCAAGATCGTCATGGCCGAGCTTACCGGCCGCGCCCCCGGGGCCTCCAAGGGCAAGGGCGGCTCGATGCACATGTTCTCGGTCGAGGACGACTTCTATGGCGGCCACGGCATCGTCGGCGCCCAGGTCAGCCTCGGCACGGGCCTGGCGCTCGCCAATCGCTATCGCGACGACGGCAAGGTGGCGTTCGTCTATTTCGGCGACGGCGCCGCCAACCAGGGCCAGGTCTATGAGAGCTTCAACATGGCCGAGCTTTGGCGCCTGCCGGCCGTCTATGTGATCGAGAACAACCAGTACGCCATGGGCACCAGCGTCGAGCGCTCATCCTCCGAGACCCACCTCTTCAAGCGCGGGGCCAGCTTCAATATCCCCGGCGCCGAGGTCGACGGCATGGATATCGCCGCCGTGCGCGAGGCCGGCCTCAAGGCCGCCGACCATGCTCGCGGCGGCAAGGGCCCGTTCATCCTGGAGATGAAGACCTATCGCTATCGCGGCCACTCCATGAGCGATCCGGGCAAATACCGGACCCGCGAGGAGATCGACGACATCCGCAAGACCCGCGATCCGATCGAGCATCTGCGCGACAAGCTGGAGGCCGACGGCCTCGCCGACGAGGCGGCGCTCAAGGCCATCGACGGCGAGGTCAAGGCGATCATCGCCGACGCGGCCGAGTTCGCCCGCACCGCCCCCGAGCCCGATCCGGCCGAACTCTACACCGACGTCTATCTGGAGAGCGCCGCGTGACCGACGTTCTCATGCCGGCCCTCTCGCCGACCATGGAGGAAGGGACCCTGGCCAAGTGGCTGGTGAAGGTCGGCGACGCCGTCAAATCGGGCGATGTGATCGCCGAGATCGAGACCGACAAGGCGACCATGGAGGTCGAGGCCGTCGACGAGGGCGTGGTCGAGGCCCTGCTGACGCCCGAGGGCGCCGAGGGGGTGAAGGTCAACACTCCCATCGCCCGCCTGAGCGGCGGCGAGCCTTCGGCTAAAGAGCCCGAGACCGTCAAGCCGGAGCCCGCGCCCGCGCAAACCCTCTCCTCCCCCCTTGGGGGAGGGGGACCCCGAAGGGGTGGAGGGGGCCATCCCGAGCCCGTCACCCTCGAGGAATTCCCCGCCGGGGCCAAGCTGATCAAGACCAGCGTCCGCGACGCCCTGCGCGACGCCATGGCCGAGGAGATGCGCCGCGATCCGGACGTCTTCCTGATGGGCGAGGAGGTGGCTCAGTATCAGGGCGCCTACAAGGTCAGCCGCGACCTCCTGGAGGAGTTCACCGCTAGGCGCGTCATCGACACCCCGATCACCGAGCATGGCTTCGCTGGCCTCGGCGTCGGCGCGGCCATGGCCGGCCTCAAGCCGATCGTCGAGTTCATGACCTTCAACTTCGCCATGCAGGCCATTGATCAGATTATCAATTCAGCGGCGAAGACTCTGTATATGTCCGGCGGCCAGATCCGCTGCGCCGTGGTGTTCCGCGGGCCCAATGGCGCCGCCGCCCGTGTCGCCGCCCAGCACAGCCAGGACTATTCGAGCTGGTATGGCCATGTGCCGGGCCTCAAGGTCGTGGCGCCCTACGACGCCGCCGACGCAAAGGGCCTGCTCAAATCCGCCATCCGCGATCCCAATCCGGTGGTCTTCCTGGAAAACGAGATGCTCTACGGCCACGAGGGCGATGTGCCCGACGTGGCCGACTGGCTGGTGCCGATCGGCAAGGCCAGGGTGCGGCGGATCGGCGATGGCGTCACCATCGTCGCCCACTCGCGCATGGTTGGCCTGGCGCTCGAAGCGGCCGAGGCCTTGGCCGGCGAGGGGCTGGAAGCCGAGGTGATCGACCTGCGTAGCCTTCGCCCCCTCGATCACGCCACCGTGGTCGCCAGCGTGATGAAGACCAACCGGCTGGTCACGGTGGAGGAGGGGTGGGGTCCCTATGGCGTCGGCGCCGAGGTCGCCACGCGGGTCATGGAGGAAGCCTTCGACTATCTCGACGCCCCGCCGGCCCGGGTCTGCCAGGAGGATGTGCCGCTGCCCTACGCCGCCAACCTCGAACACCTGTCGATCCCGTCGGTGGCCAAGATCGTGGCCGCCGCCAAGGCGGTCGCCTACCGATGAGCGAGGCGCCTTTCACCTGGCGCGCCGGCGGTTGTCATTGCGGCGCCGTCCGCTTCGAGGCCGCCTTGCCGGCGCATATCGAGGCCCAGGCGTGCAACTGCTCGATCTGCGCCAAGACCGGCTTCATCCACATCATCGTCCCGGAGAGCCGCTTTCGCCTGACGAGCGGCGCCGAGGCCCTGACGAGCTACAGCTTCAACACCCACACCGCCCGCCACCTGTTCTGCGGCGTGTGCGGGATCAAGAGCTTCTATCGCCCTCGCTCCAATCCAGACGGCTGGTCGATCAGCGCCCGCTGTCTGGACGACTTCGACGCCCTCGATATCGAGATCACCGACTTCGACGGCCGTGACTGGGAGCGGCATGGCGCTAAGCTCGCGCATCTCTCCAAGGAGGCGTCATGACCGACATTCTGATGCCGGCGCTCTCGCCGACCATGGAGGAGGGGACCCTCGCCAAATGGCTGGTCAAGGCCGGCGACGCCGTCCGCTCCGGCGATGTCATCGCCGAGATCGAGACCGACAAGGCGACCATGGAGGTCGAGGCCGTCGACGAGGGCGTGGTCGAATCCATCCTCGTCCCGGAGGGGACCGAGGGCGTGAAGATCAACACCCCCATCGCCCGCCTGGGCGGCGGCGACGCGCCCGCGCCCCCAGCCCGGCCTTCGGCCGCACGTCCCCCGAAGGGGGAAGAGAAAACCCCGGCGCCGGACGCGCCTCTCTCCTCTCCCCCTGGGGGGGGAGGACCGCGAAGCGTTGGAGGGGGTTCCGCCCCACCGCCTCGCGCCGGTGGGGAACGCATTCTCGCTTCGCCGTTGGCCAGGCGCTTGGCCGCCCAGCTCGGCGTCGACCTCGCCACGGTGAAGGGCTCCGGCCCGCACGGCCGCGTCATCCGCCGCGATGTCGAGGGCCTGAGGGGCGCTCCGGCCTCACGCGCGCCGGCGTTGGCTCAGGCGCCACGTCAGGCCCAGAGCCTCGAACAGATGGGCATAGCCCCGGGCTCCTACGACCTTGTTCCCCTGACCGGCATGAACAAGACCGTCGCGCGGCGCATGACCGATAGCGCTCGGGATGTGCCGCACTTTCCCCTGACCATCGATCTGGAAATCGACGCCCTGCTGGCCGGGCGGGCGAAGATCAACGCCCTCTTGGAAGCCGACGGCGTCAAGGTCAGCGTCAATGATCTGATCATCAAGGCCGCCGCCACGGCCCTGGGGCGCGTCCCCGCCGCCAACGCCAGCTATACGCCCGAGGGCCTCGCCTTCCACCATCACGCCGATATCGCCGTGGCCGTGGCCATCGATGGCGGCCTGATCACCCCCATCGTCCGCGCCGCAGAGACCAAGGGCCTCGCCCAGATCGCCCGGGAGATGAAGGATCTGGCCGAGCGGGCCCGAGCCAAGAAGCTCAAGCCCGAGGAATATCAGGGCGGGACCTTCTCGATATCCAATCTCGGCATGTTTGGGATCAAGACCTTCGCCTCGATCATCAATGAGCCCCAGGGCGCCATCCTCTCCGTCGGCGCCGGCGAAAAGCGGGCGGTGGTCCGAGGCGAGGCGATCGTCGCCGCCACCGTGATGACCGTCACCCTGACCTGCGATCATCGGGTGGTCGACGGCGCCATCGGCGCGCGCTGGCTCGCCGCCTTCAAGGCCATGATCGAAGATCCGATAACCATGCTCGTGTGAACAATTGGGGTACAATTGATGAGTGTTTATGACTTCACCGCCCAGACCCTGGAGGGCCAGCCCGTCCCCCTGTCGGACTACCGCGGCCAGGTGCTGCTGATCGTCAACACCGCCAGCAAATGCGGCTTCACCCCCCAGTACGCCGGCCTCGAGGCGTTATATGAGAAATACCGCGATAAGGGCCTGACAATCCTAGGCTTTCCCTGCAATCAATTCGGGTCTCAGGAGCCTGGAAACGCCGAGGAGATCGCCAACTTCTGTTCGCTCACCTACGACGTCAAATTCCCGATGATGGCCAAGGTCGACGTCAACGGCGCCGCCGCCCATCCCCTTTGGGCCTGGCTCAAAAAAGAGAAGAAGGGCCTCCTCGGCAGCGAAGGCGTGAAGTGGAATTTCACTAAGTTTCTCATAGATCGCCAGGGTGAAGTCGTGGCCCGCTTCGCCCCCAACATCGAGCCCAAAGCCCTGGAGAGCGCCATCGAGGCCCTGCTCTGATGGCCGACGCCTTCGATCTGGTGGTGATCGGCGCGGGGCCTGGAGGCTATGTCGCCGCCATCCGCGCGGGCCAGCTTGGCCTGAAGACCGCCATCGTCGAGCGCGAAGCCCTGGGCGGGGTATGCCTGAACTGGGGCTGCATCCCCACCAAGGCCCTCCTGAAATCCGGCGAAGTCTATGAACAGCTTGGACATTTGGCCGACTATGGCCTGTCCGTCGAGAGCCGCGCCTACGACTTCACCATGGTGATCGAGCGCTCGCGCAAGGTGGCCAAACAGCTGTCCTCCGGCGTCGCCTTCCTGATGAAGAAGAACAAGGTCGAGGTGGTCGAAGGGACCGCGCGGCTGGAGAAGGCGACCGGCGCCCCCAAGGTCGTGGTGGCGCTCAAAGCCGGCGGCGAGCGGACGCTGACCGCCAAGTCGGTGATCCTGGCCACCGGCGCGCGGGCCCGCACGATCCCGGCCGTGGGCCTCGCGCCTGATGGCGAGCGGATCTGGACCTATCGGGAAGCCATGGTTCCGAAGGTCGCGCCGAAGTCGCTGCTGGTGGTGGGGTCAGGCGCCATCGGCATAGAATTCGCCAGCTTTTACCGTGCTCTCGGATCGGAAGTTACGGTGATCGAGGCTCTGCCGCGCATCCTCCCAGTGGAGGACGAGGAGATATCGGCTCTGGCCCAGAAAGCCTTCCAGAAACGCGGCATCCAGTTCCGCGTCGGGGCCAAGGTGGTCAAGCTCGCCGCCGGCAAATCCGGCGTCAGCCTCGACCTCGCGGCCGAGGGCAAGACCGAGACGCTGAAGGCCGACGTCGCCATCGTCGCGGTCGGCATCGACGCCAATACCGAGGATCTCGGACTTGAGGCGCTCGGCGTGAAGATCGATCGCGGCCATGTGGTCATCGACAGCCATGGCGCCACCAATGTGCCTGGGCTTTACGCCATCGGCGATATCGCCGGCCCGCCGTGGCTGGCGCACAAGGCGAGCCACGAGGGCGTCCATTGCGTCGAGCACATCGCCGGCCTCGCCGGCGATAATCTCACCGCCGCCATCCCCGGCTGCACCTACGCCACGCCCCAGGTCGCCTCGATCGGCCTGACCGAAGCCCAGGCCAAGGCCAAGGGCCTGGAGGTCAAGGTTGGTCACTTCCCGTTCCGCGCCAACGGCAAGGCCATCGCCTCGGGCGAGACCGACGGCCTGGTCAAGACCGTCTTCGACGCCTCGACCGGCGCCCTGATCGGGGCCCATATGATCGGCGGCGAGGTCACCGAGATGATCCAGGGCTATGCGCTGGCCATGACCATGGAAGCCACCGAGGCCGACCTCTTCGCCACCATCTATCCCCATCCCACCATGAGCGAAGCCATGCACGAGGCGGCCCTCGACGCCTATGGCCGCGCCCTGCACATCTGAAACCTAAAGGAGACGCCTTCATGGGGTCCGTCGCCATCGCCTGTTACAAGCCGCGCCCCGGCCACGAAGCGGCGCTGCTCGATCTTGTCCGAGGTCACCTGCCGCCACTGCGCGCGCTCGGCCTCGTCACCGACCGCGAACCGATCGTGGTCCGCTGCGCCGATGGGACGATCATCGAGATCTTCGAATGGGTCTCGAAGGAGGCCATCGCCGCCGCGCACACCGATCCCATCGTTCAGGACCTGTGGAAGGCGTTCGAAGCGGCCTGCTGGTACGAAACCCCGGCCAATATCCCCGAATTCCAGAACATGTTCTCCCATTTCGAGCCGGTCTGAAGTCGGCTGCCGATCAGGATCGAACACCTTCGGCCTCGACGATCCGCTGGATGGCCACATAGTCGGTCTTACCCGAGCCCAGCACTGGTATTTCGGCGGCTCTAACGATCCGGCGGGGGATGGCGAGGTCGGTCGCGCCGGTGATGTGGGCCTGCTCGAGCAGCTTGGTCACGTCGGCGTCCTGGCGATCGGTGACGAGTATCAGCCGCTCGCCCTTCTTGGCGTCCGGCAGAGAAATTACCGCATGCCGCGACTCCGGCCATACGGCGGAGGCGAGATCCTCGGCGGCGGTGAGCGAAACCATTTCGCCGCCGATCTTGGCGAAACGCTTCACCCGGCCAAGGATGGTGATCCAGCCGTCATCGGTCATTTCCACCACGTCGCCGGTGTCATGCCAGCCGTCGGGCGGCGGCTCCAACTTGCCTTGCGCGTCGAGGTAGCCGGTCATGATATTGGGGCCGCGCACGAACAGGCGCCCGCCTCGGGCGATCCCCTCGACCGATTCGATGCGGGTCTGGATGCCAGGCAGCAAGCCGCCGACCGTGCCGTGGCGATTGTCGTTCGGTTTGTTCACCGCGATCACAGGCGAGGCTTCCGTCGCGCCATAGCCTTCCAGCAGGGGCACCGACCCGAATCGCTCGGCGATCAAATGATGGGTCTCCTCCCGCACCCGCTCGGCGCCGCAGACGACGAACTTCAGCCCCGATAGATCGCCGGTGTCGGCCGCGCGGGCGTACTGGTTCACGAAGGTGTCGGTAGCCAGGAGAATGCTGGCCTTGCTGTCTCGGATCAACGCCGGGATCAGCTTCACGTGCAAAGGGCTCGGATATTGGAAGGCCTTCATCCCGGTGAGGATCGGCAGAAGCACCCCGCCGGTCAGGCCGAAACAGTGGAAGACGGGCAGGGGATTGAACATCACCCAGTCCGGGTCGAGTTCGATATGGGCCGCTACCTGGACCACATTGGCCAGCAGATTGGCGTGGCTCAGCACCACGCCGCGTGGTGCGCCGAAACTGCCCGAGGTGAAGAGAATAACGGCCGCGTCGCTCGGGTTTACCTTGGCCCTGGCCTGGCGGGCTAAGAGCGAGGCGCCAAGCGCCAGCACCCGGTCCGCGCCGCCGATCGTGCGGCGCACATCCTCCAGATAAATGATCTCGCAGCGGTCCTCCAAGGCGTCGATCAGATCGTGCAGCTTGCCTTGTTCGATGAAGCGATGGGAGGTCAGCACCCGCTCGACGCCGGCTAGCTTCACCGCCGCGCGCAGATTGCGCAGGCCGGCGGTGAAATTGAGCATGGCCGGGATACGGCCAAAGGCGTGCAGGCCGAAGAAAGTCACCACCGCCGCCGAACTCGAGGGCAGCAGCACGCCGACGCGCTCTCCACGCGTTGTCTTGCCGGCTATCTTTCGCCCCAGCGCGAAGCTGGCGCGGATGAGATCGGTGTAGGAAAGAGGTGCGCGCTCCTGATCCTCTAATATTGCCCGCCGCGCACCGTATTCGCTGGCGGCGTCGAGCAGGGCGTCGAAGACGGTGCGCTGGGCCTTCCGGGCGTCAAAAACGCGCTCCATGGACGGCGATTCCTCCCTTGCGCCCCCTTCACGCGTCTTGGTGGGCTTGCGGCGAGGCTATAGGCGCGATGGCGGCTTGAAAAGCGCTGGACCGTTAGGACGGCTTGATCGCAAGGCCGGAAGAGACGATCTAAGCCTTATGGCCACCGTCATCGAACGGCTTCAGCCGCGCGCGAGGCGGCACCCGGAAAAGCAGTCCCGGCCGGAGACGCCGCTGCTGCGCAAACCGCCGTGGCTGCGCGTTCGCGCGCCTGGCTCTCCTGGCTACAACGAGACCCGCGCCATCGTTCGCGAGCACGGTCTGGTTACGGTCTGCGAGGAGGCGGCCTGCCCCAATATCGGTGAGTGCTGGAGCCAGTCCCACGCCACCATGATGATCATGGGCGGAACGTGCACCCGGGCCTGCGCCTTCTGCAATGTCGCCACCGGCCGGCCTGACGACCTCGATACCACCGAACCCGCTCGCGTCGCCGCGGCGGTCGCGGCCATGGGACTCAAGCACGTGGTCATCACTTCGGTGGACAGGGACGACCTCGCCGACGGCGGCGCCGCGCATTTCGCCGCCACGGTCGCCGCCATCCGCGCGGCCGCGCCAGCCACCACTGTGGAGATTCTCACGCCGGACTTCCTGCGCAAGCCGGTCGCGGCGGCCGAACAGGTGATCGACGCCAAGCCCGATGTGTTCAACCACAACCTCGAGACGGTGCCTCGGCTCTATCTCTCCATCCGGCCGGGCGCGCGCTACTACCATTCTCTGCGCCTCTTGGAGCGGGTGAAGGAGCGCGCGCCCGAGCTCTTCACCAAGTCCGGCCTGATGGTCGGCCTTGGCGAGACCAAGGAGGAGGTGATGCAGGTGATGGACGACATGCGCTCGGCTGGCGTCGATTTCATAACCATCGGCCAGTATCTGCAGCCCACCCGCAAGCATGCGGCGATCGACCGCTTCGTTTCCCCAGAGGAATTCGCCGCTTTTGAGACGATCGCCAGAGCCAAGGGGTTTCTGATGGTATCGGCGAGCCCGCTGACGCGGTCATCCCATCACGCGGGCGCCGACTTCGCCCGCCTCAAGGCCGCTCGCCTGGCTCAGGAGCCCGCTTGCGCCACGGTCTGACCCGCGTTCTTCCCTACCGGCCGGATCAGCTGTTCGATCTTGTCGGCGATGTGGAGCGCTATCCCGACTTCATCAAATGGCTCACGGCCATGCAGGTCTCGAACCGCCGAGAGGTGGCGGCCGGCGTGACGGATGTAGACGCCGAAGCCAAGGTGAAGTTCTCGATTATCAACGAGCGGTTCGCCACGCGGGTGCGGCTTGATCGGCCGAACCTGGCGATTGATGTCTCCCTCCTTTCAGGCCCATTTCGTCACCTGGAAAACCACTGGCGTTTCACGCGTCATCCGAGGGGCGCCGAACTCGCGTTCGAGATCGATTTCGAACTCGGATCGCGCCTGCTGCAAGGCTTGCTCGGGGCCAATCTCGACAAGGCGGTCAAGTCGCTGGTGGCGTCCTTTGAGCGGCGCGCCAAAGCGCTCTATGGATAAGCGCATGGAACCTTCGGCATCACACTGGCTCCTCAAAACCGAGCCCACGAAATATTCGTTCGACGACCTGGTCCGCGACGGCAAGACCGTCTGGGATGGCGTACGCAACAATCAGGCGGCGCTCTATTTGAAGGCCATGCAGGTTGGCGACACCGCCTTCATCTATCATTCCCAGATCGGGCTGGCGGTCGTCGGATTGGCCAAGATCGTCCGCACCGCTTTCCTCGACCCCAGCGACCCGCAGGGCCGCTTCGTCGCCGTCGAAATCGCCCCGGTCCGCGCCCTGGCGCGGCCGGTCACGCTGGCGGAGATGAAGGCCAATCCAAAACTCGCCGGAATGGCCATGTTCCGCCAGTTCAGGCTCTCGGTCTCGCCGGTGACAGCGGAGGAATGGTCGACGATATTGGCGATGGCGGGGGAGAAGGTCGCCTAAGCGCTGACCTATCTCAGCCGATCCCTCAACATCTCCAGCGCCGTCTGCACCGACGCCATCTGGATGTCCCAGCGATCGTCGAGTTCGAACATCTCCATGCGGTGATGCACCGATTGGTTGGCGCGCGCGGTGGCGAAATGGACGGTGCCCACCGGCTTCATCGGCGTGCCGCCGCCCGGGCCGGCGACCCCGGTGATCGAAACCGAAACGTGCGCGTGGGAATGTTCGACCGCGCCCTCGGCCATCATCCTGGCGATTGGCTCCGAAACAGCGCCGAGATCGGCGATCAAGTCTCCCGAAACGCCCAACATCTCCTGCTTGGCCCGGTTGGTGTAGGCGACGAAACCGCGCTCGAAGACGTCCGAGGCGCCAGGGATCGAACAGATCGCCGCGGCCACAAGGCCGCCGGTGCAGCTTTCGGCGGTGACGATGCGCAGGGATCGCTCGCGTGCGTCGTCTATCACCAGGCGGGCCAGGGTCTCGATTTCGAGGGAAAACATGCTCGCCGCTCCGCCAATGATTCTTGCAATCTAGATTGGTGTCTCCACCGCCGCCACGGCCTGGGCGGCGAGGCCTTCTTCGCGCCCGGTGAAGCCCATGGCTTCGGTGGTGGTGGCCTTCACGCTGACGCGATCCAGGGGAAGGCCCAGGATCTCGGCCACCCGTGCGCGCATGGCTTCTCGGTGAAGTTTGATCTTCGGCCGCTCACAGATGAGTGTCACATCGACATTGATCACCCGGCCGCCGCGCGCGGCCACCATGGCCATGGCGTGGGCCAGGAAGGCGGAGGAGGCAGCGCCCTTCCATTGCGGATCGCTGGGTGGAAAGTGATCGCCGATATCGCCTTCTCCAATGGCGCCCAGCAGGGCGTCTGTCAGGGCGTGCAGGCCGGCGTCGGCGTCGGAGTGACCGATCAGGGCGCGGTCGTGGGCGATCTTCACGCCGCATAGCCACACACCGTCGCCCGGCCCGAAACGGTGGGCGTCGAACCCCTGGCCGATCCGCGTTACGCGCGCGCCGCCCGCCAGCCGTTCGGCCATGGCGAAGTCCTCCGGATAGGTGAGTTTCATGAGCATCGGATCGCCTTCGACCAGCGCGACGATCCCGCCGGCCCGCTCCACGATCTGGGCGTCGTCGGTGGGTGTCTCATCGGCCGGCCATGCGGCGAAGGCGCTGAGGAGCGGGGCGAAACGGAAGGCTTGGGGCGTCTGGGCGCGCATGAGCCCGTTACGGTCGACCGTAACCGGCGCGGCGCCAGTCTCGCCGGTTCGCTTGATAGTATCGACGGCGGGGAGCGCGAGGATGGCCCCCTCGGTGTGCTCAAGGGCCGCCAGAAGCCTGTCGATATGGTCGGCGGTCAGGAACGGCCGGGCGGCGTCGTGAATAAGAACGGATTCTGGCGCTAGCGATGACAAGGCCTTCAGACCGGCCCGAGTGGAATCGACGCGGGCAGCGCCCCCGAGAGTGAGGCGCCAGCCTTCCAGGCCGGCGAAGGCGGCGCGCGCCGTCGGCTCGTCGTCCGGACCGATCACCACCACCACCTGACGCGCGCCGGCGCCAAGCATAGCTTCCAGCGACCAGCGGCAGACCGGTTTGCCTGCGAGAGGACGCCATTGTTTGGCCCCGCCAGGACCCGCCCGAACCCCGGCGCCGGCGGCCACGATCACTCCACAAAAATCCATGCGCCTCATTAGACCGGACCGCCCCGTTGTCCAGGCTTTACCGCGCTGCACAATCTGCCTAAAAAGCGGGCTAGATGAGTGATTGTAAATTAAGCAAAGCCTTAAAAATCGGTGGGGTAGAGGTCCCGGGCCGGGTGTGGATCGCACCCATGACCGGGGTTTCCGACCTGCCGTTCCGCCGTGTCGCCACTCGCCGGGGAGCCGCCTATGTCGCCACCGAGATGGTCGCCTGCGCTCAATTCGCCGAGTCGCGGCCGGACGTGGTGCGCCGCGCGGCCATGGGTGAGGGCCTGCCGCTTATGGTGGTGCAGCTGGTGGGCCGCGAGCCGGAATGGATAGGGGCCGGGGCGCGCCTCGCCGCCGCGGCGGGGGCTCAGATCATCGATCTCAACTTCGGCTGTCCGGCGAAGGAGGTCACCGGCGCACTCTCTGGTTCGGCCCTGATGCGCCATCTCGATCTTGCCCGCCGGCTCATCGCGGCCGCGGTCGACGCGGTCGACATTCCCGTGACGGTCAAGATGCGGCTTGGTTGGGACGACGCCACCCGCAACGCTCCCGAATTGGCCGAGGCGGCGCAGCGCGTCGGCGCATCGGCCGTGACCGTCCATGGGCGCACCCGCCAGCAATTCTATCGGGGCCAGGCGGATTGGGCGGCGGTGAGAGCCGTCAAGGCGGCGGTCTCGATCCCGGTGCTGGTCAATGGCGATATCGTCGATGCTGGATCCGCCCGGAACGCGCTTGAGCTTTCAGGAGCCGACGGCGTGATGATCGGCCGCGGCGCGCCCGGACGGCCCTGGATCGCCACTGAGATTGAGGCCGCACTCGGTGGGCGTCCGTGGTCGGCGCCGGAAGGCGAGACCTTGCTGGCAATCGTCATGGAGCATCTTGAGGAGAGCCTGAGTTTTTACGGTGAGCGTCTGGGGTTGCGGATATTCCGCAAGCATCTGGCGGCCTACGTCGACGCCGCGCCCGGCCCGATGACCGAAGCGGAGCGCCGCGCGGCGCGGAGCTGGCTGTGCCGCCTGGACGATCCGCGGGGAATCCAGTCCGGTCTCCAGCGGATTTGGGCGGCGCCGGCCCAAAGGCTGGCCGCGTGACCAGTTCCCGCGCCTTGACCCGCCGCATGGATATCTCCGAATCCTTTAAGGCCAGCGCCTTTGAGCTTGGTCCCGAACCGGCTCTGGTGCTGGACGGCGACGGCGCCATGGTGGCCGTCAACGAGGCTGCCGAGGCCTTGTTCGGCCAGGGCCTCGCCCTGCTTAGCCGTGGCCGGTTCCGTACGGCCCTGCCGCCGGGATCGCCGCTCGTCGCCTTGATCGATCGTTGCGCGGCCGAATCCGGCGTGGTTCGCGAGCGGGCCTTGCAGGTCAATGTCTTTGGCCACCCACCGTTCGTCGCCGATGGATCGGCGACCCCGCTGGGCGGCGGCGCCGTGCTCCTTACCCTTCGCGTCCGAGCGGCGTCCCTGGCGGCGGAACGGGCGGCCGATGTGGCCGGGCTGCAGTCGGTGGTCGGCCTTGGGCGCATGCTGGCCCACGAGATCAAGAACCCTCTGGCGGGCATCCGCGGCGCGGCCCAGCTGTTGAAGTCGGGCCTGAAGGCCGCCGATATTCCCCTGGCCCAGCTCATCGTCGACGAGACCGAGCGGATCCGCCGGCTGGTCGATCGCATGGAGGCGTTCTCGGACGATGTCGAACCGGTCCGCTCGCCGGTGAATATCCACCGGGTGCTCGACCGCGTCCGAGCCTTGGCCGCCAACGGCGTGGCCGACGGCCTCTCCATTCGAGAGAACTATGACCCGTCCCTCCCGCCGGCGTTCGGCGAGGAGGACCAACTCATTCAGGTTTTCCTCAACCTGGTGAAGAACGCCGCCGAAGCGGCGCGCGCCCGCGGCGATGGGCGCGGCGAGATCGCCATATCGACCGCCTACCGCCATGGCGTGCGAGTCAAGAGCGGCGGCGACAAGGTGATCCACGGCGCGCCTCTGGAGGTGCGAGTGATGGACAATGGCCCCGGCGTGCCGCCGCATCTGCGCGACCACCTTTTCGAACCGTTCGTCACCAGCAAAGCCCATGGCACCGGGCTGGGCCTGGCGCTGGTCGCCAAGATCGTCGCCGTCCATGGCGGTCTGGTCGACTTCGAGACCGAAGCCGGGCGCACCGTCTTTCGCGTGCTGCTGCCAGTGGCTCCGGCCAAGGATCCAAAGGGGAAATCCATCGCATGAACACCGCCGCTCACAAGATCCTGATCGCCGATGACGACGCCTCGATCCGTCTGGTGCTCTCCCAGGCGTTTTCCCGGCTCGGCTATCAGGTTCGCGCGACGGGCAATGCCGCCACCCTGCTGAAATGGGTGACCGATGGCGAGGGCGATCTGGTGATCACCGACGTGGTCATGCCCGACGAGAACGTCTTCAACGTCCTGCCCAAGATCAGGAAGCTACGGCCCAAGCTGCCGATCGTCGTCATGAGCGCCCAGAACACATTGCTCACGGCCGTCAACGCCGCTGAGGTGGGGGTGTTCGATTATATTCCCAAGCCGTTCGATCTCGACGACATGACGGCCACGGCGAAGCGCGCTTTGGCCAGGCCCGCGGACGGTGAGGCGGCCAAGGCCCAGGCCCGCGCCGTGCGCGACGAGCGCCTGCCGCTGATCGGCCGCTCCGCCCCCATGCAAGAGGTCTATCGCACCATCGCCCGCCTGGTGGGAGCCGAGTTGACCGTCCTGGTCCAGGGCGAATCCGGCTCGGGCAAGGCCCTGGTGGCGCGCGCATTGCACGATCTCGGCCGTCGCCGCGAAGGCAAGTTCGTCTCGGTCAATCTGGGGGCGGTGCCGCGCGAGCGGGTGGACAGCGAGCTCTTCGGTCAAGGGGAGGGGAGCGCGGGCAAGCTCGCCGAGGCCGATGGCGGCACACTGTTTTTGGACGAGATCGGCGACATGCCGCTGGATTCGCAAACCCGCCTCCTGCGGGTGTTCGACGGCGCCGATCCGTCGATTAATCCCAAGACCGGCCGCAAGCCGGACGTGCGGGTTATCGCCGCCACCAATCGCGACCTGCGCGCCTTGATCGGCCAGGGCCTGTTCCGCGAAGACCTCTATTTTCGACTCAACGTGGCGCCGATCCGCCTGCCGCCGCTGCGCGATCGCACCGAGGATATTCCAGAGCTCGCCCGGGCCTTCCTGCTGCGGGCCAACCGCGAGGGCCTGCCTTCCAAGACCATTGACCAGGACGCGCTGGACCGGCTGAAGGTCCATGCATGGCCCGGCAACGTCCGCGAACTGGAAAATCTCATCCGGCGGATCTGCGCGCTCTATGCGGAAGAGACCATCACCGCGCGGATCGTCGAGCGAGAGCTGGCCGAACAGGCCGCGCCGCTCAGCGCTGACGGGCCTATCACCCTGGCGACCCTGATCGAGCGGCACTTGGCGTCCTATTTCGCCAGCCAGACCGACGGTATCCCGCCTCCCGGCCTCTATGATCGCGTCCTCGCCGATGTGGAGCGCCCGCTCTTCCAGCTCACCCTGGCGGCCACCCGAGGCAATCAGGTGCGGGCCGCCGAGGTTTTGGGTCTCAACCGCAACACCCTGCGCAAGCGGATCAACGACCTCGGCATCGAAGCCGCGCGGGGTCGGCGGTAGGCTTCACTTCTCCACGGCGGTGAATGGGTGGAGAAGGCCAACGCAAACCGCACTGACGCTCGCGCGCCACAAGGCTGTTGAATTTCCACCACAGTCCAATCTAGACTCGCGCCATGCCGCGTGAAGTGAGTGCGATTATAACGGCGCGGGCGCCCAGCCTGGGGGTCCTCGCCTCGCCGACCGTGATGGGCGGATGCTACGCGGCGGCCGCTATCCTCACAGCCGCGGCCATCGCGCTCGGCTCGTCGCCGGGGCTGACTGGTCCATTGGGGCCGGCCAGTCCCGTGGTGCTTACGCTTTTGGGTTTCGGCCTGCTGATGATCGCCGCGCCAGCGAGCCTTTTGGCCTGGCGCCTTTGGCTCCTGCTCGGCGCTCAGGGCGCCGACGCCGGCGCGCGCCTGCACCTGCGTTTCGTCGCCCTGTTCGCTCTGGCCGCCGTGGCGCCGGCGGTGATCGTGGCGCTGTTCTTCGGCGTCCTGGTGACCCGGGGGGTCGACAGCTGGTTCAGCGCCCGCGTCCAGACGGTGGTGGAGAACTCGGCCACCGTGGCCCGATCCTACATCGAGGAGCAGAAGGACTATATCGGCAGCCACGTGGCGGTGATGGCTCGCGAACTCGACCAGGCCGCGCCAACCCTTTCCGACACCCCGGTGGCGTTTTCCCACTTTCTGGAGGACCTCGCCGCCGACAACGGGTTTTCCAGCGCCTATCTGATCGATCGCGAGGGCAGGGTGCTGGCGCGGGCCGAGCCGGCCGGGGATGCGCCCTTCCTGGTGCCCCCGCCTTCCACCTTCAAGGCGGCCGACGATGGCGACGTTTCGGTCGGCGCGTTCGAATCGGTCGATCTTTTCCGCGCCCTCTATCGGCTGCCAGGCTACGCCGACGCCTATCTCTATGTCACCCGTCCGGTGGACCGGGGCATATTCCGCCACCTGCGCCTGACCGAAGCCTCGCTCGCCGCCTATCGTCAAGCCAAGCTGAGCCGGGCCCGCATCCAGGCCGCCTTTGCCTTCTCCTATCTGGAGACCGTGTTGCTCGTTCTGGTGGGCGCGGTGTGGCTCGGCATGGCGGCGGCGAGCGGCATCGCCGCCCCGGTGGCGAGGCTCGTTCAGGCCGCCGGCCGCGTTTCCAGCGGCGATCTCAGCGCGCGGGTCGACACCGGCAAGGATCCCGAAGAAATCGCCGTGCTCTCCCGGGCCTTCAACCGGATGACCGGCGATCTTCAGGAGCAGCAGGAGGCCCTGCGGACCGCGCATGTGGACGCCGAGTCGCGGCGCCAGTTCACCGAAGCAGTGCTTCTGGGCGTCAGCGCCGGCGTAATCGGCCTCAACCCGCGCGGCCAGGTTTCGGCGATTAATCGCCAGGCGGTGAGGCTCCTGGCTCTGGAAGATCAAGACGTGCGGGGCCGTTCCCTGGGCGAGATCGCGCCGGAATTCGAGCGCGTGGCCTGGAGCGCCGCCGAGCACGCCGGCGAGCCGGAAGAGGATGTCGACGTCACTCGAAGCGGCGAATCGCGGCGGTTGCGGGTGCGCGCGAGCCTCAGCGCCGATGGCCTCGTCTTGACCTTCGACGATATCACCCGGCTGGTGGCCGCCCAGCGCAACGCCGCCTGGCGCGATGTCGCCAGGCGCATCGCCCACGAGATCAAGAACCCACTCACCCCCATCCAGCTGTCGGCCGAGCGGCTTCGCCGCCGCTATCGCAAGGAGATCACCGGCGACCTGGAGGTGTTCGACCGGTGCACCGACACCATCATCCGCCAGGTCGGCGACATCGGGCGGATGGTCGATGAATTTTCCGCCTTCGCGCGCATGCCCGCGCCGATCTTCAGCGAGCATGACGCGGCCGAATTGCTGCGCGAAGCCGCCTTCGCCCAGCGCGTCGCCAATCCGGAAATCTCGGTGGAGATCGGCGAGTCACCCGATGGTCTTCTGCTTAACTGCGATGGCCGAATCGTCGGCCAGGCCCTGACCAATGTGCTGAAGAACGCCGCCGAGGCCGTCGCGGCCCGGCGCGTCGCCACCCCCGGCCTTGAGGGCCGCATTCGCGCGAACCTCACCGTTCGCGACGGACACGCGGACTTCGTGGTGGAGGACAATGGCGTCGGCCTGCCGCCCAAGGATCGCGATCGGCTGACCGAGCCCTACGTCACCACCCGCGCCAAGGGCACGGGCCTGGGCCTCGCCATCGTCAAACGGATTTTGGAGGACCACGGCGGCCGACTCCTGCTCTACGACGCCGCCGAACCTCCGGGCGCGCGGATCGTCCTTTCGTTCCCCATCTCGACGTCGGCTGATGTCTCCCCCTCCGCGTCTCAAGACCAAAAGGTGCAAGCATGACCGGTGACGTTCTGGTTGTGGACGATGAAGCCGATATCCGCGAACTGGTGGCCGCGATACTCCAAGACGAAGGCTATTCGGTGCGCACCGCCGAGGATTCGGAATCCGCCCTGCGCGCCATCCGCGCCCGCAAGCCCTCTCTGGTGGTGCTGGATATCTGGATGAAGGGAGGCGGCCTCGACGGGCTGGAGCTGCTGGACGTGGTCAAGGGCCTCGACGCCGATCTGCCAGTGATCATGATCTCCGGCCACGGCAATATCGAAACCGCGGTCAGCGCCATCAAGCGCGGGGCCTATGACTTCCTGGAAAAGCCATTCAAGTCCGACCGGCTGATGCTGTTGGTCGATCGCGCGCTGGAGGCGGCCGATCTTCGGCGGGAGAACAAGCGGCTGCGGACCCAGGCAATCGTGCCGGACGGTCTAGTCGGCGCCTCGGCGGCCGCCCAGCAGCTTCGCCAGATGATCGCCAAGGTGGCCTCTGCCAACAGCCGGGTGCTGATCTCCGGTCCGCCCGGATCGGGCAAGGAGACAGCCGCGCGCATGATCCATGCCGCCAGCCCTCGGGCGCGGGGGGAGTTCGTCGCCGTTAGCGCCGCGGGCATGACGCCTGAGCGCATGGACCTGGAGCTATTTGGCGAGGAAGGCGAGGGCGGCCGGCCGGCCAAGATCGGCGTCTTCGAACGCGCTCATGGCGGCACCCTCTATGTCGATGATGTCTCCGACATGCCTAGGGAGAGTCAGAGTCGGATCCTGCGGGTGCTGGTGGAGCAACGGTTCCGCAGGGTCGGCGGCGATACAGACGTCCAGGTCGATGTGCGGGTGATCTCATCCACCTCGCGCGATCTGCGCGAGGAGATCGCGGCTGGCCGGCTGAGGGAGGATCTGTTTCACCGGCTCAATGTGGTGCCCCTCAGAGTTCCTGGGCTTTCCGAGCGTCGCGAGGATATCCCCGAGCTCATCAACTACTATATCGATCGGCTAAGCGCCGCCTCGGGCCTTTCGCGGCGACGCCTGGCCGACGACGCCTACGCCACCCTGCAGGTGCAGTCCTGGCCGGGAAACGTGCGCCAGCTTCGCAATGTCGTGGAGCGCATCCTGATTCTGGCCGGCGGTGACCCCTCCGATCCGATTACCGCGGACATGCTGCCGCCGGACGCCAGCGCCGCGCCGGCCGCCGCTGGCCTCGCAGCCGAGCGGATCATCGCCCTGCCTTTGCGCGAGGCGCGGGAGCTGTTCGAGCGCGAGTATCTCAACGCCCAGATCGTGCGGTTTGGCGGCAATATCTCGCGCACCGCCGGGTTCATTGGCATGGAGCGCTCAGCCCTGCATAGGAAGCTGAAATCCCTGGGCTTCGGCAGCGTCAAGGCCGAGGAGGAGATCGGCTGATGGCGCGTGTCGCCTATGTAAACGGCCGGTTCTTCCGCCATGATCAGGCCAGTGTCCATATCGAGGATCGCGGCTTTCAGTTCGCCGACGGCGTCTACGAGGTATGGGCCGTGTTCGGCGGCAAGCTCGCCGACGCCGACGGTCATTTCGATCGCCTCAGCCGCAGCCTCGGCGAACTTCGCATCGCCGAGCCCATGAGTCGCGCGGCGCTGAAGATGGTGCTGGGCCAGGTTCTGCGCCGGAACAGTATCCGCGAGGGGATGGTCTACCTCCAAGTGACCCGCGGCGTCGCCCCGCGCGATCACATCTTCCCCGATCCACCGCCGCCGCCCAGCCTGGTGATCACCGCCAAGGCGGTTGACCGTGTTGCCACCGAAGCCCGCGCCGAACGCGGCGTCGCCGTCATCACCGTCGCCGAAAACCGCTGGGGCCGGTGCGATATCAAGACCGTCGGCCTTCTCCCCAATGTGCTTGCCAAACAGTCGGCTAGGGAGGCGGGCGCGGCCGAAGCCTGGTTCGTCGATGATCTGGGACTCGTCACCGAAGGCGCGGCCAGCAACGCGTGGATCGTCGACAAGAACGGCGCCCTGCGCACCCGCGATATCCAGGCCAACATTCTTCGCGGCATCACCAGGGCGAGCCTCATGGGCGTGGCGCGGGAGGCTGGTCTCACCCTGGAGGAGCGTCCGTTCACCGTGGCCGAGGCGCGGGAGGCGCGCGAAGCCTTCGTTACAGGCGCCGGCTCCCTCGTCTTGCCTGTCGTGAAGGTGGATGGGACAGTGCTGGGCGATGGTGCGCCCGGTCCGGTGGCGAAACAGCTCCGCCGCCTCTATATCGCAGAGGCGCAACGCACCGCGAGGTGAGGCGCGCTAACTCATGTGTGTGGCGAGCCGGCAAGGGCCGCCGATCCAAGAACAACAAAAAAGGGGCGCTGATCCCATGCCGACCGACAAGAAACAGAACCTGCAGGATACCTTCCTCAACAGCGTCCGCCGCACCAAGACGCCGCTCACCATATTCCTGGTCAATGGCGTCAAGCTGCAGGGCGTGGTGAGCTGGTTCGACAACTTCTGCGTGCTCCTGCGCCGCGATGGCCAGGCGCAGCTGGTCTATAAGCACGCCATCTCCACCATCATGCCCGCGCAGCCGGTCCAGCTCTACGAGCCGGCGCTCGATGAAGACGACGATTGAAGCCTAAATCCACCGACAGAAGAGCGCCGGCCCAAAGGGCGCTGGTCGTCCATCCGGTCCGGCGGCGCGATAACCTGACGCGGGCGCCCGCGGCCCGGCTGGACGAGGCCGCCGGCCTCGCCGAGGCCCTCGATCTTGTGGTGGCCGAGCGCCTAATCGCACCTTTGCGCACCACCGCGCCGGCGACCCTGTTTGGCCCCGGCAAGGTCGGCGAGATCGCCGAGACGTGCGCCGCCCAAGATATCGACCTTGTGGTGGTGGACGACGCCCTGACGCCGATCCAGCAGCGCAATCTCGAGCGCGCCTGGAAGGTCAAGGTGATCGACCGCACCGGCCTGATCCTGGAGATTTTCGCCCGCCGCGCCCGGACCAAGGAGGGCCGACTCCAGGTGGAGTTGGCGCGTCTCGACTATGAGCGCTCGCGCCTGGTGCGAACCTGGACCCACCTGGAGCGCCAACGCGGCGGCTTCGGCTTCCTGGGCGGCCCCGGCGAAACCCAGATCGAGGCCGACCGGCGTCTGCTGCTCGACCGGATCGTCAAGCTCAAGACCGATATCGCCGATGTTCGCCGCACCCGCGGCCTTCAGCGGCGCGCCCGTAAGCGCGTACCCTATCCCACGGTGGCGTTGGTCGGCTACACCAACGCCGGCAAGTCGACGCTGTTCAACCGCCTCACCGACTCCAAGGTGTTGGCCAGGGACATGCTTTTCGCCACCCTCGATCCGACCCTGCGCCAGCTTCGCCTTCCCGGCGGGCGGCCGGTGATCCTCTCCGACACCGTGGGCTTCATCTCGGACCTGCCACACGAATTGGTCGAGGCCTTCCGCGCCACCCTCGATGAAGTGCGCGAGGCCGACGTCATTCTCCATGTTCGCGACATCGCCGCGCCCGATTCGGAGGCCGAGGCCGCCGATGTAGCCAAGGTGCTGGATGACCTGGGCCTCGGCGCCGACGCCGGCGACCGGGTGATCGAGGTCTGGAACAAGATCGATCTGCTTTCCGCCGATGCGCGCGAGGAGATCAAGGCCCGGGCCACGCGCGCAGGGGCGGTGGCTCTTTCATCGATCGATGGCGAGGGCCTGGACGATCTCTCCGCCCGCCTCGTCGTTCGGGTGGATGACGCGCCGGAGGTGATATTTCGCTTGGCCCCCTCGGATGGCGAGGCGGTGGCTTGGCTCTATCGCCACGGCCGGGTCACGGCCCGCGAGGAGACCGAAGAGGCGACAATGATCTCCGCACGGCTGGATACGCAGGCCCTGGGGCGGTTCGAGCGCATGCGGCCCATGGCGCATGACGCGCGGGCCACCGGCCAGCCGTGACTGAATTTCCTACCGTCCGGCGAACCGCGCAGGCCTTTTCTGCAGGAACGCCGACACCCCTTCGATAAAGTCGTCGGTCTTGCCGGCGATGGATTGGGTCTGGCGCTCGTTGGTGAGTTGGGCCGACCATTCGTTGTCGAGGCTTTGCCACATGAGCTTGCGGATAAGGCCGAGCGCCTTGGGGCCGTCGGCCATCTCGCGGGCGAGTTTGGTGGCTTCGGCGATCAGATCGGCATCCGGAACGACGCGATTGACCAGACCCCAATCCAGGGCCTTGGCGGCGGGAACGCGCTCGCCCAGCATGGTCATTTCCATGGCCCGGGCCCGGCCGATCAGGCGCGGTAGCAGATAGGTCGAGCCGCCGTCGGGCACCAGGCCGATACGGCGGAAGGCTTGCAGGAAGTAGGCGCTCTCGGCGGCGACCACGAGATCGCCCATCAAGGCCAGAGAGCAACCGACCCCGGCCGCCGCGCCATTGACCGCCGCGACGATCGGCATGGGAAAGTCGCGCATCAGGGTGACGAAGGGGTTGTAGTGCGACTCCAGGGCCGAGCCGGCGTCGGGCCGGCCGTCGGCCTCGGCCGGGCGGCTCGCCGCGCCACCGCCGGAGAGATTGGCGCCCGAGCAGAAGCCACGGCCCTCACCGGTGAGGATCACCGCGCGCGCGCCATCCTCGCCCTTGGCGACGCGGGCGAAGGCGTCGGCCAGTTCGATGATTGTGTCGACGCCGGCGGCGTTCATGGTCGCCGGATCGGCCAGGGTGATTGTGGCGATGCGATCGGCGACGCTAAGCTTGACCTTCTTGTAGTCCACGATGTCCTCCACGGGTTCTTTCGGCTACTAAGGCGAGGGGACGCTGCGGAACGCCAGGAAAATTTAGCGGCCCCAACGGACAGAAAGGGAAGGCGACATGGCCCTAGACACGATTGCCGAGGCGACGACGGCCCAGGATATGAACGCGCTGCTGGCGCGCCAGAAGGCCGCGTACCTGCGCGACGGCGCGCCGACGGCCGAGCAAAGAATCGAGCGCCTCGACCGCTGCATCGGCCTGCTGGTGGACTATCGGACCGAGATCGAGGCGGCGCTCAGCGAAGACTTCGGGGCGCGGGCGCCGGAAACCACCGCCTTCGCCGATGTCGGCTCCTCCATCGGCTCGCTCAAGCATGCCAAGGCCAGCCTTAAGGCCTGGATGCGGCCGAAAAAGCGCAAGACCACCCCGGCGATCCTGGGCCTCTTCGGCGCCAAGGCCGAGGTGCGTTTTCAGCCCAAGGGCGTGGTCGGCATCATCAGTCCGTGGAATTTTCCGGTGAACCTAGCGTTCATGCCGCTGGCCGGCGTACTCGCGGCGGGAAACCGGGCCATGATCAAGCCCTCGGAATACACGCCGGCGACGTCGGCCCTGATGGCACGGATGTTCGGTTCGGTGTTCTCGCCCGAGGAGATCGCTGTGGTGACCGGCGGACCGGATGTGGGCCAGGCTTTCGCCGCGCTGGCCTTCGATCACCTGGTGTTCACCGGCGCCACCTCGATCGCCGCCCACGTCATGCGCGCGGCGGCGGACAATCTGACGCCGCTTACTCTGGAGCTGGGGGGCAAGAGCCCGGTGATCCTCGGCCGCTCGGCCGACATGAAGACCGCCGCGGCCCGGATCATGAACGGCAAGACCATGAACGCCGGTCAGATCTGTCTGGCGCCCGACTATGTGATGGTTCCGGCTGATCGGCTGGAGGCGTTCGTCGGCGAGGCCCAAAGCGCGGTCAAGGCCATGTATCCGACCATCAAGGATAATCCCGACTACACCGCCATTATTTCGCAGAAGCACTACGACCGTATCACCGGCTATGTGGACGAGGCCCGCGCGGCCGGCGCCAAGGTGGTGGAGATCAAGCCGGACAGCGAAGATCTTTCGCAGCAGGAGCATCGCCGGATCGCCCCCACCCTGATCATTGAACCGGGTGATGACTTGAAGGTGATGAAGGAAGAGATCTTCGGGCCGGTGCTGCCCGTGAAGAGCTACAAATCGGTCAACGAGGCCGTGGCCTACGTCAACGCCCATGATCGGCCCCTCGGCCTTTACTATTTCGGTGACGACGCGGCGGAGCGCGAAAAGGTGGTGACCGACACCACCTCCGGCGGGGTGACGGTCAACGACGTCATATTCCACGTCGCTCAGGAGGATCTGCCCTTCGGCGGCGTCGGGCCTTCAGGCATGGGGAGCTATCACGGCAAGGACGGCTTCCGCGAGTTTAGCCACGCCAAGGCGATCTACAGCCAGCTCAAGAACGACCTCCCGCAACTGAAGGCGTTGCGTCCGCCCTATGGGCCGGCGATCCGGAAGTTTTTGGCCGGGGCGATCACGAGATAGGGCGATCTCTTTCCTCCCGGGAGGGAGGAGACAAGACCTACTCCTCGGCCGACGCCCGTATGGGAATGGGCCGGGCGAGAAAAGCCGGCAGGTCGGCGCCGAAGCCGACAACGCGAGCGTCGTCGTCATCGCGGGGTGGGACCGGCTGGACGCCTCGCTGGCTCGCCTGCGCCGGGCGGGATTGGACGGGTGCGGGGCTCGGGTTGCGCGGCTGGCGTTCGCGCCGGCGTTCAGGGCGCGCCTCGGGCTCGGCGGCCGCGCGCGCCGGTTCCGGCGCCGGCTCTGGTGCGGGTGTCGCCGCCACGGTGGGAACCAGCGGCTCCATCGAAACGACGGAGGTCTCCGAAGCCGGCCGCCCACGCGAGCGTTCGCGGCCGCCGCGACCGCTTTCCGAACGTTCCGGGCGGCGGCTGGTCTTACTCCGCGGTTCAGCCTTCACCTGACTCCAATCGACGTCGAGTTTGACTTCCTCCGGCGTGCTGCCGGTGAGCTTGAGAACCTTGTCCAGCGAGCGGCCATCGGCCGGGGTGATGATCATGAAGGTCTGGCCGGTCTTGCCGGCCCGGCCCGTGCGACCGATCCGGTGCACATAGTCGTCGGCGTGATGCGGCACGTCGTAGTTGAAGATGTGGCTCACGTCGGGGATGTCGAGGCCCCGGGCGGCGACGTCCGAAGCCACGAGCAGCTTCAACTCGCCTTTGCGGAACGCCTCCAGGGTGCGCGTACGCATGCTTTGGTCGAGGTCGCCGTGAATCGGCGAGGCGTCGAAGCCGTGTTTCTTCAAGGACTTGGCGACAATGTCCACTTCCGACTTGCGGTTGCAGAAGACGATGCCGTTCTTCACGTCCGGCAAGCCGATCAGGGCGCGGAGGGCCACCCGCTTGCTGGCCGGATCGGCGTTGGGAATGCGCACCAGATGCTGGGCGATGTTTTCGTTGGTGGTGGCCGGCCGGGAGGCTTCGACGCGCACCGGGTCGTTAAGGAACTGTTTGGTAAGCCGGGTGATCTCCGGGGGCATGGTGGCGGAGAAAAACAGAGTCTGTTTCTTGACCGGGGTCAATTTGAAGATTCGCTCGATATCGGGGATGAAGCCCATGTCGAGCATCCGATCGGCTTCGTCGACCACCATGATCTGCACCCCGGTGAGCAGCAGCTTGCCGCGCTCGAAGTGGTCGAGCAGGCGGCCGGGCGTCGCGATCAGCACGTCGACGCCGCGATCCAGCTTCATTTCCTGATCGCCGAAGGAGACCCCGCCGATCAGAAGGGCCCAGGTCAGTTTCTGGCCCTTGGAATACTTGTCGAAGGCCATGGCCACTTGGTCGGCCAGTTCGCGGGTTGGCGCGATTACCAGGGAGCGGGGCATCCGGGCCTTGGAGCGGCCGGCGACCAGCCGATCGATCATCGGCAGGGTGAAGGCGGCGGTCTTGCCCGTACCGGTCTGGGCGATGCCCAGAACGTCGCGTCCAGCCAGGGCGATGGGGATGGCCTGGGCCTGGATCGGGGTGGCCACGGTATAGCCGGTATCGGCCACCGCCTCTAGGGTCGGAGCGCTCAGCCCCAGTTCGGAAAAGTCTGTCATGCCTTGAAGTGCGGCGAGCGCGGGATCATCCGGCGCGAAAGATACGCGCTCGACGCCGGGGCTCGGGCGAGGCGGAACATAGGGGCTGTGAAGGTTAAGTCAATGCGCCGAAGAAGACTTTAAGCTGATGGCCCCGATCAGGCCGCCGAAGTCTTGATCGCGCCGCCGATACGTCCCGGCGCTGTCTCGCTCATCAAGGTCATCGCCGCCAGGCCGATCGCGACCGCCGCGCCCAAATACCAGGCGGGGGCGAGGGGATCGCCCGTTATCCGGATCAGCCAGGTGACAATGAACTGGGTGGTTCCCCCAAAGGTGGAGATTGCCAGGGCGTAGATCGTCGCCAGGGCGCCGGAGCGGACACGCCTTGGCAGGGATTCGGTGACGCTGACCAGGACTGAACTGCTGGAGATATTGCCGGGTATCGTGAGGATGGCCGTGGCGCCCAGGAGCGCCCAGGCGGTGCGATAGTGGGCGATGGCCCAGAAACAGGGAAACACCGCCACCAGCAGGAAAGCCCAGGGAATCATCATCACCGGCCGGCGCCCGAAACGGTCGCTAAGCCAACCGCCAAGGGTATCGAACACCACGCCGCACAAGCCCACCGTCACCGTCGCTCCGAACGCCAGGTTTGACGCCATGCCGAGGGTGACCGTCGCATAGGTGGTCATATAGCTCATGACATAGGCCGCGATCGTGCCGGCCCCCAGCATGACGAGCGCCAGTATGGCAATCTTGAGATAGGGCCGAAATCCGGCCGGCCCTAGATCCACGTCCAGTTCGACGCCATCATGCAGGGTTTCGGCTAGGCGGGTGCGCATGATCAAGCCGAACGGAACCACGGCCGCGCCGACCATGAAGGCGATCCGCCAGCCCCAGCCATCCAATTGGCTGGGGCTGAGAAGATTGGAAAGGGCGAGGCCCATCAGCCCGGCGGTCAGAATCGCGGCGTCCTGGGTGGCGTATTGAAGGGAGACATAGAAGCCGCGCCGGTTGAGCGGCGAGGCCTCGATCAGGTAGGCGGTGCTGGGGCCGACCTCGCCACCCAGCGCGAAACCCTGCGCCAAGCGGAAAGCGATAGCGAGGATCGGCGCGGCGATGCCGATCTGGGCGTAGGAAGGCGTAAGCGCCAAGCCGATGATAGCGGCTCCCATCAGGGCGAAGGAGACCATCATGGCTGGCTTGCGGCCGACCCGATCGCCCATGGCCCCGATGACCATGGCGCCAAGCGGCCTGGTCAGGAATCCGGCCCCAAACGTCGCCAGCGAAGCCAGCAGGCTCGAGGTCGGGTCGTGTGAGGGAAAGAAGGTTCGCCCGATCTGGGTGGCGAAGAAGGCGTAGGTCAGGAAGTCATAGAACTGCAGGGCGTTGCCGACGACCACCGCGGCCACTTGGCCGGCGGGAAGGCCATTCCTGGCCTTGAGAATAGTTTCGTTCTGCTCGGCTACCGGCATGTTCGCCCTTCTGAGCTAGGCGTCGTTGTTGGAAGCGGCCGATGCGCCGGTCAAGCCTTGTCAGGGCTCGCGCCGGAAATCACCGTTCGGTGCCATCGCGACGCCCAGACATGTTCAAGCTTGACAATTTTGTCTGGCGCCGTGAGCTTCGAGGTTAAACCGCCTACCGTGGTGGTCTTGGGGGGGAAATCATGATCGAGACAATACGTCGGGTTGCGCGCGTGACCGTATGCGCCACCCTAGGTGCATGGGTGGCGGCCTGCGCCACGGTAACCCGCGGTACACATGAGGCTTGGACGGTGCAAACCGTCCCGCCGGGCGCGGCGGTCAAGACCACAACGGGCATGGCCTGCGACGCAACGCCCTGCACCTTTCGAATGGAGCGCAAAAATTCGTTCAGCGTCACTATTACCAAGCCCGGTTACAAGACTTACCAGGGCGAGGTGGTGAGCGCGGTCGCGGGCGCCGGCGGCGCGGCCTTTGCCGGTAACGTCCTGGTTGGCGGACTCATCGGTGCCGGCGTGGATGCGTCCGATGGCGCGATGGACAATCTTAAGCCCGATCCGATGCTCGTGACCTTGGAACCGGTCGATCCGGCGCCGCCAGCGGCGACTGCGGCCGCAACTCCAGTGACTGCAAGCGCGGTTTCGATGACGCCCGCAACCTCCGGTGCGCCCGCAGCCGCTAGCGCAACGATTCCAGCGGCGACCAAATCGCCAGCGACGCCCGCAGCTCAGTCGGGGGTCAAATCCCCGGCCCCGCCCAGCTAGACGTCCACATCCGCCGCGGCGAATTCGGCGTTTTCCTGGATGAAGCGGAAACGCAGCTCGGGTTTGCGGCCCATCAGGGTCTCGACCAGGGATTCGACGACCTCCTCCGCCCGAGGCAAGCTGACCCGCGCCAGGGTGCGGGTCTTGGGGTCCATGGTGGTTTCCTTGAGCTGGGCGGGCATCATTTCGCCCAGGCCTTTGAAGCGGCCAATCTCCGGCTTCTTGCCCTTGAAGGTGGTGGCCAGCAATTCGTCCCGGTGGGCGTCGTCACGCGCGTAGGCGCTCTTGCCGCCATGACTGAGCCGGTAAAGCGGAGGCAGGGCGAGATAGAGCTTTCCGTTTCGGATCAGATCCGGCGTCATCCGATAGAAAAAGGTGATGAGCAGGGAGGCGATGTGGGCGCCATCCACGTCGGCGTCGGTCATGATGATCACCCGCTCGTAGCGCAGATCCTCTTCCCGGTAGCGCGCGCCGCTCAGCACCCCCAGGGCGAGCATCAGATCGGAAAGCTCCTTGTTGCCGCCGGTCTTGTCGGCCGTGGCCGAGGCGACGTTGAGGATCTTGCCGCGCAGAGGGAGGATCGCCTGACTGCGGCGGTCGCGGGCCTGTTTGGCCGAGCCGCCGGCGCTGTCGCCCTCGACGATGAAAATCTCCGTCCCGTCGGTCGCCTGGCCGGAGCAGTCGGCGAGCTTGCCGGGCAGGCGAAGCTTGCGGGTGGCCGAGGCCCTGGCGACTTCCTTGTCCTTGCGCCGTTTGAGCCGCTCCTCGGCCCGGTCGGCGACGAAGGCCAGGAGCGCGCTGGCCGATTTGGGCTGGGCGGTCAGCCAATGGTCGAAGGGATCACGAAGCGCGCTCTCCACGAGGCGCTGGGCGTCGGTCGAGGATAGACGCTCCTTGGTCTGGCCCTGGAATTCCGGATTCCTGACGAAAACGCTGATCAAAGCCCCGGCCTGGGCGATGACGTCGTCGGCGGTGATCACCAGGCCCCGCTTGTCGTTGGTGAGCTCGGCCCAGGCCTTGAGGCCACGGGTCAGCACGGCGCGCAGGCCCGCCTCGTGCGTGCCGCCCTCCGGCGTCGGCACGGTATTGCAATAGGAGCGCATGAAGCCGTCGGCCTCCCCGAAGCCGGCCGGCGTCCACGCCACCGCCCATTCCACGGCGCCGGCCTCCCCCTGGCGCTCGATGCGGCCGGCGAAGGGTTCTGGCGTCACCGTCTCCAACCCCTGAGTGTTCTCGGCCAGGAAGTCGGCCAGACCGCCGGGGAAGTGGAACGTGGCCTCGGCAGGCGTCTGGTCGGAGAGGCGCTCGGTCGCGCAGCGCCAGCGAATTTCGACGCCGCGGAAGAGATAGGCCTTGGACCTGGCCATCCGGTAGAGCCGCGCCGGGCGAAAGGCCACGTCCCCGCCGAAGATCACCGGGTCGGGGGCGAAGGTGATCGAGGTGCCGTGTTTGCGCGTGGGCGCGATACGCTCCAGCGCGGAGGTCGGCCGGCCGCGCGAAAAGGTCTGGCGCCACTCGAAGCCATCCTTCCAGGCGGTGATCTCCACGCGTTCGGAAAGGGCGTTGACCACCGAAACGCCAACGCCGTGCAGGCCGCCGGAGGTCTCATAGGCCTTGCCGGAGAATTTCCCGCCCGAGTGCAGGACCGTCATGATCACTTCCAGGGCCGATTTGCCCGGGAACTTCGGATGCGGGTCCACCGGCATGCCTCGGCCATCATCCTTGACGGTGAGGGCGCCTTCGGCGTCGAGACAGACCTCGATGATCTTGGCGTGGCCGGCCACCGCCTCGTCCATGGCGTTGTCCAGCACCTCGGCGAAGAGGTGATGCAGGGCCCGTTCATCGACGCCGCCGATGTACATGCCCGGGCGCTTGCGCACCGGCTCCAAGCCTTCGAGGACCTCGATATCCTTGGCCGAATAGCCGGAGGGGGGGTGCGCCGGCGCCAGGGCGTCATCGTCGAACAGAAGGGCTTGGGCGGCCTTGGCCATGGCCACTGTTTAGCAGCGATTCGGCGCCCGCGGGTTAGAACCGGGCAGGCGCCACCGCCGACCCACCGGCGGACTCCTAGTCCGCGGCCAGAGATAGGGAGAGATGGCAAAATCGCGTGGCCAAGATGCAACCGCGCATCGTTTGTGAGGACATGCTGAAGCGTTGGGACCGCCAGGCGCCAAGTTCAGCGGCGAGGCGGGCCTGGATCGCCCGCCTCGTGGCCTATTCTAGCATTTGTAATACATGTCGAATTCCACCGGATGCGGATGGAGTTGGAGGCGCATGACCTCCTCCATCTTCAGCTCGATATAGGCGTCGATGAATTCGTCGTCGAAGACGCCGCCCTTCTTGAGGAAGGCCCGATCCTTGTCGAGCGCCTCCAGCGCCTCACGCAGCGAGCCGCACACCTCCGGGACCTTCTTCTGCTCGCGTGGCGGCAGATCGTAGAGGTTCTTATCTTGCGGGCCGCCGGGGTCGAGCTTGTTCTCGATGCCGTCGAGACCGGCCATGAGCAAGGCGGTGAACCCGAGGTACGGGTTGCCCATGGGATCGGGGAACCGCACTTCGATGCGCTTGCCCTTGGGGCTGTCGGTATGCGGGATGCGGATCGAGGCCGACCGGTTGCGGGCCGAATAGGCCAGCTTCACCGGCGCTTCATAGCCAGGCACCAGGCGCTTATAGGAGTTGGTGGTGGAGTTGGTGAAGGCGTTGATCGCCTTGGCGTGTTTGATCACCCCGGCGATGTAATGAAGGCACATGTCCGACAGGCCGGCGTATTTGTCGCCGGCGAAGAGCGGCTTGCCCTTATTCCAGATCGACTGATGTACGTGCATGCCAGAACCGTTGTCGCCGAACATCGGCTTGGCCATGAAGGTGGCGGTCTTGCCGTAGGCGGCGGCGACATTCTGCACCACATATTTATAGAGTTGCAGGCGGTCGGCCATGGTGATCAGGTCGGAGAATTTCAGCCCCAGTTCGTGCTGCGCCGGGGCCACCTCATGGTGGTGCTTTTCGGGCATCATGCCCAGTTCGCCCATCACCGCCAGCATCTCGCCGCGCAGATCCTGAGCTGAGTCCACCGGATTGACCGGGAAGTAGCCGCCCTTGGGGCCCGGGCGGTGGCCCATGTTGCCTTCGGGATATTCCTTGCCGGTATTGGCCGGCAGTTCGATGGAGTCGAAGGAATAGCCCGTGTCGGTGCCCGATGTGGTCCAACGCACGTCGTCGAAGATGAAGAACTCGGCTTCCGGGCCGAAGAACACGGTATCGCCGATGCCCGCCGCCTTCACATAGTTCAGGGCTTTCTTAGCGATCGAGCGCGGATCACGGTTATAGGGCTCGTTGGTGTCGGGGTTCAGCACATCGCAAAAAAGGCACAGTGTCGTCTGCTGATAGAACGGATCGACATAGGCGCTATCCAGATCGGGGCGCAGCTTCATGTCGGACTCGTTGATCGCCTTCCAGCCGGCGATGGAGGAGCCGTCGAACATGGTGCCGTCCGATAGGAAATCGTCGTCGACCAGATCGATGTCGAAGGTGACGTGCTGCATCTTGCCGCGGATGTCGGTGAAGCGGACGTCGACGTATTTGACTTCCTTTTCCTTGATCTGGTTCAGGATGTCCTTGGGTGTCGTCATGCTGGTAAAGTCCCCGTTTTAGTGTCGAAAGAAGATGTAGGCGGTGTTGCGCGTCTAGATCGCGGCGGCGCCGGTCTCGCCGGTCCGGATCCGCACGACCTCAATGATGTCCGATACAAAAATCTTGCCGTCTCCAATGCGTCCCGTGCGCGCCGCGGTCATGATGGCGTCCACCGCGCTGGCGAGTTGATCGTCTCCAACCACCACCTCGACCTTTATCTTAGGCAGGAAATCCACGACGTATTCCGCGCCTCGATAGAGTTCCGTCTGACCCTTCTGGCGACCGAACCCCTTGGCTTCGATCACCGTCATGCCTTGGATTCCGAGTTCCTGGAGCGCTTCCTTCACCTCATCGAGCTTGAATGGCTTGATGATCGCCTCGATTTTCTTCATTCACCCTAACCGGCCAGCCAAGCATCTCGTTGGCTGTGTCCGAACATGGGCCACCGTGCGGACGCAAGTGTCGGTCCTTCGGGGCGATGGCCAATCCGCCGGGGCTCGGGCCGGCGCCTAAAGATTGGGCGCTCTTGTCCAGTTTACGATCAGGCCTCGGCCCCCCCTCCCGCCCAAAAGCGCTTGCGGTCGGCGTCGGCGACCCTAGGATCAAACCATCTAAGCAAAGCGCGCGAAACGCGCCTCGATCCGGATTAACTATGCCGCTTATCTATCTTATCAGACATGGAAAACCCTCTTCGACCTGGGGAGGAGACGACGTCGATCCAGGCCTTGACGCCGCGGGCCAGGCGCAGGCGATCGAAGTCGCCCGGGCGCTGATGAGCCGGCCCGCGTCGGAGCGGCCCAAGCGTGTGGTCAGCTCGCCCCTCCGGCGCTGTCTTGAAACGGCGAAACCGTTGGCCGAGGCCCTGGGCGTCGATATCGAAGTCGACCCGGCCGTCGGCGAAATCCCGACGCCCAAGGCGCTTGGCGCCGCGGAGCGCCCGGCGTGGCTGCGCGCGGCGTTCACCGGCCGTTGGCGGGATATTCAAGGCGACCTCGATTACGATGTCTGGCGCAAGGCTGTGTGCGCCGCGGTGGCCGCCCGACCCGCGACGGCGGTGTTCAGCCACTTCGTGGCCATTAACGCCGTCCTGTCGGTCCTCGCCGACGAGGATCGGGTGATTGGGTTTCGACCGGACCATACCTCGATCAGCACCTTTGGTCTTGGCGACAGCGGCCTCACCCTTTTGGAACGAGGCCGTGAAGCTTCCACTGCGGTGCTTTGAGCGGATCCGCGATCATGCCGGCCCGCGAGATTTTGACGGTGGCGGAAATGTCCGCCGCCGATCGGGCCGCCGAGGCCGCCGGCGCCTCTGGCGTCGAGCTGATGGAACGGGCTGGCGCCGCCGTGGCCGAGGCGATCGCCGCCCGCTTCCCGTTAGGCGAGACGGTGGTGCTCGCCGGGCCTGGAAACAATGGCGGCGACGGTTATGTCGTCGCGCGCCTGCTCAAGGCGCGTGGATGGCCGGTTCGCTTGGCCGCCCTGGCCCCGCCCAAGACCCAGGACGCCATCGCTGTCGCCCGGCGTTGGGAAGGCGCGGTCGATCCGCTGCCCGACAAGGTTCTGAGCGGCGCGCTGGTGGTCGATGCTCTCTTTGGCGCGGGACTCGATCGGCCTCTGAAGGGAGAGTCGGCGCGGCTCGCCAGGGCGTTCGAGAGCGCGGCCGACCGCGTCATCGCGGTGGATACGCCCAGCGGTCTCGCTGGCGATACCGGCCAGCCCCTCGCCGGGATCAGCTTCAAGGCTGGCCTGACCGTGACGTTCCATCGCCGAAAGCCCGCCCACGTGCTTGAGCCGGGGAGAGCGCTCTGTGGCGAGGTGGTGGTGGCCGATATCGGCCTTGGCCAAACCCCCGCGCATCTGTTCGAAAATGCGCCGGAGCTTTGGCTGGGACGATTTCCCTGGCCGGGGGTTTCCGCCCACAAGCATAGTCGCGGTCGATTGATCGTGGTCAGCGGCGAAGCCTGGAGCACGGGCGCGGCGCGTCTGGCGGCGCGAAGCGGCCTGCGGGTGGGCGCTGGACTGGTGACGCTTCTGTCTCCCGCCGACGCGCTGATGATCAACGCCGCGCATCTGGAAGCGGTGATGCTGGCGCCATTCGAGACCGAGCTGGAGCTGGAGGCCGCGGCCTCCGCAGTGGAGGCGGCGGTGATCGGGCCGGCCGCGGGCGTCAGCGAAGCGACTCTCTCCAATGTTCTCGCCCTGGCCCGCACCGGCGCGGCCCTGGTTCTGGACGCCGACGCCCTCACCGTCTTCCGCGACGATCCGGCCGAACTCTTCTCCATTCTCGATCGCGACGATGTGCTCACCCCTCACCCGGGTGAGTTCGAGCGGATTTTCCCCGGTCTCCTCGCCCGCTCGCCCGAGCGCATCACCGCGGCGCGCGCCGCGGCGGCCAAGGCCCAGGCGGTGGTCTTGCTGAAAGGCTCCGACACGGTGATCGCCGCCCCGGACGGCCGGGCCGCGGTCAATATGAACGGAACGCCATGGCTGGCCACCGCCGGGTCCGGCGACGTGCTATCAGGCCTTATCGGGGGCCTGATGGCCCAGGGGATGGAAAGCTTCGCCGCCGCCTGCGCCGGGGCCTGGATCCACGCCGCCTGCGCGGCCGAGTTCGGACCTGGGCTGATCAGCGAGGATTTGCCGGACTTGGCGCCCAATGTATTGAAGCAGTTGAGGGCGCGAGTCGCGTGAACGCCCAGAACGCCTACGGCCAGAGTTCCCTACGGAAACCGACGATGAACACCGCTCCCAGGGTCGCTTTCGCGGCCATTTTCGCCCTTGCCTCGATCGCGCTCGCCATCCCCAGCGCGGATGCGGCCGGCGCCGCGCCGCCGCCGCCCGCGCCGGTCCAGGCGCCCGTCGCGGCGCCCGCTCCGACACATCATAACCATCATCAGGCGCCCTCGCCCGCCATCCACCATACCTCGCACGCGTCTCACGCGGCCAAGGCCGAGCCGGCTCCCTCGCCCGCCACGAAGAAACACAGCGTGCGTGGGCATGCGTCGAAGGAAGAAAAGACCTCCTCGCACGCCGCCAGCCGCCACCACGCCACCGAGGCCAAGAGCGAACACCATCACGCCCACGGATCGAAAAGCCACGCCGCCGAGTCGACTTCGACGAAATCGGGCAAAGCCAAGGTCGGCTCCGCCAAATCGACCAAGGGTAAGTCAACCAAGACCAAGTCGACCAAGACCAAGTCCGGCAAGGGCGCCGCCACCTCGACAGAAACCAAGACGACCTCGCATAGCCATCACCACCGTGGCGAAGCGACCCACACCGCCAACCACCACCATCACGGCGCCAGCGCGTCCTCAAGCCACGGCGGTGAAGAGTCTTCTTCCTCCGGCCACCGCCACGCGCAGCTCTGTCAAGAAGTGATGGAGCACGGCAAATGGACCGAGCAGTGCCGCTAGGGGCTGACCGGCCTGGGCGCGCTCGCGCCGCTCTGGTCTCCCGATAGCCGATCTGGCTTGGCGCCATGTGCGGCATAGCCGGCCTGTTCGGGCCACCGGCCCAGGGCGGCGAGGCGCTCGTGCGCGACATGCTTCGTGTCCTGCGCCACCGCGGCCCGGACGATGAGGGTGTGTGGGGAGGCGAGGGGGCCTGGCTTGGTCATCGGCGCCTTTCGATCATCGACACCTCCGCGGCCGGTCATCAGCCCATGGTTTCGGCCTGCGGCCGCTACGTCATCTCCCTCAATGGCGAAATATATAACTACCCCGCTCTTCGCGAAGACGTCGCCGCCGCCTCGGCTATTGCCTGGAGGGGGCATTCGGACACCGAGGTCCTGGTCGAGGCGATCGCCCGATTTGGTGTCGAGGGGGCGGTGCGGCGTGCGACCGGCATGTTCGCCTGCGCCGTTTGGGACCGGCAAGAGCGCGTGGGCTGGCTGGCGCGGGACCGGTTTGGCGAAAAGCCGCTCTATTGGGCTAGCCACCAAGGTGGCCTCGCCTTCGCTTCCGAGCTGACGGCGCTGGAGAGGGCGCCGGCCCTCCGCGGCGATCTCGATCCCGCCGCGCTCTCTCTCTTCTTTCGCTACGGTTATGTGCCCGCGCCCTATGGCATCTACCGTGCCGTCCGCAAGCTGGAGCCGGGCTGCCTGCTTAGGTGGAAAGAGGGCGAGACGCCGGCGATCACGCCATTCTGGCGCCTGGGCGATCTGGTGGAGGCTGGACATGTCGATCGGCTGACCGATCCCGAACAGGCGGTCGATGAGCTAGATCGGCGGCTGCGGGCCGCCGTTGAAGGTCAGATGGTCTCCGACGTGCCGCTGGGCGCCTTTTTGTCGGGCGGGATCGATTCCTCACTGGTGGTGGCGATCATGCAGGCCGTCTCGCCGCGGCCGGTGCGCACTTTTACCCTCGGCTTCGACTCGCCCGAATTCAACGAGGCCGAACACGCCCTGGCCGTGGCGCGTCATCTCGGAACCGATCACACCGAGCACTATGTCACCACCGCCGACGCCCAGGCGATCGTGCCTTCGCTGGGGGCGATCTACGACGAGCCGTTCGCCGACGCCTCGCAGATCCCGACCTGGCTGATCAGCCGGATCGCCCGCGAGCAAGTGACGGTGTGCCTGACCGGCGATGGCGGCGACGAGATGTTTGGCGGCTATGTTCGCTATCCGGGCGTGCCGCGCCTGTGGAACGCCATCAAGAGCCTGCCGGCGCGAAGCTTCGCCGCCTCGGCCCTGGAATCTCTGCCGCTGGGCTTTATAGACGGGGCCATGGGGTTCCTGGGCCCGCTTGCCCGGCGGTACACCTCCCGTGGCGCGCTTGGCCCCAGCGTGCGGCGCGCGGCCGGCTGGCTTCGCGCGAAGAGCCGCGACGAGCTCTTCGAGATGACCATGAGCGCCTGGTTAAGCCCGGAAACCTTGCTGCTCGACCCGGGACCCGCGTCGGCCTCTTGGCGTTCACCGGCGCCCCGGTTCGACGACGATCTCGAAGCGATGATGTGGCGTGACAGCGTCGACTACCTACCTGGCGACATTCTCTGCAAGGTCGACCGCGCCGCCATGGCGCATGGGCTTGAAACCCGCGTGCCCTTCCTCGATCCCGCCATCGCCGCCTTCGCCTGGCGCGCGCCGGCCTCGATGAAGATCCGGGGTGGCCAAACCAAGTGGCTCCCGCGCCAGGTGCTGAATCGCTATGTGCCCTCGGCTTTGATCGATCGGCCCAAGATGGGCTTTTCCGTTCCTCTGCACGCTTGGTTGACGACGGATCTGCGTGATTGGGCCATGAGCCTGATCGATCCGGTAGTCATTCGCCGCCAGGGCGTTCTCGATCCCAAGGCGGTCGCCGCGGTCTGGCGCGCCTTCCTGGCCGGCGATAGCGGCCTAAGCCATCGCGTTTGGACCGTTCTGATGTTCCAAGCCTGGCAGGTCGAACGCGGCCGATAAGCGAAGCCATATCTGGCTTGGCGAGGAACCGCGGACTCCGCGACGAGTTTTGCAGGAATGAAACAAATATCTTTGCACCGAACGGCGGCGCTTATGGCGACCGCCGCCGCCAGCATCCTTGCGCTCGCCGCCTGCAACAAGGCGCCCCCGCCGGCGCCGCAAAACGCGGCCACAACGGATGCTCAAAACACCAGCGATATGTCCGGAGCGCCGGAAGCCGCGCCTGGGGACAACTCGGGATCATACGCCGCCGGGCCGGCGCCTGCCGCCGCGCCCGCTTTGCCACTGGATCGGTCGCCCCCGGCCGCCCCGGCGCCCGCGGCGGCGGCCCTGCCGCCAGCCCCGGTCGAGGCGCCGTCGCCGCCGGTCCAGCAATATAGATATGTCGACCAGGCCGCCGCTTTGAGCAGCGCCCTGGCCAATGTTCCCCCCAACTATGCGATCGACTATCAGGGCACCAAGCCCTGGGTGTGGCGCGCCCCCAACGGCGGCTACCGCGTCGTCGAAACCATTCCGGGCGGTCAGCGAACCTACTTCTATGCGCCGGGGGCGAGGGCGCCCTACCTGGTGCGCGACACGCAATACACCTACGCCTTCGACAACGGCCGGCTGGCGGTGGTCTATGGCCCGGCGGGCCAAGCTTTGCCGGCCGCCGTCGCGGCGCGTCAGGCCGCGATCGCCGGTCGCTATTTCCAACGCGCCCAGTGGTTGCATGACGCGGCCATGAACAGTCGCAAGGAAGCCGCCTCGGCCGCCGATTGGCGGGCGCATCAAGCGGCCATGGCCGCCCAGCAGGCCGCCCGGGATCGGGATCGCCGCCAGAACGCCGACTGGCGGGCCTGGGAGGCCCAGCAAGGCGGTCCGCCCGCGCCTAATGGTCCGCCGCCGAAGGGGCCCGGCTGGGCGCCTCCGGGTCCTCGGCCGTCTCCCGGCCAGGGGCCAGGTTCGGCGACGCCAGGCCAGGCGCGCCAGCAGGCCAGGGAGGCGCAGCGCTTAAGCCAGGCCCAGGCTCGGGTCGACGATGCGCGCAAGGCATTGGCCGAGGCGCAGGTGCGCAGCGCTAATATGCCGCCCGCTCAGCGCGCCCGCATCCTTCACGCCGCTCAGGTCAGGGTCGACCAGGCGGTTGGAGCGCAGTCGCGGATTGAGGCCGCAGTCGCTAAGCCGCGCTAACCTTCGCGATATTTGCGCCTCCCGCGTCAGACGCCGTATCTAAGGTCGGCCCACGGGAGGGGCGCCCATGCGCGTGATGATAACCGGGACGGCGGGATTTATAGGCTTCCACGTGGCCCGGCGCCTGCTCGCCGGAGGTCATGAGGTGACCGGCGTCGACGGCATGACCCCTTACTATGACGTGCGCCTGAAGGAGGCGCGCACGGCCATCTTGGCGGGTTATCGTGGATTTTCCGGCCACACTTTCATGCTGGAGGACGCTCAGGCGCTTATGGATCTCGCCCAGAGCGTAAGTCCTCAAATCATTGTCCATCTCGCGGCCCAGGCCGGCGTCCGATACAGCCTCGAAAACCCCCGCGCCTACATCGAATCCAATCTGGTCGGGACTTTCAACGTTATGGAAGCGGCGCGGCGTATCGGCGTGGGTCACCTCCTCTTGGCCTCGACGAGCTCCGTCTATGGGGCCAACGAAGCGATCCCGTTCAGGGAGACCGAGCGCGTCGCCCACCCGATGTCTCTTTACGCGGCCACCAAGGAATCGGCCGAGCAGATGACGCATGCCTACAGCCACCTGTGGGATATTCCGACGACGGCCTTTCGCTTCTTCACGGTCTACGGACCCTGGGGGCGGCCCGATATGGCCCTCTTCAAGTTCGTCGCCGCGATTCTGGAGGATCGTGCCATCGACGTCTTCAACAGCGGTGACCTGGAGCGCGATTTCACCTTCATCGATGATCTGATCGAGGCCGTGGTTCGGCTGATGGATTTGCCACCGCGGCGCGGCGCCCCCGTCGCCGGCGATTCCCTCAGCCCGGTCGCCCCCTGGCGCGTGGTCAATATCGGCGGCGGCGCGCCGGTGGCTCTGATGGACTTCATCGGCGAGATCGAACGGCGCCTTGGCCGGAAGGCGCGGCTCAACATGATGCCCATGCAAGCGGGCGACGTTCCCCGCACCTTCGCCGACTCGGCCCTTCTGGAGACCTTGACCGGATATAGGCCCTCAACGCCGGTGTCGGAGGGCGTGGATGCGTTCTGTGATTGGTACGAGGGCTACTATGCGGTGAGTGGGGCGGAGAAAGCCGATCAGTAGAGCGGCGCTCGCCGTCGAAAACTCTCCAAGAAAGCTCGCCCCCATCTCAACTTTGGGGGTTCCGCTCTCGCCGGCGTTGCGCGCCGCGCCTCAAGACACGTCACCACGTCTTCCGCCTGGCAGGGGAGGCCGCTCGTGGGGTGCAGATAGGTGGGGTAGAGGATGAGGGCCGCGGCGGTCAGGGCGTCCAGATCGAGTCGGCGCGTGCGGCGTGGAAAATCGAGGGTGTCGTGGGTCAGGCCCCAGCCGGCGTAGAAGGGGCGCCCGAAGGTCCAGACTTCCTTCCGGCGCAGCAGGGCCTCGAAGCCCGCGAGGGAGGTCATGGTCGCCACGCCGTCCGCCGCCGCTAGACAGGCGTCGATATCCGCCTGGTCCGCGATCGCGTCGGCGAGGCCGGAGGTGGCCGTTTCCGACACCGCGCCCACACGACGTCCGGCCTCCACATCGGGATGTGGCTTGTAGATGATGAAGGCGTCCGGATTCGCATCACGCACGGCCTGAAGCAGGCCGAGGTTGGTGCGCACGTCTTCGCATCCCGTGAGGATCGACTTGTCATCCTCCACCTGGCCTGGAACCAGGAGTTTGAAGCGATCTTTCGGCCAGAGCGGCGACGGCGCGGTGTCGCGCCAAAGATTGTACTTGCTCAGCCCCGCGGCCACGAGGCGTTCGCGGAAGCGAGCCGCGCGGGCCAACAGCGCATCGTCGAACTCGCTCTCCTGGAAAATCACCTCCAGCCGTGAGGACGCCCTAGCGTCGTAGTAGATCCCCAGATCATCAATCACCACCGAAACGGGCAAGCGAAAATCGGAGCCCAATCCCCGCGAGCGGATGAAGCCATCTTCCATTCGGATTACGGGCGTCCCCGCGTCGCTTAGCTTCGCCGCCGCGCCTAATGTTTCCCGACCGGCCCAGAGCGCCACGCGACCGCTGCTTTTCTTGGCGACGGCGGTCGCCGAGGCGGCGCCGAGGTGAAACGTCGTCTTGCCCCTGGGCGAGGAGAAGGCCGCCCGCGCGGTTCCACGCTTCCATGGCGCAAAGCCGAAGCATGCCGTCACGCCGGCGTTGCGGTCGGCGTGATCGCGCAAAGCGATCAGACGCTCGATCGCTTCTTCGGCGGTGGCCGGGGCGCCGGTCACTGGGTCACAATAGCGGGCGTAGAGCAGATAGGCGGCCGCGAAGATCGCCTCTGTATCATGGCGACGGACCCGGCGCGCGCAGGCCATCTCGTCTCGCGTGACGCCCCAGCCGGCGTAGAACGGCATGCCGAAGCAACGCACGGGCAGGCCGCGCATCAGCGCCTCGAAGCCGGTCAGACTGCTGACCGTATAGACGGCGTCCACCCGCGCCAGGATGTCGGCGGCGCGCCAGTCGCCATCCAGCAATCGCACATCGCCGAAGGCGGACGCCGGCAGGCATCCGGTCTTCAGGCCCGCGGCTACCGCTGGATGGCGGCGCACGATGATTTCCGCGCCCGGCTCGTCGCGACGCGCCGCCTCCAACATGGTCAGGAATGTCGATGGGTCCGCCAGACCGCCGGCGATCGCCGCGTCCCCGGCCGTCTGATCCACCACCAGCACCCGGCGCCGGGTCGTGCGGGGTAGCGCGTCCGTCGGCATCGGTGCGCCGGCGTTGGTCTTGGAGAGGCCCGCCTCGACGATCCGGGCCATGGCGGCGCGCGCTCGGGCGCGCAGGGTGTCGCCATCCCAGCCATCCTCGTTCAACAAGATTTCGAGGCGCGAGGGACGCCGGGCGTCGAAATACAGACCGACGTCGTCCACGATCACGCTCATCGGCGGCGCGCCGGATTCGCCCAGCCCCACGGAGCGCAGAAACCCGTCCTCCATGGCCAGATACGGCCAGCCGCGAGCGGCGGCGAGGTCCCGGGCGGCCTTCGAGGTGGGCTTGAACCCCCAGCCGACCACGCTGTCGATGTCCGCGGGCGACCGGCTTGAACGTACGATCCGCCGGCACTCGGGAAGGAACACCTCCAGGTCGCGGATCGCCGCCACCCCGCGCCCGGGCGCAAGGGTCGCCGCATAGACCCGCGCGGCGGTCACCGTTCGTGCAGCGCTTCGTTGGTCTTTCGCGCCAGGGGCGAAAGCAGATAGTCGATGATCGTTCGCCGGCCCGTGCGCACTTCGGCCGTCACGGCCATGCCAGGCAGCAACGGCTCGACCCGGCCGTCGACGACCATGGTCGAGCGATCCAGGCTGATCCTGGCGATATAGGTGGGCGATCCCGACTGTGGCGGCGCGGAGGAAGGCGCCGCGCCGTCGTCGGCCTGACGATCGGCTTGGCTGACGGCGTCACGGCTGACGTCGATGACCTTGCCGTGGATCAGGCCATAGCGGGTGAAATTGAAAGTCTCGATCTTCACCGCGACGTCCTGGCCTGGATGGACGAAGCCGACGTCGCGATTGGGCAGTTGCGCCTCGACAATCAAGTTTTGATTGTCCGGCACCACGATCATAAGCCGCTGGGCCGGCACCACCACGCCGCCCACCGTATGCACCGCCAGTTCCTCCACCACGCCATCGATCGGCGAGCGCATATCGGTCTGGGTGGATTTCTGCTGCGCCTTGACCAGATCCTGGGTGAGCTGATTTTCCTTCTCCTCAGCCTTGGCGAGGTCGGCCAGGACGCCGGCGGCGAACTCCGATGTCGCCTGAGCTTTTTGCCGGGCGAGGGAGGCGCCGGCCGCCTTGGCCTGGTCTGCCCGCGCGGCGTTGACCACCAGATCGCGCTTGGCCTCGCTGAGTTGCTGCTGGGCGTCGAGATAGGCGAAGCTTGTGCCGTAGCCCATGTCGTGCAGCTTCTGGTGAAGCCGTTCCTTCTCGGCAAGCAGGGGCATGCTGGCGTTGAGCTTGGCGATGGTGGCGGCCACCTCGGCCTCCTCCGCCTTCTTCTCGCTGATCTGCTCATCGAGGCTCGACACCTTGGCCGCCTGCTGGTCGATCTGGGCGCGCAGGGCGGCGCGGGCCTGCTCGACATCGTCGGGATTGGCGCCAGCCGGCGCGATCAGTTCTCCGGCCGCCCCGCCGGTCTCGGCCGTACGTTTGAGCGCCTCGAGCCTCGCCACCTCCAATTGCGTCTGACCGAGGTCCCGGGCCAGGCGATCGCGGTCGGCGCTGGTCGCGGTCGGATCCAGTTCGATCAGAAGCTGGCCCGCGCGCACGTGGTCGCCGTCCTGCACGTGGATCGCCCGCACAATTCCCGGATCGAGCGGTTGGATCAGCTTGATCTTGCCGCTGGGCAGTAACCGCCCGGGCGCGGTGGCCAGCACATCCACCTTGCCCAGGAACGCCCAGGCCACCGCGATAAGAAAGAACACGCCAATGACGATGGCCATCGCCCGGCCCGCCGGGGACGGGGGGGTTTCCAAAACCTCCAGAGCGGCCGGCAGAAACTCCCGTTCGTCGACACGATCGAACTGCGAGACGCCTCGGCGCAGCATGCCGGTGAAGGCGGTGGATATCCCTGCCAGGCTCATGCCCCGCGATCCATGGTCACGCCCGTGAGGCCGCCCATGAGGGCGTTCGCTGGTTTTGGCGGCGGGGCCGCGCCGCCCGATTGGAGGCGCCAGAGTTCGGCGTAGCGCCCGCCCGCCCGAAGGAGGCTTTCGTGCGTTCCGTCCTCGATGAGCTGGCCCTGCTCGACGGTGACGATGCGATCGGCGTCCCTCAAGGTGGACAGACGGTGCGCAATCAGCACCACCGTGCGGCCCTGGGTGATGCGCCGCATATTGGCCTGGATCGCCGCTTCGCTTTCATAGTCCAGCGCCGAGGTCGCCTCATCGAAGATCAGGATGCGCGGATTTCCCACCAGGGCCCGGGCGATGGCGATCCGCTGCCTCTGGCCGCCGGAGAGCGAGGCGCCGCGCTCGCCGATCACAGTGCCATAGCCTTCCGGCAGGCCGAGGATGAATTCGTGAGCCCCGGCCAGTTCGGCGGCGGCGATCACTCGCTCCATGCTCATGCCCGGGTCCGCCAGGGCGATGTTTTCGCGCACATTGCGGTTGAAGAGCACGTTCTCCTGCAGCACCACGCCGATCTGGCGGCGCAGCCAGGCCGGATCGACCAGGGAGAGGTCCACTCCATCGATCATCACCCGGCCGGATTCGGGCACATAGAGCCGCTGGATCAGCTTCGCGAGCGTGCTCTTGCCGGATCCCGAGGAGCCGACGATACCGATCACCTGGCCCGCGTCGATCTCCAGAGACACGTCGCGCAGCACGGGTTGGCCGTCCACGCGGTAGCGGAAGGTTATGGCGTCCAGCTTCACCGCGCCCTTGATCGGCGGTAGGCTTGCCTGACCGCTCATGCCCGGTTCCGGCGTGGTGTTGAGGATGTCGCCAAGCCGGTCGATGGAAATCCGCACTTGCTGGAAATCCTGCCAGAGCTGGGCCAGTCGCAGAACCGGGGCGGAGAGCTGAGAGGCGATCATGTTGAACGCCACCAACTCCCCCACCGTCAGCTTGTTGGCGATGACCAGCTGGGCGCCGAAAAAGAGGATCAGCACCGTCGTCACCTTGTTGATCAAGGTGGTGGTCTGGGTGGCGATGTTGCCCACGCCAATGACCTGAAAAGCCGACGACACATAGGCCGCGATCTGCTCTTCCCAGCGCCGCTGCATCACCGGCTCCAGCGCCATCGACTTGACGGTCTCGACGCCGGAGACGGTCTCCACCAGGAACGCCTGGTTCTCGGCGCCACGCTTGAACCGCTCGTTCAGCCGCTCGCGAAAGATGGGGGTCAGACCCAGGCTCAAGCCGACATAGAGGGGGAGGGCGCCAGCGACGATGATGGTCAGCAGCGGGCTGTAGATGAACAGCACCACCAGGAAAATGATGGCGAAGAATAGATCGAGCGCCAGGGTGATCGCCGAGGAGGTCAGGAACTGTCGGATCGTATCCAGCTCGCGCACCCTCGCCACGGTGTCGCCCACCCGGCGGGCCTGGAAATAGGCCATCGGCAGGGCGAATAGGTGCCGGAAGAGCCGGGCGCCCAACTCGACATCGATGCGATTGGAGGTGTGGGCGAACAGATAGGTTCTGAGCCCCCCCAGCACGACCTCGAAAATCGACAGAACACCCAGGCCCAGCGCCAGCACCTCCAGGGTGGAAAGACCCCGGTGGACGAACACCTTGTCGATGATCACCTGGAAGAAAAGCGGGGTGAGCAGGCCGAAAACCTGGAGGAAGAACGAGCCGATCAGCACGTCCATCAGCGGCGCGCGATATTTTTTCACCGCATCGACGAACCAGGCGACGCCAAAACGTGTGTAGGGATCGCTGAGCGTGGCGCGACGCGCCAGCAGGATAAGCCGGCCCGACCAGCGCTCGGCGAACGCCTCGCGGCCGAGAATTTCCGGTTGCGCCGCCAGTGGGTCCTGGACCAACACCTTGCCATCGGCGGCCTTGCCCACCACCAGCCAGCCGCCCGACTTGAGGGCCGCCAGAGCCGGGAGCGGTGTGTTCTCCAGCCGCTGGATATTGCTTGAGATCGCTCGGGCCTTGACCGGGAACTGCTTGGCGGCGCGAAGCATTTCGACCTCGTCCAGGGCGGGGCGTCCGCTCTGATGCAGAATCTCGGCCGCGTCCGCCGGTAGGCCGAGGAGTTGCAGAATGAAGGCGAAGGCGCTGGCGCCTGGATCGGCCGGAATGGGCGCGATATCGGACGCGCTCATCGCGCCGATGTTCATCGCTCCCGCCTTGCCGCCGTCGTCCATCAATCCCCTCTCAAGGACCTTGCCGCGTGTTCAATTACCCTCAAAGCGCCTCGCGGCGAAGCCCAAAGGCGCGCTTCGGGCCGGCGCCGTGTTTTGCGGCGCCGAACGCTTGCCCACCGACTGTCATGAGAATTTCGCAGGTGCGGCAATATGTACAGCTTGACAGGCTCCCGCTGAAAACGCCATCGTTTGCCTGGAGGGCGCGATTTTGACCTCGCTTCACCGGCGAAAGGTCGAATATCTGGGCAGGGGATTGAACCTTGACCTTTGGACCGGTTCGGAAACAAACCCGACCGTGCGCTGTTCGGCCGTTTTATTTACGGCCTGTTCAACAATTCTTTCGTAACGGCGTGTTGGTTTTGCCGGTCAAAGATTTTGTTGGCTTGAACTCGTCTAGGTGTGATTGACATGACCGTGCATGAATCAGTGATCTGCCCGGATGATCTTGGCGAGCTTTTGGCCCTAAATCCAAATTCCGAATTGATCAGGGGCGCGCGCAGGATCGGCGCCTGTCGCTTCAAAAGGCCTATGGACGTTGTCGGCTCGGTCCTTGGTCTTGTGATCTTGTCGCCCATTCTGGTGCTGATCGCCCTTTTCATCCGCATGGGCAGCGCTGGATCGCCGATCTTCGGCCAGCGGCGGACAGGTGAGGGCGGTCGCACATTCGTCATCTACAAGTTTCGCACCATGCGCGTCCTTGAGGATGGCCCCACCATCGTCCAGGCGGCCAGGGACGATGATCGCATAACCGGCTTCGGCCGCTTTCTCAGGCGCACGAGCCTCGATGAGCTGCCCCAGCTGATCAACATTCTCAAGGGCGATATGTCGCTGGTAGGCCCTCGCCCCCATGCTGTCGCGCACGACGAATATTATGGCCTCGCCATCCCCGGCTATAACGAGCGTTTCCTTACCCGGCCCGGCCTCACTGGACTGGCCCAGGTGTCGGGCTTTCGAGGCCGCACCGAGGAACTTCGCGACATGGCCGCGCGTGTGGACAAGGACCTGGAATATATTCGCACATGGTCGATCGGCCTGGATATGCGCATTCTGCTGAAGACCATACTGATCTTCGCCTTCCATCCGGCCGCCTACTAAGGAATTTGGCTGCGCCGATCTAGCCACTCTCCAGCAAATCCCGCGCCCGCGCGAACACCGCCTCGAACATGGCCGGCGTCAGGCGACCGGTATTGGTGTTCAGCCGCGAGCAATGATAGCTGTTGATCAGATTGTAGGCGCCCAACGACGTCTCCGCGCCGTGGCCGGGATTTCCCGCCGACCCCGCCAGCCCTAGCGCCTTCAAGACGTTACGCCGCGCCACATCCCCCAGACTGACGATAACCCGCAGACGGGACAGCCCCTCAATGCGCGCGGCCAGAAAGGGCCGGCAGGCGGCTTCCTCGGCCGGCAAGGGCTTGTTGCCCGGCGGCGCGCATCGCACCGCGTTGGTGATCATGCAATCGATCAGTCTCAGGCCGTCATCTGGTCGTGCTTCATAACGCCCCTCGGCGAAACCAAAGCGGATCAAGGTCTCGTAGAGCAGCACGCCGGCGAAATCGCCGGTAAAGGGTCGGCCGGTGCGATTGGCCCCCTGGCGCCCTGGCGCGAGACCCACCACCAGCAGCCGCGCCGCCGGATCGCCGAAGGAGGGCGCCGGCCCGTTGAACCAGCCTGGATGCGCGGCCCGGTTCGCCGCCCGGTAAAAGGCGAGCCGCGGGCAAAGCGGACATTCATGCGGCGGTTCGGCCTGGTCGGCCGCGGCGCTCATGCGCATTGTCGTCCCGTGGCTTCGGCGTCGCCGTCGCTATAGTGCGGCCGCGCCAGCGGGTGGCTTGAAACGAAGGTCAAGAGAAACTCCTTGAAAACCGCGGTCGCAATCAACCGTCCCGAGGACGCTGTGGTGGTGGCGCTCGGGTCGAATATGCCCGGAAATTTCCCGAGTGTCCGGTCGTTGCTCGAGGAGGCTTTGGCGTGCTTCGATCCGCTTGGCTTTACCGTCCTCGCCCGTTCGCGTTGGTGGCGCTCCGCGGCGTGGCCCGACGCGGCTGGCCCTGGCTACCTCAACGGCGTTGTGGTCGTTGAGACCGGTCTTGGTCCCGCCGAGGTCCTCGCCGGGCTTCTGCGGATCGAGCGCGACTTCGGCCGCCGGCGTGGCGAGGCCAACGCGCCGCGCACTCTCGACCTCGATTTGATCGCTCATGGCCGCCTCGTCATCGATACGCCTGGCCTGATCCTTCCCCACCCGCGCGCGGCCGAGCGCCTGTTCGTCATGGGGCCGCTGGCTGAAATCCTGCCGGCCTGGACCCACCCGGCAATCGGCGAGACATCCGCGGCCCTCGCGCGCCGCGCCACGGTCGGGCGAGACGCCGCGCCGCTAACTACCAACCAGGGTGTTGAATAGCCGCTTGATCAGTTCATCTATCGGATAGGAAAGCAGCCACAGCGGCGCCATGGGCGCCAGCGCCGCGACGCCCAGCCCCACAAGCATGTCCTTGTTCCAGGGAACCAGGTTGAGGCCGCGCACGATCTCCATGGAGTTGGAAAGATCGGCCAGGGATTGGATGTCGCCGGTGCCGAGCAGCACCTCATCGGCCGGCGCCTGCGCGTGCACCCACTTGCTGTCGAAGTCGCTCACATATCGCGAGCCCATGGTCATATAGCTCGCGAGCCCCTCCTGCTTGCAGTTCCACAGCTTGAGAAGAAACAGGAAAAGCGGCGCGACGAAGAGCAAGGTCTCTAGCGCGAGCACCAAGGCGATCATGGGATAGGCGGTCGACAGGGATCCGGCCCCCACCCAGATGGCCTCGGCCAGGGTCGCCGACTGGACCGCCGAAAGCGCGGCCGCCAACGGCATGAACTGGGTCTGCACCACCGCGAGATAGCCGAGCCCCGCGACCCCGTCGGGGTGCGTGGGCGCCAGATACAGTTTCATTCTCGCGATCCGCCACAGCAGCCGCCACCAGACAAGCAGTCGGAACATCCAGCGGAAGAGCAGAAACCGGTACACGGTCATGGCCACGAACCAGTACCAGCCGCCGGCCAGGGTGGCCGGCCCGAGCTCCGTCTCAACGCCCATCGTCGAGCGTAGCCGCGTAAGATCGGCGGTGGGTGTTATCAGCAGTATGCCCGCGGCGAGCAGAAAGCATATGGCGTCCGGCCAGACCGACCGCGCGGCGCGGGTGCTCTGGCCGATCGCCCGCTCCAGATCCGGCGTCGCCGCTTCCGGCGCCACGCCTGATCGCACCAGCATGGTGACGAACGCCCTGACCCTCGGATCGAGCCACGCCTCGCATAAGAAAAAGAGCGGAATCGCCGCCAGGAGGCGCACGTGCGCCCCCACCATTTCCGGCGCCAGCAAACGCTGCTCGTCCCTTTGGGCCAGGGCCAGAATGGCCAACACCAGCCACAGCGCTGGCCCGATCGCCAGACCGAGGGGAAAGCTGTTGCTTTGGCCGCGCACCAGACCCAGGCGACGGCCCCATTGATGGAGCGGGCCGCCGAGCAGCGAGAAATCCTCGAATCGACTCTCGTTATTCATCGTGCTGGCCACGCGACCGCCCTCAACTTCGATTCCCGCGCGACGATTTCATTATTATCCTCCGCGTGTAAGTCCCGACGAGCCCGTATTAGGTCACCTCTAGGTCATTTTGCCGCCTCGCCGATGTATCGATAGGCTGCTTCGTCCTGAAGGGAGATTCCTCGCGATGTCCGCCACCGACGACGCCCCGCTGCCGCCCAGCCTGCCGCCTGATCTGGGGGAAATGCGAACGGTGATGGCGGCGGATCGCACGCTGATGGCCTGGATCCGCACGTCGCTGTCGATGCTCAGCTTCGGTTTCACCATCTACAAGGTTCTTCAGGGCCTTCAGGAAGCCGGCAAGGCGCTCCATCCCAATGCGCCGCAGAAGGCGGGGATGTTTCTCACCGGCATGGGCGTGCTCGCCATGGTGCTGGGCACGGTTCAATACCGGATGACCATGAAGGACCTGAACAAGCTGGATAAATTCTGGACCGGCCGACCGGCGCTGATCATGGCGATGATCCTCTCGGTGCTGGGTGTCTTCCTGTTCTTCAGCATCCTTACAAAGCTGCTTTGACGAGCTTCGCCTTCAACGGGGTCGCTCTTGAGACCACGGCGGCGATCCTTCTGTTCATGGCCGTCTTCATATTCGGCGATCGGGTCCAGCCTCTTCACATCTTCGCTCGCGACCGGCGCGCAGTGATCTCCTTCGCCGCCGGTGTTTCGGCCGCCTATGTCTTCGTGCACGTCATGCCGGAGGTCGCCGCGGCGCGGGACACTTTCGTCCACTCCACCAACCTTCGCCTGCAATACGAAGGCAAGGAGATCTATCTCGTCGCGTTGTTGGGCTTCCTGGTCTTCTATGGCCTGGGCTGGCTGCGGGGCCGGGTGAAGGAGGCGCCCTACGCCCAAGAACGGCTGGATTTTCGCCTGCACATCGGCGGCTACGCCGCCTACGTCTGGCTTGTTTCGTATCTTCTGGTCGACAATCTCGAGGAGACGCCGGCGTCGACGGCCTTCTACGCCGTGGCCATGACCCTGCACTTCCTGACCGTCGACAATGCGCTTCGCGAAGAACACCGCGAGGTTTATCGCCGTGGGGGCCGGTTTCTTCTTGCCGGCATGTGCGCTCTCGGCTGGTTGATCGGCTCGGTTGTCGATCTGCCGCATGACCTGCTGGCCTTGATGATGGCCTTTCTCTCCGGCGCGGTGATCATGAACAGCACCATCATGGAACTGCCGAGCAACGCCGACGGCCGCTTCATCCCGTTCATGGCCGGCGGCCTGCTATACGCATTGTTGCTGCTGCCCCTCGCGTGAACCTCCAAGGGCACTCTCGCCCGAGCGATCCGAAAAGGGTGGGGTTGCTCCCGACCCAGAGAATACCTGGTCAAAGCTTGCTCTAGGACCGCGCCCAAGCCGCCTTCAACAACGCCTCAACCCCCGCATCCACATCCTCCACCCCGCCGATCTTGACCCGGCTTTTCAGCCGCTCCGACCACGACTCCGAAGTCGGCGGGGCCAGCCTTGGATCGGCCTCCGGCGCCACCGCCAAGCCCAGCACCGCCGCGCCCCCCTTCACTGGCCGCAGCGCCGCGAACTGGACCTTGCGCGACCAGGCGGTGTAGCCCTTGCGCGCCGTCTGTATCGTGTCCGGCAGGGCGAGGGCCGTGGTGTTAACCCGCTCGAAGATCGCCCGCGAGGCCGGATCGACCCATAGGGCGTCGACCAGACCTTCGGGCTCGCTCCATGACATGGTCGAACCGAAGGCCTCGGAGATCACCTGGGAGGCCCGGTTCTGCAGGAGGCCGTGGGTGTCCTTGAACCATTTCAGCCGCGCGCGATGACCGGTCTCGGGGCACGTCTTGGCGATCTCCACCCACTGGGCCATGGTCTTGCCCGTGTCGCGCTCCAGGCTGGCGCGTACGGAAGCGAACCACTTGGCTTGTCGCTCGGTGAGGTTTGGCTCGGTCATGGTTCACAGGGGCCGGACTTGTTAGGAGGGGGTTCTTACCAACCGCGTGAGTTTAAGACCCATGAGTCTCGACGGCCAATATGATGAGGCCAATATTTTCTCCCGCATCGTGCGCGGCGAAATTCCGGCGGCCAAGGTGTTCGAAAACGACGACACCCTGGCCTTCATGGACGCCTTCCCCCAGGCGCGAGGCCATACCCTGGTGATCCACAAGCGCGCCCGCGCCCGCAACATCCTCGATATCGCCCCGGGCGATCTTCAGGCGGTGATGGCCACCGTCCAGCGGGTCACCCGCGCCGTCACCGCCGCCCTGACGCCCGACGGGATCGTCGTGACCCAGTTCAACGGCGCTCCCGCCGGCCAGACCATCTTCCATTTACACTTCCACATCATCCCCCGCTGGCAGGGTGTCGAGCTAGCCCGCCACGCCGCGACGATGGGGGATATGGCCGAGCTGAAAGTGCTGGCGGCGGAAATCGGGGCGAGGGTGGAGTAGAGGGAGGCTGTCTTTAAGGGGTGTATTTCGCTACCCTGTCAGATCAAATCCCACCAAATGTTTCACTATTAGACATTTGTTACCCTGCAATGAAGTCAATATGACATTGTCATTTGTCGAAGTGGGATCCTCCAAGATTGCCGATCCACCTAAATCTCCATAATATTTCCAATCTTTGAAATCCTCATCACGAACCTTAATGCAGGAATCCTCTGTGTATATAATTTGAGAAACAGAAACATCGCATTTCCCAGATGTATTCTTTTGTGCGGTAAATGAGGTAATTCCGCTTCCTTCAGAATTTGGCTCTGAAGTGACTGTAGAAAATATTCTTTCGTTTGTGTTATTTTCTGACCATTGGCCAAAATTTGCGTACTTGCTATCATCTTGATGGATAAATTTTACAAGACGATCCAGAGCTCTAGCGCAGTCGTGAAATCCTTTATCATAACCTTGTTGCACTGCCCTAGACAATGGTTCGGCGGAATATGCAGATGGAGCGGAAAGATTTGTCAATAATATTAACGCTGCGGCGCTGAGGCTCGGTGAATTTCTCATTCCATCTCCTACGTCAAGAATTTCCCAGGAAATGCCTGTTGTTTCTTCGTCCTTTAAATTAATCCAGTGCATATCATCCGGATCCGCACTGGTTAGGGAGTATATGCCTTTATAAGATATGCCTAAGCGGTCGAGATATGCTCCGACCATCGCGTTTCCGGGCGCCGTCTCTGACGCTACTCCATTGTCGACGGTGTAGGCGGCGTGGAAGCCAACTTTTGCGCGCGGAGAAATAGTCCTTTTGACTCCAGAAAGCCAAGCGAGGGCACACGCGGAAGCACAAATGTTGTCGAACGATACGGATGTCGAAAAATGTTTTGCGCGTATCTGTTCGCCGATGGAAAGACCCGAGGCTAGGTCACCTCCGGGACTTTTGAGAAACACCACAGCTTGGCCGATCTGTTTCGTTTTTTCCCTAAATAAATTGCCGTCTCCATCAGAAATATTTCCGATGATTGAGATCGCGAATAGATGATCGTCAATCGGCGCAACCACGATGTCGGCTGCGCTGACCGGTGACGCCGCGATACTGACGGAAATTAGCAAGGCCACGGACCGCAAAACGGCAGACCATCGAATCTGTCTGCCCACCTCGGTTCCCCCGCCTAACCTTTGCTGAGCATCGCTCCGCCGAAGGCCGCTTGCAAGACTGTTTCGTACCATCTTGCGTTCGGCAAACTCTTGGCCGTCCGCACCGTGATTGTGAGGCAAGCCGCGTTTCGGCTGCGGTGGCCGCAACCAAAATTTGGAACCTGGGGCGCGCGCTGATTACGTTGCGGACCCTTACCGGGCCGCCATCCCATACAGGGTCTGGCAGACCGAAGGGAAGGATGGCCCGCGTCTAGCCGGTCGCGTCAGACGTTTGGCAACACAGCAAGGGCCACCCTCCAAATCACACCAGCGCCGGTTCTTCCGGTCCGGCCTCGTCCACCGCTTCGTCGTCGACGGTCTCGGCCGCCGGCGGCGGTGCGGTCTTGCCGTCGAAGGCGAAGGTGAGCTTGCCGTCCTGGAGACCGACCTTGACGTGGCCGCCCTTGGCCAGGCGTCCGAACAGGATGTCGTCCGCCAGGGGCCGCTTGATCTGCTCCTGGATCACCCGTCCCAGAGGCCTGGCGCCATAGAGCTCGTCGAAGCCGTTCTTGGCCAGCCAGTCGACCGCCTCCTCGGAGGTCTCGATGGTGACGTGGCGGTCGGCGAGTTGGGCTTCGAGCTGCAGAATGAACTTCTGCACCACCAGACGGATCACTTCGGGCGTCAGCGGCTTGAAGGTCACGATGGCGTCAAGCCGGTTGCGGAATTCCGGCGTGAACAGCTTCTTGATCGCTTCCTCGTCCTGGCCCTCCATCTTGCCGCGGCCAAAGCCGATCGAGTTGCGCTGGGCGTCGGAGGCGCCAGCGTTGGTGGTCATGATCAGGATCACGTTCCTGAAATCGACCTTCTTGCCGTTGGCGTCGGTAAGCACGCCGTGGTCCATGACCTGCAAAAGGATGTTGAACACATCCTGGTGGGCCTTCTCGATCTCGTCGAGGAGGACGACGGCGTGGGGATGCTGATCCACCGCGTCGGTCAAGAGCCCGCCCTGGTCGAAGCCGACGTAGCCGGGAGGCGCGCCGATCAGGCGGCTCACGGTATGGCGCTCCATATATTCGCTCATGTCGAAGCGCAGCAACTCGATGCCAAGGGTCTGGGAGAGCTGGCGCGCCGTCTCGGTCTTGCCGGTGCCGGTGGGGCCGGAGAACAGATAGCAACCGATCGGCTTGTTGGCGTCCCGCAGGCCGGCCCTGGCCATCTTCATGGCCGAGGAGAGTTGCTGAATCGCCTCGGGCTGGCCGAAGACCGCGCCGGTGAGATCGGTTTCGAGCTGCTTGAGCGCTTCGGTGTCCGATTTGGAGACTGACTTTGGCGGGATACGGGCGATCTTGGCCACCACGGCCTCGACCTCCTTGAGCCCGATCACCTTCTTGCGCCGGCTTTCGGGGAGCAGCATCTGCGAGGCGCCCGCCTCGTCGATCACGTCGATGGCTTTGTCGGGCAGTTTGCGGTCGGTGATGTACTTGGCCGAAAGCTCCACCGCCGCCTTGAGCGCTTCGGCGGTGTATTTCAGCTTGTGAAATTCCTCGTAATAGGTCTTCAGGCCCTTGAGGATCTTGATGGTGTCTTCCAGCGATGGCTCGTTGACATCGATCTTCTGGAACCGGCGCACCAGGGCGCGGTCCTTCTCGAAATGCTGGCGGAACTCCTTGTAGGTCGTCGAGCCCATGCACCGAAGCGTGCCCGAGGCCAGGGCGGGCTTGAGCAGGTTCGAGGCGTCCATGGCCCCGCCGCTGGTGGCGCCGGCGCCGATCACCGTATGGATCTCGTCGATGAAGAGGATCGCGTTGTCGTGGTTCTCCAGTTCCTTGATGACCTGTTTGACGCGTTCTTCGAAGTCGCCGCGATAGCGGGTGCCGGCCAGCAGAGAGCCCATATCCAGGCTGAAGATGGTCGCCTCGGCCAGAACGTCCGGCACCTGGTGGCTGACGATCTTGCGCGCCAGGCCCTCGGCGATGGCGGTCTTGCCCACGCCCGGGTCGCCGACCAGCAGCGGATTGTTCTTGGTGCGGCGGCAGAGGATCTGAATGCAGCGCTCGACCTCGTTGCCACGCCCGATCAGGGGATCGACCTTACCCTGGCGGGCTTTCTCGTTGAGGTTGATGCAATAGGCTTCCAGGGCCTCGCCCCCGGTCTTGACCGCCGGTTTGTCCTCCTCGTCGCTCGCGCCCTTGGCCGGCCGAACTTCCGAGGCGCCGGCCTTCTTGGCGATGCCATGGGCGATGAAATTGACCGCGTCATACCGGGTCATCTCCTGCTGCTGCAGGAAGTAGGCCGCGTGGCTCTCGCGCTCGGAAAATACGGCCACCAGCACATTGGCGCCGGTGACATCATCGCGCCCCGAAGACTGGACGTGGATCACCGCCCGCTGGATCACCCGCTGGAAACCCGCAGTCGGCTTGGCGTCTTCGCCGTCGTCCACCACAAGGGATTTCAGTTCGGTGTCGACGTACTGAGTGAGGCTCTTTTTGAGGTCAGCCAGATTGACGTCGCAGGCGCGCATCACCGCGGCGGCGTCGGTGTCGTCGATCAGCGACAGGAGCAGATGCTCCAGCGTCGCATATTCGTGCTTTCGCTGGGTCGCATAGGCGACGGCGCGGTGCAGGGATTCTTCGAGGTTGCGTGAGAACGAAGGCAAATGGGACCTCTCAATCCTTTTCCATGGTGCACTGGAGCGGGTGCTGGTGGCGCCGGGCCGCTTCAATCACCTGAGCGACCTTTGTCTCCGCGACTTCGTAGGTAAACACTCCACACACGCCGACACCATTCTGGTGAACATGCAACATGATTCGCACGGCGCTTTCACGCGACTTGTTGAAGAATCTTTCGAGCACATAGGTGACGAATTCCATCGGCGTATAGTCATCGTTTAAGATCAACACGCGATACATCGACGGCTTCTGGGTCTTGGTCTTCGTCTGAGTGACGACGGCCGTGCCCGTTCCGATGGTCTGTCCACCTTGCTGTTTATCCGCCACGACGGCTCTCCAACGCCGGAGGTGTCTGGCCTCCGGGGCCATTAGATATGGAATCATCGCCCCATTGGAAGGGCCATTCAAGGTCTGGCGCTCAATCGCCTTCAACCTTGCGCCTTTCACGAGGCGCGCGCCCCAGGCCACGGGCGGTAACCACCATCTCGGGGCCAAAGCGCGCTCTAAGCTTGTCCAGCACCTCCTCGCCGACTCTGGCTCTGTCCTCAACTTCGTCAAAGAGATCGGACGCCGGCGCGGCGCTGTCCACAAGATTCGATAGGCCGACGCCGATCAGCCGATAGGCGCGTCCTCGTGCCTCCGACTTGAGCAACTCCCTGGCCACGGCGAACAGCACCTTGGCGGTCTGGGTCGGCATCGAGAGGGTCTTGCGCCGAGTGATGATTCGAAAGTCGGCGCCGCGCAGCTTCAGTGTGACCACCTTGCCGGCGATCTTCTCGGCTCGCACGCCGCGCGACACACGCTCGCAAAGCGGCCAGAGGCGATCTTCCAGGTCGGCGAGCTGGGTCAGATCCTCCTCGAAGGTGGTTTCGGCGCTGTGGCTTTTGCGCTCCTGATCGGGATCGACGGCCCGGGCGTCCTCACCGCGCGATAGCCTGGCGATCCGCGCGCCATTCTCGCCAAAGCGCTCGGCCAATGTCGCCGGATCGGTGCTTTGAAGATCACCCACGGTGCTCAGGCCTGCCGCCTCCAGGTGTCTGGCGAACACGGCGCCGACGCCCGGCAGGATCGACACGGGGCGAGGGGCGAGGACCTTCGCCGCCTCGGCCGCGCCAATGACCGCGAAGCCGCGTGGCTTATCGAACTCCGAGGCGATCTTGGCCAGGAAGCGGTTGGGCGCCAGGCCGATCGAGACGGTGATGCCGACCTCTCGCTCGATCTCGGCCTGGAGCCTCGCGAGGGTCAATGCAGGCGGCGCGCCGTGCAGGCGCTCGGTGCCGGAAAGATCGAGCCACGCCTCGTCCAGCGACAGGGTCTGGACCAGCGGCGTCGCGGTCCGCAGCTTTTCGAAGATCCTCCGGCTCTCGGCGCGATATTTGGTGAAGTCCGGCCGGATGACGATCGCCTGGGGGCAGAGCTTCAGCGCCTTGAACATCGGCATCGCCGACCGCACGCCCGATAGCCTGGCCAAATAGCAGGCCGTCGTCACCACCCCACGCTTGGCCCCGCCCACGATCACCGGCAGGTCGCGCAACTCGGGGCGATCGCGCTTCTCCACCGAGGCGTAGAAGGCGTCGCAGTCCAGATGGCCGATGGCGAGGCTGGTCAGCTCGTCGTGCGCCACCACGCGCGGCGAGGCGCACCGCCCACAGCGCCGGACCGTCGATGTCGCCAGCGTGAGGCAATCGCGGCAGAGACTTGGCAAGGCTAGGCTCTGACGCCCAGAGCCGCGCCGATCGCGGGGCCCAGGCTCGGCCAATCGTCCAGGCGAACATGCCGTTCCGGCGCGCTGGGGGCGAACGGGCGCAGCCGCTCGTCGGCTACAAGCTGGAATCGCCTCACCGCCGGCGCGTGCTCGGCCACCGACTCCAGATTGGGCAACAGGTCATCCACAAACGCGGTGGGACGCCGCGTTCTTGCCGCCAACGCCGCCACCGCCGGTCCCTTGAGGCCGGCGTTGATGATCAGGGGGTAGGGAAAGCCGCGGCTCTCCAGCCACCGGGCGCGGGGCTCGCGGCCATGCGCCGGCGCGTTGGTGAGCACCACGATCGTGGCCTTTCTCGCCAGTTCAGCCAGCGCCTCCCGCGCGCCCGGCGCCGCGTCGATGTGTTCCACATCGGTGGCGAAGAAGCTGTCGAACAGCTCTCGGCCGCGATCCAGATCGACGCAGTCGTCGCCGCCGGCGTGGAAGATGTTCTGGAAGAGGGCGAACTTGGTGATCCGCATTTCATAGCCATGGCCGCCGACGAAGCGCTCGAACCCTTGCATGAACATGGCCAGCACCTCGTCGACGTCGACGACCAGCAGGGGCGTGGTCTCATCGATCGCGACAAGGGCGACTTCAGGCGGCAGGGCGGGGTCGATCGGCACGGGGCGTCTTTCGCGAGCTAACCCGAGCTTAAGGATATTGGTGTGAGTGACGAAGCGGAAACATGTCTTCGGCGAGTCGCGATCGCCGAGACGGAGCTTTTTGGATCTCGGTCTCCATGGTCAAGACGATCCTCATCGTCGAGGACAATGAGCTGAACATGAAGCTCTTTCATGATCTGCTCGCCGCACAGGGCTATGCGATCCTCCAGACCGGCGAGGGCCTGGAGGCGCTGGAGCTGGCGCGTCGACATGTCCCCGATCTGGTGCTGATGGATATTCAGCTCCCCGCCATTTCTGGCCTGGAAGTCACCAGATGGCTCAAGGAAGAGCCGGCCCTGGCCAATATCCCGGTGGTGGCCATTACCGCCTTCGCCATGCGCGGCGACGAGGCAAGGATCCTGGAAGGCGGCTGTGAAGCCTATATCGCCAAGCCGATCTCGGTGTCGCATTTCCTGGCGACGATCCGAGGGCTGCTGGAATAGGGCGCTGAATCAAAAACGCCCACCGGTCACGGTGGGCGCTCGTTGCCAAAGGCTGGCCTAAGCCCTTATTTGATCTTCCCTTCCTTGAACTCGACGTGCTTGCGCACGATCGGGTCGTATTTCTTGACCACCATCTTTTCGGTCATGGTGCGGGCGTTCTTCTTGGTTACATAGAAGAAGCCGGTGTCCGCCGAGGAGTTCAGGCGAATCTTGATGGATGCCGGCTTAGCCATGGTCTCGTCGATCCTTGCGGTCCCGGCGTGAAGCCGGTCGAATTTAAGAAGGCGCGGACAATACGAATCGCCGCTCCAAAGTCAACGGCGCGTTATGCCGGCGTCAAAGATGAACAAGCTGCTGGCGGCCGCGCGCGAAGCGCAGCGACGGCGCGGGCCGGCTCGGATCGGCGAGGCGCAGCGGAATCTCCTTGAGCACGAAACGCGTGACGCTGGGCAGGTCGAGCGCCAAGGCTTCATCGAGATCGACCCAGGCGATCTCGTCGAGTTCTCCGCAATCGGCCTGGCGCTCCAGGCTCAGCAGGCGCTCGGCTTCGGCCATGAAGAACCTTGCGTCGAAGCGCTTGGGCGAGACCGGCGGCGTCACCGCCCGGGCCACGAAGTCCAGGGCCTCAAGGTCGGGCAGGGCGCCTTGGCCGAGGAATTCGCGCCAGGGTCCGGCGGCGATGCGCGCCGGCGCGGGTTTCGCCAGCAGTAGGCCCGCCTCCTCGAAGGTCTCGCGCACCGCCGTCAGGGCGAGCGCCCGGGAGCGGGCAGGTGAGGTGGTCTTTTCCAGGCGCGCGGCGACTTCGGGGCGAAGATCGCTCTCGTAAGGCGCGCGGAAATCGGCGCGATCGATCCGCCCGCCGGGAAACACCCATTTGTCGGGCATGAAGTCGTGGCCGCGGTGGCGCCGGCCCATCAGCACCCGGGGCCGCGCGCGGTCGCGGCGGATCAGGATCAGGGTCGCCGCGTCCCTGGGCCGCACGACCCGGGCGCCACTGGTGGATGGCGCCGGCGCCGGTCCCAGATCATCAAACGCGTGTTCGGTCATGCAAGACCTTAGGCCGCGCGTGGCTGGCGAGGAAAGTCTTCCCTGACGTCACCGGGAGGGGCTTATGCAATCGCCGGGCGGTGCGTTGACAATCGGCTCGGTTGCTTTAGCAAGACAATTCTTGCGACCCATTCTCAAAAACTCCCGAGGCTGACCTGAGCGTGACCTCCGCCAATGCTAGTGGACAATGGTTCGACCGCGCACGCGCGGCGCGCTTCGTCGCCGTGTTCGGGCCAGGGATCGTGGTCATGCTGGCCGACACCGACGTCGGCAGCATCATCACCGCCGGCCAGAGCGGGGTGCAGTGGGGCTATCGCCTCCTGCTGCTGCAGGTTCTGCTCATCCCCATCCTCTTCATGGTGCAGGAGCTCACTGTCCGTCTCGGCATCTTCACCGGGCGCGGCCACGGGGAACTGATCAAGCAGACCTTCGGCCGGGCCTGGGCGTGGGTGTCGGTGGCCGGGCTGGCGATCGCCACCTGCGGCGCCCTGCTGACCGAGCTGTCCGGCGTCGCCGGCGTCGGAGAGCTCTATGGCTTGCCGCGATACATCACCTTGCCGCTCGCCGCCGGCGCCCTGCTCTTGATCGTGATGACCGGCTCCTATCGCCGGGTCGAACGGGCGGCCATCGCCGTGGGCCTTTTCGAATTCACCTTCTTCGGCGTCGCCTGGGTCGCCCATCCGGACCTGGCGACCATGGCCGCCCAGTCGGTCCGGATACCCTTCGCCGACAAGGACTACATGTATCTCGTCGCCGCCAATATCGGCGCGGTGATCATGCCGTGGATGGTCTTTTACCAGCAGTCGGCGGTGGCGGATAAGAAGCTGCGCCCCGAGCATCTGACGGCCGCGCGCTGGGACACCGCCATCGGCGCGATCGTCACCCAGATGGTCATGGCCGCGGTGCTGGTGGCGGCCGCCGCGACCATCGCCGCCCACCACGGGGCGGCCTCCCTCAGCACGGTCGGGGACCTCAGCGCGGCGCTTACGCCCTATCTGGGCGTCGGCTTCGGCAAATTGGTGTTCGGCCTCGGCATCATTGGCGCCGGCATGGTGGCGGCCATCGTTTGTTCCTTGGCGCTGGCCTGGGGCCTGGGCGAAGTCACCGGCTACAAGCATTCGCTGGAGCATCACCCCTTCGAGGCGCGCTGGTTCTACGCCGTCTACGCCTTATCGGTGATCGGGGCGGCGCTGGCCGTGGGTGTGGCCCCCAATCTGGTGTCGCTCAACGTCGGCGTCCAGGTGATGAACGCCCTGCTGCTGCCCGTCGTTCTGGGCTTCCTCATCGCCCTGGCTGTGAAGGCGTTGCCGGAGGAGCGCCGGCTGAAGGGCTGGTATTTCTGGCTGGTGCTCGCCGTCTCGTCTCTGACGTGCCTGCTGGGTGTCTTCGGCGGACTGTCCGGCGCCGGCCTATTTTGAGCGCCGGCCGCGATAGGATCCGCCGCGACCGCCGCCCGGACGGCTTCCTCGCCCGCGTACGCCCAGTCTCGGTCGCCGCGCCGTCGGATCGGCCGGCTCCGGCTCGCTGAGCATTTCGAAGAGAAGGCCGCCGGTGACCGGCGTCGCCTCGCGCAGCCGCACTTCGACCGTCACCCCCAGGCGCCAGCGCGCGCCGGTCCGCTCGCCCACCAGGGTGTGGGCCTTGTCGTCGTGAATGAAATATTCGTCGCCCAGGGTCGAGACCGGCGCTAGGCCATCGGCCCCGGTTTCGGCGAGCCGCACGAACAAGCCAAATCGGGTGACCCCAGTGATCCGACCCTCGAATGTCGCGCCGACCCGGTCTTCAAGAAAGGCCGCCACATAGCGGTCGATGGCCCCGCGCTCGGCGGCCATGGCGCGGCGCTCGGCCAGGGTGATGTGCTCGGCGGTATCCTTCATACGCGCGATGTCCTCGCCGCTCAGGCCATCGTCCCCCAGTCCCAGGGCGCGCACGAGCGCTCGATGCACGATCAGGTCGGCGTAGCGCCGGATCGGCGAAGTGAAGTGGGCGTAGCGGTCAAGGTTGAGGCCGAAGTGGCCGATGTTCTCGGTCGAATAGACCGCCTGCATCTGGGTGCGCAGCACCACCTCATTGACGATTTCGGCGTGCGGTCCGCCGCGGGTCTGGTCCAGCAGGCGGTTGAACCGGTCGGTCCTCGCCGCCTCGCCCTTGGTCCAGGGGATGTCGAGCGTCTCCAGGAATTCCGCCAGGGCGTCCAGCTTCTCGGCGCTCGGCGCATCGTGGACGCGGTAGATCAACGGCGAGCGGCGCTGTTCCAAGGTCTCGGCGGCGCAGACATTGGCCTGGATCATATATTCTTCGATCAGCTTGTGCGCTTCGAGCGAGGCGCGCGGCTGGATCGACGCCACCTCGCCATCGGCCCCGAGGATGATCCGGCGCTCGACCGAGTCGATGGCCAGGGGCGATCGCCGGTCGCGGCCCTTTTTCAGGACTCCATAGGCCGCCCATAGCGGCCCCAACACTCGCTCCATGAGGGGCGACGTGGCTTCATCCGGGCGGCCGTCGATCGCCGCCTGCGCCTGCTCGTAGGAAAGGCTGGCGGCCGAGCGCATCAGGCCGCGCTCGAACCGGTGGCTCCGCTTCCGCCCCTCGGCGTCGAAGACCATGCGGGCGGCGAGGCAGGCCCGGGTCTCGCCCTCGCCCAGCGAGCATAGACCAGCGGACAGCCGCTCGGGCAGCATCGGCTCGACCCGGTCGGGGAAATAGACGCTGTTGCCCTTCTCCCGCGCCGTGCGGTCCAGGGCCGATCCCGGCCGCACATAGGCGGCGACGTCGGCGATGGCGACCCAGACGATCCAGCCATCCGGATTCTTGGGATCGGCGTCCGGCTCGGCGAAAACCGCGTCGTCGTGATCGCGCGCGTCGGCCGGATCGATGGTGATCAAGGGCAGGTGGCGAAGATCGGTGCGGCCCTTGAGCGTCGGCGGTTCGGCGCTCTCGGCTTCCGCCTCGGCTTCCGGCGAAAAGCCGGTCGGAACGCCATGGGTGTGGATCGAGATCAGGGAGGCGGCGCGCGGGTCGTCCTCGCGGCCCAACACCTCGATAAGCTTGCCGCGCTTGGGTCCATGCGGCCGATCGGCGGCGCCGCCCACCTGGGCCAGCACCAGATCGCCATCGCGCAGGTCTCTCGCCTCTGCACCGGCCAGCAGTAGGCTCTCGCGGGAGCGCCGATCCACGGGCTCGAGGCGGATCTCGCGATGAGATTTGCGCACCACGCCCAGGATCCGATGGGCGCTCTGGCCCAACCGCTTGATCAGCCGCGCCTCGCGCTCGCCGTTCTCAAGCGTCTCGAAGCGCACCAGCAGCCGATCGCCGAGACCCGGCGCGCCGGCCACCGCTTCGCCCCGGCCCGGCGCGAGCCGGATCGACGGCGCCTCGGCGCCGGCCTTCACCAGCCGAACGAAAAGATCGCCATCGGCGTCGCGCTCAACCACATCGACGACGGCCACCGGCGGCGGTTCGTCGGCGCGACTCGTGCGTTTTGGAGAGCGGGGCGTCGGCGGGCGTCGGCCCCGGTGAGGCTTGACCATTCGCCCTAAACGCCGATCACGCCGTCTTTTTCGCCGGCGCCTTGGCCTTGGCCGGCGCCTTCTTGCGCTTGGCCGCCGTCTTGGCCGGGGCCTTCGCGGTCGCCACTTTACGTCCGCCGCGCTTGGGCTTCGACGGCGCGCCTTCACGGGCCGTGATCAAGGCGACCGCCTCGTCGAGAGTCAGGGTCGCGGGGTCGGCGCCCCTGGGGATATTGGCGTTGGTCGCTTCGTGTTTCACGTAAGGGCCATAACGGCCAGCCAGCAGCTTCACCGGCTTGCCGGTGACCGGATGGGGGCCCAACTCTTTGGCCGCGGCCTCGGCGCCGTCTCGCGCGCCACGGCCGCCGCCGGCGCGTTTCTCCGCCAGCACGGCCACGGCCCTGTTGAGGCCGACGTCGAACACCTCATCGGCGCCGGCGAGGTTCGCATAGGTTCCGTTGTGCTGCACATAGGGACCATAGCGGCCGATGCCGGCCAGGATCATGCCGCCGTCTTCCGGATGCGGCCCGACCTCGCGCGGCAGGCGCAAGAGACGCAAGGCCTTGTCAAGATCGATGGCGGCCGGCGGCCAGTCCTTAGGCAGGCTGGCGCGCTTGGGCGTATCCGCCGCCTCCTCGACATAGGGGCCAAAACGACCGGCCTTGAGCCAGATCGCGTGGCCGGTGGCCGGATCGACCCCAAGCTCCCGATCGCCGCTCTCCGCCGCGTCCTCGCCCCCCGAAGCGGCGATGGGCCGGGTGAACCGGCATTCGGGATAGTTGGAGCAGCCGATGAAGGCGCCGTAGCGACCGGTCTTCAGCGACAGCCGCCCGGTTCCGCAGACCTTGCAGCCGCGGGGGTCGGTTCCGTCGCCCTTGTCGGGGAAGATGTGGGGGCCGAGGGCCTCGTTCAGCGCATCAAGCACCTGGGTGGTGCGAAGCTCGCCGATCTCGCCGACGGCGCCGTGGAAATCGGTCCAGAACTCGCGGAGGAGGGCCTTCCAGTCCAGCTCGCCGGCCGAGACCAGATCGAGCTTTTCCTCCAGGGCGGCGGTGAAGTCGTAACCGACATAGCGTGTGAAGAATTGCTCCAGGAAGGCGGTCACCAGGCGGCCGGCGTCCTCCGGCACGAACCGGTTCTTGTCCATCCGCACATAGGCGCGGTCACGCAGCACGGTGAGGATCGAGGCGTAGGTGGAGGGGCGGCCGATGCCCAACTCCTCCATCTTCTTGACCAGGCTGGCCTCGGAATAGCGCGGCGGCGGCTCGGTGAAATGCTGGCCGGCGCGGGCGTCGATCACCTTGGCCTCGGCCCCTTCGCGAACCACGGGCAGGCGGCCGCCATCCTCGTCCGCTTCGTCGTCGCGGCCCTCCTCATAGACCGCGAGATATCCCGGGAAGAGCACCACCTGGCCGGTGGCGCGAAGGCCGGTGCGGTGATCGGCGGTCTCCAGATCGATGGTGGTGCGCTCGATCCTGGCCGATTCCATCTGCGAGGCGATCATCCGCTTCCAGATCAGCTCGTAAAGACGGCCCAGATCGCTTTCCAGGCGCAGGCGGCCGGGATTGCGTTCCAGGCTGGTGGGCCGAATCGCCTCGTGCGCCTCCTGGGCGTTCTTGGCCTTGACCTTGTAGAGGCGCGGCGACTCCGGAACATAGTCCTTGCCATAGAGGCCGGCGATCACTTCGCGGGCCTCGGCCAGGGCCTCGGGGGCCGATTGCACGCCGTCGGTGCGCATATAGGTGATCAGGCCCACCGTCTCGCCGCCGATATCGACCCCTTCATAGAGCTTCTGGGCCGCCTGCATGGTGCGCTGGGCCGAGAAGCCCAGCTTGCGCGCCGCCTCCTGTTGCAGGGTCGAGGTGGTGAAGGGCGGCGGCGGACTGCGCCGGGCCGGCTTCTTCTCCACGCCGGTGACCTTGAAGACGCCGGCCTCCACAGCGGCCTTGGCCGCCTGGGCGGAGGTTTCGTCGCCCAGGTCGAACTTGGTCAGCCGCTTGCCCTGGTGCGTCACCAGCCGGGCAAGGAAGGGATCGCCGCCGGCCGCGACATTGGCGTCGACAGTCCAGTACTCCTGGGTCTTGAAGTCCTCGATCTCGATCTCGCGATCGACGATCAGCCGCAGGGCCACCGACTGCACCCGGCCGGCCGAGCGGGCGCCCGGCAGCTTGCGCCACAGCACCGGCGAGAGGGTGAAGCCCACCAGATAGTCGAGCGCCCGGCGGGCGAGATAGGCGTCCACCAGCTCCATATCGATGGCCCGGGGATGCTTCATCGCCTCGGTGACGGCGGTCTTGGTGATGGCGTTGAACACCACCCGCTCCACCGCCGCGCCCTTGACCGCCTTGCGCTGGTTGAGATCCTCCAGCACGTGCCAGCTGATCGCCTCGCCCTCGCGGTCGGGGTCGGTGGCGAGGATCAGGCGATCGGCGCCCTTGAGCGCCTGGGCGATATCCGAGAGGCGCTTGGCCGACTTGCCGTCGACCTCCCAGCTCATGGCGAAGTCTTCGTCGGGCCTTACCGAACCATCCTTGGGGGGCAGGTCGCGCACGTGGCCGTACGACGCCAGAACGGTGTAGCCCGGCCCTAGATAGCGATTGATGGTCTTGGCCTTGGCCGGACTTTCGACGACGACGACATTCATGCGGGATAAGGGCGCCAGGCTTGCGGATGAGGGCCGCCAGGGATCGGCGACGCGGGGGGAAAGTGGGGGCGAGCCCCCGCCTCTGTCAACGAACGCTCGCAAATGAGCGGCAAAGGCTGGCCTGTCAAACCCTGACCGCGAAGCCGCCGGGGAGAAGTTCGGCGCGGCCGGCGAGGGCGAGCTCCATCAGCGCCGCGGCCGTTAGAGAGGCCGGCGCGCCGGCGGCTCTCGCCAGTTCGTCGATGGCCGTGGGCGTGTGGGAGAGCAAGGTCTCCAACGACGCGATCAGCGGCTCGGTGTCGTGGTCACCTTCGCCGGCGTCATAGGAAGGAGGTTCGGGCTCCGACACGCTCGGCTGATCGTCGAGGACGCGCAAGACATCGTCCGCCTCCTCGACCAACCAGGCGCCCTGGCGGATCAGATCGTTGGTCCCACGCGCCCGGGGATCGAGGGGCGATCCGGGCACCGCGAAAACGTCGCGACCCTGCTCGCCGGCCAGGCGCGCGGTGATCAGCGAGCCGGACTTCACCTCCGCCTCGACCACCACGACGCCCAGCGAAAGGCCAGAGATCAAGCGGTTGCGGCGCGGGAAGTCCGGCGCCCTGGCTTCATAGCCAATGGGGCGTTCGGAAACGAGGCAGCCCTTGGCCTTGATCGCCTGGTAGAGCTCGGCGTTCTGTGGCGGCCAGACGCTGTCGACGCCGCCGGCGAGGACGGCGATCGTCCCGGTGGCCAAGGCGCCCTGGTGCGCCGCCGCGTCGATCCCACGCGCTAGGCCCGACACCACCACATAGCCGCCCTCGCCAAGGCCGGCGGCCAGGGTTCGGGCCATGCGCTGGCCGGCGGACGAGGCCTCGCGGGCGCCGACCATGCCCACCGCCCGCCGCCCAAGCAGGGCCTCGTCGCCCAGCACCCAGAGGATCGGCGGCGGTGGATCGAGCACGCCCAGCAGGCGCGGGAACGCCGGATCGCGCGGGGTGAGCAGCCGCGCGCCCAGCGCCGCGCCAGCCTCCAGTTCGCGTTGCGCCTCGGCCACGGAGGGGACGCGGGGCGGCGTCGAACGCCCGCCGCGCCGGGCGAGATCGGGCAGGGCCGTCAGGGCGCGGCTTGCCGAGCCGTATCGGCCGATCAGATGGGCGAAGGTCACGGGGCCGATGGACTCGGCGCGCGCCAGGCGCAGCCAGTCAATCCGTTCTCCCTCGTCGATCGGCTCGGCGCTCAAGACGGCGACTCGGCCTTTGCGCCTCCGATCATCGACTCCTCGCCGGCCAGCAGGCGGCGGATATTGTCCTTGTGCTTGATGAAGATCAGCGCCGCCATCGCGATCAGGAGCCACAGACGCGGTACGTAGGCGTGAGGATAGATCAGAACCAGGCAGATCGGAGCGATCACCGTCGCCGTCAGGGACGCCAGGGACGAGTATCGAAAGATCACCGCCATCACCAACCACATCATCCCCGCGGCGATCGCCACCGGCCACGCCACGGCCAGGAGAACGCCGCAGGCCGTCGCTATCCCCTTGCCGCCACGAAAGCCCAGCCAGATTGGGAAGAGGTGGCCTAGAAAGGCGCCGCCGCCGGCGATGACGCCCGCCGTGGGCGAGATGAACCAGGTCGCCAGCAGCACCGCCAGCGCCCCCTTGCCCGCGTCCCCCACCAGTGTAATCGCGGCCAGATCCCACCGCCCGGTGCGCAGCACATTGGTCGCCCCGATACTGCCCGAACCGATCTTGCGAAGGTCTCCGGCGCGCCCCAGCCGCGTGGCGATCACGCCAAAGGGAATCGAGCCCAGCAGATAGCCACCTGCCAGGCAGGCGATCAGGACCAGGGGCGAAGGCGCGATCGGCGTCATCTCTCAGGCCTCGTACACGATGCGGCCGTCCACCAGGGTCATCAGGACTTGCCCCTGGAGCCGGCGGCCGTCGAAGGCCGAATTCTTGGATTTGGAGATCAGTTCGGCGGCGTCGATCAAGCGCGGCGCGTCGATATCGCAGAGCACAAGGTCCGCCGGCGCGCCGACGGTCAGGCGCCCAGCCTCCAAGCCAATGGCCTCGGCGGGCCCGAGAGTCACGGCGTGGATCAGCCGGGCCAAAGGCACGCGGCCTTCGTGATGCAGGGTCAGCAAGGCCGGCAGCAGGGTCTCCAGCCCGACGGCGCCCGGCGCCGCCTCGTCGAACGGCAGGCGCTTGTCCTCGGCCGGCGCGGGGGCGTGGGCCGAGACGACGATGTCCACCAGGCCCGAGGCCAGGGCCTCGATCAGCGCCAGCCGGTCGTCCTCGCCGCGCAGGGGCGGGACCAGCTTGCAGAAGGTGCGGTAGTCGCCGATGTCCAGTTCGTTGAACGACAGGTGATTGATCGAGGCGGTGGCGATCACCGGCAGGCCGCTGGCCTTGGCGCGCGCCAGGCTCTCCAGCGGCCGCGCCGCGCTGATCTGATCGACGAGGAGTTTGGCGCCGGTGAGCTCCACCAGGGCCAGATCGCGCTCCAGCATGATCGTCTCGCCGGCCACCGGCTCGGAGGCCAGGCCCATGCGGCCGGCGAATTCACTCTCGTTGGCGACCGCGCCGTTGGCCAGCCACGGATCCGCCGGGCGGTGGGCGACCAGCATGCCCAGGCTGCCGGCATAGGCCAATAGACGGCGCATCACCCGGGAATCGGTCACCGGCCGATCGACATTGGTCACATAGACGCAGCCGGCCTCACGCAGCAGGCCGATCTCGGCCATGGCCTTGCCGCCCAGACCCTTGGTCGCCGCGCCGGCGGGATAGACGTGCACCAGCTCGATGTCGCGCGCCCGGCGCAGGATGAAATCGGCCACCGAGGGATCGTCGATCACCGGGTCGGTGTCGGGCTGGACGACGATGGAGGTCACCCCGCCGGCCGCCGCGGCGCGGGCGGCCGATTTCAGCGTCTCCTTGGGTTCGGCCCCCGGCTCGCCGGTCTTGACCCGCAGATCGACCAGGCCGGGGCAGAGCAGGGCGCCGCGCGCCTCGACGACCCGAACATCGCTGCTCAGAGCCAGGGCGCCGTCGCCGTGTTTCACCTCGCCGATCCGACCGTCGGCCACGACCAGGGAGCCTGGCCCATCATAGCCGCTCGCCGGGTCGACCAGGCGCGCGCCGGTGAAGGCGATGGGTTGGCGGCTCATCGGTTATCGAGCCGGGCGGCCATGGAGGCCAGGATCGCCATGCGTACGGCCACGCCCATCTCCACCTGATCCTGAATCAGGCTTACGCCCAGATCGTCGGCGACATCGGAATCGATCTCGACGCCCCGGTTCATCGGCCCCGGATGCATCACCCGCACGCCCGGCGCCGCGCGCGCCAGTTTCTCCCGATCCAGACCCCAGAGGCGGAAATACTCCCGCGTGGAGGGCACCAGGGCGCCCTGCATGCGCTCGAGCTGCAGGCGTAGCATCATCACCACATCGGCCCCGGCGATGCCGGTCCTGAGATCGTGGTGCGTCTCGACACCCCAGCGCCCGACGTCGGTCGGCATCAGCGTCGGCGGCCCCACCACCCGCACATTGGCCCCCAGCATGGTCAGCAGGGCGACATTGGAGCGCGCCACGCGGCTGTGCAGCACATCGCCGCAGATCGCCACCGTCAGGCCGCCGACCCGGCCGAAGGCGCGGCGCATGGAAAGCGCGTCCAGCATCGCCTGGGAGGGATGCTCATGGGCGCCGTCGCCGGCGTTGATCACCCCGCAACTCACCTTCTGTGAGAGCAGGGAGGCGGCGCCGGACGAGGCGTGTCGGATCACCAATATGTCCGGCTGCATGGCGTTGAGGGTCACCGCCGTATCGACCAGGGTCTCGCCCTTGACGATCGAGGAGGCGCGCGGGCTCATATTGACCACGTCCGCCCCCAGGCGTTTGCCGGCCAGTTCGAAGGAACTCTGGGTGCGGGTCGAGGCCTCGAAGAAGAGATTGATCAGGGTCCGACCCTTCAGAAGGTCGATCTTCTTGGCCCGCTGGCGGTTGAGGGCGACGAATTCGTCGGCGAGATCCAGCAGCGCGCCCACCTGAACCGGATCCAGATCGTTCACCGACAGGAAATGGCGGCCCGGGAAGGGAAAGGTCCGGGCGCGGACCTCTTCGACGCCGGGCGCGAGAGCAGTCATTAAAGCGTTGTTGTAGGGTTCGCCGCCGCGGCGCGCAACCGGTCCAGCGCCCCCTGCAGGATCCACGCCGCCGCTATCTTGTCCACCACTTGGCCCCGGCGCGCCCGGCTGGCGTCGCCTTCGTCGATCAGCACCCGATTGACCGCCGCGCTGGAGAGCCGCTCGTCCCAGAAGGCGATGGGAAGCTCGCGCAGGCGAAGCAGGTTGCGGGCGAAGGCCCGCGCCGACTGGCAGCGCGGCCCCTCCGTGCCATCCATATTGACCGGCAGGCCGATCACCAGTCCCTCCGCGCCGCGACCGGCCATCAGGGCGAAGAGCGCTTCGGCGTCCCTGGTGAACTGAGTCTTTCGGATGAGCTGGAGGGGGGAAGCGATGGTCAGCGACCTGTCCGACGCCGCCACGCCGATGGTCTTTTCGCCCAGATCGAGGCCGAACACCGGCGCGTCGGCCGACAGGGCGCCGGGAAGTTCAAGGAGATCGACGACAGCCATGGGGCGGCTGTCGGCCGACGCCGCGCCCTTGTCAAATGGGGGAGTGAACGCGTAACGGCTCATCGCCCATTCCAAGGAACCCCGATGGCCATCGACGTCGAGACCGTGCGCAAGGTCGCCAAGCTTGCCCATATCCGCGTGCCGGAGGCGCGCCTGGCGCCGCTGGCCGGCGAGCTGAGCGGCATCATGCAGTGGATCGAGCAGCTCGCCGAGGTCGACACCAACGGCGTCGAACCCATGACCTCCGCGGTCGCCATGGGTCTTCCCATGCGTGAGGACGTGGTCACCGAAGGCGGCGACGCGGCCGCCATTCTCGCCAATGCGCCCAAGTCGCGAGACGGGTTCTTTGTCGTGCCCAAGGTGGTCGAATGACCACGCTTACCTCTCTCACCCTGAAGGACGCCCTCGAAGGGCTGAGGTCGCGGTCCTTCTCCTCGGCCGAGATCACCCGGGCTCATCTGGACGCCATGGAGGCGGCTCGCGGGCTGAACGCTTTCGTCCTGGAAACCCCGGAGGCGGCCCTCGCCCAGGCGGCCGCGTCGGACGAGAGGCTGGCGGGCGGGGAGGGCGGCCCGCTGGAAGGCGCGCCGCTGGGAATCAAGGATCTCTTCTGCACCAAGGGCGTGCGCGCCACCGCCGGTTCGCGCATCCTCGGCGATTTCACGCCCACCTATGAGTCCACCGTCACCGCCCATCTGTGGCGCGACGGCGCGGTGATGACCGGCAAGCTCAACATGGATGAGTTCGCCATGGGCTCGTCCAACGAGACCAGCGCCTTTGGCCCGGTGATCAATCCCTGGCGCTCGCGCGGCTCCAATCGGGCGCTGACCCCCGGCGGCTCGTCCGGCGGCTCGGCGGCGGCGGTGGCGGCCGATCTGGTGCTGGGGGCGACGGCCACCGACACCGGCGGCTCGATCCGCCAGCCGGCCTCGCTCACCGGCACCGTCGGCATCAAGCCCACCTATGGCCGCTGCTCGCGCTGGGGCGTGGTCGCCTTCGCCTCTTCCCTGGATCAGGCCGGGCCCCTGGCCAAGACGGTGGAGGATGCGGCGATCCTGCTGAAGTCCATGAGCGGCCACGATCCCAAGGATTCCACCAGCCTGCCGGTGGATGTGCCCGATTTCCCAAGCTTCGTCGGCCGTTCGGTCAAGGGCCTGAGGATCGGCGTGCCCAGGGAATACCGCGTCGATGGCATGCCGGCCGAGATCGACGATCTGTGGTCCAAGGGCGTCGCCTGGCTCAAGGACGCCGGCTGCGAGGTGGTGGAGGTCTCGCTTCCCCATACCCGCTACGCCTTGCCGGCCTATTATATCATCGCCCCGGCCGAGGCCTCCTCCAACCTCGCCCGCTACGACGGCATGCGCTATGGCGCCCGGGTCGAGGGCGCGAGCCTCAACGATGTCTATGAACTCACCCGCGCCGAGGGCTTCGGCGAGGAGGTCAAGCGGCGGATCCTGATCGGCGCCTATGTGCTCTCGGCCGGCTACTACGACGCCTACTATCTGAAGGCGTTGAAGGTCCGCCGCCGCATCGCCGATGATTTCGACAAGGCCTTTGAAGGCGTCGACGCCCTGCTGACGCCCACCGCGCCGTCAGCGGCTTTTGGCCTCGGCGAAAACGCCGCCGATCCGGTGGCCATGTACCTCAACGACATCTTCACCGTGACGGTGAACCTCGCCGGACTGCCGGCGATCAGCGTGCCCGGCGGCCTCGACGCCCAGGGCCTGCCGCTCGGCTTGCAGCTGATCGGCCGAGCCCTGGACGAGGAAACGATATTCTCCCTCGCTGGCGCGCTGGAGAAGGCGGCCGCCTTCAAGGCGCGGCCGGAACGGTGGTGGTAGGGCCTCGCGGGTCCTTAAATCAGGGAACGGCGTTGAAGTCCTTCTGGATGGCCGCCAGCTTGGCGTCGTCCAGTTCGGCCTGCGGGAATTTGGAGATGTCGCGCAGGGTCATGCCCTTGATCTGGTCGAGGCCGTCATAGGTGAGCAGCTTGGGCAGATCCTTGGCCAGCACCGCCTTGGCGCCGGGGTTGGCGATCAGGTCGCCGATGGTGGTGTTTTCCACCGAGGGCTTGCCGGGCGCGGCGGGAATGGCCGCGGCGGCGGCCTGGGCCATGGCGGCCGGAGCGCCGGCGAGAATGGCGAGGCCGGCGAGGCCGGCGATCAGATTGCGCATGAAACATCCTTCGCGGTTAATTCGAGAGGCGCATTGGTGAACAAGGCCGGTGAATTTGTCCAGCGCATCCCAATCTTGACGCTATAAGAGACGGCCATGACCGAGACCAATTCCAAACTCATCGAAGGGGCCACCGGCCCGTGGGAAATCGTCCTTGGGCTGGAGGTGCACGCCCAGGTCGCCTCCAAGGCCAAGCTGTTCTCCGGCGCGGCCGTCGGCTTCGGCGCCGGGCCCAACGAGCAGGTAAGCCTGGTCGACGCCGCCATGCCCGGCATGCTGCCGGTGATCAACCGTCACTGCGTCGAGCAGGCCGTCCGCACCGGCCTTGGCCTCGAAGCCAAGATCAATCTGTGGTCGCGGTTCGATCGCAAAAACTACTTCTACCCCGATTTGCCGCAAGGCTATCAGATCAGCCAATACAAGGATCCCGTCGTCGGCGAAGGCCGCCTCGAGGTGGAGCGCGACGACGGCTCGGCCTTCAGTGTGCGGATCGAGCGGCTGCACCTCGAGCAGGACGCCGCGAAGTTGATCCACGACATCGATCCGGACAACACCCTGGTTGATCTCAACCGCGCCGGCACCGCCCTGATGGAGATCGTCTCCTATCCCGATATGCGCTGCGCCGAGGAGGCGGCCGCCTATGTGAAGAAGCTGCGCTCGATCCTGCGGTGTCTGGGCACCTGCGACGGCGATATGGAGAAGGGCAATCTGCGCGCCGACGTCAATGTCTCGGTGCGCCGGCCCGGCGATCCGCTCGGAACCCGCTGCGAGATCAAGAACGTCAATTCCTATCGCTACATCCAGCAGGCGATCGAATACGAGGCGCGCCGCCAGATCGAGATCATCGAGGACGGCGGCGCCATCCGCCAGGAGACGCGCCTGTTCGATCCCGCCAAGGGCGAGACGAGGTCCATGCGCTCCAAGGAGGATGCGCAGGACTATCGCTATTTCCCCGATCCCGATCTTCTCCCCCTTGAGCTGGATCCGGCGTGGGTCGAGACGATCCGGGCCTCGCTGCCGGAACTGCCCGACGCCAAGCGCGCCCGGCTCGCGGCGCAATATGGCCTCTCGCTCTATGACGCCGGGGTGCTGGCCAGCGACGCCGCGCGGGCCGACTATTTCGAGCGCGCGGCGGCCGGCCGCGACGCCAAGCTGGTGGCCAATTTCACCACCAACGAGCTCCTGACCCGCCTTGCCCGCGACGATATCGAGATCGCCGCCAGCCCCATTCCGCCAGAGGATGTCGGCGGCCTGGTCAAGCTGCTGGAGGATGGCGTCATCTCCTCCAAGATCGCCAAGGAGGTGTTCGACCACATGTGGGCCGGGGAGGGGACACCCGCCCAGATCGTCGAGGCGCGGGGCCTCACCCAGGTAAGCGACACCGGCGCCCTGGAGACCCTGATCACCGGCCTGATCGAGGCCAATCCCGGCCAGGCCGCCGCCGTCAAGGCCAAGCCTCAGGCCGTGGGCTGGTTCGTCGGCCAGGTGATGCGCGAGACCGGCGGCAAGGCCAATCCCGCCGCCGTCAACGCCATCCTCCGCGCCAGGCTCGGCGTGGAATGAGCATGACGCCCGGGCGACACCGGCGTTAATCGAAGGTTCACCACGAATCGCTAAGGCTGGCCACACCACCATCAGGGAAGGTGTCGCCCATGCTCAGCGAAGCCACTCTCGAAACGCCGCGCCGCCTGCCGCCGCCCAGTTCGCATCCCAGCGGCGACGAGCTCTTCCAGCTTGGCCTGAGATATTCCACCGGCCAGGATGGCGCGCCTCTGGACTATGTGTGCGCCCACACCCTCTTCAACCTCGCCGCCCTGCGCGGCTCCATCGAGGCCAAGATCTACCGCAAGGAGCTCAGCGCCGAGATGGATCCGGCCGATATCGCCGACGCCCAGCGCGCCGCGCGCGAGTGGCTGGCCGGCGCCTAGCCAAAGCCGGCGGCCTTGCGCTCGCCGCGCGCATTGCCAGCCCCCGGCGAACAGGCTATCGGACCGCTCCTTGCGGGTGACGTGGCCGAGTGGCTGAAGGCGGCGGTTTGCTAAACCGTTGTACGGTGTAAAGCCGTACCGAGGGTTCGAATCCCTCCGTCACCGCCACTTTGAGATTTCGGGTCGGCGACAAGCCTCTCCTGGCCCCGGAAGCGGAAGACAGTCACCCTCGCCGGAGCCTTGAGGAGGACGCACCATGGCGACGTTTCCCGAGTTCAACGGTTTCGATGATCCGCGCCCGACGCTCATCGCCTTTGTCCGCGGCCTCGAGGATTTCCTGTCCGAGATCGTCGAGACGGGGCGTGATCCGCTTGGCGAGCGGCTATTCTGGCCGGAGCTCTACGAAGAGATGCGGCCGGCGTGGAACGAGGTGCGCGAGCATTTTCCCCGCGTGATTCAGCGACTGGAAGACATATCGGGCGGCCAGATCTTCGAGCATGGCCTGGGCGGGCGTCAGCTACGCTTCAAGCTGGCGGTGATCGGCTTCTTCCACGCCCGCTATCTGGCGACGGGCAAGGGCCTGTTGAAAAAGATCATCGATATCCTCGACGACCTCCTCGACAGCATCCTGGACGCCATCGGCGGCGGCGGCGCGATCAAGGAATTCAAGGACTTCGTGAAAGACAGCATTGAGGACTGACGGGGGCGCCGCCTACTTCGCCGCCGCCACCGGCGTCAGCATCGTCCGGAAACTCACGTCGCTGTGGCTGACGATGTAGAGGAAGTCGGCCCAGGCGGCGATGTTCTGGGCCAGCTGGGCCGGGTCGATCTTGTCCAGGGTGTCCTCGCTGGAATGGTGCCAGTCGAAATAGCGACTGGCGTCCTGGTGAAAGTCCACCAGGGGAACGCCGGCGGCGGCGAGGCCGCCGATATCCGAGCCACCGAAAAGGGGCGGGTCGGGATTGATATAGATCTTCAGGGGCGCGAGGCTGGCCGCCAGGGTCTTCATCTCCGGCAGGGCCGCGGCGCCTTTGGGAAGCTGGACGCTCCAGACATTGTCGGCCCCGCTATCGATCTCGCCGATGGCCGCCATATTGGGCGCCTCCGCCAGGTGGGCCTTGGTCAGGGCCGCGTCGGTGAAGTCCATCTCCTCGGCCCCGAACATCACCACCCGCAGGGTGCGCTGCGGCGGATGCGGCGCGGCGCCGGCGAGGTGGGCGGCGGCCACGGCGATGGCGATACCGGCCCCGTCGTCGATCGAGCCCGTGCCCGGGTCCCAGCTATCGAGATGGCCGCCGATCATGATGATCTGGTCGGGGTGGGTGGTCCCGGGGATCTCGCCCATCACCGTCCAGCCGGTGGCCGGGTGGGTAGAGGAGGCGAGCTTGAGGCGAATGCGGATTGGCGCGCCGCTGTCGGCCAGCCGGTCCAGCCACTGGGCGTCGATCACCGAAAGGGCGGCGGCGGGGATCTGGGGCGCGTCCTTCTCATAGTTCAGCGCCCCGGTGTGCGGCTCGCGGCTGACGCCGGTGGCCAGGGAGCGGACCAGATAGGCTGTCGCGCCACGTCTGGCGGCCTCGCTCGGCCCCGACCGGCGCCAGGGGTTGGCGACGCCGTAGCCCCAGCCTTCCTGGGTGCGGGTCATCGGCTGGGTCACCACGGCGATCTTGCCCGCCAGCGATCCGGGCGGCGCGGCGAGAAGATCGGCGTAGGTGTGGAAGAGGGCGACTTCGCCGTCGATCCCGTCCGCCGGGGTCGGGACAGAGCCGCCGAGGCCGATGATGGCCAGGGTGGCTGGGAAGGGCGCCGTCATCTGCGCCGACTCCGGCCCCCGCGCCCAGGCGGTGATCGGGAAGGGTTCCACATGGACATTGGCGAAGCCGAGCGCCTTGAGCTTGGCGACGCCCCAGTCGCGGGCCCGGGCGGCGGCCTCGGACCCGGCGAGCCTTGGCCCAACCTCGGTGGAGAGGGATTTGACGACCTCATAGCCCGTGGTGTCGGCCAGCGCCTGGTCGCGCACGGCGTCGGCCCCGGCGCGCAGGGGATCGGCGGCGAGCGCCGGCGCGGCGAAGAGGGCGGCGAGGATCGAGATCGCGATAAGGCCGCCGCGCTTCATTGGGGCGAAGAATCGTCCTTTGGCGCGTCGCTGGAGGATGAGGATTCCGCCTGGGCCTTGGCCGCCGCCTCGGCGGCCATCCGATTTTCCTCTTCCTCGCCCTTTCTGATCTCCTCCTGACGCGCCTCGTCGGCCTTTTTCGCCTCCTCCTCGGCCTGGGCCTTGGCGGCGGCTTCGGCGGCCATGCGGTTCTCTTCCTCCTCGCCCTTGCGGATCTCCTCCTGGCGGGCCTCGTCGGCTTTGCGAGCCTCCTCTTCCGCCTGGGCCTTGGCCGCGGCCTCGGCCGCCATGCGGTTCTCTTCCTCTTCGCCCTTGCGGATTTCTTCCTGCTTGGCTTCGTCGGCCTTGCGAGCCTCTTCCGCCTGAGCCTTGGCCTGGGCCTCGGCGGCCATGCGGTTTTCTTCTTCCTCGCCGCGCCGGATTTCCGCCTGCTTCCTGGCTTCTTCCTCGGCCTGCGCCTGAGCCTTCAGGGCCTGGCGGTTCTCCTCGGCTTCGCCCTCGGCGCGCGCCTGGGCGGCGGCGGCTTCGGCGGCGGCCTTGTCCGCCGCCTGCTGCTGGGCCTGCAGCTTGCGCTGATAATCGGCCTTCTGCTGGTCCAGCTGGCGCTGGTAAGCCGCTTGCTGCGCCGCGGCCCGGGCGGCGGCGGCCTGGTCATAGGCGGGCCTTGGAGGGGGCGGGGGCGCCACATAGTAGTGGTTCACCGTGGTGTGGGTCTCGGTGTGATAGACCAGGGTCGCCGGATAGGGCGGCCCGCCCACCGTGATCACCGTCGGCGTCCCCAGATAGAAGACGTTGTAGGCCCGGATCGGGATCTCGCGGCCGCCATAGCTGATGTCGCACTTGCCGTCATAGATCTTGCCCGGATGCAGGCCGCCGCGGAACAGCGCCTGGCACAGATAAAGCGGGCCGCCGTTCTCGAAGCCGGCGATAAACGCCCCGGCGAGACCCGGCCGCGGCGGCGCCCACTGGCCGCCCTGGCCGACCAGGATGTCGTAGTCGTGGAGATAGATCTCCTGGCCGCCATAGCTGATGTTGCAATTGCCCTTGACCATCTTGCCCGGATAGACCCCGCCCAGATAGGGCGCGCGGCAGATCAAGAGCGGCGTGCCGTCCTCCTGGCCGCCCACATAGGCGCCGCCCGGGATGATCGCCCCGGTGGCGCTGCGCACCCACTGGAAGCCGGTCTGGGCGGCGGCCGGCGCGGCGGCGAGCACGGCGCAAAGCGCCATCCACAAGGTCGGCTTCGTCCGAATTGCCATCGATCACCCCTGTCTAAGGCGTTGAACCTATGGCGGATGTATCGGGTCAAGCGATACGCGGCAATGAATCAAGACACTCTCCTGGAGAGAGAAGAGATTTGCCTAATTCACTCGCCGCTCACCCCGCCGCCCCATGGCATTCTCCCCTGGCGTGACCTCTATGACCACGATGCCGACCTTCTGGCCGGTCTCGACATAGCGATAGGCGTCCGCGATCCGCTCCAGCGGAAAGCGGCGGTCGATGACGGCGCGAAATTGACCTGACTCCATGCGGGTCTTCAGCAAGCCGACAAAACCCTCGATCCGTCGGGGCGCCGCGATCACCACCCGATGGTTTCGCGTGATCGCCGACCAAATCATGAGCAGCACATTCTGCCCCCAGGGGCCCAGATCGGTGGCGGCGAAAACACCGGAGGGCTTGAGGATCGTGCGGCATCGGGAAAATGTGGTCTTTCCGACCGCGTCCACGACGAAATCGAATGTCTTGCCGATGCGGGTAAAATCCCCGGCGGTGTAGTCGAAGACGTGGTCGGCCCCGAGGCCGCGGACAAGCTCCAGATTTCCGGTGGCGACCACCGCCGTCACGATCGCGCCCGCCGACTTCGCAAGCTGCACCAGTGCCGTGCCGATGGCGCCGGACGCGCCATAGATCAGGATTTCGTCGCCGCGCTTCAGGCCGATCGTCTCCAGGACTCCATTAGCGTAGAACGCCCCTTCGCAGATCACGCATTCGGCAAATCCGGCGCCCGCCGGCATGACCGCGACGGCCCGTTCCGGCACGCAGACATACTCCGCCTGCGCCCCGTTGCGGGCCGAGGGGCACATGCCAAAAACGCGGTCGCCCGGCTTTAAGGAAGCGATCGCCGCGCCGACGGCTTCAACCTCCCCGGCGACGTCCAGACCGAGAATGGTCCGCCTTGGCCGCAGCAGCCCGGTGAACAGGCGCATGAAAATGGGATGGGCCCGCAGTTCGCCGCAATCGGTGCGGTTGACGCTCGCCGCGCGGACCCGGATCAGGATCTCCCCATCCGCGGGCGCCGGCTTGTCCGCGTCGCGAACCTGCACGACATCCGGCGACCCATAGCGCGTGACGACGGCGGCTCTCATGGCTACGCATTTACGCCTGGGTGGCGCCGCCCGCCACCGCCACGACGCCGCACGCGTCCATGGATGGGGTATATTGTCGAAGCATCGAAATTCAGCGCGGGGGCTGGGCGCCCTCGCGGTTGCGTGCCATCCCCGGTAAACCCACCGCCCGAAGGAACAAGCCCGATGACGCGCGTACTCTTCGTCGGCCAAAAGCCGGAAACGGTCGACTTCTCCGACCCGGCCCTGCCGCCCGGCTTCGACGCCGAAAAGATCAACGCCGGCATCGCCCTGGCCGTGGCGAAGATCGAGGAACGGGGTTGGCGGGGCGATACCTGCATGATCACGCCCGACGCCGCCGGATACGCCATGCTCGAAAACGCCCTCAAGGGCGGCGCCTATGACTGTGTGGTGATCGGCGCCGGCCTGAGGCTCCCGCCAAAGAGCCTGGCGCTGTTCGAGACCGTGGTGAATATCGTCCACAGGGCCGCGCCAAACGCCGCCATCGCCTTCAACACCCGCCCCGAAGACACCGCCGACGCCGCCGCCCGCCACATCAAGGCG
>Ga0181519_10000049_pt1 | contig 107735 bp, 99 predicted proteins | sample PEATcosm2014_Bin_26_FD_121102 | JGI IMG/M metagenome (GOLD analysis project Ga0181519, IMG submission 121102) | Peatland microbial communities from MTU Mesocosm Facility, Houghton, MI, USA - PEATcosm2014_Bin02_10_metaG | ecosystem: Environmental > Terrestrial > Soil > Wetlands > Peat | place...
TATTTGACGACGAGGAATTCTTCGATTCCGTACTTCGAACCCTCGCGTCCCAGGCCGGACTGCTTGACTCCGCCGAAGGGCGCGACTTCGTTGGAGATCAATCCGGTGTTGATGCCGACCATCCCGTATTCAAGAGCTTCGGCGACGCGCCAGACGCGTCCAATGTCACGCGAGTAGAAGTAGGCTGCCAGCCCGAACTCGGTGTCGTTCGCCATCTGCACGGCTTCTTCTTCGGAGTGGAAGCGGAAGAGCGGCGCAACCGGGCCGAAGGTCTCCTCGCGCGCCACCGCCATCTGCGAGGTTACGTCGGCCAGCACGGTAGGCTCGAAGAAGGTTCCGCCCAGCTTGTGCCGTTTGCCGCCGGCCAGTACGCGCGCGCCTTTGGACTTGGCATCGGCGATGTGCTCTTCAACCTTTGCCACCGCTGCTTCATCTATGAGCGGCCCCTGGGTTACGCCGGGCTCCATGCCGTTGCCGACCTTGAGCTGCTTTACCTTCTCGACGAGTTTGGCGGAGAAGGCTTCATACACTTCATCCTGCACAAGGACGCGGTTTGTGCAGACGCAGGTCTGGCCGGTGTTGCGATACTTGGAGGCAATCGCGCCCTCGACGGCGGCGTCCAGATCGGCGTCCTTGAATACGATGAATGGCGCGTTGCCGCCGAGTTCGAGGGAAATTTTCTTGATGGTGCCGGCACACTGGCTCATGAGCGTAGCGCCGACCGAGGTGGAGCCGGTGAAGGTCAGTTTGCGCACCAGCGGACTCGATGTGAGTTCGGCTCCGATGGCCTTGGTGTCCCCGGTAATTACATTGAACACGCCTTTGGGGATGCCTGCCCGCTCCGCCAGATCGGCGAGCGCCAGGGCGCAGAACGGCGTAAGGCCGGCGGGTTTCACGACAACCACGCATCCTGCGGCAAGCGCGGGAGCCACCTTGCGGGTGATCATCGCAACGGGGAAGTTCCAGGGAGTGATCGCGGCACAGACTCCGATGGGCTGCTTCACCACCACCAGGCGCTGGTCGCGGCGCGGCTGCGGAATCGTGTCTCCGTACACCCGCTTTCCCTCCTCGGCAAACCACTCGATAAACGAAGCTCCGTAGGCTACCTCGCCTTTCGCTTCGGCCAGTGGCTTTCCCTGTTCCGCCGTCATCAGATGTGCGAGGTCATCCTGGTTTGCCATCAGCAATTCAAACCATCGACGAAGAATCGCGCCGCGTTCCTTGGCTGTCTGCTCGCGCCACGCGGGCCAGGCCGCGTTGGCGGCCTCGATGGCGCGGCGGGTCTCGGCGGTTCCCATCTTCGGGACGCTCCCCAGGGCGCTGCCATCGGCCGGGTTCGTCACCGGGATGGTCTCCCGGCTATCGGCGTCGAGCCACTCTCCATTGATGTAGCACTGCTGGCGGAACAATCCTGCATCCTTCAGCATGATGTCAATCTCTTTGGAAATCATTGGGTCCTCTCTAAGTCAACCGGCGAGCAATTCCGGCATGCTGAATTCGATTCCGTACGATGGACTCGGATAGTATTCTCTGCGCCTCGGGAGCGTCAACTGCGCGGGGCGCGGCAGGCGCAGGGAGCGCGGCGTTCGGCCAGCAGTTCGTAACAATGTTTTGTATGAGTTGCGGCCCTCCGTAACGCAATCGCGCGCAAATGGCAGGCAGCAGCTCGCTCCGCTCTCGAGCAGCGCTTCGGTGTTTCACGCAGTGTAATTCGAGTGTGTCGTCATCCGCAGGGAGAGGCGCCAATGGGCTGGCAAACTTTGGCACAGGCCGAGATATCGCTGCCGATCCTGCGGCTCACATCCAAGGCGTTACTCGGAGCTAGCCGTGTTCGACGCGCGCTTTGATATCCGAGTACGAGGCATCAATGAGTTTGCGGAGTGCAGCGGCGTTCGCGGCCGTTCCCGATTTTAACTTCACATGGCGCATCAACTTGCCGGTGCCTTGCAACAATCGGGCCGGATCCGGCAGGGCTGCGCCGCGAAAGAAGCCCACGTTTACGTGAGAAGTGAATACATTGACGTAGGCGAAGGGCGCATCCCCCAGGCATGCCACTGGACAGCCGTCATGCAAAAGCTCCCGGACTTCGTCTCCGCAATTTCGCATCACCTCAAACCATTGATGCGCGATGTCCCCTAATTCACCGGGATGCGCTTTCATCCAGGCATCGATGGCGGGATCGCGCGTGAGAGCGCCGTTGAATCGCAGCAATTCAGTTCTCATCACCGCTCCACATTGAGATCGGAGACCTCACAACTGCGAGGCTTCCACAGGTTTGTGGCCGGGCTGGGAACCGAGCTTCGCACATGCACTGGCCTCCGCTCTATGAATCGTTTGTTTTCCGGGGTCTTGATGCCGGGATTGAGGCGGAAGAGCGTCGCTTTGCTGAGATTGCGGAAGCAGCGGGAGCGTTCTCTCATGGCGCTTTGAGAGCTACCCGCTGGTTCCATGGGGCCACATTTTCCTCATACTCCATGGGATCTCCGAAGCCTTCGGTTTGGACGCCGAGTTGGCGTAGAGCGTCCAAGGCCATCAGGCGGCGATGCGCGTTGAATGTGATGATATGGGCGAAGACGCCGCCGTAAGTGAAGGTCTCCGCTGGTTCGCACAGAGCATCGACGAACGTATCATCCCAGCCGGAGCGGATTCGGATGTCGCCGAGAATGCGATGCAGTTCTGCATCCACCTTTTCGAGCCGTTGCAGCATTGCCTGCGGGGAGCGCTGCGATGTGGGAGGGCCGTTCATATCCATTTCGGCTCCAGACAGGGCGGCTGTCCAGACTTCCTTGGTGAAGATAATGTTTTCCAACAGCTGCCGGAGAGTTTTGTTCGACTCTCGCCATGGCAGCAACTCCACCACGGTGGGCAGCGCCCGGTCTAACTGTTCCTCTGTCAAAGTGCCGGCGTATTCCAGCAATCGCCGCGTGTGCCAGGAGTCGTTGCCTGCAAAACGGTCAAATAGATCCATGTCGCTCCCTCCTTTTGTTGACGAACCTGGGGCAAGAAAGTGAATTTTGTTGGACGCCGGCAAATGAAAGTGCCGGTCACGCACTCGCCGGTAAATGCTGGGAGAAGTCCGAAAGTTTCTTCGGAATGCGCGGGTGAACGCTTCCAACGAACCGTAGTTGGCGTCCAAGGCGATGTCCGTGACTGTCATTCCGGTATGCCCCAGTTGATATGCCGCTCTCTCCAGCAAGAGCCGTCGTCGCATGGCGGCCGGAGTTTCTTCGACCACGCTGCGGAACAACCGGTGGAACTGCGTGCGGCTTTGGTAGGCCTGGCGCGCCATGTCCTGCGTATTTGCCTGAGAGTCCAGGGAGTTCGCGACAATTGCAGCGAGGCGGTCCGCCGTCTTCTGAGCATCCGATTTATTCATACGTCCGGCGCCCCCCTCCCGGAACGGAATCATAGACAAAAGATGACTCCTCCCGCCTGACCGTACGTACCAATCTTCTGGCTTCTAAGCGACCGTGGCACCAATGCTGTCGAGGTCTGCAAGAGTTTCCTCGGGCAACTCCAGCGTTGCAGCCTTGAGATTCTCTTGCAGATGCTTTGCCGATGATGTGCCAGGGATCAGCAACAGATTCGGAGATCTACGCAACAGCCATGCGAGCGCCACCTGCATGGGAGTCGCCTGAAGCAAGGCGGCCACCGCATTGAGCTTGGACGATTGCAGCGGGGAAAACCCTCCCAGCGGAAAGTACGGCACATAGGCGATGCCCTTTGCGGCGAGAGCATCGATGAAGCCGTCGTCGGTGCGCTGGGACACGTTGTAGAAGTTCTGGATGCAGACAATCTCCGTGATGGCCTGTGCCTCAGCCAGTTGCCGGGGGGAGACCGTGCTGAGGCCGAGATGGCGGATCAAGCCCTGCTGCTTGAGTTCGGCAAGCGCGGTCAGCGGCTCCTCAAAGGGTTCGTCCACCGGGCCGGAAAAACCGCCGAGGCGCAGATTGACGACATCGAGCGTATCGACGCCGAGATTTCGCAGGTTGTCATGCACCGCGCTGATAATCTCCTGGCGGGAGCGGGCGTGCGGCCATGAACCATCGGCGCCGCGGCGCGCGCCCACCTTGGTCACGATGACGAGATCGTCCGGGTAAGGATGAAGCGCCTGCTTGATCAACTGATTGGTGATGTGCGGGCCGTAAAAGTCGCTGGTATCAATGTGGTTGACGCCGGCTGCAATGGCCTCGCACAGAACCGTGATCGCGCCCGGAAGATCGCGCGGGAACCCCCAGACTCGTTTGTCGCCATCCTGTCCGGCAAGCTGCATTGCGCCATAACCCATGCGATTCACGGTTATCGAAGTATTGGGAAGGGTGAATGTGCCACCGAGATCCGGTTGTTCCTTCATCTGTCTCCTCAGAAGCCGCTGATGTCACGATTGAGAATTGGCTCGAACGCCTTTTAGATGAAGGATACTTGAGATTAGGATTTCCCTCCGGCGGCGGCGTTCGCAAAGCGCAGTGGAGCCGCGGACATTGCCGGCTCCGGCAGGTTGCGTCGCCAGTCGGCAAAATCATTGCAACCCCGCAACGAGCCGCCGTTTCTCAACATCCGGTTGCCCGTGACTCCGCCGGAACCCAGACCGGCCAGACCGGAATCGTGAGTTGTGATCGCCTGGTTTCGACAACTATCGATGCTATTTGGGCTCTGCCAATAAACGAGAGTTGTACACGTCAGGCCCTTGACGCCCATTGATCCGATATCCGTCCGAGGCAGATCTTAGGGTGATTTGTCGGTCAAAAGTTGCGTAATCCGCTGCGGTTTAATCGTATACAGGATATATGTTGGCTCTTCCCATGACATTGAATACGACAGCCGAAACCGAAACGGAAGAGATTGCGCGAGGCTTACGTGAGAGGGATAAGGAGCTTCTTGCAGACCTGGTGGAGCGCTGTCAGCATCGACTGGTGCGCTACCTGCTATTCCTCACCGGGAGGCGAGAGTATGCGGAGGACCTTGCGCAGGAGACCTGGGTTCGCGTGCTGCAACGGGGCACCCAGTACAACGGGCGGCAGAGGTTTGATCCATGGCTATTCGCGATCGCCCGCAATCTGGCAATAGATTACCTCCGGAAAAAACAAAACGCGGTACAGATGGATTCCTTGCCAGATGATGGCGATGCAATGCTGCTGTTGCCCTCCTCCGGTCCTTCCCCATTCGAAGCCGCGGCCCGAAGCGAAGACGCAACACGTCTGGCCGGCCAACTGCAGATTTTGTCACCGCTGTATCGCGAGGCTTTGTTGCTGAGGTTTCAAGAAGATCTGTCTCTTGCCGAGATGGCCCAGGTCCTGGGCGCCCCTGTGACAACGGTGACCTCCAGAATCTATCGCGGTCTTGCAGCACTGCGATCCGCATTTGAGGAAGGGGGTGATTCGTCTGGAGTGTGACAAGAGATTTCGCGAACTTATCGACAGGTCTTTTGTAGAAGAGGTTTCAGAGGGCGAAAGACAGCTCATCCATGACCACATCCGCGACTGTGATGGCTGCAAGCGCTACGTCGAGCTAACTGCGCGTGCGATTCGAGGCTTGCGGGAATTCACCTTTACCAGTGAACCAGATTCGAATGCCCAGATCCGTGAAATTCTTGCGCATCACACCGGGGCAATGCGACAGCACAACGTGCAATTCAAGATCTGGGCCGCGTTCGCTGTAGCACTCTCGATGTCATTTGTCGGATCGGCACTCGTGTACCAGTTGGCCAAGCGCCTGGCGGTCCCAATGCATTTTGACACTGCTCAAGTCCAGGCAGGCGTGCTCGTCTTTTGGCTTCTGCCATCTTTTTGCTCGGCCTTACGTCTGCTCGCGGCGCCTGGTGAGAATAGAGGTATTGCATGACACAGCAATCGGCGGTGCTTTTGATAGCGTTCCTGGCCGGGCTTGTAGTTGCGGCTGTCTTATTGGGAACCGTAAGACGGAATGTTCTACCCAGGTCTGCAATGGTCATCGCAGCACTGGCGATCCCGATTTGGGTAGTCTATTTTGCTTCCAGCCAGGGCCGTTCCTTACTTGCTTCCAAACGATTTCTCAATACCATGCCAGATGCGCTTTGGTTTGGCTTAACGTTTGGCGTCTTCACCGCGGCTTTTTTCCTTGCCCTCGGATATATCTATGGGGACGCAAAAAGGCGCCAAATGCCTGCTTGGGCCTGGGTGATTGCTGCTTTCCTCATACCCAATTTGATTGGATTCATCCTTTATTTTGTGTTCCGAGGGCCTCTCCTTGGGCCTTGCAGTTCCTGTGGCAAGCCTATTCGAGGGGGAGAAGCATTCTGCTCACACTGCGGATGCTCGCAGGGTTCCAGTATCGGACGCATCACCGCTGACAATCGCACAATCTGAAGTAAAAGAGGCGGTAATAACCTTGCATCGCTCAAAACGGAGGACGGTATGATGCGTGAGCGCACCTTGCAGGTCGTGTTGGTGTTGGTGGGCTTGTTTTATTCCTTTTGGGGCTATCTCCTGTTCGACGCTCTGTGGCACTCTAGCTGGCTTAACGGGCATAACGATGTCTTGCCGATGTTCCTGAGCCTTAACACGGCGCTCGGGCCCTGTCTGTTGCTGGCCGTTAAGCAGCCAGCCGAGCATCGCTTGATGATCGCCTATGGGGCGTGGTCAAGCCTTGCCCATGGGTTCACGATGACAATCCAATCGGCGGAGGCCGCGGCGCACGGGATGCACAGGAAGGATAGCCCCCAGGACATTGTGATCTTTGGCGTGATTGGAGTCACGTTGCTTGCACTGCTCCCGGCAAAACAACCATCGCCGGCCGGGGCGCCTATCAGTGAGCCGCGGGTTGCCGAACGCTAGGGGACCTGGTCCACCGGCGCGCGATTCCTTACAATCTCTACCTGATCTGCGAGCGCCAGCAACTGAGCTCTGTATGCCGCGACAGCAGCTTCTGCTTCGACTTGGCCTAGATGCGTTCGCATGAGGGCGTCGTCGTAAAGCGGAACAATCGCTTTCAACTCCTTGTTCGACTCAAGACCTTTGTTGATTGCCCTCGTTACCAACGCTCGTCTTTGTGCGATAAGTTCCTCGAGAACTACCTCAGGTAACCGACAGTTCGGACTTAGTCTTCCTCAGGCAATCAAGCAGGGAACTGAACGCGGGATTCGACAACCCGAGCGACACTATCGCGTTAGTGTCTAGAGTCACGTCCATGGCAGAAATCCCTTCTACCCCTATTGTTATTTGTTGCAGCACGCCGTTACGACATCAGCCTAGTAGTGGATGATATGCGGAGCGGGGAAAACATCCTCAGCAGATTCTTGATCCCGCGAGCACGCTTGCGCAAGTACGGGTGACCGGGATTTGGGCCGCCTGGCACGGTGGACAACGCGAACAGGCACGTTTGCCTACGGAGCGCTATGCCCTGAGCACTGCAGCACGCCCAGGTAGGCGCTCCAAGGACCGACTAAGTCACGATATTGGTGAGCCATCACGCGGGAAAGTTGATGTAGATGAGTGAGATCGTGAACGGCCCAAGTCGCCAGAAGTTCCGATAGCGTTACCACTCCCAATGCTGGGTGTTTTCCTCGTCGGTTCAAGCTTTCCTGCTGTAAATTCAGCGCAGTCAGCGCTGCTAGATTGTCCCGGCGCAGACTGGCGAAATCGTCGAGGAGTTGTTCAAGCGAATTCTCTCGGGGCAAATTCACCTGCGCAAAGCGGTCAAAGGGATCAAATGGTCGCGTTTCGCCCCTCTCCAGTAAGATCCGCACTCGCGGCATCCAGTCGCTACGCTCCCCCAAGACCAAGTGCCCCATGATGTCGAACGCGCTCCAAGTGTCTTTTCCTTCGTTGCTGTGTACCCAGATGCTGGGTAAGCCGCGCAATAGCGAATCTAGTGTTGCTGGAGTGCGGGTGAGAACTGCAACAGCTTCGGTTACATTGAACTCCGTTACGCTCGCCATGCTTACATGATGCACGTTTGGCGCTTTTGGGCTCAAAGAGGAGATAGTGAGTCGCCAACTGGTGACCGGCCAAAACACTCCTTGACCTGTGATTTGGCGGCGCTCCGGGGATCAGTCGCAAGAAACGCCGATCCAGCCGGAGAAGACGAGGGCCGTTGGAAACCGGGCGCTTGCCGACATCCGTCCGCGAATCGGGAGCCGACGAGGGCAGGCGTAATCCCTGACGCGGGCCGAAAATATCGGGACTAGTCCTGGAGGGTGCTTAACGTGTGGATCGTATGCGCACCAACCTACTGTGCCAGCGGCTTCTTGAACTGTTCGTCAATCTCAATCTGGTATCCGGTGGCGAGGCCGTTGTTCCCGTTCGCCATTCCGATAACTGCCATCAGTTCTGCGAACATGGCGTCCGTCATGCCCTTCTTCTGGGCTGCGGTGGTATGGGTCGCGATGCAATAGCCGCAGTTGTTAGTGACGCTCACGGCAACGTAGATCAGTTCCTTGGTGAGTGCATCGAGCGCACCCGGCGCCATCACCTGCTTGATGCTTTCCCAGGTGCGCTTCAGGGTGGCGGGATCATGAGCTATGGCCTTCCAGAAGTTGTTCACCTGGTTAACTTTGCGTGTGGTCATGATGTCATCGTAGACGGCGCGAACCTCCGGGCCGGCGTCCTCGTATTCGACCAATCCCAGTGTCGCCATATTGGCCTCCCCATCGCGGAGCGATAATCTGGTTATTCTACAAGCAAAACGCTTGGCCCGCGGTAGCGGCGCGGCATACCGGAGAGGTCACCACGGCAACAGCTTCCGATGTTCTCCGCGTTTCACCGCATCTGGATTGCAAGTTAGCAATCGATCGTTGCTTGTCAGGTTTCGGATACCTTGATGCGCGCTAAACCGAACTCGCGCGCTACTGCCCGTTGACTAGGTCTTTCCATGCTACCGCTTGCCGAATCCACCCATAGATCTCCACTCTAAACATCCCTCCGGTGTCTCATGAGCCGCTCTGCTTTTGCAATTCAGCTCACAAAACACAATCCGGCGCACTACTTTTACTCCGCCACAGGGCCCCGCCCACGCGGCGCGCTGTGGCCTATTTTGTTCCGGGCGCACAACTCCCGGTTGACAATCGTGTAGGTTCGTTGCTATAACCCTTAGCCGTTTGCGAAATCGATTGTGTAGTACTACGCAATCGATTTCGTCAGATCACGAAACGCAGGTCCGCCACCTGCAGGGGACCGCAAAGCACGACCTTTGGGGAGGAGAAACACCGATGAGATTCTCCAGAATGTTTGTCTACGCGACGCTGGCACTGACATGTCTTCTTGTCCTGTGTCCGCTCGCCCAGGCGCAATATCGCACGTCCATTCAGGGCGTTGTGACCGATGCCACAGGAGCAGTGATTCCCGGCGCCACTTTGACGCTGACGAATCCGGCAACCAACGAAAAGCAGGTCAGAACCAGCAATGAGGCTGGTGTCTACAACTTCAATGCACTGCCTTCTGCTGCCACCTTCAATCTTGAGGTCACGGCCAAAGGCTTCCAGAAGAAAGTAATCGATCACCTCGACCTTGTTCCCGAGCAGTCCAACGGCCTGGACGTTCGACTTGCAGTCGGCGCTGAATCGCAAACGGTGACCGTGGATGCCTCGATCGAACCGCTGCTGACAACTGCCAACGCCAACATCGTCGGCGTGATTTCAGAGAATCAGGTCCAGAGCATGCCCTCGTTCGGGCGTGACGTGTTTAAGCTCATCCAGTTGACACCCGGCCTCTTCAGCGACGGCTCGCAGACTGCGGGTGGTGCCTTCAACCTGCCTGGCACGCAGACCGGCGGCGGAGCGACCGGCGGCAACGCCGGCATCTTCCAGACGGAAAACGGCCCTCAAGGCCAGTCCGCGGGCCAGCAGTTCGAGAACAACGGCATCAGCATTGACGGCGTGAGCACCACCTCGGCCGTCTGGGGCGGCAACACCATCATCACGCCGACCGAGGATTCCGTGGCCAGCGTCACCACGGTGGTGAACGCGTACGATGCCGAGTACGGGCGCTTCAGCGGCGCGCACGTCGAGGTCACCTCCAAGAGCGGCACCAACAAGGTGCATGGCAGTCTGTTCTTCACTCGTCACAGCGCGGGCCTGAACGCCTACCAGTCCGACAATACTCCGGGCAACACCAAGCAGAGGGACAACAATCAGTTCAACCAACTGGGCGGCAGCGTCGGCGGGCCAATCTGGAAGAACAAGATCTTCGGCTTCTTCGCCATTGAGACGATTCAACAGGGTTATTCCCCTGTAACCGGCCTGCAGTGGTATGACACCCCCGACTTCGATTCCTTGGCGTCGTCCGTTAGCATTGCTTCCAAGTACCTGACCTTCCCGGGTAATGCGCCGAAGAGCACCGGCATCAACGTGAACGGCAGCACCTGCGCCCTCGCGGGACTGACCGAGGGCACCAACTGCGTCACCATTCCAGGAAAAGGCATCAACATCGGCACGCCTTTGACCACAGGATTGGGCATGCAGGATTTGACCCGCGTTGCCGGCACCACCCCGGGCTGGGGCAGCGGTTTGGGCACCGTGGCTGACGTCGCGCAGTACAACACGGTGAACCCCACCACCTCCTCGAAGTACCAGTACAACGGTCGCCTGGATGCCAACCTTTCCAGCAAGGACGCAATTGGCTTCATGATCTACTGGGTGCCGGTGACAACCACCAACTACAACGGGAACCGCACCTACGATATCTTCCACCACAGCCAGATCAACGAGGCGTATACGGCCGTGTGGAACCACACGTTCTCGCCCACCTTGCTGAATGAGCTGCGCGGCAACGTAGCCGGCTGGCACTATAACGAGATCACCTCCAACCCGCAGTCGCCGGTGGGCCTGCCTCAAGCCGGCATTGACAGCATTTTCTCGCTGGGCATCCAGTCCTTCGGTCCCAACATCGGCGGCGACGATAAGCAGTGGACCTACGGCCTACGCGATTTGGTCACCAAGGTCCAGGGGCGCCACACCTTGAAGTTCGGCGTCGATTATACAAAGGTGTATTACCTCTCAGCCTGCTACCCCTGCGGCGAGCCAAGTTACAGCTTCTACAACATATGGGATTTCCTGAACGACGCTCCTAAGAGCGAGGGCGGCACGTTCAATCCCGCCACCGGTGTCCCATCGGTCGTGCGCCAGGATGACCTGGCGAATATCATGGGCATCTTTGCGCAGGACGACTGGCGGTTGAAGAAGAACCTTACGATCAATCTTGGCCTGCGGTGGAACTACTTGGGGCCGGCGTATGAGAAGCACAACCAATCGTTCGTCGCGGTGCCCGGCGCAGGCGCGGACTTCCTCTCGGGGATGGTCATCCGCAAGGGTGGCAGCGCGTGGAACGCGCAGAAGGGTAACTTTGGTCCGCAGATCGGCTTCTCCTGGAGCCCGATGATGTTCCACGACAAGATGGTCGTCCGCGGCGGCTACGGCCTGAGCTACAACCAGGACGAATTCGCCATCACGCAGAACACGCTGAGCAACACCGGTTTCAGCATCGGGGCGTACCTGGGATCCCCTGATCAAACTCACATCAACCCGAACATCTACTACGCCGTCTCATCCGACCCGCACAGTCTCACCGGATACCCGGCGAACAAGAACGTTATCACCACCTATGGTGCGAACGGGCTTCCGACTCCGACGAGTGGCGTGCAGGCCAATGTTTTCCTGACGCAGCCCAATCCGCCCACCATGATGACACAGCACTACTCGCTGGATACGCAGTACGACCTGGGTCATCAGGTGGTGGCCTCGCTCGGCTACATGGGCAGCGTGACACGTAACTCCTACTTCCACATGAACCCGGTAGGCTACGCGGCCTCAATGGGCTGGGCGCAGAACCCGGCGATTGGCGGCTGTTGCGACTTCTGGACGCACAAGGGCAGCGGCAACTACAACGCAATGCTTGCCGAAGTGAAGCACCAGTTCTCGCACGGCTTCATGGCCGACGTGCAGTACACCTGGTCCAAGAGCATGGACACTAGCTCGGCGCCATATAGTGAGCAGTATTACCCGAACCACCCGAGCTGGTCTTATGGCCGTTCGGATTACAACGTGGCCTCGGCATTCAAGGTGTTTGGCATGTGGCAGCCTGTCCTCTTCAAGGGCAACAACGCCAAGCTGGAGAAGATTGCTGGTGGCTGGTCGATTAGTGGCATCTGGAACGCGCACACCGGCTTCCCATGGAATCCCGTGTACAACCTCCCAAGCAGCATGTACGCCTCCAACGGCGGCTACTATCAGGCACTTCCCAGCGCGTATCTGGGCGGGGCCGGCCACGACACCAGCAACCACGCCTACGAGTACGGAACCAACTTCCCGAATGGCGGCAAGGCGTACTTTGCGGCGCCGGTCATCAGCAGCGACGGCTTTACGCCGGCATTACCGGGCGTGAAGCGCAACTCCTTGACGATGGCTGGCTATAAGGATGTGGACATGACGCTGGCCAAGAGCTTTGGTCTGCCCAATGCACCAGTCCTCGGCGAAGCAGCGAAGCTTGAGTTCCGGCTGGACATTTACAACCTCTTCAACAACGTGAACCTCAACCCAGGCACCATCCAGACCGATGTGAACAGCGGCCGCTTCGGTCAGGAAACTTCGGCCCTTGGCGCTCGTGTCATGACTCTGGGCGCGCGCTTCAGCTTCTAAACGTCCTCGGGTTGCGACCGGTTCAGCGGATTTAGGCCGGTCGCAACCCTTAGGTGCCTCCTCCATTTACGGGAATAGCCAGCAAACTGGTTATTCCCATTTTCCCAACTCGTAAGAGGCTTGGATGAAAGCTGCTGGCGAATAGCCCCGCGGCTTCGTGCTTCTTCATGCTGGACGTGAGACAAACCGCGACCGGCAGTTGAGAGTCATGAGCGCTGATAGAGGACAGACGGACCGTGACTCAGCCCAAGACGGAACGGCAGGTGTCCAGATGAACGCACGGATCAGAACAGCGCGAATCCATGTGGTAGCCGCAGCCGTGCTTCTGTTGCTGTGCTGCGCCTCATATCCGGCCACCGCGGATCAAAACTATTCCCAACAGGTATTCTTCGAAAACAGTCTTTCGCCGGGCGCGTATTTCTACAGCGCAGGCAAGGCCTGCGCCCCAAGCAAGCTAAAGCTGCGGGACGGCAGGATTCCCGTCGAAACCACCGCGTTTATCAGCGGTCCCAATGCGCTTGAACTGGAGTGGCAGTCTGTTGGAGATGGAAGCTGGGACGCCGAGGTCAAACTGTACAACTGGCGTAATCGCCACGTTGAATTTGCAGGTGATAGCCTCTACCTGTGGCTGTATGCAAAAGACGGGATCCGCGCTGCGGACCTACCGAAAATTGCGTTGCGTGATCTCGAAGGAAATTTCACAGGCCAGCTTTCGATCGGTGGATTTGCCAGCGATCTGCCTCCGGGCAAATGGATTCGCGTGCGATTCCCCGTGGCCAGCTTCAAGAGCGAATCACTTCATTCATTCAATGCACACAGGCTTTCGGCAATTGTGTTTGCGCAGGGAAGCGCAGACGGTGCTGGACACTCGCTCTATATCGACGACATACGCGTGGAAGATGCGAGTAACTCGGAAGCGCACGTTCCGGCCTCTCCCGCGATGATAGCGGTGAAAGCATATGAGTGCCATTTCGATATCCAGTGGGAGGCTGTGCCCGATGCGTCGATTGCGCAGTACGTGATTTATCGCTCGATGCCTGGTGAGCCGTTGCGCGCCATCGGTGTGCAAAGATATGGAGTAAACCGCTTCACAGACTACGTGGGCGATGCCCGGGGCGAGGCCATCTACAGGGTCTCCGCGCGAACATCTTCGCTGCGCGAGTCATCGCTCTCGGCTGCTGCCTCCGCCACCACTCATCCGATGAGCGACGATGAACTGCTCTCCATGGTGCAGGAGGCGTCGTTTCGATATTACTGGGAAGCGGCGGAACCGAATTCCGGAATGGCGCGGGAGTGCACCCCGGGTGATGACGACGTGATTGCCGTGGGTGCAACCGGCTTCGGCATTATGGCCATGGTGTTGGGCTCCGAACGCGGCTTTGCATCGCGCGAAGAGGTGGTCGAGCGGATGCTGCGAATTACCTCGTTCCTCGCCAGGGCCGACCGGTTTCACGGCGTGTGGCCACACTTCCTCAGTGGCCGCACCGGACATTCTCTGCCGGTATTTGGGATTTATGACGACGGCGCCGACTTGGTTGAGACCTCATTCCTCATGCAAGGCTTGTTGACGGCGAGGCAATATTTCTCCGCAAGCAACGAGAAGGAACGCGCGCTGCGGGACTCGATCAACGCTTTGTGGCAAGGCGTGGAGTGGGATTGGTTTCGCGCAACTCCTGAGAAAGATGCGCTCTATTGGCATTGGTCGCCTCGTTATGGATTTCACATTGCCAACCGCCTCGAAGGGTGGAACGAGGTGATGATCACCTACATGCTGGCAATTGCTTCTCCAACGCACGCGGTGCCACCGCAGCTATATGACACAGGCTACACAGCGCAGCGCGCAAACCACAGTTACGGAGATCGGAAAAGCTACTACGGAATCCAGTTGGATATGAACTACACGCCGGGATCTCCGGGGCCGCTGTTCTTCACGGACTACTCGTACATGGGGTACGATCCGCGCGGCTGGCATGACAAGTACGCGGATTACTTCGTGAACAACCGGAACGAAGTCCTGGTGAGCCAGGCATACGGCATTGCGAATCCACTTCACCGGAAGGGCTATGGCGCAGACAGTTGGGGACTGACGGCCGTCGATGGGCCGGAGGGATATCACGAGTACAAGCCGTTCACCGAAGATGACGGAACGCTTGCGCCCACTGGGGCCCTCAGCGCATATGCCTACACACCGGAGCAGTCCTTGCGTGTGTTGAAGCACTTCTATCGCGACCTGGGCGCACAGCTGTGGGATATCTACGGCTTTCGCGACGCGTTCAATCAACAGGACAACTGGTATTCCGGAATCACCATGGGGCTCAACCAGGCTCCCATGGCGGTGATGATCGAAAATGGGCGTACCGGGCTGATATGGAAATTATTCATGTCGAACCCGGAGATTCTCAGGATGCGGCAGGCCGTCGGACTAAAGCCGGATTGAGAACAGTGTATCGGCAGCGACCAGGTGGAATAGGCCTGATGGCGAACGCCTTATCGAGCAGTTCAATTTGCGGAACTGAACAGACAGATTGTTATGGAGATCGAGTTGAGGAGAAGAACAGGTGCTTCACTTGTCAGATGATCTTCATCAGCGGCTCGCCGGTGCCATTCGCAGGACGGTACTCGCCGGGATTACCGCCGCACTCTTTAGCAGCGCCGCGTTAGCTCAGAATGCTCGAGACAGTTCGGTAAAGCAGGCGAGCGTGCGCCCCTCGAACACTCAATTGGCATCGCCTGCTATCGAGAAGCGGGTCAGTGAACTCCTCCGAAAAATGACGATGGAAGAGAAGCTGGGCCAGCTTGTGCAGTACAACGACGGCGGATACCAGAGCCCTCCCAGCCCAGCGGATGTTGAAGGTGCAGCCCTGGCGGCAAACCCGGAGACGCACGACCAGGTGGACTCGATGCAGTTGGCTGCGATGGGAAGGCTTGGCTCCATGCTCAACACCGTAGGCGCTGCGCGCACCAACGCCTTCCAGCATGCGGCGGTTGAAAAGAGCCGGCTGCACATTCCACTTCTCTTTGGCGCGGACATCATCCACGGCTATCGAACGATCTATCCTGAGCCGCTCGCGCTGGCTGCCACCTTCGATCCCGCGCTGGTGACCGCGCTCGCACGCGTCGCGGCAGAAGAGTCGGTTACCGCCGGCGTGCGCTGGTTCTATTCACCAATGGTCGATATCTCGCGCGATCCGCGCTGGGGACGCAGCGCGGAAGGTGCGGGTGAAGATCCCTTTCTGGGCGCAGCCATGGCCCGGGCGTACGTACGCGGCTACCAGCAAGATGATCTCTCCAATCCGGGAAGCGTGGCGGCCTGCGTGAAACACTTTGCCGCTTACGGTGCGGCCGAGGCAGGCAGAGAGTACAACACAACCGATATGTCGGAGATTCGGCTGCGCCAGGTGTACCTGCCGCCGTACAAAGCGGCGGTAGAGGCCGGGGCGGCAACGATAATGAGTGCCTTCAACGCCCTCAACGGAGTGCCCGCGAGCGCCAACCGTTTCCTTCTCCAAGGGGTGTTGCGCGGCGAGTGGGGCTTCGATGGTTTTGTCGTGAGCGACTACACGGCAGTGATGGAACTGCGCAATCATGGCGTCGCGCTGGATGCGGCTGCGGCGGCTCGCAAGGCACTGGTGGCAGGCGTGGACGTTGACATGATGTCGCATTACTACGACACGGAGTTGGCGGGGCTGGTGCACTCTGGCGAGGTTCCGATGGCAGTGGTAGATGAGGCGGTGCGACGCGTGTTGCGCGTGAAGTTTGCCCTCGGATTGTTCGAGCATCCATACACCGCAGGCACCGAGGTCACGGCTGGCGTGCCGGAGCATCGTCCGCTGGTGCGCAAGGCGGCGGAAGAGTCCTTTGTATTGCTGCAAAACAAGTTGGCGGCTGACGGCTCACGCATTCTTCCTCTCTCGCGGCGGGTAAAGAGCCTGGCGCTGATCGGACCGCTGGCCGACAATCCCGCAGAGATGGTGGGTTCATCGGCGGGCGGCGGTCTCCTGAAAGAAGTAATCACCGTGAAGGACGCCTTGGAGGCGCGCGCCAAGGAGGCGGGCGCGGCGTTTGTGTACGCGAGGGGAACTGAGATTTCAGGTCAGTCCGAAGACGGTTTTACCGAAGCGCGCAAGGCTGCAGAACGTGCCGACGTCGTCGTGCTTGCCTTAGGTGAGTCTGGCGCGATGAGCGGCGAGGCCGGCTCGCGTTCCAATCTCGACCTTCCCGGCAATCAGCAGAAGCTGCTCGAAGCCGTGGTAGCGGCAGGGCATCCCACGGTCTTGCTCGTATTCTCCGGACGTCCGCTGGTGTTGAACTGGGCGGCGCAGCATGTAACCGCAATCATGGAAGTCTGGTTTCCCGGCACGGAAGCAGGATCGGCAATCGCAGGTGTGCTGTATGGCGATGTCGCCCCCAGCGGCAAGCTTCCGATGAGCTTCCCGCGCTCGGTTGGACAGGAGCCGCTGTACTACGCACAGTTTCCCACTGGGCGGCCTCCAGTGAATCTCGATCTTTCACAGCCACCCTCGACGGTCGTAGAGTCGCACTTTGTCTCCCGCTACATTGATGTAGCGAACGATGCGCTCTTCCCCTTCGGACATGGCCTGAGCTATGTGAACTTCGCTTACTCAGACGTGACTGTGTCGCGGACGACGCTGTCGCTTTCGGAAGCGAAGGAACGCACAGGGCAGGCGCTCATCAAGGCCTCGGCTACGGTGAAGAATACCGGAGATCGCACAGCTACGGAGGTTGTGCAGTGCTACGTGCGCAACCAGGGAGCAAGCATTGAGCAGCCGGTGCGGAGTCTGCAAGGCTTTGCAAGAGTCACGTTGAAAGCTGGTGAGTCGAAGCAGGTTTCCTTCGACCTTGGATTCCCGGAGCTCTCATTCTATGACCAAACAGGCAAGGGCGTCGTGGAAGCAACGGATTACACCGTTTGGATCGGTGGCAGTTCGACCGCGGAACAACACGCAAGTTTCAAGATTGTTCCGTCGCCGGGCGAGGGAAGGCCGAACGATTCGACGCGGCGTCGAGGGCGCTAGTGCTGGAGGGAGTTCCGGTCGAGGCTCACGCTCGGCCGCGCGGTCGCTTCATCGCACCTGCGCGCTGGATTGACGGGCGCGGTGGAGCTCCGAATCACGAGTTCTGGCTCGACGGTGACAGTCTCGGATTCGTCCGCTGGTTGCTTCCCCTTGATGCGCCCAAGGAGATGCTCTACCGCGAGCGTTCCCATGGTTTGCAGCGGCTGGCGGATTGTGGTGAGCGCTGGATTCTGAAAGGCCGCGCTGGGAATGTCATCGAATCCTACGACCGAAACGTCTTCAGGAACGCTTAGGCCAGCTTCGCGAATAGCGCGGATGGCGCCGATGGCGGAAACATCATTAAAAGCGAAAACCGCCGTGAACGGAGTGCCACCACGAATCAGCGCCTTGGCTGCCGCGTAGCCGGGCATGCTGGTGGAACTCTCCGTGGCAAGCTGCACCACCAGCCTCGGATCGAGTTCGAGGTTCTTCCGCTTTGCTGTGTACTGGATTGCTTCCCAACGCGTATCAGTGTCGGAGCTGAAGTCTTGCCCCTTGATGATCACGATCTTGCGGTGGCCGAGGTCAACAAGGTGACCAAGAGCGAGTTCCGCAGCGCGCCGGTGATTCAAAACAATGTTCGTGAGACCGGAGATCTGGTTGTGACCGGAGACCGTCACAACCGGGATTCTGAGAGCTTCGCGCCACGGCGTATCCACGGCGATAATGCCCTCGACTGCTCGCGCCAGCAACATTCTGGGATACTCGCGAAGAAGCTCTTCGCGATGCATGTGGCTTACGACAAAAAAGAAATAGCCATTGCTGACCAGCGAGGTCTCAATTCCGTTGAGCAAGGTGGAGGAATATCCCTCGCCAATTTCGGGAACGATGACTCCGATGGTGTACGTGTTCTGCTTCCGCAGTGACTTGGCTACCATGTTCGGATGGTAGTTCAGCTTCTCTGCCGCGCTGAAAATGCGGTCCTGGGTGCTGGCCGGGATGGAACGCGCGCCGGGAGTACGGTTGATCACACGGGACACAGTGGATGGCGAAAGCTTGAGATACCTTGCAAGCTCGGCCAGGTTTGCCTGATGGCCATCCCATTCGCCAGGCTGCTTGCCCGGACGATCTGGGCCACTGGATTTAGACATAGCTCAGTATAGCGGTCGCACTGTCCCTGGGTCACTAGCTATTAGGCTGAAAACCCGCAAGATTCATGGCATTCGCCATCGCCGGGTCTGCCATAAACGTGTTCCACACAAAGCCGGAGCGGTAGTTCTCTGCCATCAGCATGGTGATTCCCTGGTCGATTCCGAGCACATCCGAGTCCCACCAGTTTTTCAGCGGATTAAATGCATCGGTGAATCCATATTTGCCCCACGCTGCGGGATAGGTGCCGCGTATGTTGCGCAATACTGCGATGCAGTCGGCTGGAACGAATGGAACGGAGCCTCCGGGTGCGCAGGGAACAATGCTGCCGTCGATGGGACCGGTAGCAGGAGGTCCACCCCATGCGACATATCCTCCAGCGGAATCCGATGCTGTGATACCCCAGAGGTTCTGCGAATAATCGCTGAACTGGCTCTGCAGTGAGAGACAAAAGAGCTTGTGCGCTTGGGTAGCATACACAGAGTTCTGATAGTAGTCAGCGTAAGCGTCATGCTTGTTGCGGAAGTCGAACCAGGCATGCGAGTACTGGTGGGTGAAGAGCGGATCTCCCGCTGAGATGTAGGTGATGCCCTGATAGGTGTAACTGGGGCGCGTCCACGCAGACCAGGTGGCTGGCGGAAGAGGATACGTAGGCGAGCCCATGCCCAGCAGGTAAAGCATCATAAGCTCGCAATAGTGATCCCAGCGCGTGGTAATGAACCCGGATTCCGGAGTCCAGCCCATGGAGAGCGTGGTGCCGCCATTCAGCATCCACGGCCAGTTCACGCTCTGATAGAGTTGGGTCGCAGCGTCCACAATGGTGCTGTTGGTTGAGAAATGCTGGCGTACAGAGAGGATTCCGCACATCAGAATCGCGGTGTCGATGGAGGATAACTCGGAGGTGCCGACGCGCGCGCCCGTTCCCCAATCAACAAAGTGGTAGAAGAAGCCCTGGTAGCCTGCGGCCTTGCTCAGCAGCGACTGCAAGGTCAAGAGCGTGCGCTGCTGGATGGCAGCCGATGTTCCATAGCCACGCGAATCGCCTATGCAGAGCGCGGTTAAGCCAAAGCCGGTGGCAGCCACGCTGGAGTTCGTGTAGGTGTCGGTGCCGCTGACATTCGCGCGATCTTTTGCAAAGCCAGTCTGCGGATTCGACTGTTCCCAGAAGTAGGTAAATGCGGCGCGCTCGACGTCATCGAGCAACTGATCGTCGGTTCCGGTATAGCCGGCATTTCCGCTGCTGCCTGACGAAGAAGAGGAAGAAGTGCAGGAAGGAGTCCAGGCAAAAGACAACATGGGGGCGGCGAGGAGAAACCGGCTTGCGCGATAAAGGAAGGAACGGCGCGAAAGGGGAGAACCCGAACCGTCAGCTCGATCTGCCATGGGAAATTCCACAATCCAATCGGACTCGGGATCATAACAAACGCAAAGTGGCAGCACAATAAGGGATACCGCGTTTGTGGTCTGTTCACAGCTTGCGGCGTGCAACCCTGTGTGCGAAACTCTCTCTTCGTGTCTCGCGAAGGCGGCATGCAGCCGGATAAGTAGAGGATTCCGCGGCACACGGACATCAGATGAAGAAATTTCTTGCCGCATCGCTCTCGGTTTTCGCATTGGTGGGTGTTGCCACCACCATGCTTGGACCGATGCTGCCTATTCTTGCGGCGCAATGGAAACTGACGGACCGTCAACTGGGAGCGCTATTTGTGGCCCAGTTTTGCGGCGGGTTCGCCGGAGCAATCGCGTCCACAGCGCTCATTCGCCGGACATCCACACACTTCACCGTACGCGCCGGATTGTTGCTCACAGCTGTGGGAATCGCGTGCGTGCCCTGGCCCTCGGTGTGGGCAGTCAGGGGAGGAATCGCGCTATACGGAATTGGCATTGGGCTGGCCACGCCCTCCATTTCGGTTGGGGTGTGCGAGGTGTTTCGGTCCCAGCCTGCGCGTGCGCTGAATCTGCTGAATTTCTGCTGGGCGATCGGAGCAATCCTTGCGCCTGGAATGATTCTCCGTCTGGCTCTTCACAGTTCGCTCGGGTTGCGCGGAACGCTTCTGGCTGCCAGTTCAATTCTGGTGGCCGTCTCGTGGGTGATCCCAGCAATCAACGCAACCGGGTTGCGCGCCACTACAACATCTGATTTCAACGCTCGCGATCTTGGCCTGATCATTTCGGCAGGAATGCTGATCTTCGCCTATGTTGGAGTGGAGAACGGTGTTGCCGGATGGCTGCCAACCTTCGTTTTGCGCACGCACGGACTCTCGCCGGAGAAGGGAGCTCTACTGCAGGAAAGCTTTTGGACTGCGCTTCTGATCGGGAGATTCCTGACGGCGTTCTTCATCCGCCGCGGCATTGAGCATCGATTTCTCAAGTCCGCTATCCTGATGATGACCGTGGGGACGGCGGCCATGCTCTTCTGCCGTGAAACCGTGTGGTTGTTTGCGTCCGTGATCTTCATCGGAGCCGGATGCGCGCCCATCTTTCCGACGACGATTGCCGTGCTCTCACAACAGTTCTCAAGAGAGTCGCTGGAGAAGCTGGGATGGATATTTGCCGCAGGTGGCCTTGGAGGCGCAGTGTTTCCGTTCTTCATTGGAACGCTATCGCACGCCACTGCGAGTCTGCGGACCGGCATGTGCATTTTGATAGTGTCGGAGCTTGGAATGCTCGCGATGCACGCAACCATGCAGCAGCGCTGCTCTCCAGCCCTGGCGGAAGGTGCGCTGAACGAGGGTTTGTATACTGTCGCCAAGTAATTTCAAGTGCGTGGGCTGACTTGGAAACCACACCTATTGGGACGGAGCTGCTTGTTGAAAGGGTTACGTATGTCTACTTTCATGTTCTCCGAATTCACGCCAGCCTAGATTGAGCTTCACCTATTCCCCGCGGCCATCAGAATTCCCTTCCTATGCCGCGTCTTCTTGGGACGTGAGCGTAGCCCGTTGTCCACCCTGAATGGCGGATGGAGTTGCTAGTGTTACATAAGCAACTTAGGTGCAATATTGCCGCAGCCTCAAAGCATCGGTATAGACCGACTGGTCGGTTTATCTTAGTTCGGTTTTTCTTAATGAAGCTTACTGCCAACTCGTCCGGAACCCGTGATCGCATGATCGCGGCCACCTAAGGATCTGCTAGAACGGAAGGATTTCACCGGTCTTTACCCATGTGCAGCAGCTCAAGGTAGAGCTATGGCTGCGCGCGATGCTCGAAGTCGGCGTCACTTATGCATGGCGGCGCGGCGAAGTCGACACCCTCAAGGTCTATCAAATAGACCTGAAGAAGAAGACGATCGACTTGGATCCGGGTGGCACCAAGAACGACGAAGCACGGGTTGTTCGCATGACCCAGCAGGTAGGTGTACTGATGGAAGAGTGCATCGCTGGCAAGGACTTGAACGACCTTGTATTCACAGTTGCTGACGGAAGTCCCGTAGGGGATTTCCGAAAGGTGTGGACGACTTGCTGCGAGGCTGCAGGCATCGAGCGCATCATCTTCCATGACCTCCGACGGACTGGAGCGCGGAATATGCGGCGCATGGGAATCCACGAATCGACTATCATGAAGATCGCTGGATGGAAGACTCGAAGCTTGTTCGACAGGTACAATATTGTTGATCAGGAAGACCTGATCGACGCCGCACAGAAGATGGACGCACGGCAGATTGTTCTGGACACCCAGAAATCACTTGATCTGGAGTTTGGGCATAGGTTGGGCATAAAATCAGGTGAGGTTGTTGAGTCAGTAAACAGCGATCAATCATACAAGTGATGCATAATGAATGAGTTGTGAGACATGGCCCCGTAGCTCAGATGGATAGAGCAGCGGTTTCCTAAACCGGAGGTCGGCAGTTCGAATCTGCCCGGGGCTACCATCTTTTCTAATTGCCTGATTGACGGCACAGAATTCCAATCTGTCAGTAGTTCCCTGGCGAGATTGCCAAATCCAATCCAGATTGTTTCTGTTCAGAGTAACTCCAGAACTGAATGCCAATCATCTCGGCATTCGTCCTGCTCGCTCTAAAATTGCGCATCGCACTTGCGTTACCATCAATGCAGCGGAAGTCATAATGCAGGCGAGGAGATGCAAGGTGCAATTTCTGCGTAGGTTGCAACTGGTTCTGATGTTGCTGTTGGCCGTGGGAGTGGCCGTTGCTCAGCCCCCCGTGCCGGCAAAGGTAGCCACGGGATACAGGGCGATTCACGAGTCCGATCTTCGCGCCGACCTGGGTTTTCTTTCTTCGGATGCGCTGCAGGGGCGGATGTCGCTGACCACCGGTGACGAGGTTGCCGTGCAGTGGATCGCCTCCGAGTTTGCCCGGACCGTCCTCAAGCCCGCCTTCGGCGACAGCTACCTGCAACCAGTTCCGCTGATCGAGTATCGAGGCGACCGCGCCCAGAGCTACCTTAACCTCAAGTGCGGTGGCGTTGCGCGCAAGCTGCAATTTCCCGAGGTGCTCGGCGCGTTCAAGCGCGACGTTGACCTGGAGGCTCCCGTGGTCTTCGGCGGCTTCGGAATCACCGCGCCGGAGCTTGGCTATGACGACTACGCCGCGCTCGACGTCCGCGGCAAAATTGTGCTGGTCTTCGATCACGAACCGCAGGAGACCGATCCATCGTCTATCTTCAACGGCACGGGCAACACGCGCTATGCCACCACCCGGGTCAAGGCTCTCAACGCGCAGGCCCATGGAGCGCTGGCCGTACTCGTGGTCGCTGAGCCCAATCGCAAGCATCTTTCCAACCAGGAACGGCAGGCGCGCATCGGCGGATCGGCGGCGCGCAAAACGCCGCTGCCCGCGCAGGCTCTCGCCGAGGATGAACTGAACATCCCGCTGCTGATTATTACCGACGCAACCGCACGCGAGCTGATGCAAGGCTCCGGCGTCACGCCTGCGGAGGCGCAGACCGTGATCGACCGCGACCTCAAGCCGCAGTCGCGTCCCCTGCCGGCAACGTCGGCGGAGATCCATTTGCGAAATCTCTACGCGCGCCCCGGCACCACATGGAATGTCGGAGGAGTTCTCGAAGGCAGTTCGCCGGAGCTGCGCGCGGAAACCGTGATCATCAGCGCCCACCATGATCATGACGGCCAGGCCGAGGAAGGCATCTGGCACGGCGCGGACGACAATGGCTCCGGAACTGTGGGCGTGGTGGAGCTGGCGCGCGCCTTCGCCGCCAATCCTGAACGTCCGAAGCGCAGCATTTTGTTCGTGGTCTTTTCCGCCGAGGAGCGCGGGCTGCTTGGCGCCTATTACCTTGCGGCGCATCCCGTCCGTCCGTTCGCCACCACTCGCGCCATGATCAACTTCGACATGATCGGCCGCAATGAAGCGCCCAGCCCGCAGACCGACGGACTCATTGAGATTCCTGCTGACACCACTAATCGCCTCAATCTCATTGGCGGCATGTACAGTCCGGAGTACCGCCGCACGGTCGAGGAGCAGAACCGCTACGTCGGACTCACTCTGGACGACCGCTTCGATCACGAGTCAGCTCTGAACGTCTTCTTCCGTAGCGACCAATTTCCTTTTGTGCTGCACAACGTGCCGGCCTTCTGGTGGTTTACCGGTTTCCATCCCGACTACCATCACATTACCGACACCGCCGACCGCATCAACTACCCGAAGATGGCGCGTATTCTGCAACTCGCGTATCTCTCGGCATGGCAATTTGGCGATACCGCCGTGGGACCGAAGTTCGTCGAGAATCCCAAGGGCAGCGGCAAGTAGCGCGTCAGCCGCTACTCCGGCGTAGCCGTCCAAGGCTGTTCCACTGGTTACGCAAAGATGGCCGCTGATACACCACCTTCCGTGTTTTGTGCTGTTTTGCTCTCCATATATGATGGAAGATATGTTGAAGGCAGATGAGCGCTATTCACGGCAGGTGCTCTTTCCGGGAATTGGCGAAACAGGACAGCGAAAGCTCGAAGGCTCGCGCATCGTCATCGTAGGCTGCGGAGCCACCGGGTCGGTGCTCAGTTCGTTGCTGGTTCGCGCGGGGGTGGGCTACGTCCGCATCATCGACCGCGACTACATCGAGCCCAGCAATTTGCAGCGGCAGGTGCTGTTTGATGAGAATGACGCCGCCGAGTCGCTTCCCAAGGCCGTCGCCGCCCGCCGCAAACTGCAGGAAATCAACTCCACGGTGACCGTCGATGCTCACGTGGAAGACCTGACCCCCGGCAATTGCGAAGAACTCCTGGAAGAAACCGATCTGATTCTCGACGGCACGGATAATTTTGAAACTCGCTACCTGCTGAACGACTACGCCGTGCGCGAGGGCCGTCCGTGGATCTACACCGCAGCCATCGGCAGCTACGGCGTTACTATGAACATTCTGCCGGGCGAGAGCGCCTGCCTGGCGTGCGTTTTTCCGCAATCGCCGACCGGTCCCACTGAAACCTGCGATACCGGGGGAATTCTGAACTCCGCGGTAAACCTGATCGCCTCAGCGGCCGTTACAGAAGCAATGAAGTACCTGGTTGGGGCGCGGGCGCAGATGCGGCGGACCATGCTCTCCTTCGATGCCTGGTACAACGACCGCTCGGAGATTCGCACCGACCATCCGCGCGCGGGATGCAGCGTCTGCCAGGAGCGTAAGTTCGCCTACCTTGCGGGACGCGCCCACGCTCACATTTCACTCTGCGGACGCAACTCGGTGCAGATTCACGAGCGCCACCGCCCCATCGAATTTGCTGAACTGGAAGCGCGGCTGGCTCCGCACGGCGAGGTTCGTTACACGGAGTATGTTTTGAAGTTCACCCGCTCCCCCTACGAGTTGACCCTGTTTCCAGACGGGCGGGCGATCATCAAGGGCACTACGGACATCGGCGTCGCCCGCAGCTTCTACGCGCGCTTCGTGGGTTCCTAGAGGACCCGGCACCTGCGTGACTGTTTTTCGATACTGAATCCGGTAGAATGAGGTAGACCCCTCCTCGTTTGCCACAGCAGAATAAGGGATTGCAGAGCACATATTGCGAATACTTGTCCTGAGCATCAACTACTGGCCCGATGAGACGGGAATCGCTGCGTTCAACATCTGGCGCTGCGAGTATCTTGCCTCGCAGGGACACCAGGTCACCATCTGCACCGGCCCTCCGTACTATCCGCAATGGCGCGTGCCGCCGGAGTACCGGGGCAAACTCATCCAGCGCGAGGAGCGCAACGGAGTCACGATTCTCCGCTCCTGGATGTTCGTCCCGCAACGGCCCTCCACGGCGAAGCGCATGCTGCACGAGGCATCTTTCCTGGTGACATCGTTTCTGCGCGCCCTAGCAGGCCCCAGGCCGGACCTCATCTTTGCCGTCTCGCCACCGCTGGGCCTGGGATTGACGGCCACGGCGCTGGCACGCCTATGGCGGGTTCCGTACATCTTTGACGTGGAAGACCTGCAACCGGATGCCGCCGTCGAACTCGGCATGATGGCCAAGGGCCCGCTGACCGACTTTCTCTACAACGCGGAGTGGCGGGCATACCAGGGCGCATCGCTGATCAGCACGCTGACCGAGGGAATGCGGCAGCGCATCGTGGAGAAGGGAATCGATGCGGCCAAGGTTACGCTCTTCCCGCCGCGCGCGGATTCGTCTCTCTACACACTGCGCGAGCGTGTCGACGGCTCCGCCTTCCGTGAGAAGCATGGCCTCCAGGGCAAGTTCATTGTCTCCCACTCGGGAAACATGGGCGTTAAGCAGGGCATGGAAGTGATTCTTGCCGCGGCGGAGAGATCGCGCGCGAACGGGAATATCCACTACCTCTTCGTCGGCGATGGCGCGATGCGTTCAAAGCTGGAAGCCGAGGCGCGCGCCCGGAACCTGCGGAATGTTCTCATCCTCGAGGTACTGGAGAACGACGAATTCTCGCAGATGCTGGCTGCTACCGACATCGCTCTGATTACCCAGAAGCGGATTGTCTCCGACATCGTCTTTCCATCCAAGACCGTGACCCTTCTCTTTGCCGGATGCCCGGTGATCGCCTCGGTGAACTCCGGGAGCGAAGTTGCGCGAGCGGTGCGGCGCTCCGGGGCGGGGCTGGTGGTGGAACCGGAAAGCGCGGATGCTCTCTGGAATGCGATTCGCGAGCTGGCGGCGAGACCCGAATCGCTGGCCCGCATGAGCCAGCGGGCGCGGCAGTTCGCGTTGGAATCCTGGGATGAGAAGCGTACCCTGCCGCTGATGGAAGCTCAATTTACCAAGTGTGTTGAGGCGTGGCGGAATCGCTCCGGTGAGCCGCCGCCCAGGCATGAATCGGCAGCGGGCGTGCAGGGATAGCAGCTCTCCCGATGAAATCCGGGCGGCGCATCAAAGTGACGCGCCGCTCAACGTCAAGCTAAGAGCGTATGGCGCCCACCGCTTCCTGAACGACTGGAATGCGCGCCGCAGAGGCCTGAGCGCTCCGCGCCGGAACCAGGCTCATCAACGTACTGACGACAGTAGCGGCAGGGTAGGAGGCCGCGGCTCCGGAGAAGAACTGCCGGACGCACTGCAAATCGTCCCCCGTGGTGACCATGCCGGGTTCCTCGCTGCCGTCTTTCTGTATCTGTTGCAGGCCGATGTCGGCAAGCAGGCAGTTGCATAGGCACTTGCGCCCAACCGTTTCTTCAAAGACCCCGCCCTTGGCGATGTAAACATTCTCAGGCTCAGCCGGGCAGCGATAGGCAATCTTGCCCTCGGGGGTGCGGTAGCCTTCGCGCAGGATTCCAATGTCGCAGACGCGGGCGCGATTGCGGTAAACCTCTGCCTCGGTGGTCGTCCCTTCCAACTGGGCCGCCTTGAACGGAAAGCCCGTGGGCGACGAACGCGGATCGGTGAAAACAGAAGACTCGCCGCGCTGAATCTTGCCCAGCAGAGCGTTCTTGTAGTCTTCGCGCAGGCCGGACTCTTCCGAGAAGGCGAAGGCCGTCCCTACCTGCACTCCAGCCGCGCCCAGCTCCAGAGCTTCCACAACTTTCTCGGGCGTCCCATAGCTTCCGGCCAGCCAGAAGGGAATGCCGACCTGCCGGATCTTGTCCAGATCCACGCGGTCGCGCTCGCCGTAAACGGCCTCGCCCTTCTCGCTCAGAACCATCTGCCCGCGCGGCGGCGCATTGTGTCCGCCCGCCGTAGGGCCTTCAATCACAAAGCCGTCCACCTTGCCGTTGGCACGGCGAACCATGGTGGTGGCCAGCGTGTTCGAGGAGATAATCGCCAGGAAGAAGGGGCGCTCCAGTTTGGGCGCCGATCCGCCGAAAAACTCCTGCGGGTCGAAGCGCATCAGGCAGTCATCTTCGGCTTGCGCGCCGCTGACCGACAGCGGATAGCTGGCGGCCTGTCCGGCGGCGAAGGCATCCAGAACTCCCGGAACCTTCAGCGGAATTCCCGCGCCCATCAGAATGTAGTTCGCTCCCGCCAGCATTGCGCCGTAGAGCGATGCCAGCAGCGGGAGCTGAATCTTCTCCATGCAGTTGATGCCCACCGGGTTCGAGTGACCTTCGCGCGCCAGAATGACCTCGACGAAGTTGGCGGCGATCAGCAACTCGGTAGCTTCGCGCGAGTTCACCCGCGAAAGCATCGGAATGAGCTTGTAGGGCACGCCGGGCGCACGGCCACCGGCAACAAAGTGCTTTTCCAGAATGCGTGCGGCCATCTCCGGGAAGGGGAACTGGGCGAGTCCGCGGCGCATGTGGCCGCCCGGATCGCCATCCTGCAGACGCCTGGACAAAATCGTGTCCAACGCCACGCTGGAAACAACCCCGAGCTGGCCGGTGTGCGAGACAGCCCTCGCCAGCCGCCAGTTAGAAACGCCCGCGCCCATGCCGCCCTGGATCAGTACCGGATGCAAAGTCATGCCGCAATTGTTGCAGCATTCGCCACAGGGCAAAGTCATAGTTTTGTATTACCTGTAAGCGGGATGACCAGAAGGCGGGCGGTCGCGCGGCCGCCCGCCCTTTATTCGTCCTTCAAGGCGTGGGTGCCGTGGGTGATCGCGGCTCCGGCGCGCAGGGCAGCGGAGAGCGCTACGACCTCTGAAATCTCCTGCTCAGAGACGCCTGCTTCTCGTGCTTTGTCGGCGTGAATCTTGATGCAGTACGGGCACTGGGTGGTAAAAGCCACGGCCAGGGCCATCAACTCCTTGTACTTGACGGGGATCGCACCCGGCGCTAGAGCTGCTTTGTCGAAGGCCCAGAAGGCTTTGATGGCCTCCGGTGCGCCCGCCTCCAGGTTCTTCAGCTTCTTCAGGTTCTTCATGTCGTACACAGTCAAACCTCCTGATACTCATACCCAGGAGCTTCGATGGCGAATCCTTCGGGTGGGTTTCACCGCACCCGAAGCCGCTTCTGAAGAGAAATTGAAGTGTTACTTGAACTCGCAGGCCGCAAGCTATTTAGTAGATGGATTGAATCCCTGCGATACATGGATTCTGGTTCAGCATTCTGCCGGTCGGTTGTATGAGGGCAGAGCGCCGGCCGGGACTAGATGAACATCTCGTCGGATGGCACTGCCTTGGACGTGCGCCGGACCTTGCGTCCGCCCACGAATTCGCCGAAGCCCGCCATTACGCCTTCCATCAGTGCGGAGAGATGCCGCATCGGAGAGGTCACGGTGTGCTGCACGGTTTCCGCGGCGTGATCCATGCGCTGCATCGTGCGGCTTGCCAGCTCACCGGCGTTTCCGGCCTGGGTACGCGCAATGCCGACGATCTCAGTAACAGCCTCGTCAATCTGGCCGGCCTGCGCCCGCACCAGGTTGGAGGTCTCGGTCAGGTTCGTGATCACCGTCTGGATCTGCGGCGCGCTCTCGTCGACGATGCCGCGCACCTTCTCCACCAGAGGAAGCACCTGCTCCTCCACCTTGGTAGAGAGCTCCGCCACACGCTGGCCCATCTTGCGCGTGGAAAAGAACATTCCCGCCAGAATCAATGTTTGTAAAACGACTGCAACCGAGGTCACCGCGATAAACGCGATGAGTAGGGATTGCTCATTCATAGTGGCCCGTCCATTCGCTCACGGGGCCATCTTTCGATGGCCCCGGCGAATTCTTGCAAGGTTACAGGTTGGGAGTACCGGGATCGGGAATCGGGTCTTCCTGGCTCGCTTCCTTGTATGCCTGGCGACCGGCTTCAAATGCCGAGCGGATGTTGTCCTTCTGCTGTGCGATCACGTCCTTGCCGCGATCGGCCCACTGCTGTGCCTGTTCCTTGTACTTGCGGGCGCGTTCCTGGACTACGTCACGGCCTTCCTCAGCCGCCGTCAGGATCGACTCGCGCGTCTCACGACCGGCTTTCGGCGCGTAAAGTACGCCTACCGCTGCGCCAACTCCCAGTCCCGCCAGAAACCATAGAATTCCGCTACCATTGCAACCGCAGCTTTCGTCAGCCATGAAAAGCCTCCTGATAACACCTTAAGGGCACAATGCTAGCACCGGGGTTTGGGAATTACAAACCAGCGCTCCGCGCGATCTTTTCGCCTCCCGAAGCAGACTGCGAACGGCGCAATGGTTGTACCGCTCAGGCCCTCCCAATCCAATTTCCGCTCTTGCGATACCTTGTCTTGGCGCAATCTTGGAGTGCCTTTGCAGGTGCGTCCGGGGCGGGGCACGGCTGGCCACATAGACGGTTTCCGTTTTATCATTGTGACGCACGTCACACTCCATCGTGACAGCTACACTTAGGAGGTCACGGCGTCTTTGTATAATCACCAATGTCCTTGCCTCGTTTTCTGTTCGTTGTGAGAGGTTGGCGGGGACTCCTTTTTTATGCCTTTGCTTTGGCTTCGAGTTGCAACCGTGTTGTACGGAGTCGGTCTGATCCACGCCATCCTCATGCTGCGGCAACGGGGAGAGCGGTCGGGACGGATTGCCGTACCGGCGGTGAGTTTAGGAATGGTCTTCCATTTTGTCTCGCTGGTGGAGACCGCGGGGCTCTTTGGATATTCAGAGTTGCTGACCATCCGCCACGCCGAGTCCGGGCTTGCGCTGATCATTGCTCTCATCTTCACCGGGTTGTACATGCGCTACAAGACGGCTTCCCCGGCGGCATTCATCTTCCCGCTTATCTTTATCCTTACGTTTGCTTCGGCCATCGCGCAGCATCCCATGGCTTTCACCTCGCCGACCTTCCGCAGCGGTTGGATCGTCTTCCACGTCTGCACCCTGCTGTTCGGCTATGCCATGCTCTTCCTGAGCTTTGTTTCGAGCCTGCTCTACCTGGTATTGTCGCGCCAGCTCAAGCGGAAGCAGGCTTCTGCATGGGCCTCACGCATGCCGGCCCTGCAGGAGATTGACGAGCTTGGCTACAAGGCGTTACTGCTGGGTTTTCCGTTTATGACGGTGGGCCTGCTGGCCGGGGCCGTGGTTGCCCAGGAGCGCTACGGCGCAACCTATTTCACTGACCCCAAGGTTCTGCTCTCGCTCCTGATGTGGGGCATTTATCTCACGCTGCTGTACACGCGCTGGAGCGCCGGTTGGCGCGGCCGGAAAGCCGCCTACCTGGCAAGCGTCGGGTTCATCGTTTCGGTTTGCGCCTGGGGCGCGAATTACTTGAGCAAACTCCATAGGTTCATCGCCCCATGAATTTTTTCGTACTGGGTGTAAATCATAAGACGGCGCCGGTGGAAGTGCGGGAGCGATTCGCCATCTCGGAGTCGCGCTTGCCGGAGGCTCTTGCGAAGCTCACCTCGATGGAGGGCATCGAGGAGGGCATGATCGTCTCCACCTGCAATCGCGTGGAGATATTCGCCCGCTCGCAGAACGGCCACTGCGATCTGCAGCAGTTCGTGCGCGACTACTTCGGCTTCAGCGCCGGCGAGTACGAACCTTACATCTTCGAGCACCAGCAGCTGGAGGCCGTGAAGCACGTCTTCCGCGTCGCCGCCAGCCTGGATTCCATGGTGGTCGGCGAGTCGCAGATCCTGGGCCAGGTGAAGGAAGCCTACGCCACTGCGCGCGCCCTGGGCACGGTAAACTCGCAGCTCGATCAGCTTTTGACCCGCGCCTTTGCCGTTGCCAAAAAGGTCCGCAATGAGACCACCATCGCAAGTTCGTCGGTTTCCATCGCCTCGGTGGCCGTGGAACTGGCGGAGAAGATCTTCGGCAGCCTGACCGGCAAGTCCGTCTACCTGGTGGGCGCCGGCAAGATGTGCGAACTCGCCGCCCGCCACCTCATCGCCCACGGAGCCAAGAAGATTTACGTTGGCAACCGGACGTTTGACCGCGCCGTGGCGCTGGCCGACAAGTTCGACGGCGAAGCCATTCCCTTCGAGCGCCTCTATGACACCGCTCCCTGGGCCGACATCATCATCAGTTCCACCGGCGCTCCTCATGCAATCTTCCGCAAGGAGCACGGCGAGAAGTTCCTCCAGGCCCGCAAGAACCGCCCGATGTTCTTTATCGACATTGCGGTGCCGCGTGACATCGATCCCGGACTCAACGACCTCGACGGAATCTTCGTTTACAATATCGACGATTTGCAGCAGGTCGTGCAGTCGCACATGGGCGACCGCCGCAAGGAAGCGGTGCGCGCCGAAGTCATGGTGGACGAAGAGGTGCGCAAGTTTGAGCAGCGCCTCCAGACCGCCGAAGTCGTGCCTACCATCGTCAGCCTGCAACAGCACCTGGAAACCCTTCGCCAGGCCGAGTTGGACCGCGTCCGCGGCCGCCTGGGCACGCTCTCTCCCGAACAGGAGATGGCCGTCGAGTCGCTGACCCGCGGCATCATCAACAAGATCATGCACACGCCGATCACCACCTTGAAGTCGGCGGCGCGCGATCCCGAATCGACCACCGTGGTTGACGTGGTTCGCAAGCTCTTTAACCTGCGCACCGAGCCGGCTCTCGAAGCGCCTGCTGCACCCGCCGTGCCCCCTCCTCAGCCGGAGCGAGCCGCAGTTGCCGAGCCCGAATCACCCGCGCTGGTGAAACAAAATCAGAAATAAGTAAAGGAAGTTGGAATGGCCCTGCTACGCATCGGTTCTCGTGGTTCACAGCTTGCCCTCTGGCAGGCACATCACATCTCGGCCCTGCTCCGCGAAAAGGGGCATGAGGTGGAGCTCGAAATCATCAAGACCACGGGCGACAAGATCACCGACGTGGCTCTCGCCAAGGTCGGCACCAAGGGGATGTTCACCAAGGAGATCGAGGAAGCGCTCGCCGAAGGCCGCGTCGATCTTGCCGTACACAGCCTCAAGGATCTCCCGACCACGCTGGCCGGCCCGTTTGAAATTGCGGCCATCACCGAGCGTGTCGATCCCCGCGACGCATTCCTCTCGATCCACTACAACAGCGTCAAGGAGCTTCCGCAGGGCGCGCGCGTGGGCACCAGCAGCCTGCGCCGCCAGGCCCAGCTCAAGCAGTTCCGCCCGGACCTCGTGATCTTTCCTTTGCGCGGCAACGTGGACACTCGCGTGCGCAAACTCGAAGAGGGCGAGTACGACGCCGTGATTCTGGCCGCTGCCGGGCTCAAACGCCTCGGCAAGACTCAGCACATCAAGGAGATCATCGAGCCGGAGATCATGTGCTCGGCCGCCGGACAGGGCGCGCTCGGCATTGAGATCCGCCTCGGCGACGCCGTCATGCGCCAGCATCTTGCCTTCCTCAACGATGAGCCGTCGCGCCTTGCCACAGTCTGCGAACGCGCCCTTCTCAACCAGCTTGGCGGAGGATGCCAGGTTCCCATCGGCGCCTTTGCCGTGGTTGAAAACGGGCAGATCAAGCTCACCGCAATCTGCGCCCGTCCCGACGGCAGCGAGTTGCTGCGCGAAATCGGAACTGGCACCGATCCGGTCGAACTCGGGCAGCGCCTCGGCACTCTTCTGCTGGGCCGTGGCGGAGACAAAATTCTGCAAGACGTTTACAGCGAGAACGCCGCCGGCGCCACATCGCGTTAGCCTGGGCGAGGTTCCATGGGCGACAACGAAAAACTCGGATTCACCGCGCCGCTCGAAGGATGGCGCATTCTGGTGTCGCGTGCCCGCGAGCAGGCCGGCGCGCTTTCGGTTGGACTCCGTGCCCTGGGCGCGGAGGTCTATGAGATTCCGTTCATTGAGATTCGTCCTCCGCGCTCGTACAAGTCCCTGGACGAGTCGCTCAAGCTCATTGCCGAATACGAGTGGCTCATCCTGACCAGCGTGAACGGCGTGCACGCGATGTTTGACCGCCTCGCGAAGCTGAATATTCCCAAGCGCGTGCTGGCCCACATCAACATCGCCGCCATCGGTCCGGCCACCCGCGCGGCCATCGAGCGCGAGGGGCTGAAGGTCGCCGTTACTCCCAGGGAGTACGTGGCCGAGTCCGTGGTTGAGTCGCTTTCTGACAAGGTTCGCGGCAAGCGCGTTCTGCTCTGCCGCGCCAAAATTGCGCGCGATCTCATTCCGCGCGAGCTGCGCCGCATGGGAGCTTTTCTCGATGTGGTGGAAGCCTACGAAACCGTGGTGCCGCAGTCATCCCGCGTCGAGCTCCGCGCCGTGCTGCGCGACCCGCTGCGCCGCCCGCACGCCATCACATTCACCAGCTCCTCGACGGTGAAGAACTACGTCGCGCTGCTCGGCATCCGCTCCGGACGCTCCCGTCTGGTGGAGGGCGTGCTCAACGCTTCGATTGGTCCTGTCACCTCGGATTCGCTGCGGCAATATCAGCTCAGCGTGGACGTGCAGGCCGCTGAGTACACGATTCCCGGCCTCATCGAAGCCATTGTGCGGCGCGCCACCTCCTGCCCTCTGGCCGCCGAACCAATGGGAGTTCTCTAAGCGCACGTTACTTTCGTGCGGCGCGCTGCGGTGATTTGCTTATATGCAAGTTGGTGTTCTCGGGAGAGAATACCCGATCAGAAGTGAAGCATTGGCTGCACCTGTCGAAGCCGGGCCGCGCGCCTGTCGCCGGCGAAAATTGGCTTTGACTGCTGGCGTACCGGCCGGGGGATGAGTTGTCGATTAAGCAGTGGTTCCGATTGTTCGTGCGGCACCTGCCGGTCGTCGCCCTTCTATGCTCGGGATTCATACTCTCCGCCCTCACATTTCATACTCTACGGTCCCTGGAGGCGGAGAAGGCCAAGTCTGCCTTCGAGCGCGCCGCCAATGTGCGCTTTGACGATCTCCAGACCGACCTGGAACTGACCATCAGCAAGGTCACAGCTCTCGGAGCTTTCTGCGAGTCCACCTATCCCGTCGCGCACTCTTCGTTCGATGGCTTTGCTACTCCGCTCTTCATCGGTCACGACCCCGGAATCAAGGCTCTCGAATGGATTCCGCGGGTGACCCTGGGGGATCGGGCGCGATTTGAAAAGTCGGCGCGAGCTTCCGGGATTACAGGCTTTGAGATTCGCGACCGTATCGCGCAGGGCAAGATGGTTCGCTCCGGCGACCGGCCGGAGTATTTCCCCGTTCTCTTCGTGCAGCCATACGCAGGCAACGAGATTGCCACCGGCTATGACCTCGCATCCAGTTCCACGCGCCGTGAAGCGCTCGAACGCGCGGCAGCCTCCGGCGAGGCCGTCGCGACCCGGCGGATCACTCTTGTCCAGGAGACCTCCGGGCAGTACGGCATCCTGATCTTCCAACCCGTCCATCAACACGAAATCATCAGCGGCAAGCGGGAGCTGTTGGGCTTTGCCGTCGGGGTTCTGCGCGTAGGGGCCGTGGTGGAGAAGCACGGCGCCAACTCCGGCGTCGATCTGACGATCAGCGATCTCGACGCCGACCCTTCGGGCAACCAGCTCTATCCGTATCCATCGTTGGGCAAGCGGCCGCAGCCGGTATCCGATTTCACGCGCTACCGCACCATTCCCATCGGCGGCCGCAACTGGCAGGTGGTCGCATCTCCCGTGCCGGGAGCTTTCCCGGTCGTCAAGACATACAGCTATGCCGGATGCGCGCTCACGCTGCTGATCACTTTCCTGGTGGCCGCCTACCTGTGGAATTCCCTTGGCCGCCACATGGAGGTCGAGCATGTGGTCGAGGAGCGCACGGGAGCGTTGAACTTCGCGCTTCATTCTCTGGCCGAAGTGCATCGCGGACTCGAGGAGAGCGAAGCGCGTTACCGCCGGCTGATCGAGGATTCACCCAGCGCCATCGTGGTTGAGCGCCAGGGAAAGATCATGCTCGTCAACCGGGCCGCCGTGGAGATCTTCGGAATTGACGTCACCCACAACCATCGGGATCACTGCATGATGGAGTTTGTAGCGCCGGACCGAAAGGTTCAGGCGGCGCAGATCATCGCGGATCTCTACGAGCAGGACACGCAGGTTCCCATGCGTGAAGCCCGCCTGTTGCGCGGCGACGGCACGGTTTTCGATGCCGAGATTGCCTCTTCCTCTTACGTGCATGAGGGGCAGCGGTCGATCCAGATGGTGATCCACGACATCTCGCAGCGCAAGCGCGACGAGGCCCAGAGCGCACGCCTGATTCAGGCCATTGAGCAGGCGGGCGAATCCATCGTCATCACGGATCTCGACGCCAACATCGTCTACGTGAATCCGGCCTTCGAGCGCATCAGCGGATACTCGCGCCAGGACGCCATCGGACAGAATCCCCGCGTCCTCAAGAGTGGCCGTCACTCCGAGGAGTTCTACACCGCGCTGTGGGAGACCTTAAAGGCCGGCGAGAGCTGGAGCGGACATTTCGTCAACCGCACCAAGAGCGGCCGGCTCTACACCGAGGAGGCAACCATCTCGCCGGTGCTCAACCGCTCTGGCGAAATCATCAACTACGTCGCCGTCAAGCGCGACGTCACGCTGGAAACCGAACTGCGGGAGCAGTTGCAGCAGTCGCAGAAAATGGATGCAGTCGGCCGCCTCGCCGGAGGAGTGGCCCACGACTTCAATAACATGCTCATGGTCATCATGAGTTACGCCGAACTGCTCGCCAGCAAGCTGCCTGAATCTGATCCCTGCCGCAAGTACACCGGGCATATCCTGCACGCCGCCGAGCGCTCCTCGGCCCTTACCCGCCAACTGCTGGCCTTCAGCCGCAAGCAGGTCTTCGCTCCGCGCGTCATCGATTGCAACAGCATCATCGTCGAAACCAGCAACATGGTGCGCCGCCTCATCGCCGAGAACATCGATCTCCATTGCGATCTCATGCCCGGCCTGTGGCGGGTCAAAGCCGACTCGGATCAGATCGTCCAGGTCATCCTCAACCTCTGCGTGAACTCGCGCGACGCGATGCCCGGCGGCGGTACGCTCACCCTCGCAACCCGTAACTACCAGGTCGATCACGGATACGTGGAGCTCTCCGTCTCCGATACCGGCATCGGCATTCCCAAGGAGATCCAGGAGAAACTCTTCGAGCCGTTCTTTACCACCAAGGAACTGGGCAAGGGAACTGGCCTGGGACTCTCCACCGTGTACGGTATCGTGCAGCAATCCGGCGGATATATCCGTGTTGAAAGCGAGCCAGGACAAGGCGCAACCTTTCGCATCTATCTGCCGCGCTGCCTTGAGGAAGTGCCCTCCGGCGAAACTCCGGCCGGTAAGCTTCCGCAGGCCGAGCAGAGCCTGGTGCTGGTCGTTGAGGATGAAGCGGCGCTCCGGGAAGCCATCGCCGCCCAGCTCCGCGGACATGACTACAAGGTGCTTGCCGCCGCCGATGGCCTGGAAGCGTTGGACATGCTCGCCAACAATCCCGCAGTGGCCGTCCTCATCACCGATCTCATCATGCCTCGCATGGGCGGGCGCGAGCTTATCCGCATTGCGTCGCAGCGCGCCCCCAACCTTCGCATCATGGTCATGTCCGGTTATGCCGATCAGGCCTTTCATGAGGAGGATTGCAACGGCTGCCCGACGGCCTTCCTCCAGAAACCATTTTCCCTCGGCACACTGATGTCTCGCCTTGCAGAGCTCAACAACCGCCCGCATACAGAGCCGGCGCAACGCGCCTAGGCCGTCTACGCAGGGCAAGAAAAACGCCCCGATGAGAGGCGTTCTTTTGCATGCGTCATCCTGGAAGCCCGGGCTGCCTATCCCGCCCGCTTCACCCGCTGCGCGTACTTTGCCCGTACCTTGGCCACCTTGGGAGCCACGGCAAACAGGCAGTAAGGCTGGTGCGAGTTGTTGGCAAAATAATTCTGGTGGTATCCCTCGGCTTTCCAGAAGGTGCGCGCTGCCTCCACCGTGGTCACAATCGGAGCGTCAAAAACCTGCTTCGCCGTCAGCTCGGCGATCACCTGCTCCGCAACTGCCCGCTGCCCGTTCAGCACAAAAATCACCGAGCGGTACTGCGTCCCCACGTCGTTCCCCTGCCGGTTGAGGGTGGTTGGATCGTGCGCGGTAAAGAACACCTCCAGCAGCTCCGCATACGAAAGCTTCTCCGCATCGAACTCCACCCGCACCACTTCCGCATGCCCGGTTTTTCCGCCGCAGACCTGCTCATAGCTGGGCTGATCAAGCTCTCCGCCCATGTAGCCGCTCTCTACCGTCAGCACGCCTTCCAGTTGCAGCAGGGCTGCTTCCACACACCAGAAGCAACCTCCGCCCAGTACCGCTGTCTCTGTTTTGCCCATGATCTTTTGGATGCCTTGGCCCCGCAAACGATGCTCCGGAAACGATGCGCGGGCTGAAGAGCAAAGACTTGCGCTAACTCTTCTCCGCCATCCAGCTCTCGACTCCGTCCTTCGTGGCATAATGCCCGCGATGAATGTGGAGGCAGGAATGGCAAAAGCAATTCCCGATGGTTATCACACGCTGACCCCGTACCTGACTGTGCCTGACGGCGAGGCGATGCTGCGCTTTCTTCAGGACGTCTTTGCGGCGAAGCTGATCGAGCGTTACAACCGCTCCGATGGAGCCCTGAAGCACGCCGAACTCCAACTCGGAGACTCCAGGATCATGGTCGGCCAGGCCAACGAGCAGTTCACCCCGCGCCCGCAAACCCTCTACGTCTATCTGCCTGACGTGGACGCCGCCTACCAGCATGCCCTCGATGCCGGAGCAAAGAGCCTGACGCCGGTGGCTGACCAGTATTACGGAGACCGCAGCGGAGGCTTTGAAGATCCTGCCGGCAATTGGTGGTGGGTGGCTACCCGTGTGGAGGACGTGAGCGCAGAGGAGATGAATCGCCGCCTTCGCGCCCAGGAGGAACTCCAGGCGAAGTAATCTGCCGCGTGAGCTTCACTCAGCCTCACGCAGTCTCGGGCTTCGCCCGTGGAAGGCGGTAGTCCGGTCGCAGGCAAAACATCCCCCAGTGCTTTCAGGAGTGCTTGTAAATAAATACAAATACACCGATTACAAGTCAGCGCACTTCCGTTATCAATGCCATAGAAAGAATCAATTTCCCCCGTTTACCGATTTACGTCATTCTGTTCTGGCAAAGGCTGCAAGGGATTTGCCACGGTGAAACCCTTGCCCTCCAAATATTTCCGGCTGTCTGTGCGGTCACTTCTTTTCCCCTGAATTGCGCGACTTTAGCCCGGCCCTGGCCGGGTTATTTTTTTGCCATTTTCCGCCGTCGGTTCTCTTGTTCGCCGCCGCCCTCTGCTTGCACTACAATGGCAGTGACCATGTTGCTCAACGGAATTTTCCCCGCCATCACCACTCCCTACTATGCCGACGGACGGCTTTATCTCAAGAAGCTGGAGCACAACGTCGACCGCTACACCAAAGGCCCCATCACCGGAGTCGTCGTACTCGGCTCAACCGGAGAGGCCGTGATGCTCAACTGCGAGGAGCATCGCCAGGTTCTGCTGACGGCCATTGCCGCCGCCGCGCCCGAGAAGGTGATGATCGCCGGTTGCGGCCATGAGTCCATGCAGGAGACGGTGCAGGGCTGCGAGTTCGCGGCTTCGCTCGGCTACGATGCGGCCATGGTGCGCACGCCGCACTATTACCGCTCGCAGATGACCGCGCCCGTCATGCTCAACTACTTCCGCACGGTCGCCGACCGCTCGCCGCTGCCCATTGTGATCTACAACTTTCCGCAGTGTACCGGCTACGACATGCCAGCCGAGCTGGTTGTTGAACTGGCCGCGCACCACAACATCATCGCCATCAAGGAATCCTCAGGCGATACGGCCAAAGTCGAGCGCATCGTTGCCCGCACCCGCCACATCCGGCGCGAAGCCCGTGTCACTCACGACTTCCAGCCGGTCACCGCGCGCATGATCACCAAAGCCACCTCCGCCCCGGTGGGTGAGTTCGTCAGCGCGGGAGCGCTGGCTGCAACCGCCTCCCGGCCCGCGATTCAACGGCCCTCGTCGGCCGCCGTGGAAGTTGTCGGCGACCTTCGCATCCGGCGCAGGGAAGTCGGCTTCCAGACGCTCGTCGGCTCCGGCCACAAACTCCATGCGCTCCTCAACGTGGGAGCCGTCGGCGGAATCCTCGCCTTCGCCGCCTGCGCGCCTACCGCCTGCTATGAGATCTACGCCGCCTTCAAGGACAACGACCACAAACTCGCCGAAGAGAAGCAGCAGCGCATCGAGGCCGCCTGCATCCGCATTGTGAGTGAACTGGGTATCGCCGGAGTCAAGTACGCCGCGGACCTCAACGGCTTCTACGGCGGCAATCCGCGCCTGCCCCTGTTGCCGCTCACGGCAACCCAGCGCCACGAGATTGAGACAATCCTTGTGGACGTGAAGAGCTAGGAGAAAGTTGCACAGGTTGCAAGGTTACGCAGGTTACCCAGGTTGCGCAGTGCAGAGCAGTTCGGCAATGTGTTCTCGCACTTTGAAAATCCAAAACAAAGGCAGGAAGCTACGTAGCTTCCTGCCCTTTGTTTCTAACCTGTTTAACCTGCGCAACCTTGTTCTTTCAACCTCACCTCTCAGGCCACGCGATTCTTCCTCTGCTTCTCCAGCACCTTCGGCGAGCGGTTCGTGCCCTGCATTCCACCGTCGTTCACGCGCTCGGCGGCCTCGCGGTCGTCGGCTTCGGCAGGATGGTCTCTGCGGTTCATCGGTCTTCCGCCCACGCCGCCAATCGACTTTCCTGGCGCCTCCGACTCACCTTCCAGCCTGAGCCGCTCTTCGCCATCGCCTGCCTGGTGCCCGTTCCCGATAACCTTTGCCATGAATTCCGCCTCTCCAGAATGGCCGCGTTGGGAATCGAGAGATGCTCTCGCGCGGACGCATTCATCGGTTTGAATGTGGAATTCGCCAAAAGGGATGCCCGGCCGCTGCGGTGCTATTCTTAAAGGGATGGCACGCGACGCTGAAGCTCCCGACACTCCCTGTGGTTGCACCAACTGTTACCGGCTCTTTACCTACGCCGAGATCGAAGATTTCTGGGATGAAGGCGAAACTCCCGTATGCCCATGCTGCGGCGCGGACAACGTCGTCATCTCCACCCCTGACATGATCGTGGACGCGCACTGCCTCTTCGCCATGCGCAAGACGTACCATTAAACTGGCTTCCCCGGGAGCGCGATGAATTACGAGATTACTCCGACAGAACTCCACCAGCGCCAGGAGCGCAACGACGAGATCACCATTCTCGACGTGCGCGAGCCTTGGGAGCGCGACACCGCAAGCATCGCGGGCAGCCTGCACATCCCCATGGCCGATGTTCCCGCGCGCCTTCAGGAGCTCGACCCTGACGCGCACATCGTCGTCTACTGCCACCACGGCGTGCGCTCGCTCTCAGTGACCGATTGGCTGCGCCAGCAGGGCCATGAGAGAGTGCAATCCATGGCTGGGGGCATCGACCGCTGGTCCGTGGAGATTGACTCTAAGGTTCCTCGCTATTAGCTTTGGCCCTGTGCCGCGTGCTTCTCCGCATGCAGCTTTTTCACCAGCCCCGCCACGTTTGCCGCAAAGTGGCGAATGGACGCAACGCCCTCTTTATCTTCGAGCGCCTCTCCCGGCAGCCTTCCAAAGACCATGTTCCAGTAGTTCGATCCCGGAACAATCATGTCGTTGATGAGGAAGAACATCATCATCTCCTGTAGCGTCAGTGTCTGCCCGCCGCGCCGTGCTACGGCAACCGGGCCGCCAACCTTTCCGGCCAGGAATTTATCCGTGTTGTAAGAGACATATCCAATCCGCTGCAACGCGCACATCACGTCTCCGCGTGCGGTGCCAAAGTAAACGGGAGTGCCGACAATCAGCCCTTCCGCCGTGCGTATCTTCTCGATGATCTCATTCAGTCCGTCGTCAAGGCCGCACTTGCCCTCCTTCGAACATCTGCCGCAGGCGATGCACGCCTCGATCTTCATTCCTGCAAAGGAAACGATCTCCGTTTCCACGCCGCATTCTTCTATTGCCTTCGAGCACTCCTGCATTAACAGAGCTGTGTTGCCATGCGGCTTGGGACTGCCGCTTATCAAAAGCACTTTCATCGTTGTTCTCCTGCCTCTTTCAATTGTTTCACGGGAGCGGGCGCTTCGGAGCTCATATTCTTGTTCCTGCTTCGGCGTATAGTTCAATTAGCGGCCGGCTATGCCGACAACACTCCATTCCGCGCGCTGGTGGCAGACGCTCCCCGACGGGCGCATCCACTGCTACCTGTGCCCGCGCCACTGCCACATCGGCGAGGGCCAGCACGGCTTCTGCTTCATCCGTGAGAATGTCGCGGGAGAGCTGATTCAGCAGGCCTACGGACGCCCCGCCGCGCTGGCCATCGATCCCATCGAGAAGAAGCCGCTCTTCCACTTCCATCCCGGCTCCACGATTCTCTCGCTCGGCACGGCGGGCTGCAATCTTGGCTGTCAGTTCTGCCAGAACTTTGATATCAGCAAGGCGCGCTCGGTGCAGCAAAGCTCCAGCCACATGTCTCCCGAGGCGATTGTCGAACTGGCCGTCGCGCACGGCGTGCCCTCCATCGCCTTTACCTACAACGAGCCAACCATCTGGGCGGAGTTCGTCATTGACATTGCCAGGGCCGCGCACCAGGCCGGACTGCGCACCGTCATGGTCTCCAACGGATACATCACGCGCGAGGCGTTCTTCGAAGTGTACGAGCACATCGACGCGGCCAACATTGATCTCAAGGGATTCAGCGAAGACTTCTACACCAGGGTCACGCTCTCGCACATGGAACCCGTGCTCAAGACGCTGCGCTGGCTGCGCCGCGAGACCAGCGTATGGTTTGAGATCACCAATCTGCTCATCCCCGGCGCGAATGATTCGCCCGCGGAGACTGTCGAGTTCTGCGATTGGATTCTAGGCGAGCTCGGCGACGACGTGCCGCTGCACTTCACGGCCTTTCATCCCGACTTCAAAATGCTCGACCGCGAGCCTACGCCGCCGGAAACCATCCACCGCGCGCGCACCCTTGCCCTTGAGCGCGGCATCAAGTACGCGTACGAGGGAAACATCCTCACCCGCGACGGCGGCAACACCAGGTGCCCCGAGTGCGGCAAAACGCTGATCCGCCGCTCCTGGCATCGCGTGGAGGATATCGCCATCGACAAGGGCCGCTGCATCCACTGCGATGCCGTGATCGCTGGCGACTTCGACTGAAGCTCACCGGCTCCCCAGGATTGCGCGCCTTCCAACTCGGCCTACTGAACTTGATGGGAACGCCCTGCAACGCTCGATCCAATGCGTCCCGCAACCATCGACGGCATGATGTTCGCGCCCGCCTCGCCGGGCTTGAGTTTGACCTCTTTATCAATTTGGAATCCTTGCACCAGCCCTTCGAGCGTTAATGCCAGGTTCGTAAGATCCTCGCTGGACTTAGCCGAACGGCTTGCGCCAGAAGCTGAGTTCTGTACCATGGAAGCGATTTGATCCAGGTTCTTGTTCACTTGCTCGGTCGTAGCGGCCTGTTCGGTCGCTGCCGTGGCAATCTGGGTCACCATATGCTGCACGCTGTCCGCGCTTTCAATAATCCGGGAGAGTGATTCCCCTGCACGCCGCGAGCTCTGCACACCTTCCTCAACCTTGCCGGTTCCCGCCTGCATTGCCTGAACCGCGTTCCGTGTCTCATCCTGAATCATCTTGATCATGTCGCCGATCTCACGCGTGGCGCTTGTGGTGCGCTCCGCGAGTTTGCGAACTTCGTCGGCGACTACGGCGAAACCGCGGCCTTGTTCGCCCGCGCGCGCAGCCTCAATCGCAGCGTTCAACGCCAGCAGGTTCGTCTGGTCTGCAATGTCGTCAATCACGCCGACGATCTTCCCAATCCGGTCGCTGGATTTGCCCAGTTGTTCAATTTTCCGGGCTGTCTCCGTTGTGGAATCGGCGAGGCCGGTGATCACCGTTACCATGGCCTCCACTACCTTTCCGCCTTCGCGCGCCGAAGTCCCGGCAGACTCAGCCTTGGACGCCGCCGTGCGGCTGCTCTCGCTGATTTCAAACACTGTGGACCTCAGTTCATGCATTGCAGACGCAACCTGTTCCGCCTGGGAACTCTGGTCCGCGGTGCTCTTCGCGATGGAGGCGGCTGAACAGGAAAGTTCCTCTGACGCGGTGGCAAGGTATCGCGCGCTGCCAACCACGCCGGCGATTGTCTTCGCCAGCGAGCGCTGCATTTTGTCAATGCTGGTCAAAGCGACTCCAATCTCGTCTTCGGAATGTACTGTGTTTGCGGGCTCCTTCAGATTCCCGGCGGCGATGGCGCACGTTCGCTCAACAATCCGGCCAATACCCGTCGTGAGCCTCGTGATGATTTTGTATCCAAGAGATATGCCGAGGATCGCGCATAGCGCCGCACACAACAGGGTCATCTTCCTGGCGAACTGTTCATCTGAGTCAAGCTTCTTCTGGCCCATTGCCAGGGAAGCCTGCACTCGGTTCGACAATTCGGCGCAGTCGCCGTTGGTCTTGGTAACAAATGACGAGCCAGCCTTCATTCGATCCAGGGCCCTCTGGCGTGCTTCCGGACCCTTGCCGATCACGTCGCCCCTCGTCTCGTCCTGAATGCGGATGTTGCCGTCGCGAATGTCCTTTTCGATCAGGAGCGCCAGCTCTTTCTGTTGGCCCAGCTTTTGCAGAATGTCGATCTGGGCAAAGACCTTGTTCCATCCATCCTGCCGGGCTTTCTCGTACTTCTTGGCGAGCTCCGGATTCTCTCCATAGATCATGTAATTGCGATAGGCAAAGCTTGCCTCTAGAACGCCCTGACCAATGCGCTCGGATGCCAGCACGGACGGGACAAGTATCTCCGTGTTCCTGAGTTCGGTGTTCCGCAGCGAGCCTAGTTCAACGACGGTGATCAAGGAACTGGCGGCTGTGAACGCGATGATCATTCCAAAGCCACACTCGAGCAGTCGCTTAAGAGAGAGAGTCACGGGAGACCTTTCCATCCGCAATACGGAAGCTTCGCATTAGTAAATGCGTACAGGCTCTATATCGGCTTGATTTCAGGTCGGCTTTAGCGAACGCGAATTCTTAAACCATCTCCGGCGCAGCAATCCATCAGGCCCAGCGCGGATTGCTAATCGAAGACCACCGTCTTTTTTCCGTATAGCAGCACGCGATTATCCAGGTGCCAGCCGACGGCGCGCGAGAGCACAACCTTTTCCAGATCGCGTCCCTTCTGCACAAGTTCGTCCACGGAGTCACGGTGCGAGATGCGGGCGACCTGCTGTTCGATGATCGGTCCGTCGTCGAGGATCTCGGTGACGTAGTGGCTGGTTGCGCCGATCAGCTTTACGCCGCGCTCGAAGGCCTGGTGGTAGGGGCGCGCGCCGACGAAGGCAGGAAGAAACGAGTGATGGATGTTGATGATCTGTTGCGGGAACTCCGCCAGAAATGCGGGTGAAAGAATCTGCATGTAGCGCGCCAGCACCACCAGGTCGCACTCGTGCTCGCGCAGCAGCGCAATCTGCTGCTGCTCCACGGTGGCCTTCGTCTCGCGCGTCACCGGCGTATGGATGAACTTTGCACCATAGAATCCCGCCAGCCGCTCCGCGTCTGTGTGGTTGGAGATGACAACCGGAATATCGCAGTCCAACTCGCCTGCCTTGTGCCGGTAGAGCAGGTCGGCGAGGCAGTGGTCATACTGTGAAACCAGGATGCCCATGCGCGGACGCCGCTTGTTCTTTGCCAGCCGCCACCGCATCTCAAATCTCTCTGCAATCTTGACGAACTCATCGGACAACGCGTCCAGCGACACGTCCATGCCCGAGGGATCAAACTCCACGCGCATCAGGAAAAGATTCGTCTGCTCGTCGCGATGCTCGTCGGCGTGGAGGATGTTTCCATTGTGCGCGAAAATGAAATTTGAGATCACCGCGACCAGACCCTTGCGGTCCGGGCAACTGATCAACAACACTGCGGAGCGGCTACGCTGCGAATTCTCGGGCAAGGCTCGAATCATCCAATCAAAATTGAGGGATGAACGGAGTGTACCATTGCGGGCGCTTCGCACCGAAAGAGCGCTCGAAGTGAGTTTTCCAATGCAGGTGGCGGCGGCGTAACAGACCTCCAACCCGGCCCAACGATTGGCAGAAAAGATAATCGTTGGCGAGCCGGAGTTAATTGGATTGGCAATGGTTGGGGAGGGCGCTGAACGATTGACTCAAAGGTACATATGGCTCCTCCAACGATTATCCAGAAAGTCAATCTTTGGCTGCTCTCCAGTGGTTTAGGCCGGCTCCGCGAATCCGTGGCGGCTCGGGCGACATCAAAGGTGTGTAGAGGAGAGTCATGTCAGATCATCACGCGCAAGCGAGCAGTGGGGAAAAGATCATTGGAGTCACCGACGATCCGGTGCTGCGGCCGGTCGGCATCCTGATGGCCGTAGTGGGCGCAATCTGGGCGCTGTTCGCGGGCATGGCCCTGGAGGCTGGAACCTATCATGAGCCGCTGGCCGCCGTTGGGCTGGTCGCGCTGGGAGTGCTGGTGGCCGGAGCAGGGAAGCCATCGGAACAGATTTAGCCGCAAGACAAGAGCGTTTACAAAAGGGCAGAGCATTGGCTTCGCCCTTTGTTTATGCGCCTGCGACGCGCCTGGTTTTATTTGCCTGGTTTATTCGCTTACGCCGCGCTTCTACTTTTTCAGCTTCTCGGCTTCAAGCCTTGCGCGCTTCTGCACGGCCCATCCCTCGCGGGTGAGCTGGTGCGGGCGGGTGAGGCCGAGCGAGTCGTCGGGCACATCCTTGGTGATACACGACGCCGCGCCGACGTAGGCTCCGTTGCCGATGCGGACGGGGGCGACGAGCGTGGTGTCGCTGCCGATGAAGGCTCCCGCTCCGATGATCGTTTTGTGTTTGTTGACGCCGTCGTAATTACAGGTGATGGTTCCGGCTCCGATGTTGGTGCGCTCGCCGATTTCGGCATCGCCGAGATAGGTGAGGTGATTGGCCTTGGCACCGCGCGCAAGCTTTGCCTTCTTAGTCTCCACAAAATTGCCGACATGCGCTTCAGGCCCGATTTCACTGCCTAAACGCAGCCTCGCGTAGGGTCCGATGATGGCTCCCTCGGCAACCGTGGAGTCGTCGGCGATGGTGCCCTGGTTGATGCGGACTCCGTTGGCGACGCGCAGGTTGGTGAGCACGGAGTAGCTGCGGACGAGGCAGTCTTCGCCGATGGCGGTTTCGCCGAGGAGCTGCACGAAGGGTTCGATGACGGTGTCCGCGCCGACGGTGACGTCAGCGTCGATGAGGACGGTTTCCGGTTTGAAGATGGTGACGCCGTTGTCCATCAGTTCGCGCGCCTTGCGCTCACGCAGGATGGAATCGAGCTGCGCGAGTTCGCGGCGGGTGTTGACGCCAAGCACTTCGCTGGAGTGCTCGGTGCGCAGGGCGAGCACGGGCTTTGCGTCGCGCTGGAGGATGGCGGCGATCTGCGTGAGGTAGTACTCGCCGTGCGGATTGTCAGTGGAGAGGCGTCCGATGCGGGCGAAGAGTTCGGCGACGTTGAAGGCGTAGATGCCGGAGTTGATCTCGCCGATGGATTCCTGCTCGGCGGTGAGCTGCTTCTGCTCGACGATGGCCTGCACCTGATCGGTGTAAACGCCGTTGACCTTGCGGCGGACGATGCGTCCGTAGCCGAAGGGATCGGGCGGCTCGGCGGTGAGGATTGTCATGGCGGCGGCGTTGGCAATGTGGAAGTCGCGCACGCAGGCGATAGTTTCCGGGCGGATGAGGGGCACGTCTCCGCTGAGCACGAGGACGTGGTCGTAGGCGGCGAGCACGTCGGTACACTGCATGAGGGCGTGGCCGGTGCCGCGCTGATCAAGCTGCTCGATGAACTGCACGCCGAGCGGTGCAATCTCGGCGCGGACTCGTTCGGCCTCATGACCGATGATGCAGAAGATGTCGGCGGGCGCAACGATTCGGCTGGCGGCGCGCACAACGTGGCCGAGCAACGGGCGTCCGGCGATCTGGTGCAGCACCTTGGGGAGCTTTGACTTGAGGCGTGTGCCCTTGCCGGCGGCGAGGATGGCGATAGCGAATCGTGGATTTGACATGCGTAGGTATTGTAAAGCAGGGGACCACTTCCGTGGCTGGCCGGGGGGAACGCGAGAATTACTTTGCGGCTCGCGGTTTGTTACGGCGGGTTTCCCCGAAGAAGACCGCAGGAGAAACCCTGAAGCGGCGGCTGAGACGGGCGATGTGCTCACGGGTTAACGTCCGCTTGCCGGCGAGAACGAGAGATACGGTGCTCTCGCTTCCAAGCTCGGCAGCGATGTCGCGTTGCGAGAGGCCATTCCGTTCAAGGAGGAAGCGCAGTACGTCGGCGGGCTTGGCGTCGGGAATGGAGAAGGACTGGGATTCGTAGCTATCGATCAGCAGGGTCAGGAGTTCGATTGCATCCTCCTCGTCGGCGCTGGGATCAACCTTTGCCGTGAGGCCGAAGAGCGCGGAAGTGTACTGTGCGAGTTCCTCATCCGAGTGGATAATACGAGGCGCTCCACGGCTGATCATCTTGGCTGGATTTGCGAGCGCGGTGCTCATCGAAGACCTCCCCTATCCCAGTTCGCCCGGTTGTCGTACTCTTTGAGTGTCAGGAAGGCTCGAATGTAGATGTGGCCTTCCGTGACTCGACCGTCTTTCTCGCGCGAATAGTGAATCACCGTCACGAGCCGGTAGCGGTTCCTGCGGACATTGAAAACCACATGTCCGTCCACGTCATCGGCATCCTTGAACACCCGCCGCACATCCACAAAGCTCCGCCACCGGGCAGCAGTCACGATCTTGTTCCAGGCTGCGATCTCCTTGGCTGCGTCGCGGTATCGATCGCCGGCCTCTGCCAAGTGCTTTCGGGTAATGACGTGCATGGAATTTCTTCAACAGCCCAGTCGCGAAGCGAAACGGCTATCGTCCCGCACGTACAGAATACTTTGCAAATTGAAAAGATGTCAACGAATGGCGAGTATGGGCCGAACGGCTCAAGCGGAGCAGAGGGAAGTGCTGAGGCGAGGCCTGCCCTACGGCGCTGGCGCTGTGCTCTCGTGGTGCAGGCGCGCGGGGAGGTTGAGGAGGTCGAGGGCGATGCGGTCGGTGGCGTGGCGGGCGAAGTGGGAGGCGTCGAGGTAGTCGCCGAGGATGGGAGTTACGCCGAGGGCGCGGATTTCATCGAGGTCGTTGTGCAGGGGTTCGGCGTTGTCTTCGGCGTAGCGGGCGCGGAGTTCATTGGGGACGGGCGCGTAGTTGAGCATGACGTAATCGAAGACCTTGCATTTGGCGTGGTCGAAGATGGCCTGGATGTGCTGCGAGGCGGTGAGTCCGGTGCTTTCGTTGGGCTGCGTCATGAGGTTGCAGATGTAGACGCGGAGAGCGTTGGACCTGCAGATGGCCTCCGGGACGCAGCGCACGAGGAGGTTGGGGATGATGCTGGTGAAGAGCGATCCGGGGCCGATGCTGACGATGTCGGCGCTGAGGATGGCGTCGAGCGCCTGGGGCATGGGGCGGGCGTTGGCGGGAACGAGGCGCAGGTGGGCGATTCCACTGCGGCTGGCGGTGATGCTGGTTTCTCCGCGGACGCGCTTGCCGTTGTGCATGATGGCGTCAAGCTGGAGATTGCTGTTGGAAGAAGACGGATAGATTTCTCCGCGGGTCTTGAGGATGGCGGAGCTGAGCTTGATGGCGAGCGAGAAGTCTCCGCAGACGGCGGCGAGGGCGGTGAGGAAGAGGTTGCCGAAGCTGTGGCCGTCAAGGTCTCCGCCGGTGAAGCGATAGCGGAAGAGCTGGGAGAGCAGTTCTTCATCGTCGGAGAGCGCGGTCATGCAGTTGCGGATGTCTCCGGGAGGCGGGACGCCGAGTTCCTTGCGGAGACGGCCGCTGGAGCCGCCATCGTCGGTAACGGTGACGATTCCCGTGAGGCGCGAGATGTATGGCGGAATCGGCGCGGGCAAGGCGGAGCCTGCGGGAGTGATGGCGAGAACATGGCGCTTGAGTCCACGGAGGAGAGTGGAGAGGCCGGTGCCTCCGCCAATGGCGACGACGCGGAGTCCTTCGGCGCGGGCTGGGATTGGGTTGGGCGTCGGCATCCCTTTCATCGTAAGCAGGAGAGCGGGGGGAGCGCTCTTCTACGGTATGGGACGGTGGTGCCGGGGCGAAGGCTCAGGCGCCGACAGTGCCCTCGGGATAGAGCAGTTCGGTGAAGCGCGGATCGTCGGCCATGTTGCGGAAATCCGAGTCATTGCGGGCCTGGAAGCGGCTACCGGGGTTGAGGCGGATGGCCTCGGCCAAATGCTGCAAGCTCTCCGAGGTTCGCCCGGTGAGGCACTCCAGCACGGCGAGGCCGTACCAGATGAAGTCGAGGTCGGCGCGTTGGGTTGAGAGCTTCTCCAGGTGCTCGCGGGCGGTTACGAAGTCGCCTACATTCATAAGGGAGACGGCGAAGTCGTAGTGCTCTTCGGGAGTGGCGAAGGTGTTCTGAATCTGCTCGAGCTGCTGGTTGCAGATATTCACGTTGACCTTGGCACGGTCGGCAAGCTCGCTGATTCCGGACTCAACCACCTTTTCAAACAAGGACTTAGCCTTGTCATACTTCTGCAGTTGCAGGAGTTTGAGAGCCTGTTCGTAGCCTTGCAGGGTTTGGGCAAAGCGCACCTGCTGCTCATCCTGAGCGGCCACGCGCGAATCAGCCTTGGGTTTGACAGAGGGGCTTTTCGGCTTGACATCGAGTTTTTTGGTCATGGGCCCTTCCAGAGACACGTATCAATGCGACCGCTCCGAAACGTATTAGAAGTTCGGAAACGGTAACTATCTCAGAATACTGCTTTATACCGTGCGCGGAGAGCAGCGTCAACCAGAGGAGATTGCAGCGGAGGGCGGAGGAAGGAAAAGCAAGGCTCCTTGGGCGGCTCCGGAGGATGGGTTGCGAGCGGGAAGACAGCCCGCCGGAGGGACTCCGGGGCAGGCCGGGCAGCCGCCGGGGTGGGGCGCAACCTTCGCCTGCATCGTACGTCTGTATAGAATGAAAATAGGAACGGAGCGTGGGAGATGGACGAGAGAGAAGACCGGACAGAGTTAACAGCGCCGGAAGAAGCCAGGACAGACGGCGGCGGGATGAAGTGGCTGCGCGAGTTCCTGATATCGCTGGCGATCTCAGTCTTCATCATCGTGTTCCTGTACCAGCCAGTAAAGGTCGAGGGAACGAGCATGATGCCGGGGCTGGCGGACCAGGAGCGGATCTTCATCAACAAGTACGCCTACCGGCTGGGAGCCATCGAGCGAGGCGACGTGGTGGTGTTCCGGTATCCGGGCGACCCCAGCAAGAACTACATCAAACGGATTGTGGGCGTTCCGGGCGACCGGGTGGAGATCAATCGCGGCGAGGTGTATGTGAATGGCCGGCGGCTGGAGGAGCCTTACGTTCCGCAACGCTTCCGCGACGAGCGCTCAATGAGCGAGGTGGAGGTTCCGGCGGCAAGCTACTTTGTGCTGGGCGACCATCGGAATCTCTCCAGCGACAGCCGGGACTTTGGGGTGGTGGGGCGAGGGGCGATCTTCGGCAAGGCGGTTTTTGCCTATTGGCCCACGGGAATGATGGGCAAGCTCCGGTAGGGCAGCGTGAACGAGGAAGCGACGATGAGATTGGCGATCTTTGGCGCGACGGGCGGGACGGGAGCGGAAGTGACTCGGCAGGCGCTGGAGAAAGGCCACAGCGTTCGGGTGCTGGTGCGGAATCCGAACCGGATGCCGCTGACGAACGCGAATATGCGGATTGTGCTGGGCAGCGTGCTGGATCATGAATCCGTAACGAAGACGATACTGGGCGCGGACGCGGTGCTGAGCTGCCTGGGACAGCGCAACCTGCTGCGAAATACTAGGGTAGTTTCCGTGGGAACGCACCTGATTATGAGCGTGATGAAGGAGCAGGGCGTGCGGCGGCTGGTGGTGGAGTCGGCATTTGGCGCGGGAGAGAGCGAGGCGCAGGCAACACTGTTGCAGAAGATGTTATTCGCGACGCTGCTCTGGGCTCCTTATGACGACAAGAAGCTGATGGAGCCGGATGTGAAGGCGAGCGGGCTGGAGTGGACGATTGTGCGTCCCACGCTGCTCACCAACGGACAGTTGACGGGGCGCTACGTGGCGGAGGCGGGGCTGCGTCCGAAGAATACCAGCGTGGCGCGGGCAGACGTGGCAGCGGCGATGCTGCGGGCGGTGGAAGAGCGGCTGTGGGTAGGCGAAGCTCCGACGGTGACCGGGACGTAGGGGAAGGTTTCATCCGGGCAGGAACAAAGGAAAGAACAAAGGAAAGAACAAAGGCAACCACCCCACACAAGCCAAAGGAAGGCTAGTATGGGCCACCCGGTCGTATCCGGAGTGTGTGTATATTATGCGAGCAGATGCATTAATATGCATTATGGGCGGGGATTTCCGGGGAGCGGGGTGCACGGGGGGTGGAATAGCTGGTATCATCTAGAAAATCCACTCCCCTGAGGATGCGATGCAAGCAATCCTTGCGCTGGAAGACGGTAGAGTCTTTCGCGGCAAAGGCTACGGAGCACGGCTGGAACGCACCGGCGAAGTAGTTTTTAATACATCCATTACCGGCTACCAGGAAATCTTCACGGACCCCTCGTATGCCGGTCAAATCGTCGTCCTTACCAATCCTGAAATCGGCAACTACGGCACCAATCCTGACGATGAAGAGGCGGGCAAGCCTTACATCGAAGGGCTGGTGGTGCGCGAGTTCTCGCCTTATGCGTCGAACTACCGTTCGCAGCAGGTGACGGACGAATACCTGGAGCGGCACAAGGTTCCAGTGCTGTCGGACATCGACACGCGGGCGCTGGTGCGGCATCTGCGGGACCGCGGAGTAATGCGCGGGGTGATTTCGACCTCCGAGACGAACGTGGACAAGCTGGTTGCGCGGGCCAAGGCGACGCCGACGATCGACGGGCTGGACCTGGCGAAAGAGGTTTCCACCAAGGAGAGCTACGAGTGGACCAAGGGCGCCGTGGAGGAGCGGATCATCGCGGTGCCGCACGGGTCGGCCGCAAGGCTTACAGTGGTGACGAGCGAGACGGCGGAGCGGCATGGGCCGGAGCGCAAGAGGGTGGTGGCGTTCGATTACGGGATCAAGCACAACATCCTCCGGATGCTGGTGAGCTCGGGCTGCGACGTGACGGTGGTTCCGGCGCAGACCACGGCGGAAGAAGTGCTGGCGCTGCGCCCGAATGGAGTGTTTCTCTCGAACGGGCCGGGCGATCCGGAGGCAGTGGTTTACGCGCAGAAGACGATCCGCAAGATGGCGGGACGGGTGCCAATCTTCGGCATCTGCCTGGGGCATCAGTTGATCGGGCTGGCGCTGGATGGCAAGACGTACAAGCTGAAGTTCGGACATCATGGCGGCAACCATCCGGTGAAGCAGTTGAAGACCGGAAAGATCGAGATCACGGCGCACAACCACAACTATGCAGTCGATCCTGACACGCTGAAGCAGAGCGAGGTGGAGCTGACGCACGTGGATCTGAACGACAATACGCTGGAAGGGCTGCGGCACCGCACGTACCCGCTGTTCAGCGTGCAGTATCACCCGGAGGCTTCGCCGGGGCCGCATGACTCGCATTATCTGTTCGCGGACTTCATGAAGATGATGAGCGAATGGAGAGGGTGAGGCCCCCAGGGGGATTGTGCTTCAAGGCAGGCTCGTTCAATAAGAGGAAGTAGATGGAGCGTTGAAAGGGAACGGCTGAAGCCGTGCTCTCTTTGTGGCGCGGATTGGCGAGCAGGGTTGATGGCGAAGATCGTAGCTATAAGGAAACTAGATGCCACGTCGCACTGATATTTCGAAGATTCTGATACTTGGTTCGGGGCCGATTGTGATTGGCCAGTCGGCGGAGTTTGACTATTCCGGCACGCAGGCGTGCAAGGCGCTGAAGGCGGAAGGGTTTGAAGTTGTGCTGGTGAACTCGAATCCGGCAACGATCATGACCGATCCGGAGATGGCCGACCGCACGTACGTAGAGCCGCTGACACGGCAGTACGTGGAAGAGATCATCCGGCAGGAAGTGGAGCGCGGAGTCGGTAAAGGGATGGCCGTGCTGCCCACCGTTGGCGGACAGACGGCGCTGAACCTGGCGGTAGAACTGGCCGACGGCGGCGTGCTGGAAAAGTACGGAGTAATGCTGATTGGCGCGCAACTGGAGGCGATCAAGAAGGCGGAAGACCGCCTGCTCTTCAAGGATGCGATGACGCGGATCGGGCTGGACGTGCCGCGCTCGGCGCTGGTGAACAATCTGAAGGACGGGCTGGACTTTTCGACGAAGCTGGGCTTTCCAGTGGTGCTGCGTCCTTCGTTTACGCTGGGCGGCTCGGGCGGCGGCATTGCGTTCAACCGCGAAGAGCTGCTGGACCTGCTGGCGCGCGGGCTGGACCTGTCGCCGGTGCATGAAGTTCTGATTGAAGAGAGCGTGCTGGGCTGGAAGGAATACGAACTGGAAGTGATGCGCGACCTGGCGGACAACGTGATCATCGTCTGCTCGATTGAGAACTTTGATCCGATGGGCGTGCATACGGGCGACTCGATTACAGTGGCTCCGGCGCAGACGCTGAGCGACCGCGAGTACCAGCGCATGAGAGACGGCGCGATCAAGGTGATGCGCGAGATCGGCGTGGAGACGGGCGGCTCGAACGTTCAGTTTGCGGTGAATCCGACGACGGGGCGGCAGATCGTGATCGAGATGAATCCGCGGGTGTCGCGCTCATCGGCGCTGGCCTCGAAGGCGACGGGCTTTCCGATCGCGAAGATTGCGGCGCGGCTGGCCGTGGGCTACACGCTGGACGAGATCACGAACGACATTACGCAGAAGACTCCGGCATGTTTTGAGCCGACGCTGGACTACGTAGTGGTGAAGATTCCGAAGTGGCAGTTTGAGAAGTTTCCGGGGGCGGACGAGAGCCTGGGGCCGCAGATGAAGTCGGTGGGCGAGGTGATGGCGATTGGCCGCACCTTCAAGGAATCGCTGCTGAAGGCGGTGCGCTCGCTGGAGACAGGCAAGCGGCTGGAAGCCGAGGCGATTGAGCCGAAGATCATCACGAAGCGATTGGTGTCACCGCATCCCGAGCGGCTGCAATACCTGCGCTACGCGCTGAGCAATGGCTGGAGCGTTCCGCATGTGGCGCGGCTGACGGGGATGGATCCGTGGTTCCTGTACCAGTTGAAAGAGGTCAGCGACGAGCTGGCCGGCCTGGAGAAGAGCTCGCTGGAGACGATTACGGCGGAAGAGATGCGCGAGGCCAAGCGCAAGGGGATCAGCGACACGCGGTTGAGCGAGCTATGGAATCTGCCGACACGCGAGGGCGCGATCAAAATCTACGAGAAACGGCAGGAGATGGGGATCGTCCCGGTGTACAAGCGCGTGGACACCTGCGCGGCGGAGTTCGAGAGCTTTACGCCTTACATGTACTCGACGTTTGAGGACGAGGACGAGGCGGTGGCGACGGCGAAGAAGAAGGTCATCATTCTGGGCTCTGGGCCAAACCGCATTGGGCAGGGAATCGAATTTGACTACTGCTGCTGCCATGCGGCGTTTGCGCTGCGCGACGACGGCATTGAGACGATCATGGTGAACTGCAATCCCGAGACGGTCTCGACGGACTACGACACCAGCGACCGGCTTTACTTTGAGCCATTGACGTTTGAAGACGTGATGGCGATCTACGAGCACGAGGCGAAGGGCACGGACGACATTGGCGTGATTGTGCAGTTCGGCGGACAGACTCCGCTGAACCTGGCACTGCCGCTGAAGCGGGCTGGGGTGAAGATTATTGGAACTTCGCCGGAATCGATTGACCTGGCGGAAGACCGCAAGCGCTTCGAAGCGCTGCTGAACCGGCTGGAGATTCCGCAATCTCCGGGCGGCATGGCGACCTCGGTGGAGGAGGCCCTGGCGGCGGCGGAAAAAGTGGGATACCCGGTGCTGGTGCGTCCCTCGTACGTGCTGGGCGGACGCGCGATGGTGATTGCCTACGACGCCAAGGCAGTGAAGGAATACATGGGACAGGCCGTGGAGTATTCGCAGGACCGGCCGATCCTGGTGGATCACTTCCTGGAGGCGGCGACGGAGGTGGACGTTGACGCGCTGAGCGACGGCGAGGACGTGGTGATTGCCGGCATCATGGAGCACATTGAAGAGGCGGGGATTCACTCGGGCGATTCGTCATGCGTGTTGCCGAGCGTGGACCTTTCGCCGCAGGTTTTGGAGACCATTCGCGAGTACACCTTCAAGCTGGCGAAGGCGCTGAACGTGGTGGGACTGATGAACATTCAGTATGCGATCCAGCGCGAAAAGGTTTACGTGATCGAGGTGAACCCGAGAGCGTCACGCACGGTGCCGTATGTTTCCAAGGCGACGGGCGTACCCTGCGCGAAGATTGCGGCGCGGCTGATGACCGGGCGGAAGCTGAAGGAGTTTCTGCCGGAGAACATCGCGGCGCGCAAGGATCTGGACACGGGAGATAACTTCTACGTGAAATCTCCGGTGTTCCCGTGGAATAAGTTTCCGGGCGTGGACACCGTGCTGGGCCCCGAGATGCGTTCGACGGGGGAGGTGATGGGCGTAGCGGACAACTTTGGCGAGGCCTTTGCAAAGGCGCAACTGGCAGCCGGACAGGCTCTTCCCGCCAAGGGAACTGTGTTTATCAGCGTGAACGAGCGCGACAAGCCCCTGGTGGCAGAAGTGGCGCGGAAGTTCGTGGACATGGGCTTCAAGATCGTGGCGACGCACGGGACCGCCGAAGCACTGGAAGAAGCAGGGATGCGGGTGGAGCGTGTGTACAAGGTGAAAGAGGGAAGGCCGAACGTGGTCGATCTGATCAAGGGCGACCGGATTCAGCTCATCATCAACACGCCACAGGCGCGGGGCGAGCCCTGGTTCGACGAGAAGGCGATCCGGCGGGCGGCCATTACGGCGCGGGTTCCGACGATTACGACTCTGTCAGCGGCGCGGGCCGTGGTGGAAGCGATTCCTGTATTGCAGGCGGGCGAGATCAGCGTCTGCAACTTGCAGGAGCTCCATGCCGCACACACGGCGGTAAAGCAGAACGCAGTAGGGAAGCCATAGGAGTGACGATGCGAAGAGGAATCATTCTGACGCTGCTGTTGACGACGGCGATGTGGGCGGCGGCGCAGGACGCACACCAGCATCCTTCGTCGGTGGATGGGGTGCCGGTTGTAACGCTGCCCAACGGAGTTGCGTACTGGGATCTGGCCATCGGAACGGGGAAAGTGGCGGTAAAGGGCAGCAAGCTGAAGGTCCACTACACGGGCTGGTTGCTGGAAGAGGGAGCGAAGTTTGACAGCTCTTACGACCGCAATACGCCGCTGGCATTCACCTTGGGCGAAGGAAGCGTGATCAAGGGCTGGGAGATCGGTGTGGCGGGAATGAAGGTAGGCGGGAAACGGCAGCTCAGGATTCCGCCGGAACTGGCCTATGGCTACCGCGGACAGCCGCCGACGATTCCGCGCAATTCGTATCTGATCTTCGATGTGGAGTTGCTGGAAGTAAATTAGAGCGATTGGCAGTGAGAGGCGCACCCGGATTGGGTGCGCTTTTTTGCGCGCGCGAACTATGGTTCCGGGAGTTGGGGAGCCACGGTGAAGCCGGGAATGCTCCACGGGAGGAAGAAGGCGGCGGAGGTTGTGGCGAGGATGAGTGCGTGGTTGGGGTCAAAGGCCAGGCCGACGAGGTTGATTCCGGCGATAACGAACGCGGCCTGTTTCTCCGGACTGATCCGGATGATGCCGCGGTGACCGCGCCAGGAAGCGGCTACGTACAGGTTGGCTTCCAGGTCGAAGGCGATGCCCTGCGGGCGGCCGAGATTGGTGAACCATGGGGTGACGACGCCGTGGGGGTCGATCTCGTAGACGCAATCGTTGGACGATGTAGTGGGTCCGGTGACGTATAGGTTTCCGTTGGGCGCGAACGCCAGGTGATAGGCGGCGACGCTGGGTTCGAGGGTGGCAAAGACGAAGATCTGGCGGTCGGGCGCAATTTTGAAGATGGTGCCGCTGCGGTCGCCCACGTAGAGGTTGCCAATCGCGTCGAAGGCGAGTCCCGTGGCAACGCCCATTCCCTCGGCATAGCTGGTTAGCTCGCCTTCAGTGGAGAGGCGATAGACGGAGCCGTCCTGGCGCGAGGAGATGTAGAGATTTCCGGCGGCATCGAGAGCAAGGCCGGTGGGGTTCATGATCCCGGCGGAGATGGGGTGGAGGGTGGATTCGTCGTCGATGCGGAAGAGCGAGGTGGGCACGGACTGTCCGCGGCTGCCGGAGAAGGTGACATAGACATTGGAGGCTTCATCCACGGCCGGATTGGCGACGGGGTGAAGATTCTCAGAGAGCAGGGTGGCGATGGTGCAGGCCACGGAAGCAGAGCCTCGGGAGGTGGTGACAGTGATCGAATCGCAACCGGAAGCTGCCTCCGGTACAAGAACGGTGAGCCGGCTAGGAGAGGCAAAGACGATGGTGCCGGCGGCTTCTCCGAAGAGGACCTGGGTGGGCTCCGTGAGGCTGGCGAGAAGCGCGCGCCCATGCAGGACGATTTCGCCTCCGGGCAGGGCGAACGAAGGTTCGACGGAGAGGACAACGGGAGATTTTAGAGTCTGACTCATATGTGTGAGCTTCAGTTCGGTACAAACCTCTATCTTACGATGCCAAAGTGCAACAGGAGTTGGAGAACGATAAATCCGTAGAGCCCCGCACCAAGATCGTCCACGACGATGCCGACACCCTCGGGGCGGAGGCGCTCGAGGAGGCGGATGGGCGGCGGCTTCACGATATCAAAAGCGCGAAAAAGTATGAAGCCCGCAAGCTGGACCTTCCAGGTGAGGGGCGCGGCGACAAGCGTGAGCATCTGTCCGGCGACCTCGTCGATGACGACGTGCGATGGGTCGTCGCGATGGCAGGCGCGCGCGGTGAGGGTTGCGGCGGGGATTCCGATGGCGGTGGCGAGGGCGCAGTAGGCGAGGGCGCCGGGGATGAGCAGATGCGCGGGGAGGTGGCGGGCGATAAGCGCCCAGGTGAGGACGGCTCCGAGCGAGCCCCATGTGCCGGGGCCGGGCTTGAGCGCACCGGCGCCGAAGAAGGTTGCTATGGTCCAAGCCCAGTAAGGGCGGGTGGGACGCGCGGAGCCTTTTTTCGTATGCTGACCGGTGTTCCGGGAGGGCTGCTCAGTTGGGCTTGCGGCGTCCATGGTTCTCGCTTTCGTCGGCTGAGCCGGGCCATTCGGGGCCCTTGCGCTGGCTTCCGATGCGGCGCTCTCTGGGCTCATTGTACTCGGCTTCGCCGCCGGATTCGGGATCATTCACGGGCGACGAGATGACATAACCTCCGCTGATCCACTTGCCGAGATCGACGACCCGGCAGCGGTCGGAACAGAAGGGAAAGTCAGGGTCTTTGGCAAGAACGATCTTGCGGCAGGTAGGGCAGCGGAGCGATGCGGTCTTTTTCTTCGGCATAGGACAGGTATCAGAGTTCAGGGTAACGGATGCATATTGCTCTCCTCCTGAGTCGCGCAAAGACGGCGGAGACGAGGCACCCGGCTTCAACAATCTACAACAATCGCGCGACCAGATCGTAATCGTGCGCTTCTTCCACGATGGCGCGGTGGAAAGTGCCTGCCTGGGGAGATTCGTGGTCTCCGAAGTCGTTGATGAAAACCTTGCCGTCAATTTCTGGGGCATGGGCCGGAGTGCGAGCCTCCCAGAGCAGGTCGGTTTCTTCGCTCGGGCCTTCGAGCATGACTTCGATTTCGCGGCCAATCCACAGCTTGCGGCGCTTGCGGCTGATGCGCTTCTGCAACTGCATGAGCTTGCGGCGGCGGCGCTCGATCTCCCTGGGCGCAACTTTGTCCGCGAGATGAAAGGCGGGTGAACCTTCCTCGTCGGAGTAGGCGAAGACTCCAAGCCAGTCGAACTGAGCGGCGGTGACGAAGTCGCAGAGCTGCTGAAAGTCGTCTTCGGTCTCACCGGGGAAGCCGACGATAAAAGAAGTACGCAGGGTGAGATCTGGAATCGCCTGCCGCATTTTAGCGATGAGCTTGAGGAAGATCTCCGCCGAGCCGCCACGCTTCATGCGCTTGAGCACCGATGGGGCGGCGTGCTGGAGAGGAACATCGATGTACCGGCAGAGACGCGGGTGGCTGGCGAGAACCTCCAGCAGGCGCGGCGTGATTTTGTTGGGATAGGCGTAGAGGAAGCGGACCCAGCGGAGATCTTCCACCTGCGCGAGTTGTTCAAGCAGCGCGGCGAGTCCGTCCTGAAGGCCGAGGTCTTCGCCGAAGCAGGTTGTGTCCTGGCCGATGAGGTTGATTTCGCGCACGCCCTGGGCGGCGAGGCGAGTGGCCTCGGTGACGACGGAGGAGATGGTGCGCGAGCGGAACTTGCCGCGAAGCTGCGGAATGATGCAGAAGGCGCAGGGATGATCGCAGCCTTCGGCGATCTTGATGTAGGCGGAGTGGCGTGCGGTGGCCAGCAGGCGCGGCGTATTCTCGTCGTAGAGATAGCTGGGGAGTTCGGCGGTGGCTCCGTCCCAGGTGTCGCGGGCGAAGCGCCCTGCCTTCTGGCGGGCATCGCCTTCGGGGCGCGAGGCGGGCTGGTGGGCGGCGGGTAATGCTTCGCTGCCGGCCGCTGGCGCTCGGCCACTTTTTAGCTGTTGCGAGGCGCTGGAGTGCTGGTGCTCGCCGCTGTTCAGGATTGTGAATGGCGCAGACGCGGCGGGTGCAGGAGCGATTCCGGCGGCGGCGAGAATGTCGGCAAGTTCGCCGGTGCCGAGGACGGCGTCGATCTCTGGAATGTTCTTCTGAATCTCGTTGCGGTAGCGCTCGACGAGGCATCCGGTAACGATGAGTTTACGGGCGCGGCCGTGGGTCTTGTGGTGAACCATTTCGAGGATGGTGTCCACGGACTCCTGCTTGGCGGTGTCAATAAACGAGCAGGTATTGACGACGATGATGTCGGCGTCTTCGGCGCGGGAGGTGATCTCAGCGCCATTGGTGGAGAGCATCCCCATCATGACCTCGGAATCCACGAGGTTCTTGGGACAGCCGAGGCTGACAAAGCCGACGCGCAGGCGCGGCGCGGGCGTGGCAGTGGGAGAGCTCTTTTCCGGGGACGAGGTACTGCTGTTGATGGACATTCCTGTCGTTATTTTAGCAGTTGTTGGGCGAGGGAGCCCGACGACGCCATGTTTGCCGCCAGCAACAAAGATGGTGGGCAAAAGATGGCAGCGGTCAGGAACGGGTGAGCAGGAGAACTCCGGTGCAGACGAAGGCGGTGGCGATCCAGCGGCGTTTGTCCACGTTTTCATGGAGGAAGAACTTGGCTCCGAGGGCGTTGGTGACAAAGGTGAGCGCGGCCGAGGCTGGGCCCATCAGGCTGAGATCGGCCCAGGAGAGTCCGATGAGGTTGCTGAAGAAGGCTAGGGCCATGAAGAAGACTCCGCCGAAGAGCGCCCCGCCGGAGAAGACGCGGGCGATTACGGCGAGGAATCCGTGATTGCGGCGGAAGTCGCCGAGGTCGCCGATGCGGCGCATGGCCAGGGCGATGAGAACATCTCCGGCGGCGGCGGAGCAGACCATGAAGGTAATGCAGACCCAGGTGTAGAGCGCTCTCATATGCGCTCCTGGAGGGCTTCAGGGCCGGGGACATCAGCGGGCGGATGTTCGGTGCGGGATGGGCCTCCAGCGACCAGGCCAACGCCAGCGGTGATGAGAGCAATACCGATCCAGCGCTGAAGGCTGATGTGCTCGTGGAGCCAGAAGTGGCCCATCAACGCCATGAGCACATAACCGATGGCGGTGGCGGGAATGACGTAGGTGAGATCGGCAAAGGAGAGCGCCGTCATGTAGCTGGACATGAAGGCGAGAAGGCAGAAGATTCCCAGCAGCACCCATGGATTGGCAAGCGCGGCGAAGACGTGCGTGAGGTGGTGTATGTCAATGGACCCTACATCCCTCATGCCGCGCGCGAGGAATGAGTCCCCCGTGGCTCCAAAGACTACGACGGCGAGCAGCACCAGGTATTTGCGAAGCGTCAAAATACGAATCCTGAACTAAGGCTGAGGGTAAAGGTTGACTGCTTCGCTGGGCTGAAGCAGGGCCGCGGGAGAATCCGTTCTACAACGAACGTTCCAGGATTACTTGGCGCCAAGAGCCCATCCATGTAATTCGCCGGTCTGGCGAAGAAGCTGGAGTTGAGCGCGGAGATACTCGAACTGGCTCTGCAAGAGGGCGACCTGGCGGCTGGCGATATCGGCGCGGGCGAGTTCCTGATCGCGGATGCTGGCTTTTCCGTTCTGCACCTGTAGCTGCACGGCGTCGATGTTGGCCTGCGCGACTTCAAACTCCAGGCGAGCGACCTTGGCGGAGACTTCCAATTGATGGATGGTGTGCTGGGCGGTCACGACGTCGGCGGCGACCTTATCGCGGACAGTCTGTGCATCGGCTTCCGCGTGCATGGCATCAGCATCAGCGGCTGCGGCGCGGGCATTCTGGCTGATGTTGAAGATCGGGACCCGCAGATTGATTCCGAAGCTGTAATTGTTGCGCGAAAACTCCTTGTAGTACTGAGCATAGTTGTTGAAGCTGGCGTACTCGGCAAACTGGCCAGCGAAGTCGATGGAGGGATAGTTCATCCGGTGCTCGGCGCGGGCCCGGCTTTTTGCGGCGCGGACGTGCTCATCGGCGACGCGGACGCTGTTGGAACTGGCGAGCGCGACAGAAGAAAGATCTTCCTCCGAGCGCAATGGGGGAGCGGCTGGAATGGAGTCGCTGACGGTTACGAGGGTCGCGGGCGGGCGGCCGATGGTGCGGCCAAGGCGCTCCCGGAGCACGTCCGCCGTGGTTGTGAGTTCAGCGAGGCGAAGCTCGACGCGGGCGACATCAAGCTCGGCGCGCTTGGCATCGAGCGCGCTGGCAACGCCCTCCTTTTGGCGCTGCTGTGCGATGTAGAGGGCGTGGTCGACGGCTTCTTTCTGTTGCTGCGCGGCGGTGAGGCGCCGCTGGGCATTATCAAGTTCAATGTAGAGCAGCCCGGTGTCGAGGATGACCTGCTCGGTACGGTCGAGGTAATCGATATCGGCGGCAACCGAGTCGCTGTGAGCGGCTTTTACGGTCTCGCGCGTGGCAAAGTTGAGCAGAGTCTGGTTGTGCGTGATGCTGAAGAGGTCAGGCGCCTGTCCGGCGATGGCGACGGGCTGCCCAATGCTGTAACCGAGAGCGGAGCCGAAGACCACGGTGGGAATGTATGCGTCGCGCTCGGCATGGTAACGCGATGCGGCGCGGGCGCGGTCCGCAGAAGCTGCAACCATGGCGCCACTGTGTTTGAGCGCGAGTTCCACGGCCTCGCGGAACTCGACCTGCTGAGCGCGAAGGGATGCAGGCGCTACCGCAAGCCAAGTGGAAATCAGCAGGGAGGGAAGAAGAGCGCGAATTCTTGCAACAGTTGTGTTCTTCATGGTTCGGTCGTTTTCCTCCGCGAAGATGAAGCGCGAGGCGCGGACTTAATGCTGGCCCAGACGGCGAAGCGACTCTGCCGCGGGACGATAAGAACTTGCCAGGGCGAGTGCGGCCCGGTATTCGGCAGCGGCCTGATTGGCGTCGCCGGTCTTTAACAGGATATCGCCGAGCAGGTAGTGGGCGCGAAACAGGGGCGCTCCCTCTTCAGGATGGCCGCTCTGGATGTAGGCGCGCATCTGGCGGGCAGCTTCGGGCAGATCGCGGTCGGTTCGGAGAAGCATCTCGGCGGCGTCGTAGCGGTCTACCGGGCGAATGTGCGTGGATTGGAGCGCTTTCTCGACAGACTGCTGGAACTGCTCCCAGCTCTTGCGGCCTCTGAGGTAGCGGGCCAACTCAAGATGGGTTGCGGCGGAGTTATGGTCAAGGCGGATGGATTCGTTGTACTCGCGCTCGGCCTGCTCGAATTCGCCCTGCTTGCTTGCCACCATGGCGCGGACCCAGGCTGCAACGGAAGGGTATTCGGGGGCTATCTCGGCGGCGAGAGCAAGAGCCTTGGAGCCGCCGCCGCCGACTATGGACGGCGCGGTGGCGTAGTACTCGGCCAGATCACGGGCGATGGCGAGGTTGTGGCGATCGATTGCGTGCCCTGCCTCAAAGGCAGCAACCGTTTTCCGCGCGAGCGCGTAAGCGTTAAGGGCTGAAGCTACATTGGCTTTTTCACCGTAGCTCCGGCCCAGCCAGAGTTGGTATTCGACGTTGCCGGGAGAAAGCTGGGCGGCGCGCTCACAGTTGCGCACCGCGTTGTCCCAATCCCCGAGGGAAAAATAGACTCGGCCCAGGAAGTTAAACGCGGCGGCGTTATCTCCGGTCGCTTGCGGGGTCAACAGGCGGAGCGCATCATCGGCTCGGCCGGAGTCGAGCAATTCACGCGCGGAGGCGGTGGCGGCGTGGGAGGCGGAAGCGAAAAACAGCAACGGGCCAAGAGCGCCCAAGAGAAACCATACCGGCAGCCGGCGGCTGCCAGAGAGAAGCGGCAACGCGGACTTTCTGATCATTACGAGGGATTCTCTACAATCTTAATCTCGACGCCATCCGCCATGGGTGACGGGCTGAAAGACTGGACGCCAATCACATCGTTCTGAGAGATGCCGCTGAGGATCTCAACCCGGGTCAGGTTGGAGATGCCGAGAGTTACGTCGCGACGGCGCAGGTGGGTTCCCTCGAGGACGTAAACGTAGTTGCGGACGCCGTCTTCGCGCACGGCTTCACGAGGAACAGTGAGCGCGTTGTCCTTACTGCTGGCTACGATGGTGGCGCTGACGTTTACGTTGGGCAGCAGCAGACGCTGGCTGTTATCAACCGTGCAGAGAATTTCACCGACGACGCGGGAGCCACGGTTGATGACCGTGGAGGGTAGTGTGGTGACGGTACCTTGCCAGGTGCGTCCGGGAAGCGCGTCCCAGGTGATGTGGACGGTTTGCCCAACGGCGAGCCGCCCGATCTCCGGCTCATCGACGAAGGCGCGTACCTGCAGTTGCGAAAGCTCTGCTTCCTGTACAAGCAGGTCACCGGCGGCGACAAATGCGCCGGCGCGAACGGGGAGGGAGAAGACTGTTCCGTCGAAGGGGGCGCGCACATTCGAGTTGCGCAGGATCTCCTCATTGGACTCGACGTTGGCCCGAGCGTCGGCAATCTCAGCCTGGGCGCGGGATTGCTCCTCCGGGGAATAGCGGACCTGGGTCTGCAACTGGGCGAGATCGGCCTGGGCGCGTGTGAGACGATCACGGGCGGCGGTTACTTCCTCGGAAGTGGCCGCGCCGCGCTGCTGGAGTCGCTCGAGCGCCGAGACCTGCCGTTGTGCGGATTCGACTTCGGTGGTGGCCTTCTGGAAATCGGTGCGGCGGGTTAGCAACTGTTGATGGTTGCCTCCGGCGAGAAGGTTGGCGTATCTCTCCTGGGCGCCCTTCAGGCGGGTCTGGGCGATGGCAAGATCGGTGCGGGCACGGGCATCCTCCAGCACCAGGAGCAACTGGCCGGCCTTGACGCGGTCACCTTCCTTGACGAAAACCTTCTGCACGGTTGCAGGCTGCGGCGCGTGAGCCTCAAAGCCATGGATAGGCTCGACTTTTCCATTGGTGGTGATGGAGTTGGAAACATCCTGAAGAACTGGCTTTACGACCGAAATCCGAATGCGGTGGGGCCGGAGCTCAAGGTAGGCGCCAATGGCGAGAAAAATAACCAGCAGAATTACGAGGGCCTTGATCCAAGGGCGGCGGGCTTCGCCGTTGGTGCCGTTTGATGATCCGTTAGCCATGAGTAAGAACTTTCAGTATATCTGAGCTATGAAATCGCGAGAGCCTGTTTGTCCAGAGTAGGAGGTTCATTTCCATTTTTCAAGTCACTTGATTGATTTTATCAGGATGGAACAGTGAGCGGCTTTCATCGCAGGTTGAGCGAGTGGTCGGCTAGAATAGCCGGATGGCTACGAAGAAGGTTACGAAGAAGAAAACAGACGCGCCGGGCGCGACCCGGCTTGGCTATACCCCCCACCACGCGGCGAGCGGGCTGGACCACGAGTTTCCCTCGATTGAATGCTGGCCGAACCAGTTTCCGGGGTACGAGATTGAGATCGACATTCCGGAATTTACCTCGGTGTGTCCGAAGACAGGGCTGCCGGACTTTGGCACCCTCTGGATCCGGTATGTGCCCGACAAGCTTTGCCTGGAACTGAAGTCCCTGAAGGAATACATCAACGAGTACCGCAACCTGGGGATTTTCCAGGAGAACATTGTGAACCGCGTGCTGGAGGACGTGGTGAAGGCCACCAAGCCAGTGTGGTGCGAGGTGCGTGGGGAGTTCCGTCCGCGGGGCGGGCTGGGAACGCTTGTTGCGGCGCGCTGGCCGCGGAAGAAATAACCCCGAGTCCGCAGCTAGCTGATGCGGGAAATGTGGACAGCAGCACTCCATCCGAGTGACCAAGAGGCAAGCCGCTTGACCGAAGAGCAGGGACAGGTGAGGCGTTGGGCGACGACGGCGCTGGTGATTCTGACGGCGCTGAATTTTGTGAACTACATCGACCGCTCGGTGCTGTTTGCCGTGCAGCCGCTGGTGCAGCGCGAGTTTCCGGGCTCGGACGCAAAGTTCGGGCTGCTGACGACGGCGTTTTTTTTCTGCTACATGGTGACCGCCCCCCTGGTGGGCTGGCTGGCCGACCGGTACCCGCGCAGGCTGATCATGTGTACGGGGGCGCTGATCTGGAGCGCCGCCACGCTGCTGACGGCAGTGACCCACAACTTTACCGAGCTGATGATCCGGCACACGCTGGTGGGCGTGGGCGAGGCGACGTTTGTGGCGATTGCGCCGTCGTTCCTGGCGGACCTGCATCCGGAGAACCGGCGCGGGCGGGTGCTCTCGGTTTTCTACCTGGCGATCCCGGTGGGAACGGCGCTGGGGTATCTGCTGGGCGGCGCGGTGGGAGCACGCTGGGGATGGCGAGCGCCGTTCCTGGTGGGCGCGGTGCCGGGTGTTGCGCTGGGGTTGTTGCTGCTGCTGGTGCCGGAGCCGCAGCGCGGAGCGCAGGACCACCTGGCCGTAACCGTGGAGCGCGGGACATTCCTGGGACTGTGGCGGAATCCGGCGTTCTGGACCGGGACGCTGGGGATGGCGATGATGACGTTTGCAATCGGCGGCATGCAGGTGTGGATGCCGACGTTTCTTTCGCGCATGCGGGGCGTTCCGCTGGCGGAGGCCAATCTGCGATTTGGGCTGATGACGCTGGCGGCTGGAATTTCGGCGACGATGCTGGGCGGCTGGCTGGGCGACAGGATGGAGGCGCGCAAACGCGGCGGGCACTGTTTGATCTCGGCGATTGGCATGACGCTGGCGCTGCCCTCGGTGCTGTTGGCGGTTTTTCACACGGGCGCGTGGATGTATCCCGCGATTTTCATGGGTGAGTTCTTCCTGCTGCTGAATACGGCTCCGCTGAACGCGGCGATTTTGAATTCGGTTTCAGCGCCGATCCGCTCGACGGCGTTTGCAGTCAACATCTTCACGATTCACCTGCTGGGAGACGCGTTCTCGCCGAGTCTGATGGGATACATTTCCGACCGCAGCAATATGCAGATGGCGTTTGTGGCGGCTTCGGCGGCGATTGCGCTTTCGGCAGGAGTGCTGTTTCTGGGGGTGCGTTACGCTCCGCAACTGCCGCAGGGAGAGTGAGCCGAGGGGATACCCCCCCTCCCCCCCCTATATTTCCCGCCAAAAATTTGAAAACAGAAAGGTTACGCCTGCTTTCCCTGCCTCTATATTCAGGATAGCAAAGTGGAGGGGGCGATCCCCTCAGCGGAGGGGAAAATCTATTTGGCTTGCAATGAATGGGTTGAGGGGAATTGGGAGAGAAGGAACACTTGACAGCGCGTGCGGGGAGAATCGGGGTAGTGAGCGATAAGGGCTGTTCGCGACAGGTATGATGGTCGTCGCATGGAAACTGTGACTCTGAACTTTCGCTATGCTGAAACCGACTACGTGCGAGCTATGCGTGCTCATTACGCGTCACGCCTTCGCTTGCCGCTCGATATAGCTGTTGTCGTAGTAGCTGCTGCTCTTGGCGCTTACGAGTTGAGATCCGGCTCACGCGGTTTCGGACTCGCGATGCTGGCGCTGTCGGGACTCTTTGCTCTTATGCTCGTTGCCGCGTTTGCGGTCATTCCGACAATTGCCTTCCGGCGTGAGCCAAAGTTCCGAGACGACTACACGCTGACATTTTCGACGCAAGGAATTCGTTTTCAGACTGCGCATATCGATTCCAACCTTCAATGGAGCCTGTACACCCGCGCTCTGGTGGATGCGCACTCGTTTGTCCTCTACTATGGTTCACAGCAGTTTACGGTCATACCGAAGCGCGTGTTTCAGGACACCGCGCAGCGTGAGGCGTTTGAAACGCTGCTGGCGCACAATATCTCGAACATCGTCTATAAAGCGAAGTGAGGGTGATCTCGTCAGTTAGTCAACGCTCAATCGCCAAGTATTCCCCTATCCCGTTGCCGGAGAGGCGAACGTGAGCCTGTTGTCGCCAACAAACGTAACGTAATATCGATAAGACATGACTGACTCAAGTTCGGATCGAGTTCGCTCCGACTTTAACGGCCTCTTTGGTGACGTTCTCTGTCTGTCCCACGGAGATACCTGTGTGGCGGCTGACGGGCAGCAGGTGGTTCTCAGAGAAGGAATGACGCTGACAGCACTCGAGGAGGATGCGGACAAACATGGCAATCGTGACGACCTCATCGCCTCCGGCACGGTCGAGCGGTCTCCCGAATGGCTGAGTTGTAAAGGCTCGCGCTGGGTGCTACGAATCGACACAAACGGCGTAAGGAATGAGTCTGCTCTGCGGCTAGGACACGATTACTTGGCGTAACATCGCCAAGTAGCTCACTATCCTGGTGGCCGAAAAGTTTGGGGCGGCATGGATAGATGTGAGCTGGGCTGGGGTCCTTCGGCTACGCCTCAGGATGACCCTCTTAGCAACGGACACCGCGTTCGGAGACGGCGCATCTTAAGCGAGTTGTGAGAGCGATAGCGGCTGCGTAATCGCCGAGGCACTCACTGTCTGGCGACCGCGGCTGGGTTGGTGCGTAATTGCTGGCGGAAGTGCCTCTCGACCGATTCTGCCTATTTGAGCCTTGCAGGGGGCCCTCGCGACGCTCGGGATGACACTTCAAAAGAAATTTCGAAAGCAATTTACTAAAAGAAATTTCAACAGCAATTTTCTCAGAATCAGTAGCAACTCCCTCAAAATCAGTGTTCGCGCTCGTTCGTGTTCGCTCGTTTGCGTCAGGTTGTTCGTGTCAGTTCGTTTGCGTTAGCTCGTTGATGTCAGATATACGCAGGAAGATATCTGGCGATCGATCGCCGAGTTGCTTGCATAGCGAGGTGGGGCGCGCGACAGGAACGGCGCGGCGGGGCACTTGGCAAAGCTCCTGAGCTGACCGGGATTATGCCGCGACGGCGGTGCTTGCGGCATGTGTGCGAAACAGCCTGCCGATGAATCTTGCGATTGCCCATAGCAGAAGTAGAAGGGCGCAGAAGAAGGCGATTAGCAGCCACTTCAACTGGCTGAGGACCTGGCGCACGACGCGCAACATGTCAAACGACGACCACTCTTCGCGGATTTTTCCGCCGGAAATGCGCCAGATGGTGGCGCCGCGCAGTTCGATCTTTGCTCCAGTTGCGGGGAATCCGCCGGAGCTGCCGGTGTTGGTTCCGCGCGCCGTCCAAAGCACGGTGACGAGGTCGCCCTCGGCGATCATCATGTCGACGCTCATGTGGAGATCGGGCAGCGATTGTTTTTCCCAGCGGGCGGCTGCCTGATCCTCCTGGAGGGTGGTGTTCCGGTGCAGTCCGTGGTTGACAAAATCCGGGGCGCAGATTTCGTCAAAGACCTGGAACTTACCCTGATTGAAAATTTCTTCAAAGAAACGCTGCGCGATGGCCTTGCTCTCCTCCTGCTGAGTGAGAGGCGTTTGCGCCGCGGGCAGGGAAGCCTGCGCGAATACGGAAGAGAGCAATGCGAAACTCAGGAGCAACCATGCCGCGACGTTCTTCATGTGGAAGTTCCTTACTTGAGCTACATCATTGAGCGACATCATTGGGCGACATTGGGAAATGATGTCCCTGACAGGATACCGGACAGAGAGTCGCTGCGGCATTCGTAGTTCGGCATCCTGGTGGATTGGTGGGCGATCATGTCAGAGCGGAAAGTGGGTTGATGTATCCTGCTCTCTCAAGTTGCTGCGCAGGGGACGCGCGGCGAAGAGGGACAAAGGCGGAAGCTGTTCCCCGCATTCGCCAAAGGAAGGCGGATGCGGGCCACCTGCATCCGAATGACAGAGAGGAAGTCGTTTGAGTTTTTGGGAGGCGCTGAATGGGGTGTCGGGCGCGGCGCTGGGGGCAACGTGGCTGTATCACACGCTGGCGGCGCGGCGGGGGATTCGGCAGATTGCCGACCTGACGCAACCGGAATTTGCGGCGACGGCCCTGGCGAGGCTGCCGCGGGTGAGCATCATCGTTCCGGCGCGCAATGAGGCCGCGATGGTGGAGCGCGCGGTGCGCTCGCTGCTGACCATCGATTACCCGGATTACGAATTGATCGTGGTGGACGACCGCTCGGAGGACGCGACGGGAGAGATTCTGGAGCGGCTGAAGGGCGAGTACGGAGAGCGGCTGGTGGTGGTGCATGTGCGCGAACTCGCTGCGGGCTGGCTGGGCAAGACTCACGCGATGTGGAGCGCGGCACGGGAGGCGACCGGCGAGTGGATTCTGTTCAGCGACGCCGACGTGGTTCATGCGCCCGAGGCACTGCGGCGGGCGGTGCATTATGCCGAGATGGAGAGGGCCGACCACATGGTGCTGCTGCCGACGATGCTGACGGAATCGGTGGGCGAGCGAATGATGATTTCGTTTTTCCAGGCGATGTTCATCTTTGCCTACCGTCCGTGGAAGGTGCGCGATGCGAAGGCGCGGGATTCGATGGGCGTGGGCGCGTTCAACATGGTGCGGCGGGCGGCGTATGAAAAGATCGGCACATATGAATCCATGCGGCTGAGCGTGGTGGACGATATGCGGCTGGGAGAGAAAGTGAAGCAGGCGGGGCTGGCTTCGCGGGTTGCCTTTGGCGAAGGGATGGTGACGCTTCGCTGGGCGGTGGGAGCGGGCGGCGTGATGAGGAACCTGACGAAAAACTTCTTTGCGCAGATGCACTACAGTCTTGCGTTTGCCGTTGCGGCGGCGTGCGGAATGCTGTGGCTGCATCTGGGGCCGTGGTTGGGGACGGCGTTTGCCACGGGGTGGGCGCGCGCGGGATACGCGCTGGCGCTCGGCTGCCTGGTGACGGTGTACATGGCAATGGGGAAGCGCACGAAGATCGGCGCGGGGTATGTGCTGCTGCATCCGGCGGCGAGCCTGCTGATGGTGTTTACGATGCTGCTGTCAACGGCGTTGACGATGGGGCGCGGCGGAGTGCTGTGGCGGGGAACGTTTTATCCACTGGATGAGTTGAAGCGCGGAAGCTGAGGGAGATGAGGCTGGAGCGAGGCGCGCCCAAAAGGGTGCGCCGTTTCTATGTGCGCGGGGCTACCAGGAGCGCCCTGGCTTGCCGCTTTGGCCTGACTTGCCGGAGGGACGGGAGCGGGCGGCGTCGAACTCCGAGGGCGGATTGCCGGCGGTGACGTGGATCTGCTCGCGGCTCTTCAGGACGATTCGAGGGTGGCCGCGGAAGTCGGTGACGTCACCGACGAAGGCGACGAGCTTGCCGCGAAGGTATGAGACGTCGCCGACGTTCCTGCGGTCGCGGTTGGAGACGGCGGCGTGGAATGAGCACGGGCTCCGGGGCGGGCAGAGCGAGATGCTCTGGTTGCCGGACTTGGAGCTGGTGACGCGGAAAACCCTGCCGGCAACGCAGCCGTATTGGCCAATCAGCTCCGAGGCGCGCGAGGCGGGGGTACATTCGACTTTCAGCTCGTCGCCACTGGAGGCCTGGTTGCCCGCTGCCTGCGCGGCGGCGGAGGCGGCAAGCAGCAGGGCGGCACAGAGGATGAGGCGAATGCTCACTTGGTGGGTTCCATCTTGAGCGAGTTATTGAAGCGGTTGAAGTAGTTGAAGAGGCCAATGGCGGCGGCGAGTTCGATGATCTCGCCCTCTTCAAAGTGCCGGCGCAGACTGGCCCAGAAGGCGTCGTCGATGCCGTTGGAGTCCAGGGTCTCGCGCTCGGCAAGTTCGAGGGCAGCTTTTTCGCGCTCATTGAAATCGGTGCGGGTGCGGAAGTTGGCGAGGTCGGCGAGCTGTTCTTCGCTCCATCCGTAGCGATGCGCGAGCTGGGTGTGGGAGTTGAGGCAGTACTCGCAGCGGTTGATCTGCGAGGTGCGGACGATGACCAGCTCCTTGAGCCTGACGCCGACGGTTCCAGTCTCCATGACGGCGCGGAAGTGCGCGATCATGGTGCGGAGGATTTCCGGGCGATAGGCGACGGTGCGGAACATATTGGGCACGTTGCCGCGCTCTTTTTTGTAGTGGTCAAAGATTTCCTGGGCGGCGGGGTCGGCCTGTTCGTAGGCGATGGTTGGGATGCGGGACATGGGAAGTATTGTGAGGCGAAGCGGGCTGCGTGTCCAGTGATGATGCAAGTAAAAGGGCGGCTTTGAGGGCCGCCCTGCTTGTGCAAAGGTTCCGGGTTAGCGATTGAAGGACGCGATGGCCGAAGCCTCTTCGTCGGAGATATCGAACACGGTGTAGAGCTTGGTGATCTGGAGCAGGTCGTGAACCTTCTTGGTGAGGTTGAGCAGCTTGAGTTCGCCGCCGGCATTGCGCACGCTGGTGTAAGCGCTGACGAGTTCGCCGATTCCGGAGCTGTCGATGTAGGTTACGTCGCCGAGGTTGAGGAGAATCTTCTTGTTTCCCTGGGTGGAAAGTTCCTTCACGGTATCGCGCAGAACGACGCTGCCTTCGCCGAGTGTGATACGCCCACTGAGATCGACGATGGTGACACCGTCTACCTTGCGCGAGCTTGCTTTCATCGTCACTGGTTCGCCTCCTTGTTGCCGTCGCGGTCCTGGCCGCGTACGAATTTGATCATTGTAATTTCAGTGCCGGGAGACATGGCGCGAAAACGGATTTCGTCCATGAAAGCCCGGATAAGGAAAATTCCGCGCCCCGATTGCTTGAGGAGATTTTCGGGGGCTAAGGGGTCGGGAACGGTGGCTGGATCAAGGCCTGGGCCTTCGTCACGCACGGCGACCGTCATGGTCTCGGGAGTGGTTTCAAAGGAAACAGTCACACGCTTGGCGGTGTCATAGTGGTTTCCATGCAGAACAGCGTTCACGGTGGCTTCACGAACGGCCATGGCGATGCGACCGCTTTCGTCCTCGTCAAAACCGGACTTGGCGGCGATCTCGGCAGCGGCTTGTTCGGCCTTGTTCACACTGGCCAGAGTGGACTCGAGCGTATAGGAGACCCTGGTTGCATTCATCGCGTGGCGTTTATCCGTCTTGCCAAGTTGGAGTTGCAGCGGCATTCCGCTTCCAACTTGGGATGCGTAAGTTTGCCTGTTCGATTGCGGCGCTGTCAATTTCACAGCACCAGGAGGCGATCTGCAATCAATTTACCAGTTCAGGCGAATGAAGTCGCCCAGAATCGTTGCCCGGATTGCGGCGAGATCCGGCAGCAGGTGGGTGGCGGCGCTGAGTTCAGCGACCGGGTAGGTGGTTGGCACGGCGAATACGGGCATTCCGGCGTCGAGGGCGGAGCGGATTCCGCTGGGAGCGTCCTCGACGGCGACGCAAGCGGCGGGCGCAAGGTTGAGCAGCGCGGCTCCACGCTGGTATGGCTCCGGATGCGGCTTGCCCTGCTTGATGTCGCTGCCGGTGATCATGAGTTCGGGAACGGGGAGGCCGGCGACGGTGAGGCGGTGGCTGGCGAGAGCGCGGGTTCCGCTGGTAACGATTGCCCAGCGCCGCGGCGGCAGGCTGGCGAGCAGGGAGGCAGCCCCGGGAAAGACGGTGACGTCGTAGGAGTCGGCGATCTCGCGGCGCTCAAGGTCGAGAAGCTCGGCCTCGGCGTCGAGTTGCGGGGCGAGGAGGCGGACGGTGTCAATGGCGCGACGTCCGTGGGCGGTGTGGGCGGTGTCTTCGGGGTCGAGGCCGTGGCGCGTGGCCCAGTCGCGCCAGACGCGGGTGACTCCGGCGGTGCTGTCAATCAGCACGCCGTCGAGATCGAAGAGGATTCCTTGCACAAGCAATGAGGGCATAGATCGAGTGTAACGGAGTCAGGTTTCAAGGTTTCAAAGTTTCGCAGGTTTCAAGATTGAAATTCAGAGGCTCCGGCGGCGGAGCGATTGGCGGTCGAGAATTCGGATGAGTTCATGGAAAACGCTTAGACCCGCGGGAGGAGCTGCGTCCTATGATGGGTTGAGAGATGGCGCTTATGTGGAATCGAGTTGGGCTGCTGCTGATTGCAATGCTTTCCTTGCCGTGCTTCGCCGCAGAGAAACTGATTGCGTTGACCTTTGACGACGGGCCGCGGCCCTATGTGCTGTATGGAGTGAAGCAGCCGGGCGCGGCTCAGGTAGGAATGCTCGACGTGCTGGACCGCAACGGGGTGAAGGCGACGTTTTTCTACATGGGCTGGAGGCTGACGCCGAAGACCTGGGGCGAGACTGCGCACGAGACGAACATCGGCGTGACGTGCCTGGATGCGGCGCACGACGTGCTGCGGCGCGGGCATGAAATTGAGAACCACACCTACAGCCACGCCGACCTGCGCATCGCCGAGCGCAAGAAGGGCGAGGCATGGGTGTTGGCCGACGTGGAGCGCGGAGCCGAGGCGGTGAAAGCGGTGACGGGAACAAAGCCGGTGTGGCTGCGTCCGCCGGATTGGGACCTGGCAGACGACGCGCGGCAGGATCTGGAGAAGCATGGGTTCCGTATTTTGACCATCTCAGGCCAGAACCCGGTGGCGCTGCGCGACGTGAATTCGCAGGATTACTTATGCGCGGGCAAGGGCGTGGGGTGTCCGCGGCCTTCACTGGCGCAGTCGGTGGTCAAGGCCGTTGAGCAGCGCGAGAAAAAGGGCGTGTACACGCATGTGCTGGCCTTCCACGAACTGACGACGACCACGGCTCAGTTGCCGGAGCTGATTGGGGCTCTGAAGGCGAAGGGTTACCGGTTTGTGACCGTGACGGAATACATGAAGCTGGTGAAGAACTGAGAGCGGAAACATCCAAAGCGGCTGCCCCTGCACGCCAGCGAAGAGCGGCGCACCCACTGGAAATAAAACATCTACGGACTCTTTATGGACTCTTTAGGCAGCGTTTAGATCACGCCGAATCCAACCTGTCAGAATTCGGAAGTTCGCGAAAGGAGAGTCTTATGATCCATGCGTCTTCGATAGGAAAGCTAGGCGGCATTGCCGCCACCGTGATGTTCAGCGCGATGCTGGCACTGGGCCAGCCGAACAATGCGAGCGGAAGCGAGGCCGCTGCCAACTCCGGGAATCACCGCACGATGACTGGAAGCGTCAGTTGCGCTGCGAAGATCAACCATCTGTACACATGCAAGAGGTATGACACGCTTCAGAGCTGCACCTTGAGCTGCGTACAGGCAGGCTCGAAGTTTGCGCTGGTGGTTGGCGACACGTCGTACGTATTGCAAGGCGACCCGAAGGAGCTTGGGCGGTTTGCTGGAGGCAAGGCAACCGTGAGTGGCTCGCTGATGGCCGATGAGATTCAGGTGGCGTCAGTCTCCAATCCCGTTCGACAGCCCGAGATGCTTCGTCCCCAGGAGCAGCCGGCGATCAACGCTGGACGATAACATTGACGGAGGGGCGTCCTGTTGTCCCTCGGGACGCCCTCAGTCCACCTGTTTTTTCAATTCATACAACAAATTCACAAATCAGGCGGCGGCGTGGTCGCCCCTGGTATTTGTTGTTGGGTCATCCTGAGCGCAGCGAAGGACCCCGGTGAAGTTCAGCTCGTTACAGAGGCCCCAGGTCTTCGGTCGATTTTGCGTGTCGACCCAGGTAACTGTCCATCTCCTTTATTGACCGTCCCGGAGGGCACGTCTGCGCGCCCCAGCGCTGCGCAAGGTCATCCCAGTGCGGGTTCATCGATTCAATCAAATCGATCTTCTTCGTGCGTAGCCATCCCCTGATCTGCTTCTCGCGGGCGATGGCATTCCGTGGGTCAGAAAATTCCTCAAAGTAAACCAGGCGGGTGCATTGGTGCTTTGCTGTGAAGCCGGGGATGAGGTGTTGTTTGTGTTCAAAGACTCGGCGGTCAAGGTTGTTGGTCATGCCAGCGTAGAAAGTGCCGCTCTTGCTGGCCATGATGTAAACCCAGAAGCGTCCATGCATGAGTGAAATCAGAGCACGGGCGCGGCGAGGGGTGCAAGAAAAAATGCTGGGGAGTTGGTGGTTGGAAAGCTTGGGGACTGCAATGGAAGTGTTAGCGGCGCTGGGGTCCTTCGCTGCGCTCAGGATGACCCAACAAAAAAACAAAAACAAAAACAAGAACAAAAACAAGAACAAGAACAAGAGCAAGAACAAGAGCAAGAACAAGAGCAAGAGCAAGAGCAGGAGCAAGAGCAGGAGCAGGAGCAGGAGCAAGAGCAGGAGCAAGAGCAGGAGCAAGAGCAAGAGCTGGAGCAGGAGCAGGAGAAGAAAGACCCTCGAAACCCTGAAGTCCTGGAATGCTGAAACCTTCAGAGCTTAAGAGATTGCCCCCTCAGTCCACCTGTTTTTTCAACTCATACAATAAATTCATTGCTTCGCGCGGAGTGAGCGCGTCGAGGTCGGCTTCGCGCAGGCGGTCGAGGATTGTGTTGGAGACGGGGGTGAAGATCGTCAACTGCACGGGGCCGGATTTATCAGGCTTGGGAGCAAGCTGGGTGGTAGCGGCGTGCTCGGCGTTTTCGTGCTGGTGCAGCACCTCGCGGGCGCGGGAGATGACCTCCTGCGGGAGGCCCGCGAGTTTGGCGACCTCAATGCCGTAGCTCTTGTCGGCGGCTCCGGGTGAGACCTTGCGGAGGAAGACGATGCTGCCTCCGGCTTCCTTGACGCTGACGTGGTAGTTCTTGACCGAATCGAGCAGTTCTTCCAGCTCGGTGAGCTCGTGGTAGTGGGTGGCGAAGAGCGTTTTGGCGCGGCTGTGGGCGTGGATGAATTCGACGACAGCCCAGGCGATGGCCAGTCCGTCATAGGTGGCGGTGCCGCGTCCGATCTCGTCAAGGAGGATGAGCGAGCGCGAGGTGGCGGTGTTGAGGATGGCGGCGGTTTCGGTCATCTCGACCATGAAGGTGGAACGGCCGCGCGCGAGATTGTCCGAGGCTCCAATGCGGGTGAAGATGCGGTCCACGGTGGAGAGACGGGCGCGGGTGGCGGGGACGAACGATCCCATCTGCGCCATGAGCACGATGAGCGCGGTCTGGCGGAGGTAGGTGGACTTGCCGCCCATGTTGGGGCCGGTGATGAGCAGAATCGATTGCTTCGCGGCGTCCAGATAGAGATCGTTGGGAACGAAGCGGTCATTGGAGCCGGTGAGCTCTGGCTGCTCGATGACAGGGTGGCGGCCTTCGAGGATTTCGAGCAGTTGGGCGCTGCCGCCGAGCGGGTCGTCAAAGTGCGGGCGGCAGTAATTGCGCAGGGCGGCAAGGTGGGCGAAAGAGAGCAGCACGTCAATCTCGGCCACGGCGAGGGCGCTCTGGCGGATGCGGCGCGACTCGGCGGCGATGGCCTGGCGCAGCTCGGCGAAGAGGCGGCGCTCGATCTCGACGATTTTTTCTTCGGCGTCGAGAACCTTGGTCTCGTACTCCTTCAGCTCAGGGGTGGTGAAGCGTTCGGCGCCGACGAGGGTCTGCTTGCGCTCGTAGTCGGCGGGCGCGTTGTGCAGGTTTGATTTGCTGATCTCGATGTAAAAACCGAAGACATTATTGAACTTGACCTTGAGCGAGTTGATGCCGGTGCGCTCGCGTTCGCGCTGCTCGATCTGCGCGATGTAGCGCTTGCTGTTGCGGCTGATGTCGCGCAGTTCGTCGAGCTGCGGGTCAAGCCCGTTCTGGATGACTCCGCCATCGTTGAGGGTGATGGGCGGCTCGGGGAGGATGCTGCGCTCGATGCGCTCGCGCACGTCGGCGAGTTCGTCGAGAAGATCGGCGAGGGCGGCAAAACGAGGGGCAGGGAATTGCGCGAGAGCGCGACGCACGGCGGGCAGTTTGGCGAGCGATGCGGCGAGGGCAAGAACGTCGCGCGGGTTGGCGGTCTCAAGGGTGATGCGGCTGAGGAGGCGCTCGATGTCCTGAATGCCGTCGAGTCCGCGGCGTAGCTCCTCGCGATGGATGATGCCGGCGAGAGCGGCGGAGACGGCGTCGAGGCGATGGTTGATCTCGGCCACGTCGATGGAGGGGCGCAGCATCCAGGCGCGCAGCAGGCGCTTGCCCATGGGCGTCAGGGTGTGGTCGAGGGCGCGGAAGAGGGTGACGTCGTCTCCCGTGCCGGCGAAGAGCGGCTCGATGAGTTCGAGGTTGCGGACGGTGACGGCGTCAAGGATGAGGCAGTTCTGACGCTCGTAATAGCTGATGCGGTCGACGTGATCGAGCGTTCCGCGCTGGGTCTGGCGGACGTAGTGGAGGATGGCTCCGGCGGCGCAGGCGGCGGCATTGTGGTTGGCGAGTCCGAAGCCTTCGAGCGAGAGCACGCCAAAGTGATTTTCCACCAGCGGGACGGCGTAATCGGTGGAGAAGATCCAGTCGTCGAGGGGAGTTTCGCTCCAGCGCGCGTAGGGCGCAAGCTCGGTGGAGGCCATGCGCGGGGCGGCCGCAGCGGCGGCTGGAGACAGATTGGAAGCAGGCGCGGCAAGGCTGGGCTGCGGGGCGGCAAAGAGCGGGAGCGAGGCGGCGAAGAGAAGCTCGCGCGGGCGCAGGGTCTGCAACTCGTCGGCGACGCGGCGGTCGGCATCGGGGCCGGTGAACTCGGTGGCGCGGAACTCCCCGGTGGAGAGATCAAGCGCGGCAAAGCCGAGGCTGGCGGCGTGGCGGGCGACGGCGCAGAGGAAGTTGTTCTCCTCCGAGCCAAGCTGTGAATCGGCGGCGGTGCCGGGGGTGACGACGCGGGTGACTTCGCGGCGGACGAGCTTCCTGGTGAGCTTGGGGTCTTCGACCTGATCGCAGATGGCGACCTTGTAGCCCTTGCGGATGAGCTTGGAGATGTATCCCTCGGCGGCGTGGTAGGGAACTCCACACATGGGGAGGGGGATGCCATCGATCTTCTGGCGAGAGGTGAGGGTGATCTGGAGTTCACGCGAGGCGGTGACGGCGTCGTCAAGGAAGAGCTCGTAGAAATCGCCGACGCGGAAGAAGAGCAGCGCGGTGGGGTGATCTTTCTTAATGGCGGCGTGCTGCCGCATCAACGGTGTGGAGGCTTCACTCATGAGGAAGATTGCGGTCTCAAAAGGGCGAGTATAGCAGAGCCGCGCAGGCGGGAAGACAGCGGAGGGTGCTAGCGGCGGCCAAATCAGCGCGAGTTTATTAATGCTGCGGAGCGGTTTCCAGGGCCAGCGCATGTTGCGCGGCGTCGGACGAGAGTTGAGTCTGGTTGGCTGCTGCGGCGAGTTCGGCGAGCTTCTTCCAGCGGCTGGGGGATTGCGGGGTCTGGCGAACGGCTTCCTGCTGAAGCTCGACAGCGCGGCTAAGGCTTCCGGCCTGGCGCGCGGCCTCGGCGCGGCCTTCGGCAATCTGTGCGCGGAATTCGCAGGCGGAGGGGCTGGGGTCGGAAGGCCGTGGACCGGCGCGCTCGGCCTTGAGCAGGCTGGCGAGCGCAGGCTCAGGCTTGTTGAGGCGGAGCTGGACTTGTCCGAGGGCCTTGTACTGGTTGGCCGGAGTCGCGGTCATGACGGCGGAAGTTGCGATGGCACGCTCGGCTTCGGGATAGCGATGCCCGGTGGCAAGGAGGCGTCCCAGGGCATACCAGGCGGCTGAACTCTCGCGGCGGGAGAGAGCGGCCCGGTATTCGCGCTCCGCGTCGGCAGGGCGCTGCTGCTGCTGATAAAGCTGGGCGAGGAAGAGATGGACATTCGGGTCTCCGGGCTCCAACTGGAGGGCATTGCGCCATGCGGCTTCGGCTTCGGCATCGCGCGAGAGGGCGAAGAATACCGCGCCGGAGTTGGCGTAGAAATTGTAAGACTCGATCGTGGTTGCCTGCGGAAGCTGCGTGAAGGACGCAGTTTGACAGTTGAGGTTCAGGCGGTCGAGCCAGGGCTTGTTTTGCGCGGTGTTGCGGACGAGGACGAGGGAGACTTCGTCGAGATACACGGGCCGCCAGTTGGTTGCGCCGCAGTAGGCGCCGAGGTCAAAGCCGCCGAGGCCGCCATAGCGCGCCAGCGAGAGCAGGATGACGTTGATGTTGCGACGATCCGCGACCTGCCGCCAGAGGGCGGAGTCGGGCGACTGCGCGAGCAGAGCCTGCTCTTCGGCGGCGACCGCGTCACTCACGCCGCGCCCGTCAATGTAATCAAGGTACCTGGGCCCGAGGCGGAGGGCGGTGAATCCGCCGAGGTTGTAAGGCTGGAAGATATTTCCGGGGAGTTGCTCGCGCTCGATGAATGCGGCGGCGCGCTCAGGGAATGACCACGACTCGCCGGGACCGAAGCTGGAGGTTGAGGCGGAGACGACGTAGTAGCGGTTGGATGCGAGATCGGCGATGCGCAGCGCCGTGAGAACACCGAGGATTGCGATGAGCGCGACTGCGGCCCAGGGTAATACGGCGGCCCAGCGGCCCGGCGGACGTGATGCGGCAATGTGGGAGTCGGCGGCGGGAACGCGGGCGGCGAGCCCGGCAAAAGCCTCTGCAAAGAGCGTGCCGCCGATGACGATCACCACGATGGAGAAGAGTCCCTGGTAGCGCAGCCTTTGCAGGGCGGCGGCCATTGAGACGCCGAGCACGAATGCGGCTCCCAGTTCGCGGCGGCGAAGAGCCAGCAGCAGGGCAGCAGTGGAGGCGGCAAGCAGCCACCAGAAGCTGCTGTCCGGGTCGCGCAGGTCGATGGCCTGGAGAACGATATGCCAGGAGAGCGGCGCGGCCGAGAGCTCTCCGACGAAGCGCGGAGCACTCTGCGTGCTGGCGGCTACTCCTGCCAACTGGAGCGCCGAGCGGATGGCCCCCACTCCCCAGGAATTGAGCAGCCAAACCAAGGCGGTTGCAGCCAGCCACGGCCAGGATTTTGCAAGACGCGCTCGCGCGGCGGCGCGAAGGTCGCCGAAGGGCAGCAGTAGAACTTCGATCAGGATGTAGGCAGTCAGCAGGCCGAGCCCGGCGATGAATCCGGGATGCAGATTTACCCAAAGCAGCATGACGATGGGCAGCAGCCAGAGGCGCGCGGAGTGTCCACGATGGAAGCGCCAAAGCTCGGCGAGGAAGATGGCGAAGAACAGCGTGGTGAACAGATCGGCGCGGGGAGTGAGGCGATAGGCCAGCGAGGGGACGGCGAGCGCCAGAAATGCGACGGCCGAGAGATTGGCTACCGGCACCGCACGCCACAGGAGATAGCAGGCGAGAAAGGCGGCGGCCAGCGCGCAGAAGCAACTGAGCCCTGCATAACCCGAGGAGTGAAAAATGGAGTAGAGGATGGCTCCTGCGAACGGCGGATAGAGGAATGGCGCGCCGGGCGAGGTGTAGGAGAGAACATCGGTGGAGGGAACGGCGTGGTGCTGGAGGTGGTAGCGCCCGGTGGCGAGATGCCATCCCGAATCGGGATCGCCGACGGTGTGCAGGCAGGCGAGCGAGGCATACGCCACGGCGAGTAGCGCAAGCAGAAGGCACAGGCGTCGGCGGATGCTCTGATCCATGAGAATGCCCAGAATACCTCAGCGTGTGACGGCTAACAATCGGCGAAGAGAGATTGGTATTTGACTCCGGGGCTGGGTAGTGGTTTGCTATCGCAATGGAACTTCGCAAGGATCCAATCACGCGCTCCTGGGTGGTCACCGGAGATCAACCGTCGCCGGGCAGGAATTTGCAGCAGGTCTGCCCGTTCTGCCCGGAGTCGCCGCAGCAGCCGCAGGTGATCTCTTCGATGGCCTCGGTGAGCTACGGGCCGTGGTCGGCGAGGGCCGTGGTTCATCCGCAACCGCTCTACCATGTGGAGGGCGATCCTGGACGGCGCGGCGTGGGGCTGTACGACGTGATGCGTTCGGTGGGCGCGCACGAGGTTCTGGTGGAGAATCCGCGACACGACAGGCAGCTCTGGACTGCCTCCGACGCGGAAATCGAGCAGTTCCTGTTGCTGTGCGCGCATCGGCTGGAGGATTTGCAAAACGATCACCGGTTTAAGTACGTCAGCATTTTCAAGGACTTCGGCTCGCTCAGCGGGCAGGAGTTCGACCATCCGACCTCGCAGATTGTGGCCACGACCTATGTGCCGCGAAGGGTTCTCTACGAATTAAGGGCGGCGCGCGAGCACTACGCGCAGAAAGAGCGCTGCGTCTTTTGCGACATTCTGACGCAGGAGTTGCACCAGAGGGAGCGGATCGTGGAGATCCGCGGCGACTATGTGGCGTGCTGCCCGTTCGCTTCTCGCGCGCCCTTTGAGAGCTGGATTATTCCGGTGACGCACAGCGCCCACTTTGAGCAGACTGCGGGATCGCGTCCAGGGGCTCTGCGCGAATGCGCCAGCCTGTTGCGGCGCATGTTGAACCGCATCCGTTCGATTACCGACAGCTTTCACCTGGTGGTTCACACCGCGCCGAATACTCAGCACCAGTCAAAGGTGCTGAACTACTGGCGGACAATCGACGAGGACTACCACTGGCACATTGAGATTCTGCCGATTTTGCAAGAGCGTCAGAAATCTTACTCATTCAAGGAGTCCTATCGTTCGGCGGTGATGCCGGAGGATGCGGCGGCGCGGCTGCGCGAGGCTCCCACGGAGCACACGCTCACCAGCAGCTAAGGGCAAAAGGTAAGCTGGAATAGAGGCGAGGCGGGGGTGCAAAGGCGCTTGGCGGGCGTGTTATACTCAAGCGTTACCGAGCGTTGTGCGGTAGTGGGATGCCCAGTTGGCTGGATGGGCAAAACCGAGAAGCTATTTTTCCAGAAATCACACAATCTACGAGGTTGGCATGTCGGGCCACTCAAAATGGGCCACAATCAAGCACAAAAAGGGCGCGCTGGACGCTAAGCGCGGCAAAATATTCACCCGCCTGATCAGGGAAATCACCATGGCTGCCAAGTCCAGCGGTGATGCGGAAAAGAATCCTAGATTGCGCACTGCAGTCGCTGCGGCAAAGGCTGAAAATATGCCGCAGGACAACATTAAGCGCGCGATCCAGCGCGGCACCGGCGAACTGCCGGGCGTGACCTACGAAGAGATCACCTTTGAAGGTTACGGGCCGGGCGGGGCGGCAATTCTGGTCGAGACCTCGACGGACAATCGCAACCGCACGGTAAGCGACATCCGGCACATCTTCGGCAAGAACGGCGGCAACATGGGCAACGCCGGTTCGGTGGCGCACCTGTTCACCAAGAAGGGCGACATCCTGATTCCGAAGTCGCAGGCCAAGGAAGACGACCTGATGAACATTGTGCTGGAGCACGGCGCAGACGATCTTCAGGACGACGACGAAAACTGGGAGATTCTGACCGATCCGGCCGTGTATGAAGCAGTGCTGGAGGCGTTGAAGGCCGCCGGTTATACGCCGGAGCACAGCGAGGTGAGCCGGATTCCGGCCAACTACGTGAAGCTCGAAGGCCAGCAGGCTCGTACGATGTATCGCCTGATGGAGGCGATGGAAGACTACGACGACGTACAGAATGTTTACTCGAACGCGGACATCGACCAGAAGGACCTGGAAGAAGTCGCCGGCTAAACGCAAAATCAGTTGGTTTCAGAAGGGCCGCTCAATCGGGCGGCCCTTCCTTTTCGTCTGATGGCAGGATTTTGCGCTTGTTACCGCATTCCTTGGTTATTATTCCAACTATGAAATTATCTTGGTTCGCGACTCTCATTCTGCTTGTGTTGATGGGCTGCGCGGTTGCGGCAGTGGCCCAGAGCGACGCCGCCGCGGCCATCCGTAGTGAACACTGGACCGCGGGAGTGCTGGCGGGCGGCGGCACGGGATTGAACGACCGCACCAACGTGCAGTTTGTACGCGCGGGCTTCAGCGTGGGCCGGGTACTGACGGGAGAACTGGGCTCGGGTTTTGCGCGGGGCACGTTCGAGGTGGACGCGGAGATTCTGCCGCTGGATTACGTGCTGTGGGGCGGCTACCGGAACGTGTATGGCTTCGGGGTGAATCCGCTGGTGATGAAGTGGAACTTCACGCGCGGGCGGAAGGCGATTCCGTACTTTCTGGCGCAGGGTGGAATGCTGCACACGCCCGTCAAGATTCCTCCTGGAAACACTTCGACGGTGAACTTTACCTCTGGCGCGGGAATCGGGCTGAACTACTTTGTGAAGCCGGGGCGCTCGGTGAGCTGCGATATACGGGCCACGCATCTCTCCAACGCGTCGCTTGGCGATCACAATCCCGGAGTCAACGCAAGCTTGCAGTTTTCGGTGGGATACAACTGGTGGAAGCAGTAATCGGAGAGTTGATAGATGGCTGCACTGATTGAGTGTGTACCGAATTTTTCAGAGGGCCGCGACAAGGCGCGTGTGGATGCGATTGTAAGCGCCATGAAGCGCGACGGCGTTTCGCTGCTGGACTGCGAGATGGACGCCGACCACAACCGCTCGGTGGTTACCCTGGTAGGCGAACGCGAGCCGCTGCTGGCAGCGGTGCTGGCCGGAATCGGCAAGGCGACGGAGTTGATTGACCTGAATGTGCAGCGCGGCGCGCATCCCCGCCTTGGCGCTACCGACGTAGTGCCCTTCATCCCGATTGAGGGCGCAAGCCTGGAGGATTGCGTGCAGATGGCGCAGGAGCTCGGGCAGAAGGTCTGGCAGCAGTACCAGGTTCCCGTGTACCTGTATGAGGCCGCCGCGAAGAGACCGGAGCGGGTGAATCTGGAGAACATCCGGCGGGGGCAGTTTGAAGTCATCCGAGAGGAGATCCAGAGCGTGGAGTCGCGACGTCCGGACATTGGCGACCCGCGCTGCCATCCGACGGCAGGAGCCGTGGTGATCGGCGCGCGCAAGTTCCTGGTGGCCTACAACGTGTATCTCCAGACCAAGGACGTGGAGATTGCGAAGAAGATTGCCAAGGCTGTGCGCTACTCCAGCGGCGGCTTCCGCGCGGTGAAGGGGATGGGTGTGGAAGTGCGCGGACAGGCCCAGGTTTCCATGAACCTGACGGACACGGACCTGACGCCGATGGCGAGAGTTTTTGAGTTTGTAAAGCGCGAAGCGGCGCGCTATGGCGTGGCCGTGCAGTCGAGCGAAATCGTGGGGCTGGTGCCGAAACGCGCGCTGGAGAGCGCGGCGGAATGGTTCCTCCAGGTGGAGAACTTCGACTCATCGATGATTCTTGAGAACCGGCTGGCTGCGGTCACCGGGGGCAAGACCGCGGTTGGCGGCCTGCGCGCCGGGGCGGAACCCTTCATCGAGCAGCTTGCCGCGCCGACCGCGGTTCCGGGCGGCGGGAGCGCATCTGCCGCGGCCGGGGCGATGGCGGCGGGACTGGCGGCCATGGTTGCGGGAATGTCACGCGGGAAAAAGGCGTACGCCGCGTTCGATATGGAGTTGACAGGAGCGCTGGCGAAGCTGGGGACGCTGCGCGAGGAACTGCTGGGCGCTATCGATGCCGATGCGGCCTCCTACCAGGCCGTGGTGGCCGCTTACAAGGCGCAGAAGAGCGCATCGCCGGAGGCGGGAGCCGATGGGGTTGCGGCCGCTCTGCGCGGCGCCGCCGAGGTTCCGCTGCGGGTGGCGGAGTGCGCCGCCGAGATTGGCGCGCTGGTTGCCGAGTTGCGCCCGAGGACGAATCCGAAGATGGGAAGCGATCTGGCGGTTGCGGCTTCGCTGTCGCGGGCTGCCCTGGAGGGCGCGCTGGCCAACGTTGAGATCAATCTGGATTCCTTCGAGGGCGAGAGCGGGGCGGGGTTCATCGCGGAAAGCCGCGCCAAGATAGCTGAACTTCGGAAATCGCTTCCGTAGCGCGCGCACGGCAAACTCAGACTTTTAACTAAGTGATGGATGCGGCCATACGGGGGTACAATTGTAGAACTATGAAGACGATCTCGATTGCTTTCCTGCTGGCTTGTGTACTCTGCACAAGCGTTTTGGCCGCCCCGCTGGGAACGAATACGCGAACGGTGCTTCCGGCACAAATTCAACAGATCATCTCCGTGGACTACCGCATCCTGCGCAATTCTTCGAGCGGGATCGCGCTGAAGAATCGCGTGCTGCCGGAGAACCTGAAGACGTTTGAGACTTCGCTGCGCGGCATGGGGGTGAACCCCGATATGGATGTGGAGCAGTTGACGTTTGTCAGCTACCGGACGCAGAAGGGAACGGTACGTAATTTCGGCGTGGCCAGCGGCCAGTTCGAGCCGAAGAAGGTGGTGGCTCGCTTTAAGGTGAAGAAGCAGAAGAGCGAGAAATACCATGACTCCGATCTGTGGTCCACCGGCAGCGGTTACGTCATGACGTTCCTGGACGACAACACGATGCTGTTCGGCGAGACCAGTTCGGTGAAAGACGGACTTGACATCCGCGACGGCGAGCAGCGCGGCATCGCTTCCTCGCCCGAGATGATGCAGATGATCATGGAAGCCGAGTCCGGACCGGTATGGAGTGTGCTCGACCAGCAGGGGACGCAGAATATGCTGCGCTCGGCGCTGGGTGAAGCGTCAGCGCTGGCGGACTACGACACGATCAAGAAGCGCCTGCTCGGCTCGCACTACAGCCTTGATTTGCAGCACGGGATTGACTTTGGCCTGAACGTGCAGACTTCCGACTCGTTCACGGCCGGCACGCTGTCAGCCCTGATGAAGGCGGGCATTCTGTACAAGAAGGCCTCCGGCACCGCAGTTGAGAAGAGTGCCATGGATGCCATGGAAGTGGACTCCGACAGCGGTCGGCTGGTGGTGAAGTTCAAGGCCGATGACAGCAAGTTCCAGGCTCTGCTGAAGAGCGACCTCTTCCAGGCGGTTTCTCACTAGAAGAAGCTGCGTGGATCGCATCAGGAAGGCGGCCCGCTGAGGCCGCCTTTCTCTTGCTCCTGATTAAGACACGAACCCTTCTTAGAGTTCCTCGAACAATCCCTTGCGGAGGGCGCGGATCGCTACTTCCACGCGCCGGTAGCGGACCCAGGTGCCTTCCTTGTGCGCCTCTACGAGGCCGGCATTTTTCAGGATCTTCATGTGGTGCGAGATCGTCGGCTGGGCAAGTTTGACCCGCTGTTCAACGTCGGAGGCGGTCCAGCCCTCGGGAGCGCCCGTCTTTCGCGGCGTGCTGGGATGAAGCAGGCGCAGAATCTTGCGCCGGGTGGGGTCCGCGACGGCGCGAAGCGCCAGGCTCAACTTATCAGCTGCAGCTTTCATGATAGTTCCCAATCATAAAGCATTCGGGGAAGAGAGCAAGAGGCAAAGATGACGTTGATTACCGTTGTAACCGGCTTGCTTCGATAGATCGACATTTGTTGATTTACCGCTTGAGGAAGGCGTTGTAGCCGGCGCTGACGAGGCGGGCGCGGATCGCTTCGGCTTCCTTGATGTCAGCGTATGGGCCTACCTGCACATGGAAGAGCTTGTCGCCGGGCTGCGCGATGATGACCGGGTACTGCTGCTTCTGGAGAGCGTCACTCAACAACTTGGCGTCGTCCTGGTTGCGAACGGCGGCAATCTGCACGAGGTATCCGGTGCCGAGCGTGGTACGTGCGTCGGCGGCGGGGCGGGCGGTGGCTGGAGGTGGCTCCGCCGGGGTCAACTGCGGGTGCGCGTCCTTCTTCTGCACCGAATCGTAGAAAGTGAGCTCTGTCGTGCTTGGAGCCGCGGCGGCCTGGGGCTGGCAGTTGCTGTCGCCAGGGGCACAGTCAGGCGCTTTGGCTGGGGCAAGCTGCGCGGCGCCGGGCTTGTTGGCTGCCGAAGGCGCCGGAGCGATGGGAGCGGCAGAGGCCGCCGGCGTCGCCGCGGCGGCCTGCTTCGCTGAATTGCGCCCGAGGGTGTAACCGACTCCGAGCGAGATGCCGCAAAGGATTACCAGGCAGAAAAAGAGCGCAAGCAACTTCCCCACGCCGAGCGTGATCTCGGTGTCGTTCCCCTCGGTGGCCGCCATTGTCTCCTGCTCCCGCATACCTGTCACTGCCAATTATGCCCCGGCCTTGGCATCCGCGTCGCTGGTTGGAGGTGTCGATTTTGGTGCCGTCCCCGTTAGTCTCTGGATACCTGCAAGCAGGTCGATGGGAACCGGGAAGATGACGGTGGTGTTCTTCTCCACGCCAATCTCGGTAAGGGTTTGCAGGTAGCGCAGTTGGATTGAAGCCGGCTCGGTCTGCAACAGGTGCGCGGCATCCACCAGGCGCTGGGCGGCTGAGAACTCGCCCTCGGCGTGGATGATCTTGGAGCGCTTTTCGCGCTCGGCCTCGGCCTGCTTGGCCATGGCGCGCATCATGGTTTCAGCCAAGTCAACCTGCTTTACCTCGACGTTTACCACCTTCACGCCCCATGGCGCGGTGTGCTGGTCAAGAATCGACTGGAGGCGGAGATTGATCTTGTCGCGATGGGCCAGGAGCTCGTCCAGTTCCACTTCGCCCAGCACGCTGCGCAGGGTGGTGAGCGCGAACTGCTGCGTCTGGTACTGGTAGTTGGTGACCTCGACGACGGCGCGGCGCGGGTCAATGACGCGCAGGAAGACCACGGCGTTCACCTTCAGGGTCACGTTGTCACGGGTGATCACATCCTGCGGCGGCACGTCAAAGGCAACCTGGCGGAGATCGACCCTCACCATGCGGTCCAGCGGGGCAAAGACGAGGATCAGGCCGGGGCCTTTTGGTTCATCCAGCAGCCGGCCCAGGCGGAAAATCACGCCGCGCTCGTACTCGCTGAGAATCTTGATGGAACTGAAGAGGTAGAAGGCGATGATGACAAAAATGATGCCGGTGAAGGGAAACATGGTGCCTCCGGGCCTGCTTGCAGGTCATGAGGATTCTATCGCAACGGCGAGAACTTTGAAGGGTGCAAAGTGCAGGACTCTCCGGGAACGGCTAAAGTGTGGCGATTGTGACGAGTAAGCTGGGCGGACTTGTGCGACCGAAGCGTGCTGCAAAGCTTGGAGGTGAAGCTGCCGAAAAGTTAGCAGAGGGTAATAACTGGAAAAATAACTGGAGCGGGAGACGGGACTTGAACCCGCGACCTTCGGCTTGGGAAGCCACTGCTCTACCACTGAGCTACTCCCGCCCGGCAACCGAATTATACCGCAACCTGTCCAGTTCATCACAGCAAGGCCCGCCCCGATTGCCGGGACGGGCCTTGCTGTTGCGCAGGACTCTATGAGAGGCAAGAAGGGATCAGTCTCTCGTAAGAGAGGCACAGCAAGATCCGCTCACCGTGAGTATTCCTGTTCCCTGAACTGAATCAGTTTCCGCAGGCCCGCACTCGTATGTCTTAACAGCGCGAAGCCACAACCCAACCGCCGCTGCACAGATTGAAGCACTCCCCGCATGTAGTACACGTCGCTGAGGATTCTTCCTCAACCAGTGCAGGTTTGCGGTCGATGCCGCGTCCCTTGAAGTAAAGGGCGTTGCACTTTTTGACTTCCGTGCTGTAACGGACGCACATACCGCAGAGACTGCAGTCGGTCATTCCTGGCGTGAAGCGGGATTCGGTTACCCCATACTCCGCGGCATATTGCTGACCGGCCGGCCAGATCAGCTCGATGATCATTTTGCGAATGCGCCGGACCTTTTCAGAGCTGGTTTGCACGCTGAGGCCTTCTTCAACCTGGTAAAGGCAGGACGCCACCAGCTTGCTGCGCCCGTGCTTCTGGATTTCGACCGTACACATGCGACAGGCTCCGTAGGGCTCTAGACCATCGTCGTGGCACAGGGTCGGTATCGTGATGCCAGCCAGTTTTGCCGCTTCCAGGATGCTTGTCCCCGGTTCAGCCTGCACGGATTTGCCGTCGATCACCAACATTAATTTTTCCATTGTGAGCTCACCTTTACGCTTTGGCTTCGAAGAGTGCGCCAGGGCCAGCCGGCGATTGAGTGGCGGGAAGAGCGGGAACCTTTACGACTGCTCCCCATTTATCCGGGCAGGTCGAGTAGCAGGCGCCGCACTTGATGCACTTCTCCTGGACGACCGTGTAGGTTTTCGCATCGACCTTCTGAATCGCACCGACGGCGCAGGCCTTGGCGCAAGCCCCGCACGCAGTACACTTCACGGGATCGATTTCATACTCAATGAGCGCGGTGCAAACTCCTGCGGGGCAGCGCTTTTCCTTGATGTGCGCCTCGAATTCCTCGCGAAAATATCGAATGGTGCTGCGAACCGGATTCGGAGCGGTCTGCCCCAGGGCGCACAGCGATGCCATCTCCATGAACTCCGAGAGTTCTTCGAGTAGATCGAGGTCACTCTCTTTGCCTGCTCCGGCGGTGATGCGATCCAGGATGTTGAGCATTTGCCGCAATCCTTCACGGCAAGGGATGCACTTACCACAGGACTCATGGGCGAGGAAGTTGATGTAGTAGCGCGCCGTATCTACCATGCAGGTGTCCTGATCCATCACGATCATTCCGCCGGAGCCCATCATGGAGCCGACCTTGGTCAGCTCGTCGAAGCCAACTGGAGTATCCAGCATGGATTCGGGTAACACTCCGCCCGATGGACCGCCGGTTTGCACCGCCTTGAACTTCTTTCCCTTGGGCAGGCCGCCGCCAATTTTGAAGATGATGTCGCGCAACGACATCCCCATGGGCACTTCGACCAGGCCGGTATTGTTGACCTTGCCGACCAGCGAGAAGATCTTCGTTCCCTTGCTTTCTTCCGTGCCCATCGTGCGAAACCACTTTGCGCCCCGGTTGATGATGAAAGGAACGTTGGCCCAGGTTTCCACGTTGTTGAGACAGGTGGGTTTTCCCCACAGACCTTTCTCCGTGGTGTGGATGTATTTCGGCCGGGGTTCACCGACATGGCCTTCGATTGCGCTGATGAGAGCCGTCGATTCGCCGGAGACAAATGCGCCCGCGCCGCGGTGAATCTTCACATCGAAGGAGAATGTAGAGCCGAAGATGTTCGCGCCCAGCAGCCCATACTCGCGAGCCTGATCAATCGCGGTTTGCGCGTGCTTGTGGGCCATCGGGTATTCCTGGCGGACATAGATGAAACCCTGGCTGGCGCCGATCGCATAGCCTCCGAGTATCAGTCCTTCGAGCACGCTGTGAGGGTTTCCCTCAAGCAGGCTGCGATCCATATAGGCGCCCGGGTCTCCTTCGTCAGCATTGACGATGACGTACTTGGGAGTCTCCACTGCCTTACGGGCAGATTCCCATTTGACGCCGGCAGGGAAACCAGCTCCTCCGCGGCCGCGCAGGTTCGCCTCTTTTACTTCGTTCAGCACATCCACCGGGCTCATACCCGTGAGAGCCTTGGCCAGCGCGGAGTAGCCGCCGACGGCAATGTAATCGAGAATGTTCGATGCGTCGATCAGCGCGTTGTTCTTCAGCAGAATACGCGTCTGATGATTGTAGAAAGGGATGTCTTCGACGCGGCTTACGCGCTTGCCTGTTTCCTCATCGAGATACAGAAGACGCTCCACGGTCTCGCTGCCGACGACGGACTTTTCCACGATAAGCGGAACATCCTTCAATTGCGCGCCGACGTAGCAGATATTCCCCTTGGACTCGATGACCACCAGAGGTCCGCGTTCGCAGAATCCGTGACAACCGGTGCGGCGAATTCCTACGGTCTTACAGAGGCCGCGCTTGTCGATTTCTTTTTCGAAGCCGTCGGCCAGTGCTTCCGCACCGTAAGCGCAACAGCCTGTTCCGGTGCAGATGGTTACCCATTTTGATTTTGCTTCGCGCTGCGAGAGTACTTTCTTCCGGAGTGCTTCGAGGTCCGCAGAAATCATTAGCTTAGACATACTGGTTGCACCTCTTTATCAAGAGACTTGATGATCTTCTCAAGTTTGTTTCGCGACGGGCTGTGGTAGTACTGCTTGTCAACCTGAATGACCGGCGCGAGTGCACAGCACCCCAGGCAGTGGACTGTTGTAAGAGAGAACTGCTGTTCCGCATCGGTCTCTCCGGGCTGGAGGCCGAGTGTTGCCGAGACCCGCGTCAGCATCTCCGCAGCGCCCCGAACATGGCAGGCGGTGCCGGTGCAGACCTGAACACAATGGCGTCCCCGCGGCTTCAGGCTGAAGGTCTCGTAGAACGCGGCGATGGTGTAGATTTCCTTCACCGTCACATTGAGGCGGGCGGAGATCCAGTGCAGGATGTGACGCGGGAGCCAATTGAATTTCTCCTGCACATCGAGCAGCACCTGTATGAGCGCGCCCTTCTCGAAATCATATTTCTCCAGAATCGTGTCAACCTTGCGAAGGTCGTCCCGGATGTCGAGGATGGCCCGTTCTTTTTTCTTGATCTGACCGAGGCTCTGCGCGTGATACTTCGCCTCCGCCTCGAGATAGGCGAGTTCGTCGAATAGCTGCCGATTATCGAGCCCGAGAGAGTATGCCTCTCCGAGCACTTCCAGCCCGCGCAGCAGTAGATCGTTCTTGTCCGGGGCCGGAGCAAGAACGGCGACTGGTTCAGTGACGCCCTCGCGCTCTTTGCGAAGAACATTCAAGCTCATTCCGCGGCGCACGGATTCGAGAAGTCTTTCCGGCTCGAAGGGCTTGGTCAGGAAGTCGAATGCGCCAACCTTCATGGATTCGACTGCGGAATCCATTGTGCCGTGGCCAGTGACCATGATTGGCACCGTGCAAGGTGCGCTGGCGGACAATTGGCCTAACACTTCGAGCCCGCTCATGCCGGGCATCTTGAGATCTACAAGCACCACGCCGGGATGGGCAGAGCGCACCAGGCTCAACCCTTGCGGCCCGTTCTTCGCCACTGCCGCGCGAAATCCCCCCATTTCGAGGGTTTGGCGACAACCTTCGGTGAAAGTCTCTTCGTCGTCAATGACGACGACATCAAACTGGCCGGGTAGCGGCCGCGCTGTCGCTGTTTCTGTCATGGTTTCCATCGGCAACCCTCGTTTGCTTTATGCGATTGATTCGACAAGGACGCATCAAGCTCACTGCCATGTAATGCAGGTTGCTGGCCAATCATGTAAGTGGATTCGGATAATCAGGATCAGCGTATGCGGGGATGTTGGAATGACTGGAGTTGAGAGCGACTTTGAAAAACTGCAAATGGAGAACTCGCAGAGCGGGGTTTGTGGCAGGAGCGGCACAATTCGCCGCATTCGCTTGGGGGGGTGGTACGAAATGTGCCAGTAACAAACTTACGGCGGTGCATGAGCGCGCCGGTTTGTTTAGCTGGAGCCGCCTTCGAGATCGTACCGGCGCATCTTCTCGCGCAGCGTTTTACGGTTGATTCCAAGGTGTTCCGCCGTCCTCGTCTTGTTTCCATGAAACTGCTCAAGCGACCTGACAATTTCAGTCCGCTCGACGCGGGCCAGGTTGCCCGCGTTCTTGTCAGCATCGTGGGCAAGGCGCTGCCCGTCCGCACCGTGAAGGTCAAGACCATCCTCATCGCGATAGGGAAGATCGGAGAGTTCGATGACAGTTCCCTCGCAGGTCACGACGGCGTACTCCAACGCGTTGACAAGCTCGCGCACGTTGCCCGGCCATGTGTGCGTTTTCAGAAACTGCATGGCTTCCGCGGAAAGGGATAGCCCCGGTTTCTGCTTCTCGCTGGCAAGCTTCTTGAGAAAGTAGGAGCTAAGCGCGGGCATGTCCTCCAGGCGGTCGCGCAGAGGCGGCACAAAAATGTGGATGACGTTGAGGCGGTAGAACAAGTCTTCGCGAAACCTTCCTTCGCGGGCTTCGGCCAGCAGATCGCGATTGGTGGCGGAGATGATACGCACGTCCACCTTCTTTTTCTGCGTGGATCCGACGCGGCATATTTCACGCTCTTGCACCACGCGCAGCAGCCTGGCCTGCATCTGGAGACTGACATTGGCGATCTCATCGAGAAACAGCGTTCCACCATCGGCGAGTTCGATTTTTCCCACCGTGCTTTCAATGGCGCCGGAAAAAGCGCCTTTCACATGGCCGAAGAGTTCGCTTTCAAAGAGGCTTTCCACCAGCGTCCCGCAATCCACGGTGACAAAGGCCTTGTTTGCCCGGTCGCTGAAGCGATGTGTGGCGCGGGCGACTACTTCTTTTCCTACGCCCGTTTCTCCGGTGATGAGCACCGTGGAGTTTCCGGGCGCGGCTTTCTGGACCAGGCGGGTCACGCGATTCATCGCCTCGGAGTCGCCGATGAGGAGATCGGACAGCATCTTGCGGTCGAGTTCCTGGGCTACGCAGGCATCTTCGAGAGTTTTTCTTCCGACCCTGGCTGCCTTCATGACGAGGTCGGTCAGGGCCTCCGGAGTAAAAGGTTTGGGCAGATAGTTGTAAGCCCCATGCTTGATGGCTTCGACGGCAGAATCGATGGTGGCATAGCCGGTCATGATGATGACCATTACATAGGGCGATTCCTGTTTCAGCTTTTGCAGCACTTCCATCCCCGGCATCCCCGGCATTTTCAAGTCGAGCAAAGCTACATCGAAGGACTCACGACGCGCGCGTTCCAATGCCTGCGCACCGTCGCAGGCTATCGCAATGCTGAAACCGCTTTGCTCGAGTGCCTGCGCGCAGCCGATGCGAAGCGACTCGTCGTCGTCGATGATGAGAACCTTGCCGCGAGACATTACATGCTCTCCCTTGTTGTTGGGAGTGTAACGGTAAACCTGCTGCCTGTGCCCGGCACGCTTGACACGCTGATGTCTCCCTGGTGTGTTTGGATGATGCCGTAGCTGACGGAGAGCCCCAGGCCCGTGCCGTGTCCCACTTCCTTGGTCGTAAAGAACGGGTCGAAGATGCGCTCGATATTTTCCGGCGCGATTCCGGAGCCGGTATCCGTTATGCTGATTTCGACATACCCGCTCTGGTCGCCCTTCCTGGTTTCGAGCGTGAGACATCCCTTGCCGTCCATGGCATCGACGGCGTTCATGATGATGTTCATAAAGACCTGCTGCAACTGTGCGCTATCTCCCTGTAAGGCTGGAAGGTCTGAAGCGTAGCTCTTTACAACCTCTATGTTGTGGAAGAGATATTGGTCCTCGAATACGGTGAGAGTCGCGTCCATGAGATGGTTTATCTCCAACGATTCCACCAGAGGCGCGCGTTGGCGGGCAAAATCAAGCAGGCTGCGCACGATGTTATGGCAGCGCTTCGTTTCTTTCTCGATGCGGTCAAGATTTTCCCTGACCCTGCCTTCGGGCGGAACCTGCTGCATGATCAGGCGGCTGAACAGAAGGATGCTTCCGAGCGGATTATTGATCTCATGGGCCACACCCGAGGCGAGTTGCCCAACCATGGCGAGGCGGTCGGAGCGTATCAGCTTTTCCTGAGTTTGGCGGCTCATCTGTTGATCGCGCTCACGAATGGCAGCCACCAGGGCATTGAAGGATTTTCCCAGCGCCGCAATCTCACGGGGAGCGTGCTCAAGATCGACGCCGTCCAGCGAGGCCCCGGCGATCATCTTCTCCTTCGCGGCAATGAGTGAATTCAGCGGCTTCATGATCGAGTTTGAAAGAAGGTAGGAGGCGATCACCGCCAGCAATACCGCCAGACCAGTGAAGAATGCGATGACTCCCAGTTCTCGATGCTCCGCCTCCTTGAATTTGCGTTCGAGTAACCCGAGGCCGAGTACACCAATGACTGCGCCCTGTGGATCGCGAATGGGCTCGTAGGCGCTCAAATACCGGTCGTCCAATATGTATACGGGCTGAATCCACTGTTCACCCTTGCCGAGCACCCGATCACGGACATCTTCCGAGAGAAGAGTGCCCACTGCGCGCGCGCCGGAAGGGAGAGTCATACTGGTTGCGATCCTTTTGTCGCCGAGAAAAATCGACACGACGGCCACTTCGCGCCCGTCGTATTTCTCTTCCCGGTAAAGGGTGCTCCGCACACGATCCACGATCGCGCTCTGCTTATTGAGGAGTTGGCCGCCACAAAGCACGCCCAGAAGTTCGCCGCTTTGGCTAACAACTGGCGCCGCGCCTACGGCGAGGAGACCAGCCGAGGCGTCTTCGCCTGCCGGGGAGCCAGCATGGGCAGTGGAAATGCCCTCAATGTGCGCGCGTTCTGCCAGCGGAAGACTCTCCAGCGCGAGTTCCGGCCCGGAGAGAACCAGAGTCGATGCGACGTCGCTTCGCTGCCTGGCGACCTGCTCAACCAGCGATTCGATACCATCGGCTCTCCGGTGTTCACCGGGATTCCCGACCCGGAGCAGCACATTGCCGTGGGGATCGGTCAGGATCAACAGATCCAAGTCTTCGCTCTGGCGGATGACTTGCAGGGGTGTGACCAGATCCTCGATCTCTCTCCTCTGCACATGATCGCGGACGAAGGGCTGCTGCGCCGTCAGACGAACTTCGGCGGCGATATTGGAGGAGTACTGGCGGTAAATCTCGTGAGCGCCACCCAAGTCCAGCACCAGAACATTCTCCACCTTGGGCAAGATCCGATTGATGAGACGAAGACCAAGCAGAGAGGCGAACAAACCACCCAATACCACGATGCTTACGAAGGAGATTAGAAGCCGGGAACGGAGCGAGAGACTCATGCGAATTATCATCTACGACAGGCTGTGCTGTACGCGATTGTGATATGGCGCCGTGCGAGCCCACAGGTCGCGCCGATTTGTGCTCCGATTGAATTCATGAACCCCTCAGCGGCTGAAATCAAAATGGAGGCCACAACCGGGAAAGATCTAGTGAGCAAGCAACTGGCTTGCCGCCAACAGGCTGAGATTGCCGGGTACGGAACGAAAATCCGACCGGGTCTCGTACTCCTGTTTGCTGATGGTCTTGAAGAACACCAGACGCCCAGACAATTGAATATTGACAAAGGTTGTCTTCCACTCTGAAGCATCAATCTGCACGCGCCCTATCTCGATAGTGCCGCCCTTCTCGACGTACCCAAGGAAGCCGTAGCCGAATTCCACGCGTTCCATGAGTCGGCCATAGAACTTTGCCAGGCGTTTGTGCTGCGCATCGATCAAGACAGTCCCGGCCATGGCATGTACCACCCGGGCTTCGTAGGTTGGAGGATTGTAGTTGTTGCTGGGGCGGAACTTGATTCTGAGAAGATTTCCCTCTACGCCGTCATAGTCAAACAGAAAAGCCTGTGGCATCAGGCGAAGCACCTTCTCCAGTTTCGTCTCGTCTTCCTCCTGCTCGAGCTTCAATTTCAACTGTTGAACCGGATCATGCAGAAGGCGATCGATGCGCGCGTTGTCCTGCTGGCGCTGGTTTGAGTTCAGCGGAGCGCCGTCAATTGCAAGCACGCGGTAGATGGGGCCTTCTTTCGTGTCCACCTGCTGTTCGGTGAAGGTCTGTCTACCCTCTCGCTTGTCGATCAGGTACAGCCACTTCCGCTGCTGCACACGGTCTGTCAGTTCGTTGGCCACAACTTCATTCATAACCGCAGCGGCAGAGACAGGCGAACTTTGAGCTCGCGTTGTAGAGACAAGACAAAGTCCAGCCAGCAGCGCAATCACAGGCCGCCGCCAACTCATCGGATTCTGATGGTTGTTGAGGTACATCCATAAGTTCGCGCTTTGTCCTGATTTCTCCGTCATGCGGTAGAGATAATGTCATCCCGGAGGCTTCGAAGTCTGAGCAAGATAGACCACGGTCAGGCGAGCGGCACAATGATTCTGGAAGGTTAGCTGTCTTTGCGGTAAAGCAGATTGCGCATCGCCTGTCTCCGCGCCTCGTTCGCCTCACTGGCGGACTTGCGTTCGTCGGCATCCATGCGGCGCCTGGTGACAGTTTCGCTCTGCTCGGGGACGCTGCACTCCGGGCAGCGGTTGGCGAAGCCGGGCTTATCCGGCTTCAGTTCGAACTCCTCCTGGCAGACGACGCAGACTTTGATTGGGAAGGCCATACATCACTATGATACCGCGGCGATACGGAGAGATTGCAAGGTCCGGCGGCGGTGATTCCCCGGAAAAATCCGTACATCTTGATCAGGGCACGGCCTAGCTTGTGCGAGCCTCCTGCGAGGCAGGGCGCGTGGTTGCGGGCATCGCCGGCGCGGGGCAGCAGTCGATGGCGCATACGTCGTGACAGGGGCCGTAGCAGCCGAGCGCGGGGCGGTTGGATGCGGAGGTGATGCGCTCGACGATCAGCTCGCGAATCATGCTGACAAAGCGCGGATGAGTTCCGGCGGTGTGGCCCCGCTGATACGTGAGGCCCAGTTCGATGCAACGCTCGCGGGCCTGGGTGTCAAGGTCGAAGATGATCTCCATATGGTCGGAGACGAAGCCGATGGGAACCACTACGATGTCGCGCGCGCCCGAGGCCTGCTCTTCGCCGAGGACTTCGAGAATGTCCGGGCCAAGCCATGGCTGCGAGGGAGAGCCGCTGCGGCTCTGGTAAACAAGGCGATGGTCAGAGTGCAAGAGCGCTGCGGCAACCAGGCGCGAAGCCTCCTCAAGCTGTTCGACGTAACGCGAGGTGTTTGCCATGCTCATGGGAATGCTGTGCGCGGTGAAGAGCAGACGCGCGCTGGAGCGACGCTCGGCGGGAACCTTCGCGATGGCTTCAGAGGCGTGAGACGCAACGGTTTCAATGTAGCCGGGATGGTTGTAGAAGGCGCGGATTTTATCGACCTGCGGAGCGCCTGGGCCGATGATCTGCTGTGCGGCGGCAATGTTTTCGCGGTACTGGCGGCATCCGGAATAGGAACTGTACGCCGAGGTGAAGAAGCCGAGCGCGTGCTGAATGCCGTCACGCTTCATGCGTCCGAGGGTGTCGGCGAGAAGAGGATGCCAGTTTCGATTTCCCCAGTAAACAGGCAGGTTGATGGCGTGCGAGCGCAACTCGGTTTCGAGCGCGGCAATGAGGGCGCGGTTCTGGTCGTTGATGGGGCTGCGCCCGCCGAAGTGATAGTAGTGCTCGGCGACTTCCAGCAGACGCTCTCGCGGAACAGGCTTGCCGCGCAGAACATTCTCAAGAAAGGGAAGGACATCGTCGGGCTTTTCCGGCCCACCAAAGGAGACCAGCAAGATGGCGTCATACATAGGTTCTAAGCTGTGAGATGCGCGGAGCAGAGGAGAGATTCAGGATTCGCCGGGCAATGTTTCCTCAGGCAAAGAACGGCGCTGGAATTCTCCGTCCGGTAAAATGCGCTCATGATCATTGGCGTAATCAGCGACACGCATGGATTGCTGCGGCTGGAAGCCAGAGAAGCATTGCGCGGCTGCGAGCTGATTCTGCACGCCGGAGACCTTGGTTCGCCGGAGGTGCTGCGCGACCTGAAGCTGATTGCGCCCGTGGTGGCCGTGCGCGGCAACGTGGACGTGGAAGCCTGGGCGAAGCGGCTGCATGTCTCCGAAGTGGCTGAATGCGCGGGGAAGAGCTTCTACGTCCTGCACAGGATTGCCGACCTGGATTTGAAGCCGAAGGCGGCGGGCATGGATGCGGTGATCTTCGGTCATTCGCACCAGCCTGTGATTGAGTGGCGGGATGGAGTGCTGTTCTTCAACCCAGGCAGCGCAGGGCCTCGACGCTTCTCCCTGCCGATTACAGTGGGGAAGATTGAGATTGTGGCGGGCGAACTGCGCCCTGAGATTATTCAACTACGGTAGTCAAGGATTGGCGTAGGGGTTAATCGTTGGGAAGCGGATGTTTACTAAATCGGCAATCGTTGAGGAGGGTTGCGAACGATTGCCGAAGTGGTAAACGGAGTCAAGGCAAGGGGTTCACTGCGGGGACAATCGTTAGCCGAGAATTGATGTGCGAGCAGGCGGGAGGGTGTTGAGGCGGTTCAGTGAGTTTTGTGAGTTGAGGCTGGGCGCGAGTTGGACGCGCCCAGTTTCTTGAGGCGCTCGCGCGCCTGGGTGGCTTCGATGGTGCGGGGGTAACGCTGGATGAGAGCATTCAGTTCGCGGATGCCGGCGTCCTTGCGTCCGAGTTCGAGGAGAGAGTAACCCTTCTTGAGCTGGGCGGCGGCGGCCTTGTTGCCTCCGGGAAACTGCTCGATGACCTTGTCGTAGTCGGTGACGGCTGCTTCGAAGTTGCCGGAGCGGTATTCGATGTCGGCGATGTAGAACTGCGCGTTGCCGGCGAGGTCGGTGGTTGCGTAGTACTTGAGGTAATCCTGAAACTGCGAGATCGCCAGATCGTAGCGCGCGGAGTTGTAGTCGCGCAGGGCGTTGTTGTAGAGCACATCCGCCGGAGGAGCCTGGATGCTGGCGGCACCCGGAGGAGCTACGCCGGGCGCGGGCTGCGCGGGTTGGGCGGGCGCGGCCATGTTCTGCTGCTGGGTCTGGATGTCGTCGAGCTGCTTGCTGGCCTTGGCGAGGCGCGCCTTGAGTTCGTCGATGGAATCGTTGAGAGTCTGAATCTGTCCGGAGACCTGATCGATCTTGGCCTGAGAGTCGGCGCTCTGCTGCTGCAAGCCCTTCTGCATGGTCTGCACGGACTCGGCAAGCTTGTTCACGTTGTCCGTGCTCTGCTCGACGAGGCTGCGCATGACGCCCATACGCTCGTCGAAGGACTGCTGCATCTTGGCGATGCGGTCGGCCAGATCCTGAATCTGGGTCTGGAGCTGGACCATATCCCTGTTAGTAGCAAAGGCAGGGGTGACAGGCGCTGCCACCATCAAGGCCAGAACAGCTACGGCGGTAAGTTTTCTCAGGTTCATCTTCATCTCCGGGCGCCGGAGCGCCGGACTCCACGCGCTGAGCGAGCGGAGGTACTGACATTACCAGCTAAATATTAATACAACTGACTTACATGTTCTTGCAAGCTCTTGAAATTGGAAAGAGCGGAGAAATGCCGCGGGGCGCCAGAGACGCCCCGCGGGATGGCTGCGGACGGAATGCTATTTCTGCCCGTAGGAGAAGTGATCGCGGCGATTCTGCTGCCAGCAGGTTTCGTTGCTCTCACTGCAGAAGGGCTTTTCCTTGCCGTAGCTGATGACCCTGATCTGCGTGGCGGCGACGCCGGCGGTGATGAGCGCGCTGCGTGCAGCGTTGGCGCGGTTATCGCCAAGTGCGAGGTTGTAGTCGGTGGAGCCGCGCTCGTCGCAGTGTCCTTCAATGGTGAAGCGGATGGAAGGATGAGCCTTGAGGAAAGCGGCATCGGCATTGACCGTGGCCTGATCCTCGGCGCGGAGATCGTAGCGGTCATAGTCGAAGTAGATGTCCTTCACGGAGCGGGCGAAGAGCTCGGCTTCGGTGACGTCTGGCTCGGCGGCCGGCTGCGGAGGCGGAGGCGGCGGTTCGACGACGGTAACGCGGGCGGTTGCATCCGCGGAGCCGCCGGGGCCGGTTGCGGTGAGGTGATAGGTGGTGGAGGCCGTGGGGGTAACGCTCTGCGAGCCGCTGGTCTGCACGGGGCCGATGCCATTGATCTTGACGTCGGTTGCATCCTGGGTGGACCAGGTGAGAGTTGCCGATCCGCCACGATTGACGCTTTCAGGGCTGACACTCAGAGTTGCCTTGGGCTGCGGGGGCGGAGGCGCCGTGGGCGGTTCCGCAGGCTTCGTTTTCTTGGCACAGCCGCCCGCGACGAGGATCGCCGCGAGGGCCAGCACGATAAGAGTCCACTTCAATTTACTGTGATTCAATTCATCCTCCAAGGCGAGAGAACTCGCATTTGGCCGACGCCAGGAACGCGCCAACCGGTTATCAGAGAAACTTAGCTGAACCCGTACAACTGCTAAAACAAAGCCGCTGAATTGCTACTTCCAGCTCCAATTGGGTTGCGAGTTGGAGCCGCTAAAAGTCAACTGGGTCTGCTGGCTGCCATCGGCCAGCATGGACCAGATCTGCTCTCCGCCGCCGCGGGTGGACTGATACACGATGTGACGGCCATCGGGCGACCAGGATGGAAAATCGTTGCGTCCGCCGTCGTGGGTGAGCTGCACCCACTTACGGCTGGCCACGTCCATGACGTAAATGTCGGATGCTCCGGGCGAGCCGGGGCCGTAGTGGCGAATCCATGCAAAGGCGAGGAATTGTCCGTTGGGAGACCAGGAGGGCGAGACAGCATAACCCTGATCGGTAAGGCGCTGCACGTTTGTTCCGTCGCTATCCATGGTGTAGATCTGCGGCAGGCCGCTGCGTCCGCTGACCCACGCGATCTGCGCGCTGGTCTTGGGATTCCACACCGGCGAGACGTCAGGACCATGATACGCCGTCAGGCGCTTGAGGTTGTTTCCGTTTTGATCACAAACGTAGATCTCTGGATCTCCGGAGCGCGAGGAGGAAAACGCGATGTGGCTTCCATCGGAGCTCCACGCGGGGGAGAGCGTTGTGCCGCCGAAGGCCGGGAAGTTGAGCAGGCGTCCGAGCTCGATGGACCAGATGGAGATGTTGGGCCCGCCCTTGTAAAACGAGGCGAAGGCGATACGGGAGTTATCCGGCGAGACGCGGGGCGAGAGCGAGATGGAGTTGAGATGAGTGACGGCGTGCTGCGCCGCGCCATCGTAATCCATGGCCCAGATTTCCTTGTGCCCGGTGCGGGAGCTGACGAAGTAGAGTTTGGTCTCGGCGATTCCGGTAATGCCGCCGCCGAGGCGGAAGATGATTTCGTCGGCGAAGCGGTGAGCGATGAGGCGCGCGTTGTCATCGGTTGCGGACTCGCGATACTGCTTGGCGAGGACCTGCGGATTCTGCGCGTTCTTGACATCGAAGAGCCATCCCTGCACCTGCAATGCTCCGTTGCTTATGCCGAGATTGCCGAAGGCGAGCATGGACGCATTGGGCGGAGGCGCGGCCCAGACGTCGAGATGGGCGTCGGCGGGAAGGCCGATGGCGCCGAGGGGATAAAAACTCTTCGAGACCATGTCAAAGATTCCGGCCTGGGCGAGGTCGTTGAAGAGCACCTGATTGAAGGTTTTATCGAGGGCCGCGGCGTTGGCTTCCTCGCGCGCGATTTTGAAATCGGGCACGGCGATGCGGATTTTTTCACCGCCGACGCCCGTGCCGGTGCGAATCCAATCCTGCGAGAGGGCGGGAAGCACGAGGGCCAGCAGGACGGCGGAGAGGGCTGCGATACGCTTCATTCAAAGTTCTCCAAAAGTGTTCACCCAAAATGTGGCGCGGTCTTCAGCGCCGGTAATCAAACCAGAACTCGACGGAGACATAGTTGCCGCTGTATCCCTGCGGCAGCGGGCCAAAGGTGTCAATGCGCTGCAAAGCGCGGACGGCCGAGAGATCAAGCGACGGAATGCCGGAAGATTGCTCGATGCGGACATTGGAGGGCGATCCCGAGCGCGCGATATCAAAGAGGATATAGACGCGTTTTGCGGATGTGACGCCCGGATTTACTTCGCTCTGCCATGCCTGGTGAACCTTGCGGGCCACTACGTCGGTGTACCAACCGAAGCGGCTGCCGAAGCTGCCGCTGCCGCCTTCGCCGAAGGTGAGGCCGCCCGTGGTATTGCCGTTCTGAAATGTAGTATAGGGACCGGCGACGGGGCCGCCTGAGCCGAATGGCACAGTATTGTCAACTTTCGCGATTTCGCGAGGTTTTTCTTTTGTGGGCGCGGCGACAGAGGGCTTCTGTGCGTTGAGCGGGCGGCTGGGCGAGGCGGCCACGGCCGAGGGCTTCTGGTTCTGCGGCTTGAGCTTGCTCTGCCGGTCAGGGATGGCGATGGCGTGGTCGTCTTCTTTTGCGGCGGGCGCGGGAAGGGATTGGGAGAGGCCCTTGCTGTCATTGGCGAGGACATTCTCCGGCTTGGCATGGGGATTGGGAGGCAGAGGGATTCCGCTGACGAGGTTGGCGCTGATGGCTCCGCCGGATGCGCTGCCGGAGCCGTTGTTTCCCCAGTCATTGCCGGTGTGGGAAAGGACAGCGGGCAGAAAGACGATGCAGGCAAGCAGGCCGGCGTGCAGCGCGGTAGAAAAGGCGAGCGACGGCGCCATCGCGTCCTTGTGTCCGTATATGTCAGCGTCGAGCGGCATCGGTCTTGGTGTTCAAGGGTTGAGTAACAATGCTGACGTTGGTGATTCCGGTTTGCTTAACGGCATCCATGACGGTGGCAAACGCGCCGAAGGGAACATTCTCATCGGAGCGGATGAAGACGCTCTGTCCCTGCGGGTCGCGAATTTTCTGATGCAAGCGTTCCGCAATCTCATTGATATTGATGGGATCGTTGCCGAGAAAGACGCGCTGATCCTTGTCAATGGTGATGACAAGGCGCTCCTCGGTGATCTCCTTGACGGTTTTGGTCTTGGGCACCTCGACCTCGATGCCGGACTGAAGGATGGGCGCGGTGACCATGAACATGACGAGCAGGACAAGGACGACATCGACGAACGGAGTGATGTTGATCTCCGAGAGCGAGGATTGGGTGCGTCCCTTGTTATTTGTAAACGCCACCAGGATCTCCTATCGCGAGTCGCCGGAGCGGTCGATGATGTTGAGCAACTCGAGGCTGAAATCGTCCATGCGGGCGGCGAAGTCACGAATCTGCTGGAGGAAATAGTTATAGGCGACGACGGCCGGAACAGCGGCGAAGAGTCCGGCGGCGGTGGTGATGAGCGCCTCGGAGATTCCGGGAGCGACGGCGCGCAGCGTGGCAGCGCCGGCGGTGCCGAGTCCGTGAAATGCGTCGATGATGCCCCAGACGGTGCCAAAGAGTCCGATGAAGGGCGCGATGGAGCCGGTGGTGGCGAGCCAGGTGAGGCGGCTCTCCAGGCGGGTAAGCTCCTCGGAGGCAGCGATCTGGGTGGCGCGCTGCACGGAGAGCGTGCGCGGAGTTGCGCCGCAGCGCTTGAGCTCTTCAACAGCGCCATCAAAGACGGCGACGAGTGGCGAGGGCTTGAACTGCTCGGATACGGCGGCAAGCTCCTGGAGGCGCGCGGCGCGGCGGAAGACCTTGACGAAGCGGGCGCTCTGCACGGAGGCGCGGCGGAAGAGGCCGAACTTGGAGAGGATGATCGCCCAGGAGAGCAGGCTGAAGGCAAGAAGAATCAAGAGCACGATCTTGGCGACGATGCCAGTGTTGGAAACCATGTCCAAGACTTCTCCGCCAAGCGCGAAAGCTAACAAGTTTGTAATGGGCATCCTTTTCTCATTGGAGCAAGCGCTGAAGTCGCAGCACGGCCACAAGAGAACGCAGGCAGTGATGCGACATCAATTTCATTATAGTCAGACCTCCGGGGCTTTGTGAGCGGAGGCGCCGATTATCGAGCAAACTAGAATACAAGCGGAATACAACTGGGTACATTCAGAGTGCGAGGGGTGAGGGCGGATGCGGAAAAGGCGCGGCGGTGTAAACTTCTCTGTTCTGAAATCACTTGGGATGTGGATGAAGATGATGAAGACTCGACTGCTGCTGTTTACCGCGCTGCTGGGCTCGCTGGCTGCGTTTGCGCAGAACTCTCCGGTTGCGACGGCTGCGCCCGCCGCGGCCAAGGCCGTGGAACTCCCCTTGCAGGCGCTGCCGTATACGCCGAGCCTCGATGTTCCTTCGATGGACCGCGCGGCCGATCCGTGCGTGGATTTCTATCAGTACACCTGCGGCGGATGGATGAAGCACAATCCGATTCCACCGGACCAGGCACGCTGGGATGTGTATGCCAAGCTGGCAAACGACAACGTCCAGTTCCTGTGGGGGATTCTGGACGACCTCTCGAAGCCCTCGGCGTCGCGGAGTCCGGCGCAGCAGAAGATTGGCGACTACTTCGCCTCCTGCATGGACACGGCGGCGATTGAAAAGCGCGGGGCAAAACCAATTGAGCCGGCGCTGAAGCAGATTGCGGAGATGAAAACGAAGGGCGAATTTGCGAAGTGGCTGGCGGAGCGGCACCAGGCTGGCTCGCACAGCGGATTGCTGTTTGGCTTTAGCGCGGACCAGGATTTCGGCGACGCGACGCAGGTGATTGCCTACGCGGTGGGCGGAGGACTGGGGCTGCCGGACCGCGACTACTATCTGAAGACCGATGCGAAATCCGTGGAGCAGCGGCAGAAGTACGTAGAGCATGTGGCGAAGATGCTGGCATTGGCCGGGGAGACAGAGGCGCAGGCGAAGAAGGATTCAGAGACGGTGATGCGCATGGAAACCGCCCTGGCCAAGGCCACGCTCTCGCGGGTGGACAAGCGCGATCCCTACAAGCTCTACCACAAAATGACGCCGGAAGAGCTTGGGAAACTGACTCCCGCGTTCGACTGGAAAGGCTACTTCGGCGCGGTTGGACTGGGCGGCGCCCAGACGGTGAACGTCACCGAGCCGGAGTTCTTCAAGGCAGTGGAGACGCAGATTGAGAGCGAGCCGCTGGAGAGCTGGAAGGTTTACTTCCGCTGGCATGTGGTGGCATCGGCGGCGCAGTTCCTGTCAAAGCCGTTTGTGGACGAAGACTTTGCCTTCAACCGCAAGTACCTGCGCGGCATTGCCGAGCAGAAGCCGCGCTGGAAGCGCTGCGTGAGCGATGTGGACCATCTGCTGGGCGAGGCCCTGGGGCAAGAGTTTGTGGCGCGCACCTTTACGGAAAAGACCAAGCAGGAAACGGTGCGCATGACCGAACTGATCGAGAAGGCGATGGCCGGGGAGATCAATTCACTTGACTGGATGAGCGCGGAGACGAAGAAGCAGGCACTGGTAAAACTGAATGGAATCCGCAACAAGGTTGGGTATCCGGACAAATGGCGCGACTACGGCACGGTGGAAATCAAGCGCGATGATTTCTTTGGAAACTATCGGAGCGCGGCTTCGTTTGAAGTGCGTCGCGAGCTGAACAAGATCGGCAAGCCGGTGGATAAGAATGAGTGGGGAATGACTCCGCCGACGGTGAACGCGTACTACAACCCGCAGATGAACGACATCAACTTTCCCGCGGGAGTGCTGCAGCCGCCGCTCTACGATCCGAAGATGGACGACGCGCCAAACTACGGCAACACGGGTTCCACCATTGGACATGAACTGACGCACGGCTTTGACGACGAAGGACGGCAGTTCGACGCGGCGGGAAACCTGAAGGACTGGTGGACCGCTGAGGACGCGAAGAAGTTCGAGGAGAAGATCAACTGCGTGCGCGACCAGTATGCACAGTACGTGGTTGTGGACGACATCAAGATCAACAGCAAGCTGACCAGCGGCGAAGATGTGGCCGACCTGGGAGGAACGCTGCTGGCCTACATCGCATGGCGCGAGGCGACCCGGGAGCTGAAGCTGCAACCGGTGGATGGATTTACGCCCGAGCAGCGCTACTTCATCGGATTCGCGCAGTGGGCGTGTGAGAACGCGCGTCCCGAGGAGTTGCGGGCGAACGCGATTACAGATCCGCACTCGCCCGGAAAATACCGCATCAACGGCATCGTGAGCGACCTGCCGGAGTTTCAAGAGGCGTTTGGGTGCAAGGCGGGACAGCCAATGGTGAGGGCGCAGGCGTGTAAGGTCTGGTAGCGGGAAGAGCAAGAGCAAGAGCAACGGCAACAGACCCACTTCTGCCCAACAACGGGGCAGAAATGGGGCACCAAGGCAAAGGCAAGGGCAAGAACAAAGTCAACACCCCCGCCCTAACCAACAGAAGGTTAGGACGGGGCACCCCAACGGTCCCGGTTCTGCCGAAAGAAGGCAGAAATGGGGCACCGAGGCAAAGGCAGAGACAAGAACA